>Ga0302046_10004709_pt1 | contig 12117 bp, 8 predicted proteins | sample RVTome_11_FD_200261 | JGI IMG/M metagenome (GOLD analysis project Ga0302046, IMG submission 200261) | Soil microbial communities from uranium-contaminated site in the Upper Colorado River Basin, Wyoming, United States - RVT147D111 (version 2) ... | reverse complement strand
CGGCAGGATGTGTTCGGTGAGATCCTGCACGGCGAAGGCGGCTACCTGCACGACCTGCGGTCAATCAAGTTTGCGCCTGATGGCGAAGGCCTTTGGAGGCGTGAACACTCCAAAACCAGAAATGCCAATCTCTACCCGACTCATGGGCTTGGGCCCTTGGCCCAATGCATGAACATCAATCGGGGAGATCGCTTTGACTACCTCGTTTCCATGAGTGGCCCGTCGCGTGGCCTCCAGGAATATGCGGGAGCGAACTTCCCGGCAGACGCCCCGCAACGCCGCGAACAGTACGTGTTGGGCGACATCAATGCGAGTCTCATCCAGACCGTGAGAGGCCGGACGCTGTATGTCAGTCACGACACGAATCTGCCTCGTCCGTACAGCAGAATTCATATGTTGCAGGGTACTCGCGGTTTGTTTGCAGGTTACCCCAATCGTGTCTACGTCGAAGGGCGCAGCGAGGCACATCAGTGGGACGAGGCGGAGAGCTATCTCGAGGAGTTCGAGCACCCGCTGTGGAGCCAGTTGTCCGCCGATGCGGCTGGGGCGGGACACGGCGGCATGGACTTCATGGAGGATTACCGGCTGATCAAATGTCTGCGGGAAGGCACAGCGACTGACATGAACGTATACGACGCGGCGTCGCTCAGTGCGGTGATCGGTCTCTCGGAGATCTCGGTGGCAAATCGCAGTCGGTCCGTGGACTTTCCTGATTTCACCCGGGGACGCTGGGAGAGTTATCCGCCCCTCGGGATCGTGGAAGCGTAATCCCCGATTTCGATGCCCATGGAACGGCGACCGATTGTCGGCGTAATGGGGTCCGGAGACCGCGAATACCCGGACAAATCAGAACCGTTGGGGCGTTGGCTCGCTGAGGTCGGCGTCAACTTGCTCACCGGAGGCGGCGAAGGTGTGATGACCGCGGTGAGTCGAGCGTTTGTCTCCGTCCAGAACCGCAAGGGGGCTTCAGTCGGTGTCCTGCCGGCTCAGCAGGATCTCGGCCCCGCGACGTATCCGAACAGATGGGTTGAAATCCGCATCCAGACGCACCTGCCTCTCACCGGGGAGCATGGATCGGACCCCCTCTCCCGCAATCACATCAATATCCTCTCCTCAGACGTCCTCGTCGCCTTGCCGGGCTCTGCGGGAACGGCCAGCGAAGTGGCCCTGGCGGTGGCCTATGCCAGACCTCTCATTGCCTTCGTAGACACTCGCATGGACATCCCCGGTCTCGATCAGCTGCCCTGGATTCCGTCCGCCGGGACCCTTCTCGATGTCCAGCGGTTTGTTCTCCGAAATATCCAGATTAAGGGTTGAAAAAAGACGAACGTTCGTTTTATTTTCGATATGTCAAAGGCATTGAAGACAAGGGAGGAGATTCTCTCCGAGGCGGTGGGGATGGCGAGTATCCAGGGACTGGGCGGTCTTTCCATTGGCGGACTTGCCTCGCGAACCGGCCTTTCGAAGAGCGGCCTGTTCGCGCATTTCGGCTCAAAAGAGCGGCTTCAGGTTGAAACGCTGAAAGCGGCGGCCGGGGTGTTCATTGCTTCCGTTGTCACTCCGGCGATGGAGCGCCCGGCGGGCACTCCGAGAATACAAGCTCTCTTCGCCAATTGGCTGGCATGGGCATCCTCGAGGGGCAGGCATGGTGGGTGCATCTTCGTGGCCGCGTCCGTTGAAATGGATGACCAGGATGGCCCCGTGCGGGACTACCTGGTCTGGTCCCAGGGTGAATGGCTGAAGATTCTGGCCCGCGCGGCGGAACGGGCGGTGGCGCTTTCGGAATTCCGACACGACCTCGATACCCGCCAGTTTGCCCACGACGTCTACTCAACAATGCTTGGTTTTCATCACTCGACCCGATTGATGCGTGATCCGAAGGCTGATTTGAGGGCCCATGTGGCCTTTGATCGGATAGTGGCTGACGCTTCAACATAAAGATACGAACGTTCGTGCTAATTCTCTCGATCTTTGGCCACACCACCATCAACTCACCTTGCCGAGATAGGGACGCAGCGCCGGGCTGACTCCTCGTCGGCGCAAGGCCGCCTCGATTTCGACAGCTTCTGGGCCTGAGGCCTCCACGAGGAATCGTACCGTCCCTCCTTCCCGCGCCGCCACGGGAACCCCGTCACGGTATACGATGCGATTGACGGTAAGGGAGGGCACCCGGTCGCCAGGAGTGAGCACCCCCGTCAGATTGAGCGGATCGGACGCGCTGATGCCGATCAGCAGTCCAGCCTTTTCTTCCTTTCGAACCTTTCGCAGGGTCCCGACGGCCTCCGGCAGGGCGAATTGCTCACCCGAGGCACCGGCAACGAACCGCCCGCCGCGGATCTCGCCCCTGGCCTCGAGACGTCGGTACACCATGGTCAATTCGCGCCAGGGTGCAAGGTTGGCCTCGCGGAGGAGCGTCTTGCGAAACACAATCCCATACCTGCGCAACAGAACGCGCGCCTGCTCCTCGATTGTCGTTTCCGTGATTCCGGCTTTCGACGGGCGTCCCAATACGGACCAACGTCCGGCTGTTTCAATACCACTGCCGAGCCGCTGGGCCCCTCCGTGTTGAGTTCGCAGGCGTGGCCGTTTGTCGGCCGGCAGCAGCAGCGTCCTGAGTCCGGCAAAGCTGTCTGACGAAACGAAACCCAGGGCCACGAGCGTTCCCAACGCACGCTCGACCTGGGTCGCAAGCAGGCCGGACTCTGTGACGATCTCATGAAAGAATGTGGCTCCTCGGGACGTCAGGACGTTCAGTACACCCGCGGCGTCGGTGGGCAACTCGACTTCACGATCGGCGCTGCCTAACGACAGCCAGACACCGGCGTGTTCTCGGAGGAAGAGGGCAACCGGAGTTGAACGAACGGGCCCGGAGGCGTACGGACCGCCGCCCGGCCTGGTTGGTGGGGAGACGCGGCCCCAAGCCACTCGTCCCGTCAACGACAGGGTGTCGAGGAGGTGCGGTTCATATCCTCTTACGCGCATCGAAAGGACATCCGTCTCCCATGCGCCGGCCGGTACTTCGAACCCGTCGAGCTGTGTGATGACGTGCGCGAGTCCTTCGACGCCGGAGACGCGGTGTTCGCTGTCGACCTTTTGCCACACGAAGAGAAATCGCATGTAGTCGGCGAGGCTGACCGGCTCGATCTCTGACCGTAGTCGTTGGATCGTGTACCGGTGAATCCGGGCGAGTAGCCGACGATCACACCACTCCTGCCGATTCGTACCCGGCGTGAAATGTCCGCGTAACACCACGCCCTGACCCTCCAATTGATGCAGGGCAACCGTTACTTCGTCAGCCGGTAACCCGGAGGACCTGCTCAGTATCTCGACCGTCACCGCACCGACGAGTTCCATCCTGCTCTGCAGCAGGTTCCGAATGGCCTCGTCGCATGACAACGCACTCTCCGATTCTGTTGCATCGGTCAGGGTAGCCAGTGCCGTATGATCCGGTCTGTCCGTCCAGGTCGCCAGGAACTCGCCGAGTCGCTCGGCTGCGACCCAGAAGACACGTTTGCCCTCCGGTCCGCTCACGATGACGCGGGCGGCGCGGCGTGCTTGCGCCAGCTCTTCGAACAGGTCTACCCATGATTCGCCCCGCCCGTTCGTACCCTCCACCTCAGTCAGGAAACCACCGGTCAACAATGCGTCGTGCAGTTCGTCTGCGTCACGCACCAACGGCCACGCTTCGTCCGCGACTCGGGCGATGGCGTCCCGGTCGAGTGCGCCCAATTCGTTCGCCGAAGAGGGTTCGAGCGCGCGACGGGTATGGACCGCTTGCGATCGCCGCTCTTCCAACGGAGCGTCGTCCAGGAAGGCGTATGGTTGCGCGTTGAGCACTTCATGGCAGAGCGGGGAAGGCTCGGGCGTGTCGCGCGACACGCATTGCAGGTCCCCCGTCACGATTCGGCTCAGGAGATGTTCGAGGGCCGGAAGGTCCATCGCGTCTTCGAGGCAGTCGTCGATTGTCTGGCGCACGAGTGGATGGTCGGGAATCTCCCGGTCGCCCCCGATATTCTCGAGACACGCCGCTGCATCGGGAAACACGGCAGCCATGAGATCCTCGGACTGCATCCGCTGGAGAGGGGGAGGGACGCGGCGACCGGCGCGATTCCGTACCACCGCCAGGGACAACGTCGCGTTCCAGCGCCACCGGGTGAGAAAGAGGGGGGAATCGAGGGCGGCCTGAATTAGCGTGTCCCGCACGGTTGCTGGTGTCAGGTAGCGGAAGACATCGTCCAGTGGGAATGAGTGTTGCGGTCCCAGGGACAGGAGAATGGCGTTGTCAACGGCGGCTGCCTGCAGTTCGAAATTGAACTGACGGCAGAATTTCTTGCGCAGCGCGAGTCCCCACGCGCGGTTGATGCGGGCGCCGAATGGTGCGTGGAGCACGAGCTGCATCCCACCCGATTCATCAAAGAAGCGCTCGAGGACGATGCATTGATGTGTGGGGAGTACACCGAGCATGTGCTTTGCCTCGGCGAGATAGTGAACGATCTGCTGAGCCGCAGCCGGAGGCAGGTGGCATGCCGTCTCGAGCCATGTCGCGGTGGAGGCCGGGTTGTCCAGTCGCGATTCCACATCCCGCCGGAGGTCACTCACTGCGGACGACAGTTCCCGGCTCCGTGAAGGTGCTTCACCAAACCAGAACGGGATTGTGGGCGGTTCACCCCGTGCGTCCGCTACGCGAACAGTGCCCGATTCGATCCGGAGGATCCGCCATGCTGTGTTGCCAAGTTGAAAGATGTTGCCAGGAATACTCTCGACGGCAAAATCTTCGTTCACCGTCCCGACGAACGTCTGTTCCGGATCCATCACGACGCGGTAGTCGGCGTTGTCCGGGATCGCTCCGCCCGCTGTGATGGCGGTCAATCGTGCCGCTCGTCGACCTCGTATTCTTCCGTTTACGCCATCGTAGTGGACCAATGCGCCTCGTCGACCCCGCCTCGTCGAGAATCCATGCGCCACCATCTGCACGACTTCGTCGAAACGGCTTCTTTCGAGTTCGGCATACGGTTGCGCCCGTCGTACCAGTTCGAATAGTGCTTCCTCCGGCCATTCCTCGCAGGCCGTCTCGGCGACAATCTGTTGTGCGAGTACGTCGAGCGGCGCTTTCATTTGTATCAGGCGATCCAGTTCGTTCCGGTCGATCGCTCCGATCAGGGCTGCGCATTCGATGAGGTCGTCCCGCGTGACCGGAAACAGCCGACCCTTTGGTGTGCCCCGGACTGTGTGTCCGGAGCGCCCCACGCGCTGGAGCAGCGTCGAGATCCAACGGGGCGAGCCTATCTGGCAAACCAGGTCGACATGGCCGATGTCAATGCCAAGTTCGAGTGATGCGGTGGCAACGAGTGCCTGGAGCCTCCCGTTACGCAATCGATCCTCGGCGTTGAGTCTCCGGTCCTTGGAAAGGCTGCCATGGTGGGCGGTGACGTTTTCTTCCCCCAGCTTCTCACTGAGGTGTTTGGCCAGGCGCTCAGCGAGTCGGCGTGTGTTTACAAAAATCAGCGTTGTCCGATGACCCCGGATGAGTTCAGCCAGACGCTCGTACAGCTCTTCCCAGACTTCGTGCGCCATGACCGCTTCAAGGGGTGAGGACGGAACTTCGATCTCGAGATCCATCTCCCGTCGATGCCCGCGATCCACGACGACGCAGTCTGCATTCCCGGAAGCGTCCCGCCGGTTCGGGCCAACCAGGAAATCGGCAACGTCCTCAATCGGTCGTTGGGTCGCCGACAGCCCGATGCGCTGCAATGGTTTCCCCGCCACGTGCTCGAGTCGTTCGAGTGTCAGTGCCAGGTGCGCGCCGCGCCGCGTGCCGAGCACGGCATGAATCTCATCGACGATTACCGTGTGGGCGGTGCGCAGCATTTCGCGGCTGCGCTCCGCGGTGAGCATCAGGTAAAGGGATTCCGGCGTGGTGACGAGAATGTGCGGAGGCGTTTTCAGCATGGCCGTGCGGTCACGCGGCGACGTATCGCCACTTCGGACGGCGGTTCGAATGGTGGGCGGTGTCAGCCCCTTTTCGCGAGCGAGGTCATTGATTCCGTTGAGCGGCTTGGAAAGGTTCGCGTGGATATCGGCCGACAGAGCCTTGAGCGGTGAGACGTAGACCACGTGGGTCCGGTCCGGCAGATCCCCTTCAACCAGCCCCTGGGTAAAAAGGCAATCGATGGCCGTCAGGAATGCGGCGAGGGTCTTTCCGGAGCCGGTCGGCGCCGCGATGAGCGTGTGACGGCCAGATTGTATTTCGGGCCACCCGAGTTCTTGCGCCTCGGTGGGTCCTCCAAGTTGTGACTCGAACCACTCTCTTACGAGGGGGTGGAAAGCCGTCATCGCCATGAACGTATACTACGTCCGATCGGTGTGACGGGGCAGGTGCGGCAGAACGACAGTATTGCAGTGAGCGGCTTCGACCGAACAAGGCGACCCACGAAAGTCGGTCCGCCGTTCCTTTCGTGGGTCGTCGATGCGGTTCGCGTGACGGTCGGGCTGGTTTTAGAACAGCGAGTAACCTGGGGGCGCCATGCCGTGCTTGCGGAAGTTGGCCACCATGGCACCGGCCGTCCAGATGGTGTGTTGGTGGATCTCGTCCCACACTTGCCACTTGGCCATATTCTGGCCAAAAAGGCTAACGTTGACGGAGCGATCGCCATCCTGCTGATTCCGGAGTTGCTCCTTGGCCCAGCCGAATGCTTCGTCGATGTAAGCCACGGCCTCTGTCTTGTTGTTCAGGATCCTGGATGTGTCAGGGGTGAACGGGGGACTCACATCCAGGACGTAGCGCGCGGCGATGAAAACCATGGAACTGGTGGCGTGATGGAGTTGTTCGGCAAAGTCTCTCTGGTCGGCGGTGGCCGCATCGCGGTACAGGCCCTCGGGCATTGAATCGGCCATTGCGCGGAGTAACCGATGTTGTGCTTCGAGTTTCCGAATCTGCACCTCCTTATATTCCGTAGGCATTTCGAGCCCACGCTGAGCGGAAAGCGGTACGGACATCACAATCGCGGCTGACAACAGGACAAGAACCCTCATGAACCCTCCGTGAGATTTGCGGTGCAATCTTTCCTGGTACTGAACATAGTCAGCAGCGCTGTGGGTGGGGAGCCCGGCGAGCCGGATGCATGGTTCGTGCGTTTTGCCGTTTTCTTGCAGGTCTCGTGGGGCAACGACCAAAGCCATCGGATCTGCATGAGTCGAAAATTCTCTTGCCAAGGGAGTCACTGAAAGTGAACTCGCAGGTACGCAAAGTCGACATAACCCGTTCGGGTGGAGAGTCTGTTTCGGATGCGGTCGCGGTCGAAGATCCACTTGAAATCCGGATCGGTGAGTTTCCTCTCGCGGTCACGATGCGAACGCCGGGAGATGATGAGGATCTGGTCACGGGCTTTCTCCTGACCGAGGGAGTCATCCTGGAACCCGGAGAGGTGACATCGATTGAGCACCTCGATGATTCCCGTGTCGTCGTTACCCTTCGTGAAGGAATCGAACTGGATATGGATCAGTTCAAACGCAACATGTTTGTGTCGAGTTCCTGCGGCGTTTGCGGTAAGGCCTCAATCGAGCAGGTTGAGATCATGGCTCGTCCTGCCAAGCCGTTCAAAGTGGATCAAACCGTGGTGTCCGCCCTGACGGGACGACTCCGCATCGCTCAACCAACTTTCGATGAGACGGGAGGGCTTCATGCGGCCGGTGTGTACGACTTGACGGGAGAACCACTTGCCGTGCGCGAGGACGTCGGGCGCCACAACGCCGTGGACAAGGCCATTGGGGCGTCTGCGCGCACACAGTGGCCCTTGCCGCCATCCCTGTTGGTTGTGTCGGGCAGACAGAGTTTCGAAATCGTGCAGAAGGCGGCCCTGGCAGGGATTGGTGGTGTGGTTGGTGTTTCGGCGCCCTCCTCCCTTGCGGTCGACCTCGCCGAGAAACTTGGCATGCTGCTTGTTGGATTCGCCCGCGATGGTGATTTCAATGTGTATGCGGGCGGTCAGGCGGTCAGGCGGGCGGTGGGTGATTGACGCGTTGTCTCTGTCACCAGGACGACACTGTCCTGCGTGTTCACAGCACGACCATAGAACCCAACGATCCCTGTCGAACGTCGAACGTTTGAACGTTGAGCGTTGAGCGTTGAACGTTGGGCGTTGGGCGTTGAACGTTGAACGTTGCCTTCTTCTTTTCACACCGGCGCCGGCGTGCGCCGGGCTTTTGAGAGCAAGGTCCGCAGCCGCACGAGCCTGTCAGCAACATCGGGATCGTTTCGCGCCGGATGGGCGGCCGAAACAGCGCGTCGGGCGAGACTCACTTGATGTTCGGCGAGTGCTTCCTCGGCAAGATCCATAGCGCACTGCGCGTTGTTCGATGTCGGGTCTATCTTCATCAGGAGTTCGAGGCGCAACACCTTCGATGAGATATCCGGCCTCGCTTTCAGAAACTCGATGGCGTGCGTCCGCATGCGGCGACGGCGACCTGCGGTGATGCACTCGTCTCGGACAACCTCCTGAACCAGAGGAGCGCGGAAGACGTACCGTGGATCGCGATACGATACAAAGTGGTGCTGTTCGAGCTGGTCGAGTTGATCGAGCACCTTGTCCTCCCCGTACCCGGTCAGATGGGCCGTGAGTGCAACGTCGATTGTGGGCGTCCCGATACTCGCGGCGCGCATGACTTCGATCCCCGGCTTGTCCAGATTGCTGAGACGCGCGGTGACCGCCACGCGCAACAGGTCCGGAAGTGTCATTGGGAGGGCGCTTTCCAGTGTCTCGTTAGGCCTCGGCCAGCTCAACAAGTCGTGTTTCAAGGTGGGGCTTTCGGCGAGTCCCTGCAGAAACGTGATGGCCAGGAATGGGTTCCCGTCGACGTCAGAAACCAGCCGTTTCGTGAGGCGTTTGCGATGTTCGGGCGAGTCGCACCAGGCGGCGTAGTGGTCGACGAGGGTCGTCATGTCGCTCACGCCAAGGGCCCGCAGATGCACGAGGACTCCTGGAACGGTTCGGGCGATGTCAGCCCGCATGCGCGCCAGCTCGATGGGTGCGCCTACTGCGCGGACGCTGGTTGTAACGATGATCAGTACGCGAGCGCCCAACAGGTCCGCCACCGCGGCCCGCAGCGCTTCGAGGGTGGGTTCGTCGGCATACTCCGCCTCGTCGATGACGAGAGCGATGGGCTGTTCTGTCGAGACAGCACGCAGATAGCGGGCGAGGGCCGTGCCCACTTGCGCCCGATCGGTTGGCTGAACGTGAGCAAACCGCTTGGACAGATCGGGCACGATGGCGGCCAGACAACCCAACGCATCCGGGTCTGTTGCGGCCAATCCGGGCGCCTCCGCCAGGCCCTCGCGCATCAGCGTACGCAGAGTCGACCAGGGCGTGTCCCGATCGCTCTCGACCGGACGAGCCCAATACACATGTCCGCCCGAAACGGAAAACCGCTGGGCGGTTTCAAAGGCAAGGCGGGACTTGCCCATCCCGGGATCACCCTGGAGGACCAGCATGTATGGTCCCCCGCCAATCGCTCGAGTCACTGACGTGAAGGCTGCCTTGTGTTCCTGTGCCCTTCCCACCAGAGGGGGATCGTTCGGTGTCCGACCCGGGTGGGCGCGGACCGTTGTGTGTGATTCGAGATCGTCGACCCAGCGGCGAAACTCACTACTCGGGTGTTCTGTGACCTCGCGCAGTTTCGCCTCGAACTTGAGAAAGAGTCGCTTTGCCTCGGCGCCGTCTCCTTGAAGCAGCGCGACGCGTGTTTGCAACTGCGCGGCAGGTTCGGAGTATGGGAGCAGCTCGAGTACGCGGGCGGCGTCGTCGAAGGCGCTCTTGAACCGGTTTTCGGCCAATGCCACCTCGCCCTTGGCGAGCAGGGTGCCGGCCCAGGCACGGTGCAACCGGTCACGCTGACTCTCGATCCAATCGTCGAACTCCGGTGCGTCGTCGATCGTGAGGCCCTCGAGGAACTCGCCACGGGGTATGCCAGCCGCGGCGAGCGGATCTCGCGTGATCGCCTGCTCGAACTCGAACACGTCCACGCGCAACTCTCGGTCGTTGAGTCGAAGCATGTCACCCTCGGTAACCAGTCGTTCTTCCCCCAGTTCAGTGCGGAGTTGTGAAATAGCCCCGTTCAGCGAGTGGCGGGCATCCTGTTCGGGCTTGTCAGGCCAGAGCATGCCGCGCAGTCGCGTACGCGCCCTGGTCTTGTTTTCGCCCAGCGCGAGGTACACGATGAGACCGACGTTCTTACGCCACTTGAGTGAAGACCCGGGTGTGTCGCCGCGAACAACGAGTTTGGGGGGCCCGAAGCAGGTGACCTCCAGCGGCAACAGGGTCATGGACTAGCCGACCCGAGCGCGGCGACACTCGCCCGCATGTCGGCGGCCGAGCTCCATCGGGTGCGGTGATCGTTCCGGAGTGCCTTGTCGATTATCTCGCCGAGAGGTCCAGGGATGTCAGCCCGGACATCGCGGATCCTGGGCGCCTGCTCTTCGATGTGCCGCAACCTGACGATTTCGTCACTTCGTCCAACGAAGGGTGGTCGCCCGGTGAGACATTCGAACAGTACACAGCCGAGTGAATAGACGTCACTCCTGTGGTCAATTTTGGACTCCCCGCGCACCTGTTCGGGGCTCATGTATGCAGACGTGCCGACAGCAAATCCGGAGCGTGTGATCTTGTCCTTGCCCGAGGCCGCGATGGCGCGGGCAATGCCGAAGTCAACGAGGACCGCGCCACGCGATGTCAACACGATATTCTCCGGTTTGACGTCTCTGTGCACAATGTCCCGACGATGGGCGTAGTCCAGCGCATCGAGCAATTGATAGGCGATGAATAATGTATCATTCACACTGGCGCGCCTCACGCGACTCAGGTGTTCTCTGAGCGTCGGTCCCTCCATGTACGGCATAACGTAAAAAACGATGAAGTTTGATTCACCCGAATCGACGAGCTTGGCAATGTGGGGGTGGTCGAAACCGGACAGCAAGTCGATTTCCCGAAGGAAACGTTCCGCGGTGACAGTTACACTCAGTTCCGGGCGCAGCACCTTCAGCGCCACCGGCGTATTTTGCATATCCCGGGCAAGGAAGACGCGCGCCGCACCGCCGCGGGCGATTTCGCGCTCGACGGTGTACCGATGACGGAGTGCGTCCTGCACTAATGGAAGGAGTTCGCGCTTAATGCCTGGATTGTCCGAGAAACGACCCGTGTATGTTCGTTCCATTCGCGTGAGCGTGCAAGGAGCGTGTCTGTGCGCCCTCCGTTCAAACCGCAGGTGGCCCATGGCGCTTGTGGCCGCAGCATTCGCCACGATGGTATCGGTTTCGGGCGTTGCCGCCCAGCGTGTCAATCTCGATACGTTGAGTCTCGTCGAACTGCCCGGCGTTATGGTCGTGATCGAGGGGGCGGGGGGTGCCGAGCACAACGGCCTGTTCGTCGACTCCCTGCATCGTGATATCACGACGGCCCTCCGGGATGCGGGTGTGACAATCTACAACGAGGATGCATGGCAGGTCACGATCGGCAACCCGATGTTGCTGGTCAGTCTCGACCTCGTGCATCCATCGGATTTCTTCTACTTGTTCAATATCGAAGTCGAACTGCAGCAACTTGTTGTCCTCGCGCGAGATTCGACGATCCCGGCATACAGCGCCACCTGGGCTGCGGTTGATATCACCGGTTCGGTCAGTTCAGAACGGTTGCCGACCATTCGGGATCACGTCCTCCGGCAGGTCGATCAGTTCATCTCAGCGCTGGCGATTGCCAATCGTCGATATCGTGGTCGCCGGTTCGTTCAACGCGAGAGGTCCGGAAGTGGAGACGGGAATGCGGTCGAATCCAGTTCGAACAATGTGAGCGGATCAACCGAGACGGATCCATAACGGCCCATCCAGTGCAAATGGGGACCCGTGACGCGGCCCGTGGCGCCCACGCGCCCGATCAACTGACCGCGCTCGACGACGTCACCCTCCTCAACGAGAACTTCGCTCATATGCATGTAGATGGTGACCAGACCCGCCCCGTGCTGGATGTACACCACGTTTCCGGCATAGTAGAAATCACCGACGAGCGCCACTATGCCACGGTTTCCCGCGCGAATGGGATCACCGGTCTCACCGTTGAGATCCACACCAAG
>Ga0302046_10004708_pt1 | contig 12118 bp, 8 predicted proteins | sample RVTome_11_FD_200261 | JGI IMG/M metagenome (GOLD analysis project Ga0302046, IMG submission 200261) | Soil microbial communities from uranium-contaminated site in the Upper Colorado River Basin, Wyoming, United States - RVT147D111 (version 2) ... | reverse complement strand
GCGCGGGAGCGCGACGCCCACGTAGTGCCGAGCCTCATTCCGGCGGATCTCGAGATCGGCCTCGACTACGCCCGCCGGATGGAGGCCGCGGGAGCACGCATCCTCGAGTTGAACGTGGCCGCTTCTCACGCGGACGAGGCGGCGAAGGGAGCCCTTACCCTCGAACGGTCGGCCGAGCGCGTGGAATCGATGGTCGCGCGCTTTCGCGAGGCGATCTCGATCCCGCTCTGGGTCAAGCTCACCGGTCAGAGCGGAAACGTGACCGATCTTGCCGTTGCCGCTCGTGCCGGCGGCGCGGACGCGGTCACGCTCGCGGGTCGCTTCATGGCGCTCGTGCCCGACATCGACACCATGGAGCCCCTTCTCGGAACGAACGCCGGTTTTGGCGGTCCCTGGGCGCTTCCCATCACTTGCCGCTGGCTCGCGGACGCTCGCAAGCATCTCGGCAAGGACTTTCCCCTCATCGCGACCAACGGCGCCCGCACCGGGCTCGACGTCGTGCGCTTCCTTCTCGCGGGAGCGTCCGCGGTCCAGATGACGTCGGCACCGTTCACCACGGGCTTCGGTGCGCTCGCGGAAGCCGTCGAGACCGTCGAGCGTTACCTCGAGTCGAAGGGCACCGACGCCGCTTCCATCGTGGGCGCCGCGGCCGATCGAGTCGCGAGCTACGCCGACCAGCCGGTGCGCGCGGGGTTCTGGCGCGAGCTCGTCCCTCGAGGAAGCCTGGGCGACTAGCGAATCCAGGGAAGGGGCGCGCGGAGAATCACCGGGGGCCGCAGTCGCTCGAGGTCGAGAGTGCCGTCGTCGCCGACGAAGCGGTACTGGCTGTTCGCGACGAAGTAGAGATCGGCGCCGACTCGAACTCCCAGCGTCGGCTCGTCGAAATTCGGGTTTCCCCTCTCGAGCACGGTCACTTCCTCGATCCGCTCGAGGGAAGCGTCGAGGCGATGTCGGCCGACACGGTGCGGCCGCACGCCGTTCTGGATCCCGACGAGGCTTCCGTCCGCCCAGACGAGGCCGTCGATTCCGGTCACGACGGCGTCTTGCGGCACATCCAGCAGGCGGACCGCACCGTCCCGGACGTCGACTCTGGCGATGCCTTGCGTGTAGTCGGCCACGAACAACGACTGCCCGTCCGGCGACCAGGCAATGCCCTGCGGCGAAGCGAGAGGACCGACGTCCGCCAGGATCCGGAGCGTTTCAGCGCCCTCGGGAAGGAAGTAGAGCCGCCCGCGCGGCCTTGGTGTGTCGAACGGCATTCAGGTACACTCGCCTCCTTTCCGCCGAATGCGGAAGGGGAGACGTCAATGCGCTTGTCTTCGTCGATTGGGGTGGCGCTCGTCATCGGCACGTTCTGGGGCTCCCCGATTCGGGCGCAGCCGGTGACCACCTCGGACCTCGAGAACGCCGCCTCCGACAACTCGTCATGGCTCACCTATGGCCGTGACTACTACGGCCAGCGTTTCGTCCGTCTCGAGCAGATCGCGCCCGCGAACGTCCACCGGCTGCACCCGGCGTGGGTGTTCGCCACCGGGGGCGAGAACCGAGGCCTGCAGGCCACTCCTCTGATCCGCGAGGGAGTTCTGTATCTCTCGGCCGATCAATCCCGGGTATTCGCGATCGACGCGCGAACCGGCAAGAAGATATGGGCCTACGATCCGAAGATGGGAGACGAAGTCGAGCGGGTGTACTGCTGCGGCTCGAACAATCGCGGGGTCGCGCTCTGGGGCAACCTCGTCTACGTAGGCACCATGGACGCCCGCGTGATCGCCCTTAATAAGGATACGGGCGCGGTGGTGTGGGAGACCGAGGTCATCGACTGGGAACAAGGCTACAGCATCACCGGAGCTCCGCTGGTGGTGAAGGACATGGTTCTGACCGGAGTCGCCGGGGGGGAGTTCGGAATCCGGGGCTTCGTCAAGGCGTTCGACGCCCGGACCGGCGCCGAGCGCTGGACGGCCTACACCATCCCCGGCCCGGGCGAGCCCGGGAACGACACCTGGCCCGGCGACACGTGGAAAAACGGCGGCGGCCCTACATGGACGACGGGAGTTTTCGATCCGGATCTCAACCTGGTCTACTGGAATACGGGAAACGCCGCTCCGTGGAACTGCCACGTGCGCAAGGGCGACAACAAGTGGACGGCGGCGACGATCGCGATCGATGCCGACAGCGGAAAGATCGCGTGGGGCTTTCAGTACACTCCGTGGGACTGCTGGGATTACGACGCGGTGAGCACGCCCCTGCTCGCGGACGTCGCCCTCGGCGACCAGGGGCCGGTGAAAGCGCTTTTCCACCACGACAAGAACGGCTTCTTCTACGCTCTCGATCGCGTGAACGGAAAGTTCCTCTACGGCGAGCCCATCGTCCCCGGAATCAACTGGGCCTTCGGTCTCGATCCCGAGACCGGCAGGCCCAACGTCAATCCGGACATGGTCGCGGTTTCGGGCGGCCCCGAGGTCGGCCCGATCATCCCGAGCCTCGAGGGCGGGATCGACTGGCAGCCCCTGGCTTACAACCCGGACCTGCGCACCCTCTACTTCATGTCGAACCAGTGGGCGATGGGGTTGAAGTTCTGGGCCGAGGGAAAGTTCGAGCCGCCGGCGCAGGGAGAGTGGTATCTCGGCGCCGATTATCAGAATTACCTGACGAGCGACCAACCCGGGAACTTCGTCGCCTTCGACGTGGTCGAGCGCAAGGTGGTGTGGCGGGCGGTGAGCCCCGCTCCCTTCTGGGCCGGCGCGGTCGCGACCTCGTCCGGGCTGGTTTTCACCGGGGACATGCGCGGCTACTTCATGGCATTCGACGCGCGCTCGGGAACGATCCTCTGGCAGTTCCAGACGGGCTCGGGAATCATCGGAAGCCCCATCACCTACGAGCTCGACGGCAAGCAGTACCTCGCCGTTCCCTCCGGCGGCATCGGCGGCGACATGAGTTTCTACTACAAGGAGCCGAAGGCGGGAAACCTCTGGGTATTCGCTCTCGATGGCGGCGGTTCCGTGCCCGTACCCACGGGAACGAACCTCACCACTCTCCAGGGCGGCTTGCCGCGAGTCGGAGAGCCGGGCCATACCCTGGGCGGTCGGGTTCTCCCCGGCTACGGCTTTCCCCCGACCGAGGGGGGCGTGCCGATTCAAGGTGACAGGATCCCGCAGCCGACATCCTTGTCGCAATCGAGCGCCGCGGCCTTCGAACCGGAGGTGGTGGCCCGAGGCGAGAGGCTCTACCGCGCCCGCTGCGTAGGCTGCCACCAGTCGGGCGGCGCGAGCGGTCCGAACCTCTTCCGGACGTCGCTCGCCCGGGAGCGCTTCGAAGAGGGCGTCGCGAACGGGGTGGAGGGAACCCTCATGCCCTCGTTCGGGTCTCTGCTTTCGAAGGAGCAGATCTGGGAAATCTACGCCTTCGTTCTCTCCCGCGACCGCCTCGAGTGACGTCAGTCGGGCGGAAGAGGCAACTCGTCCTCCTCCGCCCGGCGCTTTTGCTCGGCGAGGATTCTCGTCCACTCGCGCCCCATGTCGAGTCCCTGCTTCCTTCCGAGGGCTTCGATCCAGCGCGGCGGCTTCGCCGGAGTCTCGACGGGACCGGCCGAAACACCGACGTCCATCAGCGCCTTCAGACCGACGAGGATCCCTAGGAAGCTCATCGGCGTCTCGAAGCGCATCATGAGAAACGCTCCGAAGATGACGACGAGATGCAGGATGACCACGCGTCCGAGCGCGACCTGCACCCTGGCCTTGAGCCACGAGAAAGGCTGCTGCCCGAGGCCCCTGGCGTCGTAGAGGAGCTCGAGGATGGTGATGCCGGCGACGGCGAGGATGCCGCTTCGGAAGTATTCGGAATCGATCGACCAGGGCGAGGGTCCTTCGCCTCGCCAGTTCCGATCGAGTATCACCAGAAAAACCCCGAGAAAAAGACCGTGGGCGAAGGTGAAGACGTAGAGAATCGTCGCGTACTCCGCGAGGAACGTGGTCTCCGACTTCGGCTCGTCCTTGCCGACGGCCCGCCTGGAAGAGTCGTCGATCTGACGGCGCCAGTGCCCCCGGGTGCGGGTAAGCCGGCGGTGGAGCCAGATCCGTGCGACGTTCGCCGAGCCGGACAAGAGAGTTTCGCTCCAGAACACCCACAAGAGAGTGCTCGCCGACCAGCCCAACCAGAGGACTCCGGCGAGAGGCACCAGGCTCGTCGCGAGAACGAACGCACGATGGATCCACTTCCCCAAAGCCATCAACACCCCATGTGCGCGAGCACTAGGCGCGCGATCGAAACACGATGGGCTGCGCGCCGTGCCACAGGACTTGTTTTCCGAGATCCGTCAACTGATCTCTTCCTTCCACCACCGTGAGGAAGTGGTTTCCCGCGAGCTGTCCCATCTTGCTCGCGAACCGGGAGCTTCCGTAGGCGAACAGGATCTCGGTCTCGCTGAAGCCGCCGGGATAGAGCAGAAGGTCGCCCCGCGAGGGATGGCTCGTGTGGTTCTCGAACGGGAGACCGGTCTTCAGATCCCCCAGGGGAATCCACACGGCTTCCCCGCTCCACCGCGAGTGGATGATCCGATTCTCGAAAGGAAGGAGCCGGCGAAACACCTCGCACGTCTTGGGGGCGAGCTCCAGCTCGAGCTTCGCCGTGAACTGGAACGGGCCCGTCTCGATGGCAACGGTCTCCATGGCACGAGCCTATCACGCGCGCTTTCGCCCGATCGCCCTACCTCTCTCCGATCACCAGGGTGTCGAACATCTGCTGAAACTCGGGCGCGACGGAGGCGTACTCCGGCCCGCCCGCGAAACCGATGAACTGGTACCCCTGATTGCCGAAGACCACGAGACCATAGAGATAGTCGATGGAAAGTCCCATGACGACGGCACGGGCATGAACCCGGCGCGACTGTTCGTAATGTTCGAAGAGACTTCCCGTCTCCAACACTTCCACGTTAGTCGCCGCGTTCTTGAGGTTCTCCAGCACGGCGTTCTGGTAGTCGTCGACGTCGACCCCTCCTCCCTCGAAATTTTCCACGATGACGATCAGGTGCGCGTCCTTGTCGGGCCGGACGAGCCACCGATCGGCGACCGGGTTCTCGCGCTTCGTGACCTCCTGACTGCGGACGTACCACAGGGCGTTGGGAGCCTTGAAGTGGTAGTAGTAGCCGACGCCCTGGACGCCGGCCTCGCCGATGACCTCGATCTCCCTCGCCGCGACGAGCGCCTCCGCGTTCCTGGCGCGGGTGCCCGTATGCAGGACGAACGCGGCGAAGACCACGTAGGCCGCCGCCACCACGGAGCTGAGCCCGAGCCGAGCGTTCCCCGGCGTGCCCAAGAGCAGTCCCAGAAGGGAACCGCTCAGCGCAAGCTGCATCGCAGCGGTGGCGAGGTCCCGCGAGTAGAGGGAGATGCCCAGGTACAACAGGGCTCCCAGTACGACGCGAACGATGCAGAAGGGTACGACTTTGCGTCGCCCGAGCACCAGGAGGACACCGAGGATCAAATCCACGATCGCGGAGGTCGAGCGGCCCGGTCCCGACACGGGCAGTTGCAGGAACATGCTGGAATAAATGGCGGAGAGCGCGTTGAGGACGAGAACCACCCCCGCGATCCGTGCGCCGAGCGAAATCGTTTCGTCGTTCTGCTGGCTAAACGACGAGAACGTCCGTGGCCGAGCGGGGCTCGCGGCGGGAGGGCGATAGGGTGCGGGCGCAGCGTCGCTCGCCGAGACGGCATCGAGCTCCCTGCGGCATTTGGGACAGCGTCGATCCGATCGCTCGCTGTGCCGGAGCCCGCAATGAGGGCATCGAATAAAGTTCACGAACGCTCCAGGGGAGGACGGGACTCGGTCTTTTCAAAGCGTACAATGAAAGAAACTGCGGCGTCCACCCGAAGGCCCCGCTCTATAATCGATGGCGATGCCTCTGCTCTCGATCACCGGTCTGTCCCTCGATATCGGCGACCAGCCGATCTTGCGGCGGGCGGAGCTCGCGCTCGATCCCGGCGAGCGAGTCGCGCTCATCGGCCGAAACGGCGCCGGGAAATCGACGCTCCTCCGAATCATCGAAGGGGAATTGAAGCCGGACGCGGGAGAGATCCGGGCAAAGCCGGGCCTTCGGGTCAGCCGGCTCGAGCAGGTCTTGCCCCGAGCCGGCGACGAGACCCTCCGGGAGTACGTCGCTTCGGGCCTCTCTCATCTGCAGGTCCTCCTCGATCGCTACCATCGGCGCACGGCGGCGCCGATGGACGAAGCCGCGCTGAAAGAGCTCGAAGAGCTGCAGCACCGAATCGACGCCGAGGGCGGCTGGAACCTCGAGCGGCGCGTCGAAACGCTGCTTTCGGAGATGAGCCTGCCCGGGGAGCGCCTCATGAAAGATCTCTCCGGCGGCTGGCGCCGGCGGGCGGCGCTCGCGCGGGCGCTGGTCTCGAGCCCGGAGCTACTGCTCCTCGACGAGCCGACGAACCATCTGGATCTGGGCACCATCGAATGGCTGGAAGAGCGGCTCCGAGGGTTTCCGGGATCGCTTTTGTTCGTTACCCACGACCGGGCGTTTCTGGGCCGGCTCGCGACACGCATCGTCGAGCTCGACCGCGCCCGGCTCGCGAGCTGGCCCGGCGACTACCAGAGTTACCTCCGGCGCAAGGAGGAAGCTCTGGCGGCGGAATCGCGGGCGGCGTCTCTTTTCGACAAGCGCCTCGGGGAAGAAGAGGCCTGGATCCGGCAGGGGATCAAAGCGCGGCGCACGCGGAACGAAGGACGGGTGCGGGCTCTGGAGGCGATGCGCGAGGAGTACCTTGCCCGGGTGGCTCCGGAAGGAAAAGCGCGCCTCCAGATAGAAGCCGCGGAATCCTCCGGGCGCCGGGTCATCGAGCTCGAACAGGTAAGCCACGCCTTCGGGAGCGACATCCTGTTTCAGGGTCTATCGCTCAAGATCCTGCGCGGAGACCGGCTGGGTCTCGTCGGAAACAACGGAGTGGGAAAGACCACCCTTCTTCGCATCCTGCTGGGTGAGCTCGAGCCTCAGGCGGGCACGGTGCGGCTCGGGGTCAATCTCGAGATCGCGTACCTCGACCAGCTGCGCCGCGACTTCGATCTGGAAAAGACCGTCGCCGAGATCGTCGCCGATGGGAGCGATCGGGTGAGCGTCGGAGGCAGGGATCGCCACGTCATCGGCTATCTCAAGGATTTCCTGTTCACCGCGGAGCGTGCTACGACCAAAGTCGAAGCGCTCTCCGGCGGCGAGCGCAATCGCTTGATTCTCGCGCGCCTCTTCGCCCGCCCGTCGAACCTCCTGGTGCTCGACGAGCCGACCAACGACCTGGACCTGGAGACGCTGGAGGTCCTCGAGGACCAGCTCGTGGAGTACGACGGTACGCTCATCGTCGTGAGCCACGATCGGGCGTTTCTCGACAACGTCGTCACCAGCACGCTGGTTTTCGAGCAAGGCGGCGCCGTGAATCGATACCCCGGCGGCTACAGCGATTGGCTGCGAAAGGGCAAATCCCTCGCCGTCAAAGACCGCCCCGAGCGAACCGCCGCCCCCAGGCCCGCGAAAGCGCCGTCGCCGGAAGCGAGGGCGGCGAAGCTCAGCTACAAGCTGCAGCTCGAGCTCGACGCACTTCCGGAAAAGATCGAGGCACTGGAGAAGAAGGTCGCTGAGCTCGAGGCGCAGGCCGCGGCCCCCGATTTCTACACCAGGCCTTTCGCGGAGGTCGAGCCGGTTTTGAACGAGATTTCTTCCGCGAAGCGAGCGCTCGAGGAGATCCTCGAGAGGTGGATCGAGCTCGAGGGCATGCAATCCGGCGCCTGACCCTGCCTTCCGGCTACTCCAGGCCGAGCGTCTTCATGGGGTCGATTCGCGCCGCCTGACGCGCGGGGAGGTAACCGGGCACCGTCGTTCGACAAGGAGCCGAAGAAGGCGGGGATCGACCTCTTCCACAAGCTCATCGATCGGAACCCGGAAGACAATGGAACCGGCGTCATTCCGTCTTGAGACCTGGCTCCTGCCTCAGTTCCAGCCGGCGATCCCGAGCTCCCGAGCCTTCTCCTGCGCCTGTGCGAGCGGGTTTCTGAGGCTCATCATCGTCGAGAAGTTCCGTCTCAGATGAGTGTCTTCGGCGGCGAAAACACCGGCCGTCGCGCCCTCGAGGTTGGTGCTCTCGCTCCTTCCGGAGACGGTGAAGCGGACTCTTGTGATCCAGGTGGTCGGATCGCCCCCCATGGGTACGAGCGCGGGCTCGTCCTCGAAGAGGTTGCCGAAGCCCTGCACATACTGCACCTGGAGGTTCTCGATGTTCGCGGATACCGGAGACCAGGGTTCATTCAGAACCAGGTCTCGTCGTTCGAGAGACGGATTTACCGCAGGCGGTAAGGGATTGATTCGATACTGAATGACATGGAACACGCCGATGATGGCGCAGTCGACGCTCACGTCATTGTTGAATCCCTGGGGCAGATTCAACCCGGTCACGCCCGCGCCGGGGTTGTGATTTACGTTGAGAGTGGCGCAGCCTGCCGGGCCACTGCCCGCTCCTCCGGCCCCGGTGCATAGGGGCGGCTGGGTCACCTCGAAAGGAACGATTCCCGGCTGAATCGCATCGCAGGCCGGGTTGCCGTTGGGGCCTTGAATCGCGAAGAGCACCATTCCGTCGGCGTAGGCTTGCTCGAAATCGGCGGGCTCGGGCTTGAAGCTGTTAGGGTCGAGATTCAGTGTCGCGGAGGACCCGATGGTGTTGCAGGGACCGCCGCCTCCACCGCCTCCACCGCCTCCGCCACAGGGTTTCGGTTGTGAAATCGGAATCTCGGGATCGGCGTAGACGATGGTCACCTCGTCCGGCGTAATCCCTCCGCCGTCGAACCACATGATCGACATCGTGGCCGGGGTGTTGTAGCCCGCCACGGTGAGATCTTGACTGATCCGCTCCATCCCCGCTCTCGCGCTGGCATTCATATCGGAAACCTCGGGCTCCCGGCGGAAGCTGTTCTGACCTCGCTGCAAGAGGACGAACACGGCTGCCATCACGATCATGGTGATGAGAAGGGCGACCATGACTTCCATCAGCGAAAAGCCCTTTTGACGAATCCCGGGACCCACTCTCATGACATCCTCCGTCGCTCGGAACGCGAGAGACATGCTTCTTGTGGAAGCTCGAAGGATCATCAGCAAATATCGTTCCACAGAAGCTCCCCTCGCAGTTCCCTCGTCGAACAAGAGTTATATGACCATCTGCCGGTGGAGCCCGGCCGAGGTGGGGGCTTTCGGATACAGGAACGACGTCTCGCTCCCGATGGCTGCGTCCCGGGTTTTCTTCCCTTTCCAGCGGAAGGCGAAGCGTCGTATCGATTTCGAGGTTCCGAATCGTTCCGGACGCGGTTGTAGTGAAAAGACCCCGGTCCGGTTGGAAATAATTGGGGCAGGCGCGAGAAGGATTGTACACGCGCCGCCCGCATGATAACCTTGAGAGTAATAATCCCGGTTTAATTTCCAGGCCTTCTCCGCTCCGCAGCGACGGCGGAAGTCATCGGCTTCCTCGAGCCTCGCCTCATAGCGACAAGCTCCTGACGCCGGACTACGGGAAGGAAGGAGGGTTTTCCATGAGCGACTCCCAATCCCACGATCGAGCCCGTGAACGCCGCCCGCCCTTTCATAAGCGGCATTACATCATCGATAAGCCTTTTCAGATACGGCTCATGGGCACGATGATGTCTCTCTGGCTCGCGAACAGCTTGTTCTTCGCTGTGGTCGTCTACTTCTTCTATCAGCAACACCTGATCCAGTTTTATTATCTCTTTCCACGCCCGGAGACATATCCTCTGGTCTCGGTTCCCGAGCTGCTCGCGATCGCGGTCGCTTTCGTATCGATGTTCGGGCTGGTGGTGCTGGTGATCGTCGCCCTCTACATGAGCAACCAGATCGCCGGGCCTTTGTACCGGACCAAGCAGAGCCTGGTTCGTGTCGGCCGCGGGGAGTTTGGGGTTCGACTCCAGTTCCGTCAACGGGACTTCCTGCGAGAAATCCCTGCAATCTTCAACTCCATGCTGGATGGTCTCCGACAGCAGGCGGAGGCGGAGATCGAAGAGCTCAAGGCGATCGAAAACGCCTCCGGGGAGCCCGCGGAGCTGAAGCGCCTGATCCGCGCGCATCGAGAGAGGAAAGAGACTCGAAACGGTCTCGCGACCAACGGAGCGGATTCCGCGGTCCCGGAGCCGCAATCGGTCGCCGTTCCGGTTCACTAGGCGGGCTCGTTCTCGTCTCCGCCCTCTTCGTCATCGGGGAGGAACGGTTGCCGCGCAACAGAGCTTTCTCACCGTTGCTACCTGCCGGGACCGCAACCGCGAGGCGAACTCCCGTTCACCCATCCGCGGCATGATGAGATCCGATACGAGGAAATCGAGTCGACCGTCACCGCCCTCGAGGGCAAGAGCGCCTCGACTCCGTTCGCGGCCTCGAGAACGGTGCTCGAGCCGGGTTCTCCGGTTACTCCAGGCGGAGCGTCTTCATGGGGTCGATCCGCGCCGCCTGGCGCGCGGGGAAGTAACAGGCTCCGAGACCCACGACCAGGGTGAGCACCGCGACACCGGAATAGACGAGTCCGTCCGTCGGACCGATTCCGTAGAGCTGGCTCGCGAGGAATCGGGAGAGCGCGCTCGCGGCGACCAGGCCGAGAGCGAGGCCCGCCCCGATCCACGTCGCCCCTCGTGACATCACCATCCTCAGGACCTCGGAGGGCGCGGCGCCCAACGCCAGGCGCAGTCCCAGCTCGCGACGTCTCACGCTGACCGAGCTCGCGAGGACGCCGTAGATCCCGACGAGAGCCAGCGACAGGCCCGAGATTCCGAACGCGCTCAGGAGAGTGACGCTGAAACGCCGGGAGGACACGGATTCCGCGATCCATTCGTCCATCACGCGAAAGTTGAATACCGCGAGGTCGGGATCGATCGCGATCATGCTCTCGCGTATCTCTTCGGTGAGGCGCGCGGGGTCCGCGCCCGATCTCACGAGGAGAGACAGCTCGGACACCGCGTAGAGATTGTAGGGGAGGTAAATGGTCACGTCGTCGTCGCGATCCAGCCCGGAGCTGCGGACGTTCTCTACGACGCCGACGACTTCCGTCCACAGGGGTTCGAGCTCGATGGGACCGGTGCGGGTGGACCACACCTCGATCCGAAGCCTTTTTCCCAGGGCCTCCTCCCCGGGCCAGGCTTTCCGCGCGTGCTTCTCGTCGACCAGGGTCACGAGCTTTTCCTGCTCGAGGTCCGCCCATTCGAGATCGCGTCCGGCGAGAAGGCGCGTTCCCGCCGCCTCGAGATAGCCCGGGGTGATGGGGCGATATCGGGCAGGCGGCGACACCGATGCCGACGCGGTGGCGTCAGTGGCGTAGCCGTGTCCGGTGTCCTGGCCGCTCAGCGGTACGACGAGCGCGAGACCCACCTGATCGACGCCGGGGAGCGTCGCTATTTCGTCCGCCACCCGGCGAACGAACCGGACCCTGGCGTCGGGCCGCGGATAGCGCGGGTAGCGCCGGCTCGATAAGGACACCTCCGCCGTCAGCAGCCGCTCGGGCTCGAAGCCCGGTTTGACCTGGAGAATGCCCACGAGGCTCCGAAGCAGGAGCGACGTTCCTATGACCAGCACCACGGCGAGCGCGACCTCGGCGACGACGAGAAGACCGTCCCAGCGCCGCGGCTCGAGCTCCGTCGAACCGCGGCCCGCGTGGCCGGCGGCGGCGACGCTCCCGGGACGCGAAAACAGCATCGCCGGCCCGAGACCCGCGAGAATCGACGCGACCAGGGCCGCGGCGAACGAGACGGCGAGGACCGCCAGGTTCATTCCAATCTCCTCGACCCGGGGGAGAGACGGCGGTGCCAGCCGTAACAGGAGAGCGATGAGCAAGCGGCAGACGAGGATTCCGCCGATGGCCCCGAGAAGCGAATGAAGGAGACTCTCGGTCAGCATCTGCCTCGCGAGACGACCCCGGCCGGCGCCGAGAGCCATACGCACTGCGAGCTCCTTCTGCCTGGTAACCGAGCGCGAGAGAAGCAGGTTCGCCAGGTTCGCGCAAGCGATGAGGAGAACGAAGCCTACGGCGCCGAGCAGAATCCAGAGCGTCCGGTCGTACCCTTCCGCTAAGCTCGCCTGGAG
>Ga0302046_10004707_pt1 | contig 12119 bp, 9 predicted proteins | sample RVTome_11_FD_200261 | JGI IMG/M metagenome (GOLD analysis project Ga0302046, IMG submission 200261) | Soil microbial communities from uranium-contaminated site in the Upper Colorado River Basin, Wyoming, United States - RVT147D111 (version 2) ... | reverse complement strand
TCCCCCAGCTTGGTGAAGGCAGCGTGTACGTCGCCGTGCAGGACGCACTCGGCCCCGTAGCCGCGGGTGGCGGCGACCTTGCTGGCGACCGCCGACTCGGGCATGACGATGACCGCGTTGGTGCCGAGGCGGGCGGCGGCGAAAGCCACCCCCTGAGCGTGGTTGCCGGCGGAGATCGTGATGACGCCGCGCGCCAGGCTGGTGGCGTCGAGGGTGGCGATCCGGTTGATGGCGCCGCGCGGCTTGAAGGAGCCGGTGCGCTGCAGGTTCTCGCACTTGAACGAGAGCTGGTAGCCGCTCAGCTCCGAGAGGTTGCGGGAGCTGAGCAGAGGGGTGCGGTGCAGGTGGGCCTCGATGACGCGGGCGGCGCGGCGGACATCGTCGAGGGTAGGGGCACTCGTGGCTGGCATACGGACAGGCTAACCGCAGGGGCCGGTGGCCGCGAGCCGGCGGTCGGGCGGCCGCCGGTCCGGCCGCCGTGCGACCGTCAGAAGTGGGCGCCGCGTTGATGTACTATTCAGGCCGCCCTGGCCCGAAAGGCGGCGGCGGGGACCGAGCGATTGCGCGGAGGAAGCAGCGATGCTGAGCGACCTGTTCATGACCCTGGGGAAAGGGGTCGCCGAGCAGCTTACCTACTGGTGTCACACCTACCTGCCGCTCCCCCCCTTCTCGCGCTGGCGCCGGGCCACCGACGAGGTCATCGAGGCGATCCGCGCGAACGCCCGCCGCTACGGGATCGACGTCGATCGGATCGACCGCCGCAACGCCTACCAGGTCGCCCGCATGTCGGTCCCCAACCGCCACGGCGAGCACCTGCCCGACCTCGTGCCCGACGCCTACAACCGCTACAGTCCGACCTCCTGCGCCAAGACCCACAGCGGCAAGAAGAAGATCGCCGCGCCCTCGGAGCGTCGCCGCGAGTTCCTCGAGCACCCGCAGACGCTCGCCTACCTGCTGGCGCCGTCGTCGCTGGCGCGCCTCGGCCTCGGAGGGTCGGCGCCGGGGACGATCATGGGGGTTCCCATCGGTCAACCGACGCCGCCGGCGGGGGTGATCGCCGGCAACCTGCGCGAGGCCATCGGCGGCAAGGGTGGCAGGGACGTCGACGTGCTCGCCGGGGCGATCGCCAAGCTCCACGCCGGGTTGCCGCGGCAGGAAGGCCAGGCCGCCTGACATGGGGCGCGGCAAGCCGCCGCTGGTGCAGCCGGCGCCCGATCCGCCGCTCGGCGAGGACACCGCGATTCCCGGGCGAGAGCCCGCCGTGCAGGTGCAGTTGCAGCGGATCCCCGTGACCCAGGCGCTGGGCGAGACCTCGTTCATCCCGGTGTGCGAGCCGACCCTCGGCGGCAACGAGCTGGCGTACGTCAGCGAGGCGATCCGCACCAACTGGATCTCCTCGGCCGGCCGCTACATCCAGGAGTTCGAGCAGTCGTTCGCAAGCGCCTGCGAAGCCGCTCACGGGGTCGCCTGCACCAACGGCACCACGGCCCTGCACCTGGCGATGGCGGTGCTCGGCCTCGGCCCGGGGGACGAGGTCATCCTGCCCGCCTTCACGATGATCGCAACGCCCAACTGCGTCCGCTACACGGGCGCCACCCCGGTGCTGGTGGACAGCGAGAGGGACACCTGGAACTTCGATCTCGACCAGGTCGCCGACGCCATCGGCCCCCACACCAAGGCGATCATCCCGGTGCACACCTACGGCCATCCGGTGGACATGGACGCGCTCAACGAGCTCGGCGACGAGCACGGGATCTGGGTCGTCGAGGACGCGGCCGAGGCACACGGCGCCCGCTACAAGGGTCGGCGCGTCGGCAGCCTCGGCGACGCCGCCTGCTTCTCGTTCTACGGCAACAAGATCATCACCACCGGCGAGGGCGGGATGATCACCACCAACAACGCCGAGATCGCCAAGCTCGCCCGCAACCTGCGCGACCACGCTTTCTCGACCGAGCGCCACTTCTGGCATCGCTACGTCGGCTTCAACTACCGGATGACCAACCTGCAGGCGGCCGTCGGCCTGGCCCAGACCGAGCGCCTCGAAGACTACGTCGGGGCGCGGCGGCGCAACGCCGCCCTCTACAGCGAGCTGCTCGCCGGCATCGAGGGGTTGACAACGCCGCCCGAGGTGGGCGACGTGGAGAACGTGTTCTGGATGTACGGTATCCTGATCGAAGCGGAGTCGTTCGGGATGCCGCGCAACGAGCTGCGCGAGGTGCTGGCGGCGCGCGGGATCGAGACCCGTACGTTCTTCATCCCGATCCACTACCAGCCGATCTACTATGAGGCCTACCGCGGCCGTTCCTTCCCGGTCGCAGAAGAGCTCTGCGCCCAGGGGTTGTATCTGCCCTCCGCCTCGTCGTTGACCGCGCCCCAGGTCCGCTACGTCGCCGAGGCGATTCGAGACATCGCCGCAGCGGCCGGCCACTGAGACGCGGCCGCCGCCGAGCGAAAGCCGGCGGCGACCCCGTGAACCGTGCACGTCGCCTGGCGGAAGCCGATGTCGAACCCGAGCCGGCGCCGAGAAGAAAGGAAGACGAGATGCCGAAGCTTTCCGACAAGATGGTCGACGAGCTCAACGCCCAGCTGGGCCGCGAGCTGTCGGCCTCGAACCAGTACCTGGCGATGGCCATCCACCTCGACGACCGCAGCCTCAAGGAGCTGGCGGCGTTCTACTACGCTCAGGCCGACGAGGAGCGCGGGCACGCCATGAAGTTCCTGCACTACCTCCTGCGGGCTGACGCCCTGCCGGTGGTGCCGGCGATTCCGGAGCCGGTCCGCGAGTTCAAGTCGCTCGAGCAGATCGCCGAGATGTCGCTGCAGCGGGAGCAGGAGGTCAGCCGCTGCATCCACGGGCTGGTCGATCGCGCCCTCGAGGAAAAGGACCACACGACCAACCATTTCCTGCAGTGGTTCGTCGAGGAGCAGCTCGAGGAGGAGGCCACCTTCATCGAGCTGCTCGACGTGATCCGCCAGTCCGAGAACCTGATGCTGGTGGAGCAGTACCTGTTCCGGCAGAAGCCGGGGGCCGGCGGCTAGCTGCTAGCAAGGGCCGATCTTCTCGACAGTTGCCCATCGGCCGCGGCCGACCCTGATGGATGAAGCCGCGGTCGCGTGAAGCTTCATAGTAGGGAAGGTTGGGGCTCAGCCTTCGCCGATCGCCTGCCGGCAAGCGCGCTCCAACCGGGTGAGCTCGGCGGCGGCGCGCGCCTCGTCCCATCCCAAGGCCGCGGCCACCGGGCGGCCCAGCCGGAGGGCGCGCTCGGGGTCCTCTCCCCAGTCGCCGCGGCGCAGCAGCAGGTCGTCGAGGTGGAGGACCGCTTCGTCCTCCGCCAGTTGCCGCACGCGTTGGGCGAGCCTTCCATGGGCGCCGCTGTCGACGGTGTCATCGGCCCCCGTTTCGGCAGCGACCCTCGTTTTTCCAGCCACCCTGGCCTCTGCCGGGGCCCTGCTCCCGGCGGCGGCCTCGGCCCCGGCCGCCAGACGCTCGAAGGCGGCGAGGTCGGGCCAGATGGCGGCCGGCGGTCGTTCGGCGGCCTGGCGGGGCACCGGCAGATCGCCGGCGAATGCCACCCCGAGAGCTCGCTCGGCGACGTCGCGGGCGGTCGTGTACTTGACGCCGGAGACACTGACCAGGCCCGCGGGGCCGCTGGCGGCGCCGTGGTCGTGGATGATCGGGCGCGCGGTCAGCTCGGTCTCGCCGCTCGCCGCCGCCGGCAGCAGGCCGGCGTGGACGCGCAGGACCTGGTGGCGGCGCAGCTCGAGGCCCGGAGCGGCGGCATTGATCTGCTCGATGACCTCGTCGATCTGCTGTCGCGAAGGAGAGGCCTCACGGGTGCCGACGGGACACGGGAAGTGGGCGGTGCCGGCGTACAGCCGTTTTCGACGCGGGTACAGGAACCAGGTGTGGGCGGCCGCTTGCGGCGCCGACAAGGCCAGTGCCACCTCCGCTGGGGGCTCCCGATCGAATAGCAGGTTGAAGGCCAGCGACGGGGTGAACAGCTCGGGGACGTCGCGGTCGAGCCGCACGGCGACCTCGCGCGACCAGGGCCCGGCGCAGTTGATGACGCGATCGGCGGCGAAGCCGAGGTTGCCGCCGCCGTGGCGGTCGGTCGCCTCGACGCCGCGCACCGCGCCCGCCTCGGCGCGCAGCCCGGTGACCTCCATGTAATTGAGGCACACCGCTCCGCAGTGAGCGGCCCAGCGGAGCATCTCGATCAACAGCCGCTGCGGGTCGGTCATCACCGCGTCGTACCAGAGGGCGCCGCCCCGCAGGCCCTCGCGGGCGACGCCCGGGAACAGCGACACGGTCTCCGGAACGGTCATCACGCCTCCCGACTCCAGCCGCCGGTCGGAGCGCAGCTCGTCGTTGCGCCGCAGCGACAGCAGGTGGTTGGCGAGCAGCGCCGCGCGCATGACGCTCGGCCGGCGGGCGCCGCGGCCGTACAAGGGCATCAGGCAGGGGAGGGGCTTCACGAGGTCGGGGAAGCGGCGCAGGAACCAGCGCCGCTCGCCCACCGACACCCGGAAGCGCTCCAGGTCGAGCCGCTGCAGGTAGCGCAGGCCGCCGTGGACGATGCGGTGGCTGTTCCAGCTGGTGGCGCCGCCGAAGTCGTCGCGCTCCAGCAGCAGCGGCCGCAGGCCGCGGCGCGCCGCCTGCAGCGCCACCGCCGCCCCATAGACCCCGCCGCCGACGACGATCAGGTCGTAGCGGCGAGCGGCGGCGCCCGGCGGGTCGCGACGCAGGCTCGCCATCTCAGATCAGCCCCTGCTGGCGGTACCAGGCGGCGGTGCGCGCCAGCCCCTCTTCGAGATCGACCTGCGGCGCGTAGCCGAGCATCTCGCGGGCCTTCGAGATGTCGAAGGCGCGGTCCTTGGCGAAGAACTCGACGCGGCGGGGATAGAGGGGAGGATCGATGCCGAGCGGCCGGCAGAGCTTGTCACAGACGATCGCCGCGGCGCGCACCGGCGCGTACGGCAGCCGCCAGCGCGGCGGCGGCACCCCGACGGCGGCGGCGATCCGGGCGACCAGCTCGTTGAGCGTCGTGTAGCGGGGCCCGGCCAGAGTGAACACCTCCCCGACCGCCTGCGGGCGGCGTCCGGCGCGGACGATGCCGTCGACGAGGTCGTCGATGTAGGTCAGGTGGTAGAGGGCCTCGCCGCTGCCGATCATCACGAAGCGGCGGCGGCTGATCGGCCGGAAGAGCTTGAGAAAACGGCGATCCCCCGGCCCATAGATGCCGGCCGGCCGCACGACGCTGACCGGGGCGCCGCGGCTGGCGTGCTCGAGGGCGATGAGCTCGCCCTCCATCTTGCTGCGCTGGTAATGGTCGCCGGGGGCGTAGCGGTAGGTCTCCCTGGCCGGCGGATCGTCGATGTCGCCCTGGACGCCGACCGTCGAGCAGTGCACGAAGCGGGCGACTCCGTGGCGGCCGGCGGCCTCCAGGAGGTTGGCGGTGGCGCCGGCGTTGACCCGCCGGAACTCCTCGAGGTCGGCGTGCTCGGCGCGGAACGCCGCGGCGATGTGATAGACGGTCTCGATCCCCTCGAGCCCGGCGTCGACCTCGCCGGCGGCGCAGATGTCGACGGTGCGGCACTCGGCGCCCATCTCGCGCAGGGCGGTGGTATCGCTGGTGGGACGCACCCAGGCGACGACGCGCTCGCCCTCGCCCAGCAAACGGCGGCAGAGGTTCGATCCGGTGAAGCCCGAAGCCCCGGTTACCAGCGTGGCGCTCATCTCAAGCCCCCCAGCGGGCCCGCCAGTCCTGAAAGACCAGCAGCGCCCAGAGCAGGTGGCTGTGATTCTCGCGGCCGGCGAGGTGCTCGGCCTGCAGCCGGCCGACCTCCGCCGGATCGAACAGGCCGCCGTCGGCCAGCCGCCGGGGCGCCAGCAGCTCCTCCATCAGCGGCCGGAACTCGCCCCCCAGCCAGCGCTTGATCGGGATGCTGAACCCCTGCTTGGGGCGGTAGACGCACTCGCCGGGCAGGTGGCGCGCCGCGACCCGCTTGAGCAGCACCTTGGTCCAGCGTCCCGAGACCTTCAGCTCGGCGGGCACCCGGAACGCCAGCTCGACCAGCTCGGGGTCCAGATACGGCACCCGCGCCTCCAGCGAACAGGCCATCGACATGCGGTCGACCTTCACCAGGATGTTGTCGCACAGGTAGCTCTTCAGGTCCACGTAGAGGCTGCGGTCGAGCTCGCCGCGGTCGCCGGCGCGCCGCGACAGCGCGACGATGTGGGCGCCCACCGGCGTCGAGCACGAGGCGCGGGCCTCGGGCGTCAGCAGCCGGGCCAGCGCCTGCGGCCCGGCGAACAGCCGCCAGCGGGCATGGCCGAGCGCGGGGTCGTGCTCGAAGCCCTCGACGAAGCGCCGGGCCATGTTCACCCAGCCCTTCTTCGCGGGCCGTGGTCCGAGAGCCCGCAGCAACGGATGGACGACGGCGGCGCGCAGCCCCTTCGGGATTCGCGCCCACTTGCGCGCCAGGCCCTGGGCCACGTAGGTCTCGTAGCCGCCGAACAGCTCATCGCCGCCGTCGCCGGAGAGCGCCACCTTGACGTGGCGGCGGGCGAGTCGCGATACGAGATACGTGGGGAAGATCGAGAAGTCGCCGATCGGATCGTCCATGAACTGCATCAGGTGGTCGAACAGCTCGACCACGTCGGGCCGTATGATTTCGTCCTGGTGGTCGACGCCGAGGTGGTCGGCGACCTTTCGCGCCCAGCCGAGCTCGTTGTAGCTGGGATCGTCGAAGCCGATGCTGAAGGTCCACGCCGGCCCCATGCCTGCGACCATCAGCGAGCTGTCGACCCCGCCGCTGAGAAAGGCGCCCAGCGGCACGTCGGCGACCAGGTGGCGCTGGACGCAGGCGCGCAGCGTCGCGTCGACGGCGTCCTCCCAATCGCCGGCGCTTCGCTTGGCGCCGGCCCCGCCGTCCACAAACGGCAGATCCCACCAGGTCCTCGGCTGCGGAACCGCGCCGCCGGTGGCGGCGGCCTCCAGATCCACCTCGAGCATGCTCCCAGGCTCCAGCTTGTGGATCCCCGAGAACAGGGTCGCCGGGCCGGGGACATACTCCCAGGCGAGAAACTGGGGGACCGCGTCAATGTTGAGCTGCGGCTGCACCAGTCCCGAGGCGAGCAGCGCCTTGATCTCGGAGCCGAACACCAGGCAGCCGCCGGCGAGCGTCCAGTACAGCGGCTTGATGCCGAGCCGATCGCGCACCAGCAGAAAGCGGCGCCGGCGCCGGTCGTGCAGGGCGATCGCGAACATGCCGCTGAGCCGGGCCGCGAAGTCGGCGCCGAGGTCCTCCCACGCGTGGACGATCACCTCGGTATCGGCAGCGGTGGCGAAGCGGTGGCCGCGCCCCTCGAGCTCACGCCGCAGCTCCCGGAAGTTGTAGATCTCACCGTTGTAGACGGTCCGCACCGAGCGGTCCTCGTTGAAGATAGGCTGCCTGCCCCCCTCCACGTCGATGATCGACAGCCGCTGCATGCCGAGGCCGACGTTGTCGCGGACGTGCACGGCGGCGTCATCGGGGCCGCGATGCTCGATGCAGGCGCACATGCGGGCGATTTGCTCCTTGCCGACCCGCGACTCGCCGTCGAGCGCCACGATTCCGGCGATGCCGCACATCAGGAGGTCACCAGCGCCAGCAGACGCCGCATCTTGTCGCGATAGGCGGCGGGCGAGTAGCGCTCCTGATAGAGGCGCCGGGCGGCGGCGACGCGTCGCTCAACGTCCTCGCCGCCGGCGAGCGCCGCCACCAGGCCGCCGGCCATCGAGCGGGGATCGGGATCCACCAGCAGGCAGTGGTCGTCGGCGAGCACCTGGGTGTGCGAGTCGATGCGGGTGGCCACCAGCGGCACGCCGCTGGCGATCTGCTCGTAGATCTTCAGCGGCGTGTTCGAGCCGGCGGTGCGCGGCGAGGTCAACACCGCGGCGGCGCGGCTGGCCCGCTGCGCGAGCTCGCGGGAGACCTGGCCGGTGAACCGGCAGTCGTCGGGAAGCAGGTCGAGCTGCGCGGCGTGTGCCCGGTAGCGCTCCACCTGGTCGGGGCGGCCGCCGAGCAACAGCAGGACCGGGTCGGCTGCGCGCGTGGCCGCGGCCCCCACGCCGGACGCGGGCCCGTTCTCCGCGCCGATCGTGGTCGTGTCGTCGTCGCCGCCGCGGTCTCGACGATCGCCGCCGCCGCCTCGGGCCGGACGATCGCCACCGCCGGCGCGCAGGCGTGCGAACGCCTCCAGCAGCAGGTCGATGCCTTGATAGCTCTCGAACGTGCCGGCGTAGAGAACCACCGGCCGCGGTCCTTCGAGCAGCGCCAGCCAGCCGGCCTGCTCATTGTCGCCTTCGTCACGAGTATTCGCCGGAGCCGGCCCGGTTCCCGAACCCTGCTGCAGCCGCCGCGCGCCCCCGTCCGGGGAGCCTTGCCGCGGCCGCCGAGCCGACCCCTCTCGGGGACCCTGACGCAGCCGCAGCGGATCGAACAGCGAGTTCTCGATCAGGAAGTGGCGCCCGGGCTCGCGCACCCGGGCGACCGCATGCTCGGCGAGCGCCGGCGAGATCGTGATGATGGCGTCGGCGGTCGCCAGGCAGCCGTCCTCGAGGCGCCGGAACACGCCGATCAACAGCCGCGAGCGGGTGAAGCGGAAGTTGACCAGCTGCTGGGAGAGCAGCGAGTGCATGTCGTAGACGAGCTTGAAGCGGAAGATCGGCCGCAGGAAACGACTGAAGAAGACGCTCTCCTCGTGGGCATGGACGACGTCGTAGCGGTTCCTCGCCATCATTGCCACCGCCCACAACAGCAGCCAGACGTCGAGGAACGCCTTCAGCAGCGACGGGCCGACCTTGACGTCCCCCAGCCAGGCGAAGCGCGGGATGCGGACGATCCGCACGCCCGGGATGTCGGCGTCGACGCCCTGGCCGTAGGTGAGCAGGTCGACGTCGAAGCCGAGCTCGGCGGTCACCAGCGTCCGGTAGTAGACGCTCAGCGGCGTGCCGCGCGGCGTGAAGAAGGGCTGCGGAGCGATGGCGAGGACCTTCACGGCGGCCCCCCGCCGGTCGCCGGATCGGGGCCGGGTGCCGTGGCGTCCCCGGCGCCCAGCCGCTTGCGCACCTGCATGGCGAGCTGGTCGCGGACGAAGTCGAGCGGGCCGGCGTGGCGGCCGAAGGTGTCGGGCTGGCGGTGGCAGCCGCGCAGCTGCGCGACGATCGCGGCCGCGGGGCGCTCGGGGTCGAGCTCGCCGCGCAGGGCGAAGCCGCACCGGCCGGCCTTGGTTGCCTGGCGGGGCGAGGGCAGGGGGTCGCTGCCCGGCAACACGAACACGCCGTGGCGCGCCGCCTCGGCAAACAGGCGCGGCGGCGGGAAGCCGCGCGGCCGGCCGGCGTTGTCGCCGAGGAAAAAGCGGCCGGCGGCGCCCGAGCGCAGCAGCGCCGCGACCCGGCGGCCGCGGCGAGACCACCACTTCCCGAAGCCCCAAGGAACCACCGGAACGGCGCCGCGCTCAAGGACCGCGGCGACGGCGGCGTCCAGCGCCAGCCCCTCGCCGAGGTCCTCGCCAAGGCCCAGCCCCAGCACCTCGAGGCCCTCGCGGGTCACCAGCTGGCGGCCGGCGACCAGCAGTAGCCGGGCGCCCGGGCGTCGTTCGGGGGCCGCCCACAGGGAGTTGGCTTCGGCGGTGCGCTCGAACCGCCAGGCGCCGGAGGGGGCGCCGGCCGGCGGGTGCCCGGCCGGCGCCGCCCCGCCGGCGGCTGGGTCGAGAGGTTGCGGTGCCTCCCGGCCGGCGAGCGGGCGCCCCGCAGCCGCGTGCCCGCCGGTGGGCGCCCTGCCGGCTGGCGCGTCCCCGGCGGCGGCGCGCCAGCCGGCGAAGGCCGCGGCGCCGTGGCTCTCGGTGAGCATCAGGCCGCCGGTGAATGAATCGGCGACGCCGAGCTGCTCGCCGCCGCGGCGCAGGTTGTCGTACGCGGCGTCGAGGAAAGGGTCGAGGGCGAAGCCGGGATGGAAGTGCACGTGGGCGTCGAGAAGGATCTCGTGGGCCGCGGGCATGCGGGCGCGCGCGGGCGGAGTCCGGTCGCCGGCACCGGCGTCCGCGCCGCTCACGCCGCCTCCCGCGGGCCGGCGTGCTTGCGCAGCAGCGTCACACGGTACATCTGGAAGCAGCGGTCGTCCTCGACCCGCAGGCCCGGGGCGCCGATGAAGGCGCCGTGGATGGTCTTGGCGCCGATGTCCTTGTACGCGAGGCCGGTGTCGTCGTCGTGGATCGAACGGGAGTGGACCAGCAGCAGGTCGCCGCCATCGTCGAGCGCCGCCAGGATCTTGGCCCTCACGGCGTCGAGATCTCCCGGCTGCACGTAGACGAGCACCTCGGAGCAGACGATCAGATCGAAGCCCCCCGGTAGCGGCTGCGTGACGACGTCGAGCCGCGCGGTCCGCACGTTCGGCTTGTCCTCGAGCCGGCCGCGGGCCCGTCGCAGCGCCCGCTCGGAGAGATCGACCATCAGCAGGTCATCGACCCGGTCGGCGAGCAGCCGGGCGAGCAGGCCCTCGCCGCCGCCGATCTCCAGGCCCGTGGCATAGCGGCGGTCGGGGATCGCCGCCATCGTCGCCGCGCGCTTCTCCTCCTCCGCCGCGCTCTCGCCGATCTCGTAGGGATCCTCGCGCCGGTAGAGGTACTCGAAGTAGCCGCGCACGAGGGCCCGGTTGTCGCGCATGAGACGGCGGGCCCAGCGGGTCAGCGTGTGCTTGACGGTGCCGAGGAGTCCGATGAGAAGCTCGATCAGGCAGAAGGTTGACGAAGCGGTGCCGCGGAGCGCAATGCTAACAGCCGCCGATGCCCTCCGGAGCCGCGGCGAAGGTGAAATCGAGGGGCCTCGATCGGGTTCTCGCTCGATACAGCGTCAACAGGCTGCGGAGCGGTGCCCGCGCCTGGCTGCACCGCGAGATAACGCGCGCCCCGGCGCCGCTCTGCCGCGGGGGGCTGAGACCTCGATCAGTCGCCGAAGTCGGCGCGAACGGACGGGAAAGCGTCGCCGCCGGTATCATCTGTCCCGGTCGAGCTTCTCCGGCCCCGAACAAGGCATTACGGGACCCGAACAACGCATCACCGGTCCGGAACAAGGCCTCAGCGATCCCGAACAACGCATCACCGGTCCCGAACAACGCATGACCGGTCCCGAACAACGCATCGTCGTCCCCGAGCCGCGCAGCGCATGGACATTCCAGTCTTCTGTTACCACAACGCTTTCGCCGACGGCCTCGAGAAGGACCTCGCCTTCCTCGCCGCCAACGGCTACCGAACGCTGACGGCGAGCGAGCTGGTGGATGCGCTGACCGAGGCGGTCCCGCCGCCGCCGAAGGCCGTGGCGCTGACCTTCGACGACGGGCTGCTGAGCCTCAAGACCGTCGGCCTGCCGCTGCTGCAGCGTTACGACGCCCGGGCCACGGTCTTCGCCATCACCGGGCTGACGCCGGAGGGGCGGACCGCGCCTACCGCTGCGAACCACCGCGGCCCGACACGCGGAGGCGAGGGAGGCCTCGGCAGGGGTGATGTCGGCAGGGGCGAACATCCCGGCGGGGGCGAACGCGACCTCAGCCGGGCCGCAGGCGACCTCGGCGCGGTTGGAGGCGACCTCAACCGGCTGCTCGGCTGGGACGACCTGCGGGACCTGCGCGACAGCGGCTGCTTCGAGATCGGCTCGCACGGCAATCGGCACAACCCGGTGCACGTCGGGCTCACCGAAGGCGATCGCCTGCGGGTCGAGGATTACGACCGGCTCTACGACATGCCGATGGAATGGGGACCGTCGGGCGACGAGGCCGCCGTCCACGCCTTCGACGGCGTCGCTTCACGGCCGGCCCGGCCGCTGTTCGCCACCGAGACGATCATCGTCGGCGACCGGCGACTCGATTCGCGCGAGCCGATCCTGCAGGACCTGCGGGCCTCCGGCGCGGCCCTGCGCGAGCGGCTCGGCATCGAGCGCCTCCACCTTTGCCTTCCCTACGGCGCCGGCACCGAGGCGATCCCCGGCCTCGCCCGCGAGGCCGGCTTCGAGTCGGTGTTCTGGTCGCGGCGCCCCGACCGCCGCCGCAACGAGCCCGGCGACGACCCCTACCGCATCGTC
>Ga0302046_10004706_pt1 | contig 12119 bp, 12 predicted proteins | sample RVTome_11_FD_200261 | JGI IMG/M metagenome (GOLD analysis project Ga0302046, IMG submission 200261) | Soil microbial communities from uranium-contaminated site in the Upper Colorado River Basin, Wyoming, United States - RVT147D111 (version 2) ... | reverse complement strand
GCGCAGCACGAGCCGATCGGCCTGGCCCTTCTTGAAGAACCCCGCCTGCGCGAAGTCCTGCCCCCACAGGGTCTTCTTGACCCCGTCTCCGGCCACGTCCACCGCGAGGAGCACCTGGCCCACGCCGTCGACCAGAACGCTGGGTTTGCCGTTCCGGGTCGTCAGGACCACCGACCTCAGGAGGATCCCGGGGTTGGGGTGATAGCGGTTCACGACGATGTCCAGCACGCCGTCGCCGTCGAGATCGGCGAGCTGGACGGCGAACACCCCGGCGCTGGCGTCGCCCGACCAGGTCCACTCCGGCTCGAGCGTCTGCTCGACGATCCGGTAGAGATAAACCTTCCGCCCGTCGGTGATCACCAGGCGCGGCACCTTGTCGGCCGGCGCCACCGCCACGTCGAGGGACGTGACGACGAAGGGGTACTTGGCGATCTCCTTGAGCGGGATGGACCCCTCGCCGGTGGAATACGCGCCGGTGTCCAGCTCGCCGGTCAGCAGGCGGGCCAGCAGGGACTGCTGGGGGCGCGCCGTCTGGCTGCCCCGGCCCGGGCCGCCGGCGGAGAAGTCGCCCTTGGGGGCGGCGCGGATCGAGGGCGGCACGAACAGCCCGGTGGTCATCAGCATGCTCGGCCCCGGCAGCGCGAACAGCCGCACGTCCATGAACGGCTTCTTCTGGACCGGCTTCACGTGCACGACCAGCGCGTGCTCGACCTTGAAGCGCTCGGCCGCCCTGGCCAGGCCTTTCCCCTCGAGGATCTCCTGCCGCTTCAGCCCTTCCTGGAGCAAGGCGACCGCGATGGGATCGCCCATCGCGACCTGGAAGCGGCCGGTGCGGGTGAGGCCCTCGGCCAGCTCCTGCACCGCCGCCTCCGCCAGGCCGTCCTTCACCCCCTCGACGAGCGGCACCAGGGTGAGGGCGATCTTGCCCGCCGACACCCGTGCGCGGTCGCCCGCCCGCACGTCGGCGCCCTGGGTCACCCGGCCCGTGGCGTAGGCCTCGAACACCTGCTCGACGAGCACGCGCCCGACCGCCTGCTCCGTCCGGCCCAAGAGCGCGCCGGTCCGGGGGTGACGCAGCTCGCGCCCCTCCCGGTAGACGCTCAGCTCGATGCCGGCGGCGAGGCCGTCGCGACGGCCGAGCGACAGCGTCACGGCCCCGCCGGTGACCTCCACGACGTCGCCGTCCACCTTGGGGAACAGGCCGAGCACCTGATCGACGAGGACACCGAGCGAGGAGGGTCCGCTCTGGGCCGTCGCCGTGACCGCCGCCAGCGCGAGGAGGACGACGCCGAGGGCGAGCCCGCGGGTGGCGCGGGACTTCGTCAGGCGGGCCGCGCACATGGCCCGAGGCTAGCCCACGCCACCGGGAGAGTCAAGGAATCCACCGGCCATCCGCGCGTCCCGAAAAAGAAACGGGGCATGGGGGAAATCCCCCATGCCCCGTGGGTGAGGCGTGATGCTCGACTAGAACGCCAGCCGCACGCGAGCGGCGATCGTCCAGGCGTCCTCGGCGTCGCGCTTGCCGCTGGCGTCGCGCGTGTCGAGCGCGCTGCCGGCGAACAGGTACGCCCCGACGAGGTCGAACGACGTGTTGGACGCGAACCGCCACGTCGTGCCGAGGTCCAATTCCGTGCCGATGAAGCGTTCGTCACCACCGTTGGTGGCGGCCGACGGCGCGCCGCGGCCGGCGGCGCTGGAGGTCGTGTCGGTGTCCACCTCCTCGTCAGTCCAGGTCGGGCTGACGACGCCGTAGAACGCGAGGGACGGCGTCAGGCTGTAGGTCGCCCGCACGCCGAACCCACGGCGGCCGTACCGGTCGTAGCCGATACCGGTCGACATGCCGGCGAGGGTGCCGCCGCCGCCGTTGAAGTAGTCGATGCCGAGGGCCTGAATGTTGGACCAGCCGGCCCAGTAGCCCGTGTCGAGGTTCAGCGGCTGGTAGTAGTCGATGCCCCGGCGCAGGTCATCCTTGGCTTCGTTGCCCGTGCTCCAGACACCACGGGCCTCGAGGAGCAGCGGCCCCAGCTGCCAGCCGCCCTGGACGTCGATGAACCACGCGCTGATGTCCGCCTCGAGACTTCCGGTGGCGGTCCTCTGCGTGGTCTCGCCGAACTGGTAATAGATGGTCGGGTCGAGCGAGAACGGTCCGGAGCGGAACCGGGTGTCGACGCCGATCGTATGCCGGCTCTCCTGGGCCGGGGCGTAGGGGCCCTGCTGGTTGGCGACCCCGCGCCGCGCCGAGCCGCTGGTCGAGCCGTCGGCGTAGAAGTACGAATACAGGGGCTTGATGTCCAGCCCCTTGAACGGCGTGATCTCGGGGCTGAAGATGAACGCCCAGTCGTTGCCCCGGCGGTTGCCGGCGGTGCGCAGCAGCCGGTTGCCGCCCGCGAGCTCTTCCTCGACCTGGACGTACGCCAAGTTGGTGCGGAGATTCGGCGCCCACGTCGTGACGGCGGAGATACCCGCGAAATCACCGTTGGCGTAGGCGACCTTGTAGTTGGCCAGCGTCCCGAACGGCATGGCGCCCACGCGGCTCCGCGTCGGCACCGGGATGAACGGCATGAGGCTGTCCTTGCCGGTCAGGTCGAACTCGGTGTACATCCACTTGATCTCGACGATGCCTGCGATGTCCGTGTTCAGATCGAAACAGCCGAGGCCCCCGGGCTTGCCGCAGCCGGAGCCGAAGCTGCCGTCGCCGCCGGTCGTGGAGCCCCACGTCAGGTCCATTTCCAGGCCGAGGACGGCCTTGGTGCGTCCCACCTCGAACGTGAAGTCCGGGCGGAAGCGCGTGCGGGCGTACCACTCCTTCTCACTGCTCCGCGAGAAGTTACCGTCGTAGAGGTTCTTGCCGCCCGAGGTGATCTGGTCGAACAGGCCGTTGATCGTCACCTTCGGTGCCGGCGCCTGGGCGAATGCCGCAGGGGCGAGCAAGCCGAGGATGGCGACCAGGCACACGACTACTGCAACCGTTCGTCTCATGCACTGCCTCCTCAGTTGTGGTGCGTTTCGCTACGTCGATTGCCCAAAACCGACATCACCAACAGTTGCCGGAGTGCAGACAGCGTGACGGTTTTACCCCAGGCGGATGGAAACCGTCAAGAAAAAAGACATGCCGAGTGTGAGCTATTTCGTCTTTTCTGGCGGTCGGTTACCCGCCATCCCCCAGGGCCTTGAGCCGTTCCAGGGCCGCCTGGCCGAACGGGGTGTCGGGAGCCAGCTGGCGAGCCCGCTGGAAAACGGCCCGGGCTTCGGCGTGGCGGTTGTCCGCGACCAGGACCAGGCCGAGGTTGTAGTAGGCCGCTTGCATCGTGGGATCGAGGCTCAGCGCGAAGCGCAGCGAGCTCTCGGCCTCGGGGTAACGCTTCAGGTGATAGAGGGCGAGCCCCAGGTTCTGGTGGACGAAGTCCTGGATGGTCAGCGTCGGCAGCGCCAGTGCGCGCCGGTAGCTGGCGACGGCCTCCTCCCAGCGCCCCACTTCCGCGTAGGCCGTGCCCAGGTGGAAATGGGCGTCGGCCAGCTTGGCATCCAGCTCCACGGCCTTGCGCAGCTCGTCGATCGACAGGTCGGGGCGCCCGAGCTCGAGGTAGACCAGTCCGAGCGTGTCGCGATAGATCGCCACGGTGGGATCGATGCTGACGGCCTCCTTGAGCGCGCCGAGCGCGGGCGACGGCTGGCGCTCGCCGATGTGCGTGAGCGCGCGCTCGTAGGCCGCCTGCGCCCGGAGCCGGTCGGGCTCGGAGACCGTGGCGGAGGCGCAGGCCGACACCACGAGCGCCAGCAGCACCAGCGCAACCCCGCGTGTTGACACGTTTTCCCCTCCCATGTAGCCTCCAGTCGTGCCCACATACGAATACCAGTGCGACGGCTGCAAGCGCGTCTTCGAAATCCGCCAGCGCATCTCCGAGCCGCCGCTCACCACGTGCGACGTCTGCGGCGGAGCGGTGCGCCGGCTGCTCTCGCCGGCCCCCTTCATCCTCAAGGGCGAAGGCTGGTACGTGACGGACTACCCGTCGGAGTCCCGCAAAAAGGCCCTCAGCGCCGAGAAATCGCCGGGGACGACCTCGTCCGACAAGTCGGACAAGGCGGAGAAATCCGAGAAGGCGGAGAAGTCCGACAAGTCCGCGGCGACCGCCGCGAAATCGGACGGAGGCGGGTCGAGCAGCACTAGCGACGCCTCCTCGACCGCCTCGAAGCCGTCCTCGAAGCCGTCCGACTGACGACGACCGGCGTGCCCCGGCGGGCGCGCAGCACCGCCGCCGCGCTGCCCTCCCTGACCGCGATCTCCAGGCGCCCCGCCGAGCCCACGAGCGCGCCCGGCCGTCCGACCGGCAGGTCGCCGTAGGTGCCGACCAGCGGCACGTCGCGCCCGCCCACCCGGATGAGCACATCGGCGTCGAGCGGCGCGATCGAGCGGGCGTGGATCGACGTGATGAGGTTGCCGAAGCGATCGGTGTGCACGACGGCCCCCGCGACCGCGCCGGCGACCGCGCGCACTTCCGGCCAGGCCAGCTGCACGGGATCGCTCACCGCCGGGCCGAAGCGGGCGGGATCCACGCCGATCGCCAGGTGGGCGGCGGCCGGCGCGAACAGGTCGCGGCCGTGGAACGTCCGGCTCACGATGGGCAGCCGGTAGTCGGCCTCCACCAGCTCGAAGGCGCGCCAGTCGTCGCCGGCCAGGAACGGCGTGAACAGGCCGTTGTCCGGCCCGACGAGGAGCTGGCCGTCGGCGGCGATCACCAGCCCGCGGCGGGTGGTCCCCACGCCGGGGTCCACGACCGCCAGGTGGACGGTGCCGGCGGGGAAGAACGGCACCGCGGCTTCCAGGGCGAGGGCGCCCTCGGTGATGTCGTGGCGCTCGACGTCGTGCGTGACGTCGACCAGCTGCAGGGACTGGCGAGCCGCCCGCGCGACGCCCAGCATCACGCCCTTCATCTCCGCGACGTACGCGTCACGGAGGCCGAAGTCGGTCGTCAGCGTGACGATCCCGGCCACACGCGTGCGCGGGAGCAGGCGCTCATCGGTCGCGGTCCACCACGAAATCGGCCACCAGCGCCAGCGTCTCACGCTCCTCGGACGGCGCGAACGAATCGAGATCGGTCTTGGCGGCCTGGGCGAAGGCCTGGGCCCGGGCCCGGGCGTACTCCACGCCGTCGTGCTCGAGCACCAGCCGGCGGATGTCCTCGATCTCGGCCGCATCCAGCGTGCGGCGGCGCAGCGACGCCCGCACGCGGTCGGCGTCGGCCGGCACCACCCGCTCCAGCATGGCGATCAGCGGCAGCGTGCGCTTGCCCTCGCGGAGATCGGCGCCGATGGCCTTGCCCAGCCGAGCCTGGTCGGCCGTGAAGTCGAGCGCATCGTCGGAAATCTGGAAGGCGACGCCGATGTCCAGCCCGTACCGGGTGAGCGCCTCCGTCTGCGCGGGCGGCAGCCCGCCCAGCAGCGCGCCGATCCGGCAGCAGGCCGACATGAACGAGGCGGTCTTCTGCGTGATGATCCGCATGTAGTCCGCCTCGGAGGTGAGCCCGCTGCGCTTGAGCTGGAGCTGGAACACCTCGGCCTCGGTCATCGAGACCGTGGAGCGTGCCAGGGTCTCCATGACCCCCCGGTCGTTGTCGCGCACCAGCAGGGCGAAGGACTTCGAGTAGAGGTGGTCGCCGACCAGCACGGAGGCGTCGTCCCCCCACTGCGCGTTGGCGGAGGGCCGGCCCCGGCGCAGGGGCGCCTCGTCCACCACGTCGTCGTGGATGAGGGTCGCGGTGTGGAGCAGCTCGACGACGCACGCCAGGCGCACGGCGCGAGGACCGCGGTAGTCGGCCAGGCGGGCCGCCAGCAACAGGAGAATGGGGCGCAGCCGCTTGCCGCCGGCGCCGGCGATGTAGCCGCCCATCTCCTGGATCAGCGGCACCGGCGAGTGCAGCTCCCGGCGGATCTCGGCCTCGACGGCGGCGAGGTCATCGCCGACCAGCGCGGCCACCCGCTCCTTGAGAACCCGCTCGAGAGTGGGCGTGGCCACGCGCGTGCGGCTTACTTGAGGACGACGCGGTCCTTGACCTGGACCTGGGCGCCGGCCGCGACCGACTGGATCTCGGCGACCGAGAAGCGGTCGCGCGTCTCGGTCACCCGGGCGGTGGCCACCTCGTCGTCCAGCTCCCCCAGCACCTCGCCGGTGACGGGGTGCACGATGGGGATGCGGTCGCGCCGCAGGCTGAGCACCGTCCCGGGCTGGATGCCGTCGACGGTGGTGAGGTCGATGACGATGCGCGAGGCGTCGACGTACACGACGAAGCCACGCTTGGGAGGCTCCGGCGTCGGAGGCGCAGGCGCGGACGCCCGCGCCGCGCCCCCGGCGGGGGCGGTCGCCGCGCTGCCGCCCGCCCGCTGATCGGCCACCGTCGTGCGCGGCGCCTCCGCCGTCTGGTAGGGCACGCCCTGCCGGGGGCTGATCTTGCCACCGCCCGGCGGCGCGCCGTACTTCGCCACGATCTCCGGCGGCGCGATGATCGCGCTCTTGCCCCGCAACAGCGTGGTGATCGTGGTGGGGAGCTTGTCCTCCTCGACCCAGATGTACTCGGGCTCGCTCCGCACGTCGCCGAAGCGCGGGTTCTTGATGAGCAGCCAGCGCGTCTCCGCCGACTTGAGGTTGATCGTGGGCTCGCCCGTCGTGGGAATGCCGAAGACCTGGCGGACGGTGTTGCAGCCGGCGATGGCGAGGAGAACGGCCAGCAGCGCGACGAGAGACCCCGCCTTCATGCGGCGTCTACCATAACACACCCCCTCAGTCCTCGGGCCGAGGCTCCCACGGGAACCGCTGCTCCTCGGCCGCGCTCGCCGTCACCAGCGGCAGCCGCCGGGAGATCAGTGCGGTACCGCTGATCGCCGAGATGTACGTCACGTCGAGGTAGGTCACGCCGCGCCGCTCCATGAGGATCGGCACGATCCAGCCGGCCACGTCCAGGTTGCGGGAGGCGCGCATCGACCGCTCGGGACGGGCCAGCATGTCCTCCACGCGGAGGCCGCCGCCGGCGAACACGTCGCTCACGGCCAGCGGGTCGACGACCTGGAAGCGCTTGGACGCCTCCAGGGCCGCCGCGATGAGGAACGGCACCCGGCGCAGGTCGGCGCCGGCCGGCGTCAGGTCGAGCATCGGCGTGACCGCCACCCGGATGCGGGCCCGCGTGATCCGGGCGCCGTCTCCGGCCCGCGGCCGCGGGGCGTCGGGCCGCGCCAGGTAGCTGGCGGCGGAGAAGTTGGGATACAGCCGCACGATCTGCGCGTGACCGAGCACCTCTTCGTAGCGCCCCAGCGGCCGGCCGGTCAGCGGATGGGCGAAGATGTCTCCCTTGCGGTACACGGTGTACTCCTGGCCGATCTGGGCGCCGGAGCCCGCGTGAACGTCGAGGAAGATCTCGGGCCCCTCGAGCGAGATCACGAGCGCCTCGACCGGCGCGAACGCCTGGACGAAGTCGCCCGCCATGAGGGCGAACGTGGACGCCACCCGATCGGCGAGGCCCGCGCCCGCGGGCCCGGCGGGCAGGAGCGTCGAGGCCAGCATGGCCAGCAGGCCGACCAGGGCGGCCGGACGTCTCAAAACGTCACCGAGGGTCGATGCACTCCGAAGACCGCGCGCAGGCGCTCGCAGATCTCGCCGAGGCTCACGGCCGCCTCCACCGCCTCGATCAGCAGCGGCAGCATGTTGGCGCGGCCGCGGGCGCCCGTCTCCAGGGCGTCCAGCGCCCGCGCCGCCCGGCCGGCGTCCCGGGCGCGCCGGAGCCGGGCCAGCCGCTCGGCCAGCGCCTCGCCCACGCCGGGGTCGAGCTGGAAGAGATTGGCCGGCGGCGGGTCGTCGGTGACGAACTCGTTGACGCCGACCACCACGCGGCCCTTGTCCTCGACGTCGCGCTGCCACCGGAAGGCGGCGTCCTGGATCTCGCGCTGCATGAAGCCGATGGCGGCGACCGAGCCCCCGAGGTCGTCGATCCGCCTGATGTACACCTCGGCCTCGCCTTCGATGTCGCGCGTCAGCCGTTCCACCGCGAACGAGCCCCCGAGCGGATCGACCGTGTCGGCCACGCCCGACTCGTGGGCCAGGATCTGCTGGGTGCGCAGCGCGATCCGCACGGCTTTCTCGGTCGGCAGCGCCAGCGCCTCGTCCATCGAGTTGGTGTGCAGCGACTGGCAGCCACCGAGGACGGCGGCCAGCGCCTGCACGGTCACCCGCACGATGTTGTTCTCGGGCTGCTGGGCGGTCAGCATGCTGCCGGCCGTCTGGGCGTGGAACCGCAGCATCTGCGAGCGGGGATCGCGGGCCCCGAACCGCTCGCGGACGATCCGCGCCCACAGCCGCCGGGCGGCCCGGAACTTGGCGACCTCCTCGATCAGGTCGTTGTGCGCGTTGAAGAAGAACGACAGCTGGGGGGCGAAGGCGTCCACGTCCAGGCCCGCGTCGACCGCCGCCTGCACGTAGGCGACGGCGTTGGCCAGCGTGAAGGCGACCTCCTGCACCGCCGTGCAGCCGGCCTCGCGCATGTGGTACCCGGAGATCGAGATCGTGTTCCAGCGCGGCACGTGCTGCCGGCACCACGCGAACACGTCGGTGACGAGCCGCATCGAGGGTGCCGGCGGGAAGATGTAGGTGCCGCGGGCGATGTACTCCTTGAGGATGTCGTTCTGCGTCGTGCCGGCCAGCCGCTCGGCGGCCACCCCCTGCCGCCGCCCCACCGCGACGTAGAGGGCGAGCAGGATGGCCGCGGTGGCGTTGATCGTCATCGACGTGGACACGCGGTCGAGCGGGATGCCCTCGAAGAGATCGGCCATGTCCTCCACCGTCGCGATGGAGACGCCCACCTTGCCGACTTCGCCCCGGGCGATCGGCGCGTCGGGATCGTGGCCCATCTGGGTCGGCAGGTCGAAGGCGACCGAGAGCCCCGTCTGGCCCTGGTCGAGGAGGAAGCGGTACCGCTTGTTGGTCTCGGCGGCCGAGCCGAAGCCGGCGTACTGCCGCATCGTCCACAGCCGGGAGCGGTACCCCGCCTCGTGCACGCCACGGGTGAAGGGATAGCGCCCCGGCGCCTCGGCGCCGGCGCCGTCGGCCGGGGCGTCGGCCGGTCCGTAGACCCGCCCGCGCGGCGCGCCCCACGAGGTCGTGAACGCGGCCTTGCGCTCCTCGGGGCTCACGCGGCGGCCCTCACAGCGGGATGTTCCCGTGCTTGCGGGGGGGATTGCTGTCGCGCTTGGTCTTTAAGATTTCCAGCAGCGCGCACAGGCGCGCCCGGGTGTCGCGCGGCTCGATGACCTCGTCGACGTAGCCGCGCTCGGCGGCCACGTACGGGTTGGCGAACTTCTCCCGGTACTCGCGGATCTTGGCCTCGCGGAAGGCGGCCGGGTCCGCCGCCGCGTCCATCTCGCGCCGGTAGAGGATGTTCACCGCGCCCTCCGGCCCCATCACGGCGATCTCGGCGGTGGGCCACGCGAAGTTGGCGTCGCCGCGGATGTGCTTGGAGGACATCACGTCGTAGGCGCCGCCGTAGGCCTTGCGGGTGATGACGGTCAGCTTGGGCACGGTCGCCTCGCAGTACGCGTAGAGCAGCTTGGCGCCGTGCTTGATGATGCCGCCGTATTCCTGGCCGGTGCCGGGCAGGAAGCCGGGCACGTCCTCGAAGGTCACCAGCGGGATGTTGAAGCAGTCGCAGAAGCGCACGAACCGGGCCCCCTTCACCGAGGCGTTGATGTCCAGGCAGCCGGCCAGGTGGGCGGGCTGGTTGGCCACGATGCCGACCGGGCGGCCGCCCAGGCGGCCGAAGCCGACGATGAGGTTGGGGGCGAAGCCGGCGTGGACCTCGAAGAAGTAGTGGTCGTCGAGGACGGTGCGGACGACCTCCTTCATGTCGTACGGCTTGTTCGGTTGCTCGGGCACCAGGGCCTGCAGCGACTCGTCGCGGCGGTCCACCGGGTCGCGGGTCGGGCGCAGCGGCGGGTCGTCGACGTTGTTCGGCGGCAGGAACGTCAGCAGCTCGCGGATGAGCGCCAGGCATTCCTCCTCGCTGTCGGCCGCGAAGTGGGCGACCCCCGACGTCGTGGCGTGGGTGGTGGCGCCGCCCAGCTCGTCGGCCGACACCGCCTCGTGGGTGACGGCGCGGATCACGTCGGGGCCGGTCACGAACATGTACGAGGTGTTCTTGACCATGAACACGAAGTCCGTGATGGCCGGCGAGTACACGGCGCCGCCCGCGCACGGCCCCATGACGGCCGAGATCTGCGGCACCACGCCCGAGGCCAGCGTGTTGCGCAGGAAGATGTCGGCGTACCCGGCCAGCGAGACGACGCCCTCCTGGATGCGGGCGCCGCCGGAGTCGTTGAGCCCGATGACCGGCACGCCCGTCTTGGTCGCGAGGTCCATCACCTTGCAGATCTTCCGGGCGTAGGCCTCCGAGAGCGAGCCGCCGAAGACCGTGAAGTCCTGCGCGAACACGAACACCGGGCGGCCGTGGACACGTCCGGAGCCGGTGACCACGCCGTCGCCCAAGACCTTCTGGCCCTGCATGTCGAAGTCGTGGCTCTGATGGACGACGAAGCGGTCGATCTCGAGGAAGGACCCCGGGTCCAGCAGCAGCTCGAGCCGCTCGCGGGCCGTCTTCTTGCCCGCCTTGTGCTGGCGTCGGATCCGCTCCTCACCGCCGCCGAGCTCCGCCTCGGCGTGCCGCCGGCGCAGCTCCTCGAACCGATCCGGCCCCGACATGGCTCCACTGTCGTCGGGAGGCGGCCCAAAGTCAACGGATTCATTGATTCTCGGCGCGATTTGCGGCGATAATCCGACCCCGTGCAGCCGTGGGCCCAGGCCGTCTTGGTCGTCTGCGCCGTCGCTCTCACGGCGGCCCTGATCTCGGCCATTCTGGCCCTGCGGCGGGCGCTGCGCCGGACGGAGGCGGTCCTGGAGATCGTCGAGCAGGAGCTGCGACCGCTGATCGGGCAGGCGCACGGCCTGACGGACGAGTGGCGCGAGCTGACGCGCGAGACGCGGCACGAGGTGCAGCGGATCGGCGAGGTCACCGAGCGGGTGCAGACTGTGGCCGAGGGGCTGAGCCGGGTCGCGGTCGGCCTCGCCGGCCTGACCAAGCTCGGGCAGTTCGTCACCCTCGCCGCCGGGCTCCGCCGCGGGGTGGGCGTGTTCGTGCACCGGCTGCGACGGGACCAAGGAGGTCATGATGGCCACTGAACGGAACGACGGAGCGGGTTACCTCGGCTGGTTCTTGCTGGGCGGCGTCATCGGCGCCGCCGCCGGGTTGCTGCTGGCCCCGCGGGCGGGGCGGGAGATGCGCGAGATGCTGGCCGAGCGGAGCGAGGAGTTCGCACGGCGTGCGCAGGAGGCGGCCACCGAGGCCCAGGGCCGCGCCGGCGAGTGGCTGGACAAGAGCCGCGAGCTGTTCGAGGAGCAGACCCAGCGCCTCATGGGGGCCTTCGAGGCCGGCAAGGACGCCATGCGCGACGAGATGCGCAAGGGGCCAACCCCGCCGCGCGGCTGAGGTCGAGGTCCCTCGGCCCCGCCGGCCGGCGTCAGTCGCGCGCCAGGCGCGAGACGATCGCGTCCGCGAACCGCTCGGCGGCGGCCGGGGCGAGGTCGAAGAAGAGGTCCGGCTCGTTGACCTCCACCTCCATGACCGTGAAGCCGTCGGGGCGCTCGACACCGTCGATGCGGGCGTAGAGCGGCCGCTCGGGCAGGGCGGCCAGCACGCGACCGGCGCCGGTGACGACCGGGGCGGGTGGCACGCGGACCTCCGCCGTGCCTGCGAGCCGCGCCTGCACCCGGAACTCGCCCGGCGCCGGCCGCTTCAGGACGGCGTGGGTCAGCTCGCCCTCGACGAACACCAGCGACCACCAACGGCAGCATGTCGGGAGCCTCGAGCACGACCGTCGCCACCGCGGGCAGCCCGGCCGCGGCCAGGTCGCACAGATATCGCTTGGAGAGGTTCCACCGGACCAGGGCCGGTGGGTTCCACATGGGGCGCCCATCCCGCTCGACGCCGTCGAGCCACCCCACGAACGCCTCGGGCGTGAAGTGATAGTCCCAGTTGGCCCGCAGGACGAGCGCGTCGAGGGTGGCGGCGCGGGGGCCGGGGCCGTTC
>Ga0302046_10004705_pt1 | contig 12119 bp, 15 predicted proteins | sample RVTome_11_FD_200261 | JGI IMG/M metagenome (GOLD analysis project Ga0302046, IMG submission 200261) | Soil microbial communities from uranium-contaminated site in the Upper Colorado River Basin, Wyoming, United States - RVT147D111 (version 2) ... | reverse complement strand
TCGGGGCGTTGTGCACGGAATTATGGAATCGTGTCGGTGAGACCAGCTCGGGGTTGTCCGCCAGGGTGCGGCACATCGCGTCGGTGATGTCCATGTCCCCCATCGCCGAAGCGAAGACGACGGCGGGCTCCGAGGGTTGCACGCAGGCCATTGCACAGGCCTGGCTCATCACCTCGACAGCCATTTTCACCGACTGGGGAGCGCGGCGCCGTTCGCGCGGTGGAATTAACCCGGGGGAAAGCGGCACGGCCTCGGCCCACTGGCCGGTCTGCACACCGTATCGCAGCGCAGGCCAGTCCGCGAAGCAGTCACTCCACGCACCGATTCCGATGATGTCTACCTCAATCACCTGGCTGGCCGAATGCAAGCGTGGCGTTGTTTCCACCAAAACCGAATGAGTTGCTGAGCGCGATTCGAATAGTATGCGGTTTGTTGCCACAAAGTACCGGGTAGCAGAGCGATTCGTCGCGCTGCTCACAATGGAGCGTGCCCGGAGCAACACCCAGCCTCATCGCCTCGAGCGTTATGACCGACTCGAGCATCCCCGCGGCGCCCAGCGTGTGGCCCGTCCACCCCTTGGTGGAGCTGACCAGGGTCGGCGCCGGCCGGTCTGCGTTTCCCAACACGCTGGCCACCGCCAGCGTCTCGATGGTGTCGTTCGCGCGGGTTCCGGTGCCGTGCAGGTTGATGTAATCGACGTCACCCGGTTCCAGCCCCGCGCTGTGCAACGCCTGCTTCATGGCCAGAATCGCACCCCGACCCTCGGGGTGTGGATGGGACATGTGGTAAGCATCAGAGCTTTCTCCGTAGCCCAGCAGGCGAAAGGGTGCCTCCTCACCCGGCCTCGGCCGGGTCACCAGCGCAAAGGCTGCCGCCTCACCGAGGTTGATTCCGTTCCGTCTCCTGTCAAACGGCCTGCAAGGATCGGACGAGATCAGTTGCAGCGCATTGAATCCATAGAGCGTACTGAGGCACAAGCTGTCCACGCCTCCGACCACGGCCGCATCGATGAGGCCGCGTCTGATCCACCGATCTGCAGTGGCAAACACCTTGGCACTGGATGAGCAGGCCGTGCTGACAGTCAGCGACGGCCCCACGACACCGGTCACCGTGGCGACGAAAAGACCGGGTGAATGCATGTTGTGCACGTCACTTTGACGAAACTCCGGCTGGAACTGGCCGCGCGCGTCGAGCTCCCGGTAGGCTTCTTCGGTACGCGCGATGCTGGACGTACTGGTACCCAGGATGATGCCGATCCGGTGCGCCCCAAATCGGTCCCTGGCCCCTTGAATGCGTTCAAGCATTCCGTCCTGTTGCAGGGCCAACCAGGCAAGACGATTGTTACGGCTTTCAAAGCGCGCGTATTCCCCGGGAAGTTCGCTGGCTTCAATACCCTTCACCCGGCCGATCCAGGTATCCAATTTGCAGCCGGCTAGGTCGTTCGGGCGCAGCCCGGACGCCTCGTCAAGCAGGGACGCGCGCAGGGCGCCCACACCCGCTCCGACCGCCGAGGTCGCGGTGTGGGTTTCTATGTCGAGCAAGTGTTCTTTCCGGAAAGCTGCAGTGCGACGGTGGCAAGCACTTCGCCGGGCTCCCGCACCCCGAGCGCGATCCACCGACCGCAGGACTGTATCAAACCCCGGGGCTTGGAACCCTCCAAAGCCTCAAAAGCGGCGTTGCTGCGGGAAAACACGCTGGACTCCTCGAGTTTGACGCACGCCTCCCACAAGGTCCACCGAATCAGAAAGTCATTCGCATTGTCCACGCGTTGGGCCCAACCCATGTAATCGGCCAGCGCGGCGACGTCACGAAAATCCCGATCCCGCTCCACATCAACGCCGACTTTGACATCCTGGCCGAGCGCCACAGCAACCCAGCGTCCACTGTGTGACACGCTGAGATCAAGGTTCGAACGCTGCCCGTCGCACAACAACCGTGGTGCGCCTGCCCGGGACTTGCGCAGCGACCAATTGGCGAGTGATCGCCGACGCCCGGAAGCCTCAAGCTCCGTTTCAAGGAGCCTCCCCAACAGGAACCGGCAAGCGGCCCGCTGATGCTGGCGCGATGGCTTGCCGGGGACTTGGGCGAGCAGCATATGCAGGCGGGCGGAACCCGAATCGAAGGCCGCACCACCAAGGCCCGACAATTCCTCGGCCGAATACTGCAGAGCCCGCGAAACTACGGGTTCTGGTGAACACGACGCCCCACGCGGATCGTCCCGGCGGAAGTCTGCGACTCGAGTCATGTGTAAACTGGGTGGGCAAGCGTCATGGAAGGTCTAGGATAACCATTTATTGCCGCTTTTTGGACCGGCCAGCGTGACTCACATTCTGGGGAAGTCCCATTGCAGTACGAAAACTCCGGAACTACCAAGGGCAAGGGAAGCGCGCAGCATGGGTCCCGCGACCCGAACACCCCGTCTGGCGTTGCAGCCTGGCTCGATTGCGCCTGGCGCCTGATCGGCACCGGCCTGGGTTTTGCCCTGTTTGGGCTGGGTGGCCTGGTTCTGGGCATTGTGGTTTTTCCGCTCTCCTTTGTCCTTGTTCGCGACCCCGCAAAACGCCAGGAATTCGCCCGCAGCTTGATTGCCAGCGCGTTCAGGGCGTTCATCTGGTTTATGAAGTCCATTGGTGGCCTGAGCTACGAGGTCCACGGGACAGAGCACATGAGCGACACCAGGCGCATGGTCATCATCGCCAATCACCCCTCCCTGATCGACGTGGTGTTCCTGGTGTCGTTCTTTCCCCGATCGGAGTGCGTGATCAAACGCGCGGTCACCCGAAATCCGTTCATGCGAGGCACGGTCAGCGCCGCCAACTACATTTCCAACGAGAATCCTGAGCAGCTGCTGGCGACGTGTTCGGAGCGTGTCACGGCGGGTTCCAGCCTGATCCTGTTCCCTGAGGGCACCAGGAGTACCCATGGTGAGCGGCTGCGCTTCAAGCCGGGCGCCGCCGCCATCGCGGTGCGGTCCAAGGCCCGCGTACTGCCGATATTGATCCAGTGCCACCCACCAACCCTGAGGAAGCATGAGCCCTGGTATCACATCCCCAGGCATCGCCCCCACTGGACATTCGAGGTTCATCCACCACTGGAAACGGTAGATAGCTACGGTCCGGAAGACAACCTGAGGCAGGCAACCCGCAAGCTGCAGGCTCGTTTGCTCGACCACTACGAAATGCACCTCCCGGCCAGCCCGGACGTCACGCGGGAGTAATATCCAGACGCGACAAGGGGCCGGTTTCAAACCCTTTGACTTTAAATATCGTTACTGTTTTACTCCCAAAATTACTTTGCTGTCTTGCACCACCGTGCACGTTCGTTATGGACAGAAATCAAATGTACGAGCAAATTCGCAATGTGCTCGTAAACCAGTTCGAGATCGATGAGTCGCTGGTTACTCGCGAAGCAAACCTCTACGAAGATCTTGATATCGATAGCATCGACGCGGTGGACCTGCTGGTCCGGCTGAGAGAGCTGACCGACCAGAGAATTTCACCCGAAGAGTTTCAGCAGGTACGCACCATCAACGACGTACTCGACAAGCTCGCCACTTGTTGAAAAGTGCAGCAATCATTCGTGGCCTTGTCATACTGGCAGTTATTGCCTATCCCATTGGCGTCTATTTCGGGATCCGGGTTCTGCCGCCCGGCTTTTTCGGGCTCGTGCTGGCGGTGCTTCTCCTATTGCGATTTGGAGTGATCTCGCCTGGCGAACGCGCGGTGCTCCTGCCGCTGCTACTGCCGTTCCTGGCTTACGCGTTGCTGGCCGCGGTGATGGGCAGCGAACGTGTACTGCTGTTCTACCCAGTGCTCGTGAACGCCGGTTTATTCTCGATATTCGTCTGGTCGTTGCGCAGTGAAACCCCGATTCTCCTGCGCATCGTTCGTGCGCGAAAGATCAGGATGAGCCGTTTCGGACCCAGGTACCTGTACTGGCTGACCCTCGTGTGGGCGGGCTTTTTCGTGCTGAACGGTACGATTTCGGCGTGGACGATCACTCAGCCGCTGAAGACCTGGGCCCTCTACAATGGCCTGATTGCCTACGTTCTGATTGGCGTACTCATCGTGGGAGAATGGTTTTTCCGGATACACTACAAGAAGCGGAAAGGCGTTCACCAGATATAGGTGCGAAACGGACATATCCGACGGCACGCCGTTCATGACGGAGAAGGAACCCCACTGCAAGCCTGACGATCAATCGGCACTCGTGGAATTGATGCATGAGTCCCCGGGTGGTTGGATTGCCCGCGCCACCGAACCAGGAGCCGCACTGGTACGGTTGACCGCCACAGGGCACCAGGCCGCCCTGAAATGCCCGTACGAACAGCTCATCAATAAGCTGGAATCCGAAATATGCGCCTTGGGCGTCGAACCGGACCGGGCGATTGAATTTGCACGCGTGCTGGATGACGAGATCGGCAGCAGCGGCGATGGTGCAGATCCGCCCGTGGTGTCATGGATCAGGGATACGAACCAAGACCGCTTCCTGCTGGATCTCCAGGCTGAACTCACCTGTCTTGCCGGGCACTTCGTCGGCCACCCCATCCTGCCCGGAGTGGTGCAGTTGCACTGGGCCGTCATGCTCGCCAGGTCACGGTTTGGTTTTTCCCGCACTCCCCGGGAAGTTCTCCGCCTGAAGTTTCGACATATCGCCGTACCTCCACGGTTGATTGAGCTGCAAATCGAGCATCCGGTGCCATCGCGCGTCGCTTTTCGGCTGGTGAGCTTTCAGCAAATTCATGCCCAGGGTGTCCTCGTCTTCGATGGAGTTGCCTGAGTGCGTGTCTGCCTCGTCATTCCGCACCATGACCACGTCCCGCAGTTCAGCACGTTTCTGCCCCGGCTCGCCCAATTCGAACTGCCGCTCTTCGTAACGGATGACGCCAGCCCCGCCCTTGCCTACTCGCAACTCCAGGAACTGCTGCAACGCACCGCACCCGGCACGACCCTCCTTCGACATGAGGCAAACCAGGGCAAGGGAAGCGCCGTGTTTACTGCATTCCATGCCGCGTGGGAAGCGGGGTTCACCCATGCCGTTCAAATCGACGCCGACGGCCAGCACGACGTTGATGATCTGCCACTGTTGCTTGCCGAGGTTCGGGACAACCCTTGCGCGCTGGTCTGCGGCGCCCCGGTTTTTGATGAGACTATTTCGTTGCTGCGAAGGCGCGGCAGGCTGATCACGTACGCCCTGTGCCGGCTGGAAACACTCAGCCCTGCAATCAAGGACGCCATGTGCGGATTTCGTGCTTACCCGCTTGCGAAAGTCATTCCCTTGATGGAGAAGTCCAGGGTATCCCGGCGGATGGGTTTCGATCCCGAAATCCTCGTTCGGGCCTGCTGGGCGGGCATGGAGCTGAGATTTGTGCCGGTTCGTGTCACTTATCCAAAAGACGGACGCTCACACTTTCGATACTTCGCCGACAACGTCGAAATCAGTTGGATGCATACCCGTTTGATCTGCGGCATGCTTGTTCGGCTGCCGGGGCTCGCCTGGCAACGGCTGCGCGGAAATATCGAGCGGCAATGAGCGAGCATTGGGCCAAAATCAGTGAAGCCGGCGCGGTGCGGGGCATGCGCATCATGGTGTGGATCTACGCGCACCTCGGACGCCGCGCGTTCAGTATCGTGCTGGTTCCCGTAATGGCCTTCTACTATCTGCGGCGGGGCGAGGCGAGGCGGGCCTCGCGCGACTACCTCACCCGCATGCGCCGGCATCGTCCGGCGGCGCTGTGCAAGGGGCCGATCTGGTGGCTCTCTTTTCGACATTTTCTGGCGTTCGGTCACTCCCTGATGCAGAAATACCTGGCATGGACCGCGGACCTGCCCAGCGTGCGAATGGAGCCCGCCGAGGAAGCCAAGCTGAACGAAATGGTGGCCCAGGGCAGTGGTTGTCTTCTGATCGGCTCGCATTTTGGCAATCTCGAGTATTCCCGCGGCATTTCGCGCCGCCATCCGAACCTGACGATCAACGTCCTGTTGCACGACAAGCATGGCAGAAAGTTCGCGGAATTGATGCGGTCGGCGGAACCCATGTCGCGCATGAACCTCTTGCAGGTAACCGAGATCGACCTGCCGCTGACCTTGCGACTCAAGGAAAAGGTGAGTCGCGGTGAATGGGTCGTGATCGCTGGCGACCGGATGCCGGTCAATGAAAACGCACGCACGATTTCCGCCAGGTTTTTCGGAGACGACGCACCGTTTCCGATCGGCCCATACGTGCTCGCCAGTGTCCTGCAATGTCCCGTTTACCTGCTTCACTGCTTTCGTAAGGTTACGGAGCACCACCTGGTTTTCGAGGCGTTTTCGCCGCAAGTCCAACTGCCGAGGAACGACAGGGCCGGCGAATTGCAAGTCCTGGCTCAGCGCTACGCGACGGCGTTGGAGCTGCAGGTCTTGAAGTCTCCCCTACAATGGTTCAATTTCTATGATTTCTGGGAAGATCGCCAACGCTCTCGATCCACAGCTTGAACGGAAAATGAACCCTACCGAGGCCAATCATTCACTGAGCGCGAGCTGCGCCCTCGAAATCCCTTTCAACGACCTGGATCCGGCCGGAGTCGTCTGGCACGGCAGGTACTTCAAGTACTTTGAATGGGCCCGCGCCCGGCTCATGGAAGACATCGGCTATGGCTATGTGAAGATGCATGATTCGGGGTATACCTGGCCTGTGGTCGATGCCAGAGTGCGGTACCTGAAGCCTCTGAAGTTGAACCAGCAGGTTACGGTCACCGCGGTGCTGGAGGAGTGGGAATTGCGTCTCAAGGTTGAGCACGAGATTGTCGACGGGTCGGGCGCGGTGTTCGCGCGTGCCACGACGATCCAGGTCCCCGTTCGCCGCGACACCAACGAACTGCAGTTGGGTTGCCCCGCGGGACTGGTCGAGCGCGTCGAGGCCCGACTGGCGGCCAATCGGGCACCGTGAGCACGGGACTCGGAGCAAGGCTCGATGAACTGGCGGGTACCCCCGCCGAGCGCTTCACACGCCACCGCGGTGCCATGCTGGTACTGGATCGCCTTGAGGAGATGGCCTTAGACCGGGCCGTTTGTACCTGGCGCGTGCCGAAAAACCACCCCCTGTTCGGCACCCTGCGGGGTGTACCCGTCTACGTCGGGATCGAATGCATGGCACAATGTGTCGCGGTACATGCGGGTGCGCTTGCAAGCCTGGACGGTCATGGGCCGCCACTGGGCCTGCTGCTCGGAACCCGACTATTCAGGGCCTCCGAAGACTTTTTGAGGGAGGGGGTAAAATACCACGTCGAATGCCGAGAGCTCGTTCGTGATGGCCAGGGGCTCGCATCATTCGATTGCAGCATCGAGCACGACGACTCGACCATAACCGTGTGTCGGCTGACCGTGTACCAGTTTCAACAGGGCGCCCGATTCGATGACTACGATGCCTGAGTGCGTTCTGGTTACCGGCGGCAGTTCGGGCATCGGACGTGCCATTGCTTGTCGCCTGGCGGGGGATGGATACGAAGTGGCCGTCCACTACGGCCGCAACAGGGAAGGTGGGGAAACCACCCGGGACGAAATCGTCCGGGCCGGCGGCAGGGCCCGACTGCTCAGCTTCGATATTGCGAATACGCAACAGTGCAGCGATTTCATCCAGGCCGATATTGCGGAGCATGGCGGCTACTACGGGGTCGTTTGCAACGCCGGAACTCACCACGATGCCGCATTCCCGATGCTTTCCGAGGCCAACTGGAAGAGCGTGATCGACGTCAATCTCAACGGCTTCTATAACGTATTGCAGCCCGCCATCATGCCCATGATCCGCCGTCGGCAGCCAGGCCGCATCATCACCATGGCTTCGGTATCCGGGCTGATGGGTAACCGGGGCCAGACCAACTACAGCGCCGCAAAGGCAGGAATTATCGGGGCCAGCAAGGCTTTGGCCGTGGAACTCGCCAAGCGCAAGATTACCGTGAACTGCATCGCCCCCGGTTTGATCGAGACCGAAATGACCGATCATCCGAACCTGCAGGAACTGGTAGACGCGATCCCAATGCGACGCATGGGCAAACCGGGCGAAGTGGCCGCACTGGTTTCCTTCCTTTGCTCCGCCGATGCCTCATACATTACGCGCCAGGTCTTCGCGATCAACGGAGGCCTGTGCTGATGGCACGCGTGGTGGTGACGGGTATGGGCGCGATCTCACCCGTGGGCAGCTCGTGGCCAGAGGCTGAGGCGCAATTGCGGTCGCTTCGGAACGGTGTGAAGCGACTCGAGGAGTGGAAAAAATACAAGGGTCTCAATACCTGTCTCGCGGCTCCCGTAGAGCACTTCGAGCCCCCGCCCCATTTCACCAGAAAACGCACGCGCAGCATGGGCCGGGTTTCGCTGCTCGCCACCGCGGCGACGCAAATCGCGCTCATCGATGCGGGACTCGACGGCGACCCGGTGCTCGGATCGGGCCGTGCCGGCGTCGCTTACGGTTCTTCTACAGGAAGCACGGATGCCGTGGCGGAGTTCGTCAACATGCTGACCCATGAGACCGTCGACGGTATTTCAGCGACGACCTACATCCGGATGATGGGGCACACGGCCCCGGTCAATATCGGGGTGTTCTTCGGTCTCCGCGGCCGCGTGATTCCCACTTCGAGCGCCTGCACCTCCGGAAGCCAGGGTATCGGCTATGCCTACGAAGCCATCCGGCACGGTCTGCAAGACGTGATGATTGCGGGAGGCGCAGAAGAACTCTGCCCCACCGAAGCCGCTGTTTTCGACACGCTCTACGCCACCAGTACCAGAAATGAAGATCCCGCAAGCACGCCGCGGCCCTTCGATCGCGATCGCGACGGATTGGTCATTGGCGAGGGCGCAGGCACCCTGATTTTGGAGAATCGTGATTTTGCGCTGGCGCGGGGCGCGGCTGTTGTTGCCGAAATCGTGGGGTTCGGAACCAACTCGGACGGACTGCACGTGACCCAGCCATCCCCCGCAACCATGAAGAGGGTGATGGAACTGGCCCTCGAAGATGCCGCCATGGGTCCGGGCTCGATCTCATACATCAGCGCCCACGGCACGGCCACCGACAAGGGCGATGTCGCGGAGACATCCGCCACCCATGAATTGTTCGGGTCAAAGGTCCCGATCAGCTCGATGAAGAGCTACATGGGTCATACGCTTGGGGCCTGTGGCGCGCTGGAGGCCTGGCTTGCGATTCACATGATGCGGGAAGGCTGGTTTGCACCCACCGTCAATCTTGACAATGTCGATCCGCAGTGCGCCGAGCTTGATTACATCCAGGGATCAGGCCGAGAGATCGATGCCCAATTCGTGATGAGCAACAACTTCGCTTTCGGCGGCATCAACACGTCGCTGATTTTTCGACGCCACGTCTGAAGGCCGGGCGACGCCACCCGCTACTCGATAACGACGAATTCTCCGACCAGGGCGACTCCTGCCATCAGCCCGCCTGCCCCACACAGGTACTCGGTCTCACTGCTCGTCAAATTGTTCTTGTAATTCGACTTGATATTGACGACAGCGTTGGCACCGAGATCGATGGCGCGTTGACGCAACTGAACCAACGCAGACAACATCACCCATTGACACGCCTCGACATCGCTCTTGTTGAACGCGTTGGTTTTCTTGTTCGTCCGATCCGTACCAAAGCTCCGGATGACCTCGGGATGCGGCTGTTCGCCAAAATAGTAGCTCACGCCCTCGAGCTGGGACGCGTATTCAGGATTGTTCAGGACATCGGCGATCGGGAGCGTTTGGTGGTTGTCCCGGGCGAAAGCGGTCGAACAAACCGTCAACACAAGCAGAATTGAGAGCGAGCTCGACACGAAGCGCATGGCATAGTCCTCCTGGGTCGTTGTGAACGCTCATTAAATCACAAACCGACAAGAGTGGGTGCTGAAGCAGTCGCCGGCTTGCTGGCTAGTCCACCCCGAAGACCGATTCGAACCGCCAGGTGCGCGTGATGTGCAGCACGTCGACCCGCTCGCGAATGTTGTCCGGCAATGGCGCGTAGGGCGAGGCCAGTCGCACGATCTCGATGGCGGCGCGGTCGATTTCGCGCCGGCCAGAGCTGCGCATCACCTCGATTTCTTCCACCGAGCCGTCGTGGTGGATGCCGACGGTGAGCACCAGGTCGCCGTGAAGCCGCTTGCTGCGCAACTCCGTCGGATAGTTCAGGTTGCCTACCCGCTCCACCTTGGCCACCCAGGCGCTCATGTAGCTGGCGAATTCGTAGCTCTTGGTGTTGGCCGAAATGAACTCGCGCCTGACCAGCAGCGAACGCCGCTGATCGTGCCGGCTCATGGTGGGCTGGAGGTTGGCCATCTCCATGGCCTCGTGCCGCAGCTGCGCGGCGGTGGGCTGCTCGGGCTCCGGGGTCTCGATGAGCGTGACCTCCTCCGGCGTCGCGGTCTCGGTTACGGCCGCCAGCACCTCGCGCTCCATCGCTTGTTCCTCGGGCGTGGCTTCCGCTGCCTGCATGACGTCCTCGCCGAGGTTGGGGTTCGGAAACCAGCCGCTGAGCGGCTGCGCCGGGCGCTCCTTTTCGTCCTCCTCGCCGCCACCGCGCTGGGCGGCCTGCGCGAGGTAATCCGGCTCCTCCGGCTCTTCTTCGGAGCGCCAGTTCACCAACATGACATCCAGGGTTTCGACGGTCCTGGGCGGCGGATCAAGCTTGATCCCGAAGGAAACGCCGAACACGACGGCAGCATGAAGACCGGTGGCCAGGACCAGGCACACCGTGAACCGGTCGTGAATCCATTCACCCGCACCGCTCATGTTTACATTCTACCGCTGTTGGTGGCGATTTGCGGCCGCAGGCCGTTACCGTACCGTGGCCAGCCGGTTCTCGAGGACATCGAACAGGTCGCCGGCAATGTTCAAGCCGTGCGCGGCGTCCAGCTCGCGAATACAGGTGGGGCTGGTGACGTTGATCTCGGTCAGCCAGTCGCCGATCACGTCGAGCCCCGCGAAGAGGATTCCGCGTTTTCGAAGTTCCGGTGCCACCTGCTCGCAAAGCCATCGGTCACGGTCCGACAACGGCACCGCCTTGCCCGTTCCGCCCTTGGCGAGGTTGCCCCTGAAGTCGCCTTTGCCGGGCATTCTCGCCAGGGCATAGGGGGCGGGCTCGCCGTCGACCAGCAGGACGCGTTTGTCACCCTCGCTGATCTCGGGGATATAGCGCTGCACCATGACCTGATCGCGGTTGTTGCGCGTCACGGTCTCGATGATGACGTTGAGGTTGGGGTCGCCGGGGTTGAGCTGAAATACGGACTCGCCCCCCATGCCGTGCAGCGGCTTGAGCACCGACAGGCCGTGCCGGTCCACGAAGGCGCGAATCGACTCCGAGCGGCGGGTGATGGCCATCGGTACGCAGCATTGCGGAAACCAGGCGATGAAGCACTTCTCGTTGGCATCGCGCAGGGCCTGCGGGTCGTTGACCACCATCACGCCGCGGCGCTGGGCGAGCTCCAGCAGGTAGGTGGTATACACGTAATCCATGTCAAAGGGGGGATCGCGCCGCATCAGCAGGATGTCGACTTCGCTCATGGGCCGGCGGACCGCTTCGCCGAGGGTATACCAGTCCTCGTTGTCGTCCCGCACTGCTACCGGCGCCATGCGACCGAGGACTTCTTCGCCCTCGAGCTCGACGTCCTTCGGCTCCATGTAGAGCACCTCGTGGCCGCGCCGCTGGGCCTCCAGCAGCATGGCAAAGGTCGAATCCTTGTAGGGCTTAATGCTCCCGATCGGGTCCATCACCACCGCCGTGGTGATCTTGCCGCCCCTGTCCGCCGACTTGCTCATGCCTTCATGTCATCCGGGTATCATCCAAGGGCGCTATTATGCCGCCAGGCTGCCGGCTACGCACAGCGGCTGTAGGGGCGCAGCGAAAGTGACCTCTCTTCAAAACACGCAGCAAGTACATCCCTGTATGCTCGGATGCGTCGTCCCTGACGCATACGGTTTTGAAGAGAGGTCACTTAGCCGCTGCGCCGCCGTGGATGCGCGCCGGGGCACGCAAGCCGGGGGTGAACTTTCCAGGAGCGTATGAAACAGGGATGTTTCATCCGAGCCCCCAGGGATGGGTTTACGGCGTCTCCTGGAAAGTTGCAGCCCCGGCTTGCGTGCCTGTGGAGGTCATCG
>Ga0302046_10004704_pt1 | contig 12119 bp, 10 predicted proteins | sample RVTome_11_FD_200261 | JGI IMG/M metagenome (GOLD analysis project Ga0302046, IMG submission 200261) | Soil microbial communities from uranium-contaminated site in the Upper Colorado River Basin, Wyoming, United States - RVT147D111 (version 2) ... | reverse complement strand
GCCTTGGGCTAGCTAGCGTAGTGCCCTGTCCCGGTCAAGGCGCCGGGCGGTTGACAAGCCTCCGCCGTCCCGTTTAATGAATGCGCACCAACCTCGTCCCGAATCCTGATGGAGGAGCCCATGGACGCAACCCCGGCCCCTGAGCACCCTGCACCCGGCGCTGACCGCCGTCACTTCCTGAAAGCCGGCGTCGCGCTCGGGGCCGCCCTCGCGGCCGCGGGCGCTCGCCCGTCGGTCGGGCAGAGCCAGCCGGCGGCGGAGGATCCGTCGAAGGTCCTCGGCGGTCCGGTCCGCCCCTACGGCGCCCGCTCCCGGTTCGAGCGGGCCGCTCGGGTGGCGATCGGCAAGACGGACGAGGTCGCCGTCGGCAACCGGACACCGCTGGGGGAGTCGGTGGGGATCATCACCCCTTCGTCCCTACACTTCGAGGTCCATCGCGGCGGCGTTCCCGACATCGACCCGCGCAAGCACCGGTTACTGATTCACGGCATAGTCGATCGCCCCGTGATCCTCACGATGGACGAGATCAAGCGCCTGCCCGCGGTCTCGCGCATCCTCTTCCTCGAGTGCCAGGGCAACTCGCAGCGGGAGTGGCGCGCGCCGGGCGGGAAGACCGTCCAGATCACGCACGGCCTGACGAGCTGCAGCGAGTGGACTGGCGTGCCCCTCTCGCTCCTGCTGCGGGAGGTCGGCGTCCGGGTCGGGGCCGCGTGGGTCATCGCCGACGGGGCCGACGGGAGCGGCAACGAGCGTAGCCTGCCCATGGCGAAGGCGATGGACGACGTTCTCGTGGCCTATGGCCAGAACGGTGAGGCGCTGCGACCCGAGAACGGCTACCCGCTGCGACTCATCGTGCCCGGCTGGACGGGGAACATCAGCGTCAAGTATCTGCGCCGCATCAAGGTTGTGGACCGGCCCTATCTGACCCGGATGGATGGAGTCGGGCAACCCGTCCTGATGCCGGACGGCAAGGCCCGGCTGCTCAACTTCGTCATGGAGGCGAAGTCAGTGATCACCTTCCCCTCGGGCGGCCAGCGGCTGGCGGGCCCGGGATTCTACGAGATCCGGGGCCTCGCCTGGTCGGGTCGCGGGCTGGTGCGTCGAGTGGAGGTCTCGACGGACGGTGGGAGGACGTGGCGGGCCGCTGGCCTGCAGGAGCCCATCCTCCCGTACGCCCACACTCGTTTCCGACTCGACTGGCAATGGGACGGCCGCGAGGCGGTGCTCCAGTCGCGGTGCACCGACGAGACGGGCTACGTCCAGCCGACGCTCGCCGCGTTGATCAAGGTCCGCGGGCTCCACTCGCACTACTTCAACAACGCGATCCAGAGCTGGAAGGTCGCGGCCGACGGGAGCGTCCACAATGTCCATGTTTAGATGGCTGGCGCGCGTTGGCCTGTTCGGCCTGGTCACCGTCGCCGCGGTCGGCGCCCCCGCCGTACGTGCCCAGTTGCCGGCGTACCGCGTGGGGCGGGCGCCCACCGCGCAGGAAATCAAGGCCTGGGACCTGACCATCCCGTTCGACGGCGAGGGCCTGCCGGCCGGCAGCGGGACGGCCGCGCTCGGAAAGCCGATCTACCTGGATCGGTGCGCGGCTTGCCATGGCGACGAGGGCGAGGACCGGAAGTACTCCGCCCTCGTCGGTGGTCAGGGCACCCTGGCGACGAACAAGCCGCTCCTGACCATTGGCAGCTTCTGGCAGTACGCGCCCACGCTGTGGAGCTACATTCGCCGGACCCAGCCCGTCGACGAGCCCGGATCCCTCAGCGCCGACGAGGTGTATGCCGTGACCGCCTACCTGCTCTACCTGAACCGCGTCATCGGCGAACAAGAGGTCCTCGACGCCCGGACCTTGCCGCAGATCAAGATGCCCAACCGGGACCGGTTCGTGCCCGACCCCCGGCCCGACGTGGGAAAGGGTGGTTCAGGAGGGTAAGCCGAACCCCGCCGGATCAGCGCTCGATCGAGTCGGCGAGCGCGCGAAGCAGCTTGGCCCCGCCGCCGCGGCTGGCGCGCCTGGAAGAAGACGGGATGCGCATCGCTCCACGCAGCCAGCTCTGCCGGAATTGCTGCCGGCACGGAGACCTTCACGGATCGGACCCGGACTGGCCCTGTGCGCCAAGCGCCTGGTTGATCCCGCGTTATCGGCGGCTGGATCCCTTGACCTCAAGGCTCTCCGCGAGGCTGGCCGAGACTTGTCCACGCTCGACCAACTTCTCTACCTGGGCGCGCGTCATGGTGATGCCTTCGAGAGCCGTTGAGTGGTGGACGTCGTCCAGCCAGATTTGGCGTAGAATGTGCTCCGCCTCGACGGCACGGGGAAGGCCGCCCAGGTGAGTATTCAAGAGGCGGACCTCGTCGTCGAAAATGTCCAACACCTCTTGCAGAGAGGGGCGCCCGCGACTGCGACGGTTTTCGCTAATAGCCTTCGCCATCAAAATCGAACATTAGCAAAAATCGGGAGTGGACGCGAGTTGGACTTCTGACAAGTCCGATCTGATCAGCCCCGATCCGGAGGCAGGCATGAAGACCATCTCCATCGATCGCCACCGCCCCCTTCGCGACGAGCCCAAGACGGGACACAACCGCTGGCATCCGGACATCCCGCCGGCCATCGAGGAGCGTAGGCGACATAAACGCCCTTCTCGGCCCTAGGCGATGGACGGCGCGGCGGCGTGATCATCCTTGCCCCCCCTACTGTAGGTACAGCGCGGATAATGGGCCCGTCAAGGGAATCCTGAGGAGCTGGGAGGCCCTTGAGCGAAGCGCCGGCATCTGCGAATGGCCGCGCGAGCAGACCTCACCGGAGGCGTCCAGTGGGCGCCGGTCAGGCAGATTGGTTGGCGGGCATCGATGCGACGGCAGGGGGAGCGCGATCCACATGATCGGTGGAGCGCGCCAGGGCCGCGAGGATTTGACAGATCGCGTCGGGATCCTCCACCGTGCCGATCAGGCGCAGGCGCCCGGTGCAGCGCGGCAGCTCGGGCAGAAACCGCGTCCCTTGCAGGAGAACGGGACGAGCCGCTCGAACGCGCAGTCGGCGCAGCGGAGACGAGCGAAACCGTGCGCCAGCACGCCGCACGTGAGGAAATCCCGGAACTCCTGCTCCAGGAAGGCGTCCAGATGCTCTTCCACCCCGCGGTACAGCACGCTGCCCTCGCTGTCGCGCGGTTGATCTCCGATGAATCGGGCCGCATGCATGTGACGTAGCCTCAACGCGGAGGTGCGGACAATGCCTGAAGAGAGATACGCCGCAGGGATTGGGGACGGAGACGACCTTCTGCGAAACGAGCCAGTTCGCGGAACCTCGTCTTCTTCAAGTACCCGCGTTCGCCCATCGCCTTCTACCAGATGGTGGGACGGGGCACACGGATCGACGCGACGCCGGTTCATGCAGCGCCGTGATCCGCCGCCGCTCAGTGGCCCAGGCGGCGGGGGATCATGGGCGCGACGCCGATGCCGAACCAGCGATACGCGTAGCGGCGCAGGGCGCCTCTCAGGCTGAAGGGCATGAAGAGGATGGTGACGACCAGGATGAGCCCGTAGACGAGCGCCTGCCAGACGTCCAGGCCGGCCAGCTGCTCGGGCAGGACGATCCAAAAGACGGCCCCCAGCACGGACCCGAGCAGCGAGCGCAGGCCTCCTCCAGCGTGCCGGACCGGCGGCCCGGCACCGGAGGGGCTGATGCTACAGCGCGCGGAGCGGGGCGGTCAAGGCCAAAGCCCGGCCAAAGCCCGCCCTGACGTCCTACAGATCGTTCCCCGAGTAGGACTGGTTGAAGGACTTGTTGCAGAGCGGGAAGTCGGGGACGATGTTCTTGAGCAGCGCGTACGAGAGCGGTCGCCAGTTCAAGAACGACGGGTCCATCACCTTCACGCGGTCGAGCCGCCCGTCGGCGCCGGCCATGACCCAGTGGATGATGGTGCCCCGCCATCCCTCCACCAGCGAGAAGGCCGGGGCGAACGCGGGGAGCGCGGGCAGCGGGACGGCCAGGGGCCCGGCCGGACGCTGCTCCACGGCCTGCCGGATGAGCGCGACCGACTCCCGCGCCTCCTCCACGCGCGCCAGCGTGCGCGCCTTGACGTCCCCGCCCTCGAAGACCGGGACCCGGAACGCCAGGCGGTCGTAGGCGGCGAACGGGTGGTCCCGGCGGGCGTCGATGTCGATGCCCGAGGCGCGGGCGACGTAGCCGAGGACGCCGTGGTCGCGGGCGGTCCTGGTGGTCAGTCGGCCGGTCCCGTCGAGACGGTCCAGCACGAGCGTGTTCTCGAGGGTCAGCCCGACGATCTCCTCGAAGTCGCGCAGGGCGGCCTCGACCTCGGCCGGCAGGTCCAGCCCCGCCGGGAGGTCGCCCCGGACACCCCCGGGGACGAGGCCGCCACGGAGCAGCCGGTTGCCGGTGAGCCGCTTGTTCAGGCGCAGCAGCCGCTCGCGGATCCGGAAGCAGTGCGAGTGCGCCACCGCGTAGCCGGTGTCGTTGGCGATCGCGCCGAAGTCGGCCACGTGGTTGTAGAGGCGTTCCATCTCGAGGAGGACGACCCGCAGGTATCTCGCCCGCTCCGGCGCCTGGACGCCGGCGGCCGCCTCCAGCGCCTGGCAGAACGCCAGCGCGTGCCCCACCGTGGTGTCACCGGAGATCCGCTCGGCCAGCTCCACGCCGGCGGCGGGCTCGCGCCCCTCGAAGAGCTTCTCGGTCCCCTTGTGGGTGAAGTACAGCCGCGACTTCATGTCGATGATCGTCTCGCCCACCACGCTGAACCGGAAGTGCCCCGGCTCGATGATCCCGGCGTGCACCGGCCCGACGGGGATCTCGTACACGCCCTCGCCGCCCACCTCGGTGAACGGAAAGGCGCGCCCGTCGTCGGTGAACTCGCGGGGGGCGGCGTCCTTGCGCAGCGGGAAATAGTCGGGCGGCCAGAAGCCGTGGCGCACGAGGGGCCGCGGGTCGGGGTGACCCTCGGCGGTGATGCCGAACAGGTCGGCGATCTCCCGCTCGAAGCGCGAGGCCGGGTAGTGGAACGTGGCCAGCGAGGTGATGGCGGGGGTGTCGGCCGGCACGAGGGCGGTGGCGTGGAGGCGCCAGGGCTGCCGCTCGGCCGTGAAGAGATAGTGCACCTCGAAGGCGGCCCGGGCCGCGCGCCGGTCGGCGGCGGCCATGAAGACCAGCTCGCCGCCGAAGCCGGTGCGGAGGAGCGCGGCCAGGGCCGGGACCGCGGCCGGGTGGACCCCGCAGTGCAGCTCGTGGTCCCGCACCACGCGGACGCCGGTCACCCGCTGCGGGAGCTGCTCGGCCAGCGCCCTCGCGAGCTGCGCCACCCCGGTCATCGTCCGGCGACCTCCACGATCCGCTCCAGCAGGGTCTGGAGCGGCGCCGGCAGCGTGAACCCGAGGACCACCAGCGCCGCCAGGCACGCCCCGAGGGGGACCAGCGGCCAGGCGTTCCCCTCGCCCACCGGCGTGCCCGCCGCCGGCGCGCCGTAGAGCATCCGGTTCAGGTGGCCGATCATCGAGACGAACGCCACCGTGAGCAGCGCCAGCACGAGCCCCATCAGCCAGGGACGGCCCGCCGCGAACCCGGCGCGGAAGAGCGCGAACTCCGAGATGAAGAGGCCGAACGGCGGCAGTCCGATGACGGCGAGCACCCCGGCCGCGAACATCCCGCCCGTCCACGGCATCGTCGCCAGCAGGCCGGACACCCGGCCGATCTCCGTGGTCCGGTACCGGTGCAGCACGCGGCCGGCCAGGAAGAACATCATCGACTTCGCCAGCGTGTGGTTGAGCAGGTGCAGCATGGCGGCGAAAGTTCCCAGGGGGCCGAGCGCCAGCGCCACGCAGATCAGCCCGGTGTGCTCGATGCTCGAGTAGGCCAGCATGCGCTTGTAGTTGCGCTGGACGACCAGGCTGAAGGCGGCGATGGCGATGGAGAGGACCCCGAGCACGATGAACAGGCTGTCGCTGAACCCCGTCCCCACCGCGGCGTTCACGACGGCTTCCCAGCGGATCACCGCGTAGAGGGCGACCGCGAGCAGGACGCCCGACATCATGGCGGACAGCGGCGCCGGCGCCTCCGAATGGGCGTCGGGCAGCCACGTGTGCATGGGCGCCAGGCCGGCCTTGGTGCCGTAGCCGATGAGGATGAACACGAACGCGAGCTGGATCACCGGCGCGTGCAGCTGAGACGCCGAGGCCATCAGGACCGTCCAGTTGAGGGCGTCCGCCCGGCGGCCGGCGAGGTTGACGAAGTCGAAGTAGCCCAGCACCGTCCCCGCGAACGCCAGCGCGATGCCGATCGAGCCGATCAGGATGTACTTCCACGAGGCCTCGACCGACGCCTTCGTCACGTGCAGGGGGACGAGCATGGCCGACGTGATCGTGGTCGCCTCGATGGCGATCCACATGAAGCCGACGTTGTTCGAGGTCACGGCGAACAGCATCGTGAACGTGAACAGGTTGCCGAAGATGCGGAAGCGCCGGGCCTGGGCGCCGTCGTAGCCGTCGTCGCCGCCCATGCCCGGCCCCAGCCAGGCCGCGAGCGCTCCCACCACGCTCACGCAGAGGGCGAGCAGGGTCGAGAGCGCGTCGGCCCGCAGGAACTCGCGCGGTCCCGACGTCAGCACCTCGCCGGCCAGGATGGCGCGCCACAGCCCCACCGCCGCGCCGAGCGACCCGAGCGACAGCACGGCATTCGCCCAGCCGACGGCGGGGCGGTAGGGCCTCACCGCCACGGCCACCAGCGCGGCCAGCAGCGGCGGTCCCAGGAGGAGCGCGAACGTGCTCACGCCTCGCTCAGTGCCGCAGCCGGTTCAGCTGCTCCACGTCGATGCTCTCGAAGGTCTCGTGGATCTGGTAGATGAAGATCTGCATGACCAGGAACCCCAGGAGCACGTCCAGGAACACCCCCAGCTCGACGATCAGCGGGATCCCGTACGTCCCGAGCACCGCCAGCAGGGTGATCCCGTTCTCCAGCATGAGGAAGCCGACCACCTGGGTCAGCGCCTTCTTCCGGCTGATGACGACGAACAGGCTCACCAGCACCAGCCCCATCGCCAGCGGCATGCCCGCCCGCGTCGGCAGCTGACTCAGCGCGACGAGCGGCCGCGTGATGGCGTAGCCGAAGAGCACCAGCAAACCGGAGATCACCAGGGACGTCGCCGTGTTCACGTACGGCTCCAGCTCCCGCTCGGCGGCGAAGCGGCGCTCCATCCGGCGCAACAGCCGCGGAATCACGACGACCTTCAGCAGGACGAGGGCGCCCGCCACCCAGTACAGCTCGTGGTCGTGGCCGAAATAGGCCACGGTCACCGTCACCGCGGCGAGCACGATCGACTGCCACGTGAAGGCGGTGACGTAGGCGGTCACGCCCCGGCGCCAGAGCAGGATGAGGCCGAAGATGAGCACCAGGCTCGAGCCGAGCACGCAGAGCTGGGAGAACAGGCTGTCCATGGGCTACCTCAAGAGAAAGGAGGAGGTGACGGCGAGCAACGCCAGGACGAACGAGACGCTCAGCAGCTCCGGCACCCGGAACAGCCGCAGCTTCGCGATCCGGGTCTCCAGCACGGCCACCGCGGCCGCCAGGATCACGATCTTGACCAGGAGACTGGCCACGGCGACGGCGAGCGTGGCCGGGGTCAGGGCCAGGGAGACCCCCCACGGCACGAACAGGTTGCCGAGCAGCGAGAAGAAGATCAGCAGCTTGACCGCCGCCGCCCACTCGAGGAGGGCCAGGTACCGCCCCGAGTACTCGAGGATCATCGCCTCGTGGATCATCGTGAGCTCGAGGTGCGTCGCGGGGTTGTCGACCGGCAGCCGGCCGGTCTCGGCGAGGGTCACGATGAACAGGGCCCCGAAGGCGAACAGGTGGCCGGGGCTCAGGGCGGCCCCGGGGTCGGTCATCGTGCGCGCCACGATCTGCCCGAGGTTGGTGGAGCCGGCGCCGAGGGCGAGGGCGAAGATGGCGAGGGCGACGGTGGGCTCGGCGAGGGCGGCGACGGTCATCTCGCGGCTGGCTCCCATCCCCCCGAACGGCGAGCCCGGGTCGAGGCCGGCCAGCGACAGGAAGAAGGTGCCGAGCAGGAGGAGGTAGACGACGACCAGCAGGTCGCCGATCCCGTCGAACGGCAGCGGCACCGCGAGGATCGGCACCAGGAACGTCACCGCCACCACGCTGGCGAAGACGACGAACGGCGCGGCGTGGAAGAGCCAGGAGGCGTTGCCGGAGACGACGACCTCCTTGCGGAACAGCTTGCCCAGCTCCCGGTACGGCTGCCAGGCCGGCGCGCCGCGGCGGTTCTGCAGCCGCGCCTTCATCCAGCGGACGAGCCCGACCACGCCCGGGGCGAGCAGGAGCGCCAGGACCGCTTGCGCCAGCTCCAGCACGTATCCCGTCATCGCCACCACCGCGCCACCGTCAGGAGCACGAGCAGCGCGAACGTCATGTACACGAGGTAGAGGTGCAGCGACCCCCCCTGGAGCCGGCGGGTCCACGTGGCGGCCCGGCGGAGGGCGTGAAACAGCGGCGCGTAGACCACCCGCTCGAACCAGGGGTGGATCTCGCTCCGGTACTCGATCGACTGCACGAAGTACTTCGACGCCGGGTGGAAGTCGATGGAGAGGTCCCGGGTCGGCCGATACAGCTCGGCGAAGACGCGTCGCAGCGGCTCGGCGAAGGCGGTCGCGGTGTACTCCATGCGAGGGGTCTGGCCGATGCGGCCGCAGCCCCACGTGTCGCCGATGCGGAGCCGGCGATCGGCGCCCCCGAGCCGTAACCCCAGCACCACCAGACCCACGAGCAGCAGCAGCCCCAGCGCGAGGAGGGGCGAGGACATCTCGCCGGCCGCGCCGGGGACGCGCAGCGGCAGCCCCACGGTGAACGTCACCTCGGCGGACGCGACGCGGTCGAGGCCCGCCAGCGCCGCGCCGAGCCCCCGCACGACGAACGACGGCGCCAGCCCGAGCCCCACGCAGGCCAGCGCCAGGGCCCCCATGCCGACCTGCATGGATCGCGGGGCCTCGTGCGCGCGCTCGGCTTCCGGCGAGCGCGGGATGGCCAGGAAGGTGATCCCGAACGCCTTGACGAAGCAGGCCGCGGCGAGCCCGCTCGTGAGCGCCAGCATGGCCACCGCGATCGGCATGATGACCGCGACCTCGGGCTGAGGAATCGCCGACCCGCCGAGCAGGGCCTGGAAGACCAGCCACTCGGAGACGAACCCGTTGAGCGGCGGCAGCGCCGAGATCGCGCAGGCGCCGACGAGGAAGCACACGGCGGTGCGGGGCATCCGCTTGACGAGTCCGCCCATCGCCTCCATGTTGCGCGTCCCGAGCGCGTGCACCACCGCCCCCGCCCCCAGGAACAGCAGCCCCTTGAAGCAGGCATGGTTCAGCGTGTGATAGAGCCCGGCGACGATCCCGAGCGCGGCCAGCGCCGGCAGCTGGAAGCTCTGGAAGATCAGCCCCGCGCCGATCCCCATGAAGATGATGCCGATGTTCTCGACGGAGTGGAACGCGAGCAGTCGCTTGAGGTCGTGCTCCATGAGGGCGTAGAGCACGCCGAGGAGCGCCGAGACGGTGCCCAGCCCGAGGACGAGACCGCCCCACCACGCGGGCCCGCCCGCCAGCAGGTCGGCGGTGACGCGGAGGAGGCCGTAGACGCCCATCTTGATCACGACCCCGGACATCAGCGCCGACACGTGGCTCGGCGCGACGGGATGCGCCATCGGCAGCCACACGTGCAGCGGGACGATGCCGGCCTTGGCGCCGAAGCCGAAGAGCCCCAGCAGGAACGCCGCATCGCGGACGCCGGGAGTGAGCGAGGCCGATCGCATCGCCGCGAAGGAGGTCGTCAGGTCGCCGGCGGCCAGAAGGAGGAACATCGCCATCAGAGCGGCGAAGCCGGCATGGGTGACGCCGATGTACCAGCGCGCGGCGCGCACCGTCCCCGGCCGATCGTGCTCGGTGAGCACCATGGCGTAGGCCGACAGCGACACGGCCTCCCAGGCCATGAGGAAGGTCAGCGCGTTGTCGGCCATCACCTGCACGCTGAGGGACAGCAGCAGGACGTTCAGCATGGCGCCGAGCATCGCAACGGAATAGCGGCCGTCGTAAGCCGCCGAGTAGCCGAATCCGTACACGGCGACGGCGGCGCCGACCACGCCGATGACGATGAGGAAGAACGCGCTCAGGCCATCGACGCGCAACATGAAGCCGGTCAGCGGCAGGAACGCGGCGGTGACGGTCGGCGCGAGCCCGACGGCGAGACAGACGGCGCCCAGGGCCAGCCCCGCCAGGGCGCCCACCAGGGCGCCGGCGGCGACGAGCCCGCGTCCGGCCGCCCCCCGGAGCCCGAGCGCGGCGAGCGCCCCGCTCGGGTACGCGACGAGCATGACCGCCAGCAGAGCCTCCACCACGGCCATCTCAGGTCCCGCGCACGAGCAGCATCGCCAGGAGGCCCAGCAGCGCGATGACCAGGTAGGTCAGGTACGCGTGCGCCGAGCCCGACTGGATGGCGCGCGCCCGGAGGGCCCACAGCCTGACCCGGGCGATCGCCGGAGCGTAGAGGTAGCGCTCGAACCAGGGCACGATCTCGCTCCGGTACTCGATCGACTGCACGAAGTACCGCGACTCCGGATGGAAGTCGATGGAGAGATCCTGCGTCGGCCGGTACAGCTCGGCGAACACGCGGCGCAGGGGCTCGGCGAACGCGGTCGACGTGTATTCCATGCGCGCCGTCTGCACGACCCGGCCGCATCCCCAGGTCTCGTGCACGCGGAGGCGCCGGCCCGCCCCGAAGAGCCGCACTCCCACCCACACCCCGGTGGTGACGACGACCAGGCCCAGGGCCACCAGGATCGGCGACATCTGCGCGAAGGCCCCGGGCGTCGACAGCCACAGGCCGCCGCCCAACGGCGGGGCCGCCGCCGGAAGCCCCGCGCGGCCGGCCAGGACGGTGCCCAGCACCGACATGACGGGCACCGCCGCCAGGCCAAGACCTGCGCACGCGACCACCAGGATTCCCATGCCGACCCGCATCGACCAGGGCGCCTCGTGGCCGCGCTCGGCCGCCGGCGACCGCGGGATGGCGAGGAAGGTGATGCCAAAGGCCTTCACGAAGCCGGCGGCGGCGAGACCGCCGGTGAGGGCGAGGACGCCGACCGCCAGCGTCATGAGCGGCGCCACCAGCGGGGCCGAGCTGCCGATGCCCGGCAGGAGCGACTGGAAGAGGAGCCACTCGCTGACGAAGCCGTTCAGCGGAGGCAACCCGGCGATCGCGAGGGAGCCGATCAGGAAGCACAGGGCGCTCCACGGCAGCCGGCGGATCAGACCACCCAGCCGGTTCATGTCGCGGGTCTGGGTCGCGTGCAGCACCGAGCCGGCGCCGAGGAACAGCAGCCCCTTGAACGCGGCGTGGTTCAGCGCGTGGTACAGGCCGGCGCTCAGCGCGAGCGTGGCCGCGGGGACCGTTCCGAGGCTCAGGAAGAGCGCGCCGGCGCCGACGCCGATGACGACGAGGCCGACGTTCTCGACGCTCGAATACGCGAGCAGCCGCTTCAGGTCGTTCTCCATCAGGGCGTAGAGCACGCCCATGACGGCGGACAGCGCGCCCAGGAGGATCAGCAGCGCCCCCCACCACGCCGGCCCGCCCCCCAGCAGGTCCAAGCCGACGCGGAGGAGCCCGTAGACCCCCAGCTTGATCATCACGCCCGACATCAGCGCCGAGACGTGGCTCGGCGCGGCGGGATGCGCGCGCGGAAGCCACACGTGCAGCGGAACGATGCCCGCCTTGGAGCCGAACCCGAGGAGGGCCAGGAGGAACACCGCGTTGCGGGTGGCCGGCGAGAGCCCGGCCGCCGCCGCGCGCAGGTCGGCGAAGGCGGTCGTGTCGGCGCCGCTCGCCAGGAGCAGGAAGGCCGCCAGCACGAGCGCCAGCCCGCCATGGGTCATGGCGAGGTACCAGCCGCCCGCCCGGACGGTCTCCGGTTCGTCCGTCTCGGTCATGACCAGGAAGTACGACGCCAGCGACATGCCTTCCCACATCAGCAGGAAGGTCAGCACGTTGCCGGCGCAGGGGACCAGGCTCATGGTGAGGAGGAAGAGATTCAGCATGGCCCCCAGCAACCGCAGCG
>Ga0302046_10004703_pt1 | contig 12120 bp, 26 predicted proteins | sample RVTome_11_FD_200261 | JGI IMG/M metagenome (GOLD analysis project Ga0302046, IMG submission 200261) | Soil microbial communities from uranium-contaminated site in the Upper Colorado River Basin, Wyoming, United States - RVT147D111 (version 2) ... | reverse complement strand
CTTCGCGGGCGACCGCGCGTTACGTCGAGTTGCGTAATGGGTTAAAGGAGAGAATGGCGATCCCGACGACGCGCAAGTTTAGGCCGAATTGAATGCGCACGCTAGTATCTCGGATTCACGGTGTCCACCGGCAAGCCGGAATCGCTGGCGCGCGTGGCGCGCGTGCGGCTCGCAGCGAGTGCTTCGGCCGCGATCACCATGCGCATGCACGCTTCGCAGACCAGCTCCATTTCGCACGTCGGGAAACATAGGTTCATTGGCCAGACGCGAAGACCGCAACAGGGACAGGTCATTTACGCTTCCCCTTTCGGCGTGTTGACGACGGCGACGACTTGCGCGATCGCGTCGGCGAGGGCGAGGGCGTCGGAGGGTGTGAGGGTAAGCGTAACGCGCGTGTCGGTGACGAGGCTCCGGAGCGAGACGAAAATCTGCCCGTTCGGCGTGCCGTCTGATTCGCAGACGGCCCCGAGATCGATCTGGCCTGGGGCGGCGTTGCGGTCGGTGATCCAAGACATCGGGCCTCCCATGTCGCGATCATCGGGCGTTGTCGGCGTTCCAGACGTGCGAGTAGTCGCGCCTTGATAACCGGATCGGTTTCGTAGTAGACGAGGATCGCCAGCTCGGCGTTCGTCATGCGTTGACGTGAGCCTCACAGTAGAGGCATGTACCGGGCGCGCCGGTGTTCACCTTCTGACACGCGGGGCAGCGCCATGCGTCAACGCTGCCCCCGAGCGCGCGGTCGATGAGATCGGCCATGCGGGTGACGCGATGCTCGATCTTCCGAATCGCGATCGTCGGCATCGCGAGCCATCCGCCGATGAGCCCGCCCGTGAGTGACGCGATGAAGGCAAGCCCGGCTAAGAGGATTGCTTCATTCATCGGGGGTTGTCTCGATACGGAGCCCCGTTGGTGTGGCCGGGACTGCACGAAGCGTGAACGTGAACGGTGCGCTCCAGTCTGACGCGAGCGCGGTGCCGTTGACCGTCTCCACCACGCGGAGCCGAACCGTGTGCGTTCCTGGCGTGACAGCCGGGATTGCGGTCGCACACGCGAACGGTGAGCCCGTGCCGTCGTCCTCGCATGTCATGATTTGCGGGAGCAGCACGGTCCCGTCCAGGTCGAGCTGTGCGTCGTAGGCGCGCACGGTCGCGAGATCGGGTCCCGCTTGATCGAAGCCGAGCCGATCGGAGGGTGACGCGGTTTGCCCGGCAGCGGGTGCGGCGCAGGCGATCACGAGGGCGACGACGGCGATGAGTGTTCGCATGGTGATTACCTCAGTTTTTCTCGGAACAGGATATTCCATCGGGTGCGCCAGTGCGCGCTGACGTGGCCGAGTGATCGCACGCGCAAGAAATTGAGAGCTTCCCGTCGACCGTCAGAGCCACAAAGAACTTGGAGGGCGACCGTTTCGGCGGGCTCCAGTCGATCTCGTAGACGGACGACGACATGCCATCCGCGCGCTGTGCGTCGATACTCAGCCCACAGCGGTCGCACGCCACACTGCACGAGGATGGCTGTGAGCTGAGCCACATGCGGAGGAGCCCGGCGATCCACGTCGAGATATAAAAGACGCGGATCACTGGCCAGTCTCCCGACGACGCCGAAATGGTGTCTGGTGAACAGTGAGGGTCGATGCTTGAAGCAACCTCCCGAGGGGTGCCCATGCGCGATCCTCGTCTTGCCACTGCGACCACCGTCGGCCCTTCCGCCAGCGGACCATGTGTAGCTCCATGCCCGGCGGGTCGTGGCCGCGCTCAATCCGATACAGCACGGCGTCCTTGATCAGCCGATCGGGGATGCGACGGCCGTTCTTCGGCGCGTCAATGTGGACGCTGATCTGGATCTCAATCGGGGATGCCATCGCTTGCCTTTCTTCGCATAGTCGCTGTTGACTTCGACTTCGATCGGTTCCGTCTCGCCGTCCCATGCGTCATACGTCTCGATCCAGTCGTGCAGGCTCCGATACGCGCCTGTCTCGGCCACGGGCTCCCGGCCCGTAGGCGCGGCCCGCTCGGCCCGGTGCGCTCGTGTCACGACGATCGGGTGCCGGCGCGTCTCGGCGGCCGTCTGATACCCGCGCTCGGCGCGGAGCGCCCGCACCACGCGGCGGGCCTCCGCGCTTCGCGCGCCAGTCATCGCCTGCACGGCGCGCACTTGACGCCAGTAGCGGGCGACAGCGGGCTTAGAACGGGGCTTCGTCATCCCCGTCGCGCGCCTGCCGCTGCGTGCGCGCCTGCGATCGTCGGCTCTCGCGGGCCTCGTCGTAGATGTTGACGAACCGGCCTCCGCGATCGGTTTCCTGCACGTAGAGCACGATCACCTTGTTCGGCCAGTCGAGCAGGTTGCGCCCGCACTGATCTTGCAGCGAGATCCGGTCCGGGCCGGCGCACCGGAGGCTGAGCGTGAACAGTTTTTTCTTCTCGTTCATCACCACGATGAACAGCGACGTGCCGCCGTCGTTGCGCTGGTAGAGCGATACCGACTGCTGAATCTGGAACCGCTCACGGCCCGTGATATCATCGGCGGTCAGAAATGGAGGCGGCGTCGCGGTCGCTTGCTTCTTCGACTTCGCGGGCGCGCGCCCGCGCGTGGTCTTTTTTGCCATAGCGTATCGATCCTTTCGCGCCTGTCGTCTCGCGGGCGCTGATTGGCCGTCCGGGTGAATCCGCTTGACATGTGCGGCCAGCATGTCGAACGTCGGGAAGTAGCTCCCGCAGAAGATACAGTCGAGCACGTTCAGATCGTCGCGCGTCGGGGCTCCGTGCCCGCGGTAGGCTCTCATCGCGGGCGCACCACGCGACAGGGTAGCTCGTAAGGGCCCGTCGAGGGCTTGCCTTCGGAGCGCCCGAGGCTCCGCAAGATGTAGGCGATCACTTGCGCCTTACGACGCTTCGCGGCCGTGTAGGTTTTCGATGGACGACGAAGACGCTTCGGTGTCATAGCGGGCGACACTCCGTGATCGAGATGTAGCGATCGACTGCGCGCAGAAAATCGAGATCGGCCGCCGTCACGCTCGATCGGCCGTGCCGGATGGCGTGCGCGCGCACGAGGGAATGATAATGCTTCAGGAGTCGAATACCGATCTGATCGAGCGCAGCCGCGCGGGCATCGGCCAGCGCGCGCACGGTGCGGATCATCGTCGGCGTGATCCTGATAGCGCGTGGCGTCGGGAGCTTGGGCGGCATCCGCTTGGGCTCGAATTTCGTTCCGGCGTCCACACCATCCTTGATCCGGACGATCAGCTCGGCATCGTAGCTGTAGGAGAACGGCAACATGCGCGAGACAAAGCCCATGTCGCGCCAGTGCGCTCGCCGATCCCGGAAGACGGCGAACGGCATGCACCCGATCATCCCGATCTGTCGTTCGAGCTTGTAGACGTGCTGGCCGGCAAACCGCGCCTCTCCGCTCTCGCCTTGCGTGATCTGGTTCAGGGTGTTGATTAGGAGGGCGACGGTAGACTTGCCAAGGGCGCGCACGACGGCCAGATCGTTGAACAGGAGAAATTCGGTTTCCTTTTCCTCGACCAGTTGCATGATGCTCCGGGCCGTGATCGCGACAATGCGCTTGACGTGCGGGCTCTCGGCGGCCGTGGCGATCGTCGTCTTACCGCTCTCGGGTGCCGCGAGTAGCAGTAAGCCGATCCGATCGTGGCCTTTCACGAGATGCGAGACGGCAACGGTCTGCACGAGGTCTTCGAGGAGCGTGGTGCCGATCAGGTGTCCGGGTTTCGCGGGTGTGGGTGTCACTGTGACGATCCTAGTCCGGGTGTCCCCATGGTGTCAAGCGATAGGGTCTGCCCGTGCCTTCTACTCCAACCTGGGGACGTATGTCAAGACTAGACCTATCCCGAGGCACCATTGTGGGTCAGTTGTGTATATATAGACCGATGATACGTGGCATGATAGGGGATACCCAATTCTGCCCTTGACTGCACGGGGCAAGTCGGGTAGACGGTGGCAGGGTATCCCTATCGCTTGACAGGATAGGGCACCTATGCGAGACTCGGCAGCCATGAGAACCGAATCACGAAGGCGCGCGAAAGCGCGCAAAGACGCGCCAGCGCCCGAACCTACGCCGCAGGCTGAGCCCACCGTCACCACGGAGCCCGTGGTCGAGACAACCTCCACCGATCGGCTCACGGTGCCGTTACGCGACGACGGCACGATCGATCTGGACGCCATGCGGGCGCGCACCCGTGAACGGCTCAAGACGGCCGTGGCCGATGGGCGGTTGCGTGACCAGCTCGGGCTCGGCGGCGGTCCGTCCGCAGCCGACGATCCGCAGGCACGCGCGGTCTTCGAGGCTGCCGTGGGCCAGCTCTATCAGGCGCTCTCGCGTGCCGTGCAGTATGGCGCGCTCCGACGTGGCGCCACGGTGCCACAGATCCGGGCGCTTGGGCTGCTCCCGGACGAGATCAAGGGCCTGTCAGTCGTGACGGTGCCCGTGATCGAGAAGCGGTTACCGGACGGGCTCAAGTGGCAGGAAGAAATTGCGCTGGCGCTCGCGCTCTCGGGTGTCATCATGGCGAAGATGGCCGCGTATGAAGCGGCCAGCGTGCAGGCGCAACCGGAGGCGCCGCCGTCGTGACCTACCTGATCATCGGCCGCCGTGAGCGCGGTAAGACGACGCTCGCGTATCATATGGCGCGCAAGGTGCGGAAGCGCGTTGTGATTGACGCGCGTCGGCTGATCCAACGTGTCGATGTCGAAGTCGTCCACTCGCACCATACGCTGCTCGCGGACCTGAAAGACCTGGCGAGCGATGATCTGCTCAACGAGATCGTGTATCAGCCGAACACCGAGGATCTCGACGAAGCGTTCAACGACTGGACGCGGGTGCTCCGTTCGTTCGTGATCGCGCACCCGGACGTGCCGCTGGCGATCGTGGTCGATGAAGCGTCGTTCTACGAGCTACACCGACCGGGGTTCCAGTGGCTCGTCAAATGCACGCCGCGTGAGCGCGTCCACATCTTCATCACAGCACACCGGCCGTCCGACATTCCGACAAGCGTCCGGGCCATCGCGGATCACTGGTGTATCTTCGCGACGCGGCAAGAACATGATCTCAAGGTGATTCGCGAACGCACCGGGTCCGTGCGTGTGGAGGCAGAGATCGGCCGGTTGCGCGATCGCGCATGGCTCCATTGGGACGATAGCCGTGGTGTCTCACGCGTGGTCGATAGCCCGGCCGACTGGTATACTGCGCTCCGCTCCGTCGATCGACCGACGCCTGATGCCGTGCAAGTGATCGCGCCCGTCGAGGATGATGAGTTCACGTTGGAGGGTGAGTAATGGCCCACGAGGACGATCTGCTTCCGCCCGCCCCGACACCCGCGCCACCCGCGCCCGATCCCGATCCGCACCCGGCATCGGTGCGGTGTCAGTTCTGCCAGTCGTCGCTCACGGCGCGCGGCGAAGTGCTGAGCCTGAGCAAGAAAGCGAAGCAGCTCCGTGACTTCGAGGATGATCTGGAAGACGTGCGACGTGAGCTGGCGACCGCGCACGCCGAGATCGAGAATCAACGCCAGCTCGCGGAGTCGTGGAAGGCTGAATACGACAAGCTCCAGCGCGAGCTGGAGGGCAAGCGATCGCGGCTGGCGATCTAGGCGCCGATACCTATCCTGACACGCGATAGGGGCTACTTGACGCCCTTATCGCGTCCCGCCTATCCTCACGGTGTTTCCGGGAGGATCTGAACATGGCAAAGACGTTCTGGCTCGCCGTGGGAGGCACGCTGCTCGCGCTCGTCGCGCGGCCGTTCGTGGCTCGTTTCGGCGTGCCCGTGTAGGAGTGCATCATGGGCGCAGACGGACAGAAGGTGCTCATCATCGCGGCCGGCGTGCTGACCGCGCTCGTTATCAACCGGATGCTCGGGCTCGATCAGATGCTCGGCTCCATGGCCGCGTAACATCGGCCGTTCTACCCACTCATCCAGCGTGACGTTTCCCGCCTGAGAAGGACGACCGAACATGCCCGAGAACATCAGCGGTTCCGAATTCCGACGCTTGCTCATGGCCGCGTCATCGACGCTTGGCCGCTACCAGGGACCGGAGCTGTTTCAGGCGCTCACGGTCGATCTCAACACGCCGCAGAACATCGTCCTGCCGCGCCAGCTCAACATCAATCGCCCGCTGCACTCGATCTGGCTGGCGCTCACGTTCCGCGTGACCGTGACGGATGCCCCGTATGCCGACGTGGCCGCCGAAGCGCCGCAGTCGATCTTGCAGCAGATCCAGCTCCGCGGCATCCATCGATCCTACGGATCGCTGATCCCGATCGACATGACGGGCGCCACGGCCTATAGCTACCCGCGCCTGTTCGGCGTGCCGGGCGGCGAGACGTATATCAGCGTGAACGGTGGCGCGCTCACGCGCGTCGTACCGGGCACGGTGCCGTTCGTCTCGGGCTTCGATGGCACGGTCGCCACGCACGACGTGGTGATGATCGTCCCCGTCTACATGCCGCCGCTCATGGGGCTCGGCCAGCCGGTCAAGCGCCAGCAGACGTCCTACCTGCTCATGCCGGAAGACTGGACCGACACGCTTCAGCTCGAGCTCCGGTTCGGGGATGCGTCGGGCCTGGGCGATGCCACGGGTGCCACGGTCGTGTTCTCATCGTTCGGCTTGGCCGAAGGGCTCCCGCAGCTCCAGGTCATGCTCAATCACGGCATCCTCGGTGCGTTTCAGCGGGGCATGCGGTCCGGTGTGGTCATCCGCAACGAGCGCCAGCTCCCGGCCGGCAACGTGACCGCGCTCGCGACGGCATCGCGACTCACGGCACTCCAGAAGCGGATCACCACCTGCATCCTCGTCAAGTCCGGACTGATCGAGGATACCGGCATGACGGCCGGCGTGCAGGTCTTCTCCGATCTGTCGGACGCGATGCTGGAACGGACGCAGATCGAAGTGGACAACAAGCCGCTTCGGCAGAACGACAACAACCGGCTCCAGCGCGCCTACAACGATACGCTGCTCGGACCCGAACCGATGGAGGGCTACCTGCCGATCACGTTCATCGAGGGCCAGAATCCGCTCCTGGCCTACCGCGGTGACGGGCTCTCGGGCGGGTCCACCTTCGAGCTGATCTCGGACATCGTGCTGGCGAACGCGGCCAACCGCGTGAACTACCTGCAGGAACAGGTCATCGGCGGGCCGTTTCCGACGCTGCGCACGTAGGCCACCATCATGCCGTGGTATCAGGCCGGTGCCCCGCGGGGCTTCACGAAGTTCTACGATCAGGGGTCCTACGACCCTGATCGTAGCGATCGCTTCGCCGTGAGCAACTCGCACATCGAGGGGCTCATGCAGGCGTTCAAGTCGTCCTACCTCGCGGCCGGAGGCAAGCTCTTTTCGGCGCAGACGTGGGCGGAATGGCTCGACCGCATGGCCGAACACAACGTCAACGCGCCGCCCGAAGCCGCGGCCTACGGCGTCCAGCGTGCCGGTGAGGAAAACGCGGGCGCGACGGGCCTGCTCACGGGCGGCTTCACGACGGGCGGGCCTGGCATCGTGCCGGTCGAGAATCCGGACATCGACAAGGATCGTCGGGGCATCATTACCAGCTCGGCGCCAGTCGGGCAACCGACCACGCAACCTGTCGGATTCTTCCCGGCTCCGACGCCGGCCACGGCCGGACCGCCCGGTGCGCTCGGCTACTCGACGGACGGAGGCGCGGCCGTAATGGCGACAGGCAACGGGATGGGCCTGTGGCTCGTGCTCGGGCTCGTCGGCGTCGGCGCCTATCTGCTCTGGGGCAAGTGATGGAGAACCTCGCACAGACCGATGTCGGGCAGATGATCCTGCTCGGCAACGACATTGCCCTGCAGTGGTGGTCGGCGCTCAGTGACAAGCCAGCGCCAGTGCCGCAACAGGTGGCGACACCCGGCGGCGGGGTTATCCCGACCACCATCGTGCAGCAGCAGGGCACGCTCCTGATCATCGGGCTCCTGGTCGTCGGCGCGGTCGTGCTCATGCGGCGGTGACGCGATGGTGCCTGCCGGAACCGTGCTCACGTTCTCCGTCCGTGGCGCCACGACGACGGAGTGGTTGACGCTGTTCAACACGCCAGCAGAGTTGCAGGGCGAAGTCCAAAACGAGCTGGCGAAGCATTTCGATCAGTCGGATGTCGTGGTGACGCCGGAGGATACAATCCTGACCGGGATGCTGCCATGGCGCTATCGCGCAACGGTGCGCGTCAAGACGCGCTACGCGCACGCGCAACCGGAAGACGCGGGCACGTTCGTGCGCACGGCATTCGTGAAGGCTGCAGGCGCCGCGCCATCCGTGGCGCTCGTGGCGGAAGGGTCGGCGGCGGGCACGTTCCCGGAGCTGCCGCGGCCGCCCGGCCTGCCGTCGTTTACGTGGCCCACGGCACTCGTGATTGTCGGCGCGGCCGTGATCGTGCTGGCATGGAAGTTTTGACGTGCCATGGCTGCTCGTGGCCGTGGTCGTCGCCGTGCTGGTGATGGCCCGTCCAGCCTACGCGGTCAAGCCAGGCACGGCGCTCAGCGTCGAACCGGAGATCGTGTCTGCGCGACACACCATGGCCGGCATCTACGCGCGCCGCGGCTATCAGCTCATGGTCACGTCGAGTCGGGAGGGTAAGCACGGCGACGGGAGCTTTCACTATCTCGGGCTCGCGGAAGACTACCGCGTGCGGGATCCGGGCAGTGCGTGGTCGATTCCGGACCCTGAGCGCGCCGCGATCGTCACTGAAGCCAGGATCGCGCTTGGCCCGCTATATGACGTGGTGCTCAAGCCTGACCATATCCACGTCGAGTATGATCCGAGGTAGCCCGTGGGACTGATCCTGCTCATTATCGGAGGCATCGTCGTGCTGAACCGCTTCAAGCTCCCATCCGTGCCCGCTGGCGGTTCGGTCAAGCCGCTGAGCACGCAGCCGATCGGTCGAGCGTTCAGCATCTACGAAGACGTGAGTGCCGCCAGCGGACCGACGCCCGGCCCGGCCCCTACGGGCAACACGAGCCCGCTGGCGGCATTCTTCGGGTCACTCCAGACCGTCTTGTCGAACGTGGCGCCGCCCGCGCCATCGGGCGCCGGAGGGGCGACCATCGATCCGGGGCTCTCGCCGGCATCATCGGGTGAGGCACAGAGCGTGTTGACGGCTAGCGCACCTGGCACGGTGCCGACCGAGTTGCAGGCGCAACCGGGGCTGCTCGCGGATCCGTCCTACTGGTATCTGGACATCCCGATCGAAGTCGTGATCTCCAACGTCGGAGAAACGCAAGCCATGGCCGACGAAGACGTGTTGAACGCGGCTGGCGACTACCTCAACGCGCTCAGCACGCAGCTCGGAGGCGTGTAGCATCATGCCGCCCCCGACAGCGGTGCTCTACTCCGAGGGCATCGTCGAGATCATCGAGATCCTCAAGCTGCTCGGCGGGGATCCGCGCACGATCGACACGGCGCTGTTCTACGAACAGGGCACCGTAACAGACGCGGCGGCCGTGCCCATTCTGCGCGTGCAGTCGAACGCGGACCTCTATTCGATCCTCCAGATCCAGTTCAGTCAGACCAGCGGGCGCGGGCGTTACCTCATGACGGGTGGCCAGCCAAGCGCGGCCGGTTTCGGGATGCCGATCCTCAGCGGTGGTGACGAGTTGATCATCCGAGGCGCCGAAAACATCAATCGCTTCCTCATGATCGCGGAAGCGGGCGAAACGATGGAATACAACGCGCAACTGTTCAAGGCGCAAGCCTGGGCGGGCATCCGATGAATCCGCGCACGCTGATCGGCATCGGACTGGCCGGCGTCGGCATCTGGCTCCTGCTCTCGCGTCGGGTGAGCGCGCAAGGGCTCCAGGGTGCCCCTGGCACGGTCCAGGGGCAGCTCCAGGGCCAACCGGGCGCGCCCATGGCGACGGGACCTTCGACCACGCAGAAGGTTCTTTCGACCACGCAGAAGGTTCTCTCGGCCGGCGTGAGCACGGGCGGGCTCCTGGCGGGACTGTTCGGCGGCGGTGGCGCGGCAGCGGCAGCCGGTACGGGGGCAGCAGCCGCCGGGACAGCAGCAGCCACGGGCGGAGCTGGCACAGCCGTAGCGACGGGTGGCGCGTTCCTCACGAGCGCCGCCGGGATCGCGACGCTCGGCATTGGCGCAGCGGTCGGCACGGCGATCCTGCTCTACACCAACGAGAATCACAACGACCGCCGGGATGCACTGGACGAAACGCTCGAACCGCTCGGGCACTCGTTGTCCGGCGCGCCGGGCTATCAAGCATGGCTGGCCGACAACCGCGTCGGCACATTCTGGCTCATGCACACACTTGTCGGGATCGAGGGTGCAGGCGCGAACGACCGCTATTACCCGCTGATCCATCACGCAACGAGTACAGACGCACTCGCGCGCGGCGAGCAAACGATCCTGGCCGTGCTCATCGGGGCCGCTCGGGGCACACGGCCGGTGGTCGACCCGCGCTCGCGCCAGTGGGCGGCCGAGACGATTGCCGCGTGGCTCGCGAGTGAGAACGACTGGACGCGCGAGCAAGCCGAGAAGGCGACCGGGCAGACCGGATCGTCGTGGGGTAGCATCTTGGCGACACTACGCGCGGCCGGATAGGAGGGACACCATGCGACGACGCCGATCGAGTGGGCGGAAGACCTACAAGAAGAAGACCACGGCCCGGAAGGCTGCCCGGACGCGTGGCGGGAGCGTCTACAAGGTCCGTGGCGGCTACCGGGTGAGTCGGTAGGCCGATGCCCCTGCTCGACGTGAGCCCGTTGCTGGAACCGTTCGATCCCGGCGAAGTCGTGATCGAACAGATGCCGGCCCCGACGCCAGAGCCAACGCCGCGCCCGACGTTTCGAGCTGAGACGGAACAGCTCGACTACTTCCGGCTGGCGTATCTCGCGCTTGGGCTCGCGCTCGCCTGGGGACTCACGCGGAAGTAACCATGGATCGGTTTCTCAATAGCACGCTGGCGATCGTCCTGATCCTCTACTTCGGCCGCAAGCTGCTGACCGAGACGCGCCCGCGCGTCGTCACGTTCCCGATGGAGCGCCCGTCGTGAGCGCGTTTCTGGGGGGCATCCAGCCGATCCAGACGGCGCACCCGAGTGCGCCATCGGCGGTGCAGTATGTCTCGCGCGTGCTCGACTACGTGACCGAGATCGTACCGCTCGGGCTCAACGGCCAGCTCCAGATGGTGCCGGCCCAGACGGGTAAGCTCATCATCCCGATCTTCGCGCTCGGGCGGATGGTGCGCACGAACGCGACCGCTGGCACGACGACCAATTGGCAGCTCCGCTACCCAACGGCGTTCTCCGCGCTCCCGACGACGCTCCTGCTCAACAACGTGACGTCGGCGTTTGCGAACGGGCCCGGAGCGCCGCTCTCGCAGTTCAGCGCGTCCGAGATGGGCACCAACCTGCAAGCGGTCTGGCAAGGGAATCTGGACTACATCGGGCAACCGCTCATGCTCAATTGCGGTACGGCCGGAGTCGCAACCGGATGCCAGGGCACGTTCACGATCACGGTCGGCTGGATCGCGGTCACACCGTAGCACGACTAACCTCCACAGAAAGGATCGGAGATCATGACACACGACGAACAGGGGCAGCTCTCGGCAAAGCTCGGGCACGCGCTCGGGATCAACATCGCGCGTGCGCCACGCATCATTCCCGGGGATGGCGCGTGCCCGGTCGATGCCGATCGCACGATCGTGCTGACGAAGGCGACCGCGGCCGCGATCACGCTAGCGCAGCCCGGCGTCGTCGGGCGCCGGCTCACGATCATCGCGGGCACGAACGCCGCGCACGTCGTCACGTCGGCGGCCGCCAACATCGGAGACGGCACGACCGGCCTCAACACCACGCTGACGTTCGCGGCGTTCATCGGTGCGAGCGTGACGCTCGTATCGCTCACGACAACCTCATGGGCGGTCGAGTCGATCGTGGCCGTGACGCCGGCCCCGTAGCAATGGACGTGATCGCGACAGTCGTGCTCAGCAACGCGGCCACACTGATCGCGGTCATCGGGTCCGCGTGGGCCTACACGCTCCGGCTTGAGCGTCGGCTCACGCGGATCGAAGCGAAAGTCGATCACGCGCTCTACACGAAGCCATGACCGAAGACACCACAACCACCGGCAAGCTCCTGATCGGC
>Ga0302046_10004701_pt1 | contig 12122 bp, 9 predicted proteins | sample RVTome_11_FD_200261 | JGI IMG/M metagenome (GOLD analysis project Ga0302046, IMG submission 200261) | Soil microbial communities from uranium-contaminated site in the Upper Colorado River Basin, Wyoming, United States - RVT147D111 (version 2) ... | reverse complement strand
CGCGTTCGTCGAACGCCACTTTCGGCGGCATCCCGTGACGGCGTCCTTCACCGGCGTCACGGCGTATGATCATCATCTGCCTGACTGGACGCGAGCCGGTCGCGAGGATGCGCGGAGGGAGATCTCCGACCTCCGCCGGTCGTTGGACGCCGCGCCCCCCATTAGTGACGCCGCACTGGCGGCGGCGGCGCTGGATATTGAGGCGGCGGAACTGGACGCGCTCCACTTCCACCGCCGCAATCCATGTCTCTACACCGCCGAAGCCACCTTTGGCGTGATCGCCTTGATGCTGAGGCACCACGCGCCGCCGGACGAGCGCGCCGCCGCGATGGTCACCCGACTGGCCACGATCTCCAGCTTCCTCGATGCCGCGAGCGTGTCTCTCGATCAACCGGCCCCCGGGCTGTGGATCGACCGCGCCGTCGCCGAATGCACCGCGGCGCGGAATCTCTTCCTTGCAGGCTTGGACGTGTGGAGCGTGGAGGAAGGCGTGTCCGAATCCCTGCGGGCGGATCTAAACGCGGTTGGCGCCGCGGCGGCGGTGGCACTGGCCGGTTTTGCGGGCTGGCTCGAGGCGGAGCCACGCGACGAGAACGCAGGCAGCGGAGCGGATCACCTGACGCTGTTGCTCCGGAAGGCGCACTGGCGGACCGAATCTCCGCATGAGCTGCTGGAACAGATGTACGCGGACTTAGAACGAGCCACGACCGCATGGCGCTCGAGCGCGCCCGGTGATGCGTGGCCGGATGTACGGGAGCGTCTGGCGCAACGTCACCCCGTGCCGGATCAGTATTTGGCGCGGTTTCAGGAAACGTGGGCGGTCTCCCGGAGCACGGCGCTTCAGCATGATCTTCTGACGTGGCCCGACTTCCCGATCGAGTACCGTCAGATGCCGCAATGGGCGCGTGCCGCGGCGCCACACCTATACTTTCTCTTCTATCGGTCTCCGCCAGTGGTGGACGGGCCGGCGGTGCATCGGTATCTCGTCCCGGCCATCGATGGCGAACCCCCCGACGCGGTTGCATCCGTACTCCGGGCCACGAACGACTGGGTCATCAAGTCGAACCACGTCGTGCACCATGGCGGTATCGGTCATCACGTGCAGAATACTCGGGCGCGCAACGGGCAGTCGCTCATAGGCAGGGTGGCCGGCATCGACGGCGCCGCCCGATTGGCGTTGCCCTGCGCCGGGACGTTGGCGGAGGGCTGGGCATGCTATGCCACGGACGTGATGGCGGAGTATGGTTTCTTCACGGAGGACCAGCTAATAGCCCACCAGCATGCGCAGGTGCGACAGGTGGCGCGCGGGATCGTGGACATCGAGCTGCATATGGGGCGGCGTACGCTCACGGAGGCGATCGCGTTTCTGGCCGGCGCCACGGAGATGCCTGAGGCCGCCGCTCGGCGCGAGGTGACGCGCACGTCGATGTTCCCCGGTACCGGACTCCTCTATTGGCTGGGCACCACGACCCTGCATGCCGTGCGGCGAGACCTGGAGCCGCGCTACGGCTCGCTGCGCGCGTTTCACGACCGGGTCTTACGAGACGGCTCGGTCCCGGTAGCTTTGATCCGTGAACGCATGAGCGCGGAAGGGGCGCGATGAAATCGAAGCACGCTCTGCTGATCTGGATCGCGGCTACCGCCTGTGGGGATGGAGCGGGCGCCCGCGGCGACCCGAGCAATGACCTGCTGATCGTTGGGTACGATCGCGAACCGGACGTCTTGAACCGCTTCAGCACGCACATCCTGGAGGACATCCATTCGAACGTCATCGAGGGGCTCACCACCACCGATGAGAACATGGAGATTGTCCCGGTGCTGGCGGCGGAAGTGCCGACTCTGGACAACGGCAGTGTCGTGTTGCGTCCAGACGGCGGCATGGACGTCATCTGGACCATTCGCCCTGGTATCCGCTGGCATGACGGCATGCCGTTCACGTCCCACGACGTGGCGTTTACGGTCGCGGCCTTGAACGATCCCGAATACAACCCGGAAAGCACCGACGGTTTCGACCGAATCGACTCGGTCACCACGCCGGATGCGCTCACCGCGGTGGTGCACTACCGAGAAGTCTATGCCCCTTATGCGCTACAGTTCTTCCGCGGAGCGATGCCGAAGCATGTGCTGGAAGGCCGCGATATCGACCGCGCCACCGACTATAACCGCAATCCCCTGGGGACCGGGCCATACCGCGTCGCGGAATGGAGAACAGGAGAGTACATCCTGCTGGAACGGGTGAGGGATTACTGGCGTGGGGATTCGCTTCCGAAGATCCGGCGGATCATGTTCCGGTTCATCCCCAACACCAACACCCGGATTAATCAGCTGCGCGCCGGGGAGATTCACATGACGGGACTGGTGCCCTGGGACAAATTACGCGAGGCGTCCGGTATTCCCGGCATCCGCGTGGTGGAGATGCAGGGGAACGCCTACGAACATATCACGCTCAACCAACGGGAGTTTCCGCCATTCAGCGATCTCCGGGTGCGGCAGGCCTTGATGCACGCCATCGATCGCGAGCAGATCGTGGCGACGATATTGGACGGCCGGTCGCAGGTCGTGAACGGACCGATCCAACCAGGCTCCTGGGCGTATACCAACGACGTGCGAACCTACGCGTTCGATCCTGAGCTGGCTCGATCGTTGTTGGCTGACGCGGGATGGGTAGACGCGGATGGTGATGGGGTGCGAGAGCGGAACGGCGATCCGTTTCGGTTCACACTCATTACGCAAGCGGGCTACGTGATCCGGGAAACGGTGGCACAAGCCGTCGAACAGCAGCTGCGTAATGTCGGGATCGCGATGGACATCCGGCTGATCGACGGCACCGCGATCAGCACGTTCTGGTTTCAAGGGAACTTCGACGCGATGCTCCACTGGTGGACCATGCCGGCGGATCCGGAGATCACCCTCTTCTTTGCGAAGGATCGCAGCCCGCCGCGCGGCCGCAACATCAACTTCTTCGAACACGACTCGCTCACCGCCGTCCTGTATGCGTCAGATCAGACCGTGAACCGCTCGGAACGCCGGGAGCTATTGCATGAAGCGCAGCGTATGATCGGTGAATTGGTGCCGGAGATTCCGCTCTATAATATCACACGATTCGATGCCATTCCCGAAACGCTGCTGAACTTCAAGGGCAATCCCACCAACACCGGCATCTACTGGAACGTGCATGACTGGGAGATCCGCTGAGCAATGCTCGCCTACGTTGCGCGTCGCGTCGCGGTGGCCGGCCCCCTGTTGCTCATCATCTCCATACTCGTGTTCGGCCTGATCCACGCGGTTCCCGGCGGACCCGTCGAGATGTTCCTCGCCAATCCCAACGTTCGACCGGAAGACGTGGAGCGATTGCGTGCCGCGCTGGGACTGGACCAACCGCTGTATATCCAGTATGCGGCCTGGCTCAAGGGATTCCTCACTGGGGAGTGGGGCTACAGCTTTGTCGATGGACGGCCCGTCGCCGTGCGCATCGTTGAACGCGTCCCGGCCACGCTGGAGCTGATTGGGAGCGCGATGGTGCTGGCGCTGGTCGTCGCGATTCCGGCCGGCGTTGTGACGGCCAAACGCCGAGGATCGTGGCTGGATACCGCGACGTCGACCGCCGCCTTCGCGGGGATCTCCCTGCCGCTGTTCTGGTTTGCCCTCATCCTGCAACTCGTGTTCGCCGTTCAGCTGGGCTGGTTGCCGTCGTCCGGCCGGACATCCGTATTCGATGGATCATTCGAGGATCGGCTGCGGCATCTCGTGCTCCCGGCCGCCGTGCTTGCCGCCCTCCATGCTGCGGCCTGGTCGCGGTTTCTCCGCTCGTCGATGGTCACCGCGCTCAAACAGCGGTTCGTAATGGCCGCTGAGGCGCGAGGACTCCCCGCGCGGTCCGTGACGTGGCGCCACGCGTTTCGCACCGCGCTGCTCCCGTTCGTCTCGGTCGCCCTGCTGGATGCGGCCATCATGGTCTCGGGAGCCGTCATTACCGAGAGCGTCTTCACCTGGCCGGGCCTGGGAGCGCTGTTCACCGAGTCGCTGGCCCGCAGGGACTACTCGGTGATGATGGCGTTTTTGATGCTCACCTCCACGGCCGTCATCGTCTTGAATCTCGTGGCCGACCTGGCGTACCGTTGGCTGGATCCGCGTATCGCAGCGTGAAGGGACACCGCCCTGTGGTGGCGATGGCCGGGCTGGGCATGCTCTTGCTGCTCGCCCTGCTGGCGCCGCTCGTGTCGTGGCACGCCCCCGATGCCGTCGATCTGGCCTCGAGACGGCAGGCGCCGAGCCTGGGACATCCATTCGGCACGGACGACCTGGGGCGTGACGTCTTCTCCCGGGTCGCCCACGGGGCACGAGTCTCGCTCGCCATCGGTCTGCTGTCCGCCGCGATCACCGGTGTGGTCGGGATCGCCATCGGGGCGAGCGCGGGCTTTGGCGGCGGGTGGCTCGACAGTTTGCTGATGCGCATTACCGATGCCATGCTCGCCATCCCGCGGCTCCCCCTGCTGATGGTGGCGGCCGCGATTTTCGAGCCGACCATCCTCGTGTTGATCATGCTCGTGGGGGCCGTCGGATGGATGGAGACGGCCCGCGTCGTCCGCGCCGAGTTCCTGTCATTGCGCGAGCGGAGCTTTGTCCAGGCCGCCCGGGCGGCGGGCGCCTCCCCGCTGCGCGTCGTCGGTCGCCACATCCTCCCCAATGCCGCACCGGCCGCGGCGGTCGCCATGACGCTGGCGGTCGGGCGGGGGATCCTCCTCGAGTCCACCATGAGTTTCTTTGGGGTGGGTGTGCAGCCTCCGCAATCCAGCTGGGGGAACATGCTCTACCAGGCGCAGTCCACTATGGCGACCGAACCCTGGGTCGCCATCTTCCCCGGGCTCTTCATTTTTGGAACAGTGTTCAGTGTGTTCATCATCGGAGACCGTGTGGGTGACGATGGCGTGCCGGCGTGAGCGCGGAGCTGAGTGATCACGTGACGACATCAGTACGGTGGGGCATCCTCAGCACGGCGAACATCGGGCGCGGAGCGGTGATTCCGGCGATCCACGCATCGCGCAACGGTCGAGTGTGGGCCGTTGCGAGTCGGGACGGCGCCCGAGCGGAAGCGTTCGCGCAGGCGAACGGAATAGCACGTGCTCATGAATCCTATGAGGCGCTGCTGCGCGACGGGGACATCGACGCTGTCTACATCCCGCTGCCCAACAGCATGCATCGCGAGTGGACGGTTCGCGCCGCGGAAGCGGGTAAACACGTGTTGTGCGAGAAACCGCTCGCGCTCACCGGCAACGAGTGCCGTGAGATGGTGGACGCCGCGGACGGCGCGGGGGTCACGCTCATGGAGGCGTTCATGTATCGCTTCCATCCACGGACAGAGCGCGTGGTTGAGTTGGTACGAGCCGGTACCATCGGGGCTCTGCATGCCATTCAGGCGTCCTTCAGTTTTCAGCTCCGCACGCGTGACAACATCCGACTCCAAGCGGCGCTGGGTGGTGGAGCGTTGATGGATGTTGGATGCTACTGCGTAAATGTGAGCCGCACCCTGGCTGGTCGAGAGCCCACACGCGTCTTTGCCCGCGCGACGATCGGTCAGACGGGCGTGGATGAACAGTTATGGGGGATGCTCGAGTTCGAGGGAGAGCTGGTAGCTCAGTTCGACTGCGCACTCACGATGGAGCGGCGAGAAACCTACCGTGCCGCCGGGACCGACGGATACCTCGACGTCGAGCGTGCCTTCTTACCAGGGCAGGACGCGGTCGCGTTCGAGGAGCGAAAGGGACGTGAGGAGCCGGTGGTCCATCGCGTCGATGGTGCGGACGAATACCAACTCATGGTCGAACACTTTGCCGACTGCGTGCTCGACGGAACTCCTCCACGCTACTCGGCCCATGAAGCCGCGGCCAACATGCGGGTCATCGAAGCGTTGTATCGGTCGGCGCGCGAAGGTAAGCCGGTGCCGCTCGAATCCATCCCGTGACCCCGTCCACGATTCCCAGTCATATCTCTTGCGGCCGGGATCGGGAGCGGGCAGCTTCAAGCCGCCGGTCCACGATTTGCCCACAGAAACGGAGATTCCCGTTGCGCCCTTTTTTCGTTGTGCTCCTCGCGATAATCCTCCTGGCCCCCTGTGCCGCCGTACGGTCCGCCCATGCACAACAGCGGCCGGAACCCGGCGAGCGCGTTCGCATCACGGTCCCGGGTGTCTACACCAACTTTGCGGCCACCTTCCTGGGGGTCGAAGGCGATTCGCTTCGGCTGCTGAGTCGGCGACTCGAGATCGCCGTGCCCGTCGCCAGCGTCACGAGCATCGAGCGCTCGGCATCACGACGGCCGCGATTCATCGGCGTGCTGGTTGGAGCTGTGGGTGGAGCGGCGGCCGGATGGGTCGTCGGATCCTTCATGGGGCTCTGTGACACCGTCGATTCCGAAGCGCCGGACAGTGGGGGATGCGTACCCCTCATGATCGGCTCCTTTGCCGCCGGTGGGGGCCTGACGGGCCTCCTCTATGCGGTGACCAACCCCAACGAAACCTGGGAGCCTACCTCGCTCCCGCCCGCCATGGACGCCTTGCGGCGACTTTCGCTCTCGGTGGACCCGGAACTGGGGACGACCTTCCACGTTGCGGCGTTTCAGGTCCGATTTTAGGGATCGGGCATTACCGCTTCGACCAGGTTGCTCAGAAAACGACAGTACGTGGGGTCGAGCGCACGCGCTGGTCCTAGCGATGCGCATGGGCGCGAACCCGGGTAATACGAGTAACCTCCTCGAGCGAATACCAGTCGCGGGGACGAAACCTTCCCCTATTATATCAGTATAGATAACAGGTTTCTTCCCCCAGCTCTGGAGACTGATTCATGCGCTCGTTCCTGACGCCGCTCCTGGCCGTGATGGCCGTTGCCGTTCTCGTTGCCCCGTCTGCCTCGCTCGCGGCCCAGTCCGATCAGGATCGCGAGGGCGTGCGGCGAGCCGCGCTGGACTACATCGAAGGGTTCTACGAGGGCGACTCGACCAAGCTCGTCCGCAGCATCCGCCCGGAAGTGACGAAGTTTGGATTTCATCGCCAGGATGCCGCCGCCGCGTATGGAAACAGCCCGATGAGCTTCCAGCAAATGATGGACTACGCCAGGAGAGTCCGTTCCAGTGGCCGTGGAGCGCCGGATGGAGCGCCCAAACAGGTCCGGATCCTGGACATCCTCGATCAGACGGCGGCGGTAAAGGTGACGGCGTTCTGGGGAACGGACTACATACATCTGGCCAAGTACGATGGGAAGTGGATGATTGTGCACGTGCTTTGGCAAACACCTAACACTTGATAGCGGATATTTTTTTGCGGCACCGTAGCTGGTAGCTGGCCGCTGGTAGCTGGCCGCTGACCGCTTTTCGTGTTCAATTAGCCCGGCTCGAATTAGACCAACGGACGCTCGCCGCCTCCGCGGCGGATCCGAGCGTCCGACCCTCCACACATCCCGAGAGGTTTTAGGATGCGCCCATCGTCAGCCGGTCTCGTCGCGCTCACCCTGGTCACGCTCACCACCACCGCCTGCTCGCAAGGGGATGTAGTCACCGAAGGGGATTGGCCGTACATCACCGGGAATGCCATGGCTCAGCGGTACTCGCCGCTGGATCAGATCAACGCGGAGAACTTCGAGCAGCTCCAGGTGGCGTGGACGTGGGATGGGTCGGCGTTTCCGGAAGTGAATGCGAGAGCGACGCCGATCTATGTGAACGGTAAGCTCATCAACGTGACCGGGGAGCGTCGCCACGTGGTCGCCATGGACGCCGGCACGGGACAGACGCTGTGGTCGTGGGTCGAACCCGAGACGTTCCGGTGGGAGTACTCGATGCGGAAGAACCACGGGAAAGGGGTGGCCTACGCGCGCGTCGATGGTCGCGACGTCATTTATGTCGTGACCCCCGCGTTCTTCCTGCACGCGCTCGACGCCGAGACGGGCCAGCCCATCGAAGCGTTCGGCGGATCGGTGCCGATTGAGGGATTCCCGGAAACCGGCACGGTCGATCTGCTGGCGGACCTGGGGCACGAGTACGACCCCGAGCGCGGCCTTCCGCTCGAGGTGGGCTACATCACCAGCTCATCCCCGGCGATCGTCGTCAACGGGGTCGTCATCGTCGGGAACTCTGCGGAGCAGGGGTACAATCAGTCGCGGCACGAGAACATTCCCGGCGACATCCTCGCCTATGACGCGCGCACCGGTGCGTTCAAGTGGAAGTTCAAGGTGCTGCCCGGTCCCGGAGAGTTTGGGCACGAGACGTGGGAGAATGATGCCTGGGAGTGGACGGGTGATATCTCGTCATGGGCGCCGCTCTCAGCCGATCCCGAGCGGGGCATCGTGTACATCCCGACGAACGGCGCTACCCAGGACTTCTGGGGTGGATTTCGCCCGGGCGACAATCTGTTCAGTACGAGCCTGATCGCATTGGACGTGCAGACGGGCGAGCGCGTGTGGCACTACCAGCTCGTGCATCACGATATCTGGAACTACGACACCCCGACCGCGCCGGTTTTGATGGACGTGACGGTGGACGGCCGGCCGATTCCTGCTGTTGTGCAGGTGACCAAGCAGGCGTTCGCGTACGCGTTCAACCGCGAGACCGGCGAACCCATCTGGCCCATCGAGGAGCGGCCGGTGCCGGCGGCGTACATGCCGGGTGAGCAGCTGTCGGAGACGCAGCCGTTTCCCACGCGGCCCGCCGCGTATGATATGCAGGGCCTGACGGAAGACGACATCATGGACTTTACGCCGGAGCTGCGGCGCGAGGCCCTGGCGGTGCTGGAGGACTTCCAGACCGGTCCGCTCTTCAATCCGCCACTGCATCGGGACAACGACCTTGGGAAACGCGCCTCGCTGTGGTGCCCGGGTGACGTCGGCGGAACCAACATCGACGGTACGCCCGCCGCGGATCCGGAGACCGGGATTCTCTACGTCACCTCGCAGAAGGGGTGTTCTTCTCGCATCATGGTGCCTGGAGCGGAACGCGACGCGCGCGAGCCGATGCCCACGGGCACGACCATCAGCGATTTTGCGGTGGGTTCGACGCTCGGCGCGCCGAGGGTGCGCGGTCTACCGATCTTCAAGCCGCCCTACAGCAAGATCACCGCGATCGACATGAACACCGGCGAGCACCTCTGGTGGATCCCAGTGGGTGAGACACCGAACCTGATCAAGAACCATCCGGCGCTTGCGGGCGTCGAGCTGCCCAATACCGGCTCGGGTGAGCAAGCCGCACAGATCGTGACCAGGACGTTGCTCATGTACACGGGGGAGGGAAGCGACGGCACGCCGTATCTCTATGCCGTGAACAAGGCGACCGGCGAGACGATCGGCCGGGTGGCGCTTCCCGGGGACCCGCGGTACGGCATCATGACGTACCTGCATGAAGGGAAACAGCACGTCGTCATTCAGGCGCCGAATATGCTGATTGGTCTTCGCTTGCCCGATTGAGTGCATTGAGCAGTAAAGCGCTGAGCAATAAAGCAGTGAGCAGTGAGCAGTAAAGCGGTGAGCGGTGGCACCCAGCCAACTCGTCCTAGGGCTGCGGAGCCTCAAAGCATGTCAGGTCCGCTCTGATCGTTCGAAGGCGTTCGCCTGCTCCCCGCTCACTGCTCAACCTTATCGCGTACCAGTCGGCTCAATCGCCTTCAACACCTCGCGCGTCAAATCCCACCGATCGAAACCCTGGCGTCCATAGTCCAGTCCGCGACGGACGATGACAACGTCGTGTGACGGCACCACGATCACGAACTGTCCGCGATTCCCGGCCGTCGAGTACGCGTCGCTCGGCACATCGGTCCGATTATCCGGTACCAGCCACCACTGGCCGCCGTAGAAGTTGCCGTTGTCTGCTGTTGCGGGAGCGGGAGTGCGCACGAAGTCGATCCACTCTTCCGACAACAACCGCTCGCCGTTCCACATCCCATTGTTGAGATACAGCATGCCGAAGCGCGCCAGGTCGCGGGCGTTGGTGTAGACCTGGCTGCTGAGGATGAAATCGCCGAATCGGTCGGTGGACAGCAAGGTGTTCCGCATGCCGATCTTGTCCAGCAGTGCGCTCCGCGGGAACTCGTGATACGCCTGCGCGCTCCCCAATGCCAGCTTCATCGCATACACCGCCAGGAGCGTGTCGTAGTTCTCGTAGTCCCAGAACGTGCCCGGTTCGCGAATCATCCCTCGGTTCCTTGCGCCGTTGATGGAGCTGGCGCCGGCCCAATACGAGAGACCGGACCCGGTCGCATACTCCATCCCCCAACTATCAATCGGATACAGACCGCTCGACATGTTGAGTACGTGCCGTAACGTGATGGCATTGCGCGGGTCCGTCTCCGGGGATCCGGCGCGGGCCGGCAGCCACTCGATGCCGAGCGGATCATCGAGGGCCATGCGCCCCTGGTCGACCAATATGCCCATCAGCGTCACCGCAATGCTCTTGGCGGTGGACCACGTGCGCGTCCGGGTCGTCATGTCGACACCTGGTGCATACCGCTCGTGGATAAGCTGCCCGTTGTGCACTACCAGGAGACTGAGGGTCACCTGCTCCGGGGATTCGCGGTTGAACGCCCAGTCGGACGCTCGGCCCAGTGCGGCGGCGTCCACGTTGGTGGGGATCGGGTGGTCGGCCAGCATGTCGCCCTCGGGCCATGCGATGCGGGCAGGATCCCCGGGCGGGCGTGGAGTCGTGATCTGGGGGAGCCCGGCGATGTCGTCGAAGGACTGATCCGGCGCCAGGACGACACAGCCAATTCCTTCGCGGAACGCGGCCCGCATGACGGGAACGTGGCCGGCCGCGCCGACCTCGACAGCATTCCGCTGCCGGTCAACCTTGTAGTCCCCGCCGGCTGCCGTGCCTATCGGTTCCCGCAGGTACGCCACTTCCTGATCGAAGACCTGCTCGAGCGTGCGGTTTGAGGTGAACAGGCCGTTGCACATCAGAACGGCCTGCACGCCGCGCTGGATCATCTCGCGATCGAACCGCCAGTAATCGTAGGTCTCCTCCTGCTGGGCGCTGAGGGAGACCGGCAGGAACAGAGCGATCACGGCGAGGGCTATCGTCAGTCGTTTCATGGAGATCGCACGTGGAGGTGGATGAGGAGCCAACTCCCAAAACTAGGGTGTTGCGCGCCAATGGGTTAGTCCCGCGGCCCCCGAAGCGATGGGCGGTTCCGGTCCGCCGGTGACGAGCCCGGCGGTGCCGAGGGTATCTGAGGTTAGCGACATACCCCAACCTTGTGGAGACTAACAATGAGCCAGTTCCGTTGGGCTGTTTTGGTGGTGAGCGGAGCAATGCTGGTCGGGTGCGGAGACTCGCCACAGGGTCTCGACGTTGCACTTCAGGTGGGGTCGGTGGGCTCGGTGGTCGAGGGTCTGGAGGCGGCCGGCGTTAACGTGGATGTGGTGGGCCACGTGTCCCAGTCCTTTTATCCGGCGGATGCCACTCAGCTGCGAGTGGACGGCGAAGAGATGATGGTGTTCGAGTATGAGTCAGAAGCCCAAGCGCTGGCAAACTCGACATCCCGACCACTCGCGCTTTGGACCTCCACTCCGCATTTCTATCTCTCGGGGCGTTTCATGGCGTTCTACGTGGGAACGACCGGACGGGTGCTGGAGGCGCTCGAGGAGGTTTTCGGCGAGGAACTGGAATCCTGAGCGCAGTCGACGACGGCGTCCCGCGTACGCGGTAGGTGGTTCGTGATGTGTGGGATGGAGCCTTCGAGTTCGAGCCAACTCCCCCACAAACCACGAACCACTCACGACTATCGCACTGGTTCCAGCCGAATGACGGGCGTCGGCTCACCATCACGACCATCGATGGCCAGGTAGATAAACCCGTCGGGACCCTGACGGACGTCGCGAATCCTTCCATTGCCGCGGTACAGCGTTTCCTCGTGTACGACGTTCTGTCCGTTCAGGACGAGGCGTGCGAGTAGCTCCCCGGCCATGCCGCCCACGAAGATGTTCCCACGCCATTCCGGAAACTGGTCACCGGTGTAGATCATGAGGCCGGAGATTCCAATCGAGGGGACCCATATGTGAACCGGCTGCTCCATCCCTTCTCGGTGCGTCCCCTCATGAATGGCAGAACCGCTGCGGTAGTTGACGCCGAAGCCGATCACCGGCCACCCA
>Ga0302046_10004700_pt1 | contig 12124 bp, 12 predicted proteins | sample RVTome_11_FD_200261 | JGI IMG/M metagenome (GOLD analysis project Ga0302046, IMG submission 200261) | Soil microbial communities from uranium-contaminated site in the Upper Colorado River Basin, Wyoming, United States - RVT147D111 (version 2) ... | reverse complement strand
GGCGAACAGCTGCGCGTGGACGGCGCGCAGCACGAAGGCCAGCGCCAGCCCGCAGGCGAGCCCGGCGAGGGGAAGCTCGCGCCACACGATCCGCGTGCGGCCCTCGAGCGCCGCGGCGAAGGGCACGAGCGACGTCTGGGCCAGATAGCTCGCGTAGGGCTCGCCGCGGAGCGCCAGGAGCTTGCGATCCTGGAGGTGCGCCCCGGCGAGCGCAATCGCCGCCAGCGCACCCATGGTGATCGCGCCGACGAGCTTCGTGGCCAGCAGCGCGTGGGCCCCACCGAGCAGGCCCAGGCCCACGAAGAAGGCGTGGCGCGTCACCCGCTGGAGGCCGCGCGGCTCGCGGATCGCGTCTCCGCGCGGCACGTACGGAGAACGGGAATACTCCCCGAGGCTACCCGCCATGAGCGTCAGGCCGAGCACGCTGGCCGTCACGAGCAGCGCGCGTGCCACCTCGAAGCGCCCGAGCGCGAGCCCGGAGGGGCCCTCGTCGAGGTGGAGCGCCGCGTATGCGACGGCCGCGCCGAAGCTCACGGCGGCGATGCACGAGTAGAGCCAGACGAATCCCCAGCGCCCGGCGCGCTGCACGAACGCCTGCCGGATCGGCACGTGGGCGAGACCGAGGTGGGTGGCGGCGAACAGGCCGAAGAGCAAGCTGACGACGAGGACGGGCTCCATGGGGAAGGCCTCCGGATCACGGGCGCCTCGAACGTTTAGAATATTCTGAACGTTCCGTCAATTCGGCTTTATCGCGACCTCCGGGCCCGGAGCGGCGTGGGCCGCGGGTCGAAAACGACTGCGGGTTCACTACGTTCCCGCCCGCCGCCCCCGTAGCTCAGGGGATAGAGCGCCGGTTTCCTAAACCGGGCGTCGCAAGTTCGAGTCTTGCCGGGGGCACCAATGTTCTCGCGGGGTCGGCGCACGGCGCCCGGAAGCGGAGAGCTCGTCAGCCGAGGAAGGCTCCGAGCAGCCGCTCCACGAATGCGCCGCCAAGCCACGAGCCCACGCCGAGCGCCACGAAGAGGAGCGAGCGGACCAGCGCCGGAGCGTTGAGGGGCCACTCGCGGGCGTCCTCCACCAGGCGGCGGTAGGCCCCCGGGGATTGGTCATGACGGGGGGTTCTCGGACCTCGAAGACCGCTTGTTCAGACTATCCGTACGGCGGTCGCGTGTCGGGGACGCGGAGGCGTCCGAGCGCAGCGACCGTCTGTCCGATGTCCTTGCCGCGAATGGGCACGGCGGGAGAGAATGCGCTCCTTCCTGGGAGGAGTCGCCGGATGGTGTCACGAGGCGGTCGCTGTCGGAGGGCACCCGGTGCAGGGCACCTCGCTCTCTCGCTGCGATTCCTTGCGTCTTCGGGATCCATGGTCGGCGTCGGAAGCCCGGAAGCAAAGGAGGAACGCGATGAACATGCTTCGTGCGACGCTCGGCTCTCGGTGGCCCCTGGAGACGCTCACGACTCGACTGCTGCTGGCTGCGGTCCTGGCCGCAGGCACCGCCGGAGCGGGCGTTGCCACGGCGCTCACGATCAACGTGGACATGGGTGACGGCCCTCTCTATGCGGGAACCGCCGATGCCCCGGACTCCGGCACCGTGTGGAACCTCTACGCCGTGCCCGGCGTGCCGGTGGCGCTGGTGGACTCCCAGGGGAATGCCACCACGGTGGTCTTCCAGACGGGCGCCGAGCCGCTCCCCCCGAACCCGCTTGGCGCCGAGATCATCACATGGACCATCAGCGCGACCAATGATCTCCAGGGGGACCTGCTGGCCCTCTCGACAAACGGCTCGCCGGTCGCGTGGCAGCTCTCGGGGCTCGCACCCAACGCCGCCTACGACCTGTACGCCTACGGGTTGCTCCTGGTCGGTGCCGCCTACCTCGTGGAATCGGCGGCCGGCGGCCCGCTCGGCTCGGTCCGCATCCACGCGATCTCGGATCCGAGCGGGACGATCGCCGGCACGTTCTGTTACCCCTGCGGCCTCGTGGCCAACGCCGGGGCGCAGGGGCTCCAGATCCACCAGTCGGTGCCCGAGCCCACGCTTTCGCTGCTGGTGCTGCCGGTCCTGGGAATCTGGCTGCAGCGGACGAGCGCACGCCGGCGGTGGGCTCCCACCCGCTGCTCGCTGTAGCGAGGCAAGGGCGTCCTGGAGGACGAAGAAGAGCGCGCAGGGGGCCCGGTGCACCGGTTGACCGGGGCTCGATGGTCGCGAGCTAGCGTCCGCTCCATGCCCGTGAGGACTGGGAGACGGGGCGCGGGGAAGGGACCCTCGCTCCAGAGGCTCGGCCGTGGCCCGGGCGAGCCGGTGCGGCTGCTGGTCGCCGATGCGGAGAACCGCATCTACGACCATCCCGAGCTGCGCCTGGCCGGGGAGCGCGGCGCGGGCCCCGAGGCAATCGCCGCCAGCGAGTGGATCCCGCTGCCGCGCGGCAGCGATCTGTTCGCGCTGCCGGGGCGCGCGCCGGTCGGGCTCGGCACGAAGCGCGCGGTCTCGGTCGTCGACGAATGGCTGGGCGGCGAGGCCCGTGCCGTGGCGGCGTTCGTCGCGCCCGCGCACACCGTGACCTACAACGCGGCCTGGGTCACGCGCCCGGGCGCGCCCACCTTGCCCACCTTCGCCTACGCGCCGGTCGGCATCGCCGACGAGCGCTACTGGACCACGGCCTTCCGCTCGGACCCCGATCCGCGCCAGGACCCGTGGCGCTTCTCTCGCGCGCGCATCGAGGCGGGCGTGGCCCGCAAGCGCGCCGAGCTGCCGCGCAACCGCGTCGCGCGCCAGCTCGAGAAGTGCGCGCTCGAGTACGGCTGCCGCGCCGCGCAGAACTTCTTCCTGGGGCGCCACGAGGGCCCGCTGCCCTCGAGCAGCGCGTGCAACGCCCAGTGCCTGGGCTGCATCTCGCTCCAGCCCGACGGCGAGTTCCGCGCGAGCCACGAGCGCCTGGCGCTGCCGCCCACGGTCAAGGAGATCGCGGACGTGGCGCTCTCGCACTTCGCGCGCGTGCCGGACGGCGTGGTGAGCTTCGGTCAGGGCTGCGAGGGCGAGCCGCTCTTGTTCGGCAAGACGCTGGTGCCCGCGGTCGCGCGCATCCGCGCGCAGCACGCGCGCGGCACCGTGAACCTGAACAGCAACGCGAGCCAGCCCGAGGTGGTGCGCGAGCTCGTGGCCGCGGGGCTCGACGCGATTCGCGCCAGCCTGAACTCGCCGCGGCCCGAGGTGTACAGCGCCTACTACCAGCCGCGCGGCTACGGCATCGAGGACGTGATCGAGAGCCTGGGCATCGTCACGGCGGCGGGCGGGCACGCCTCGATCAACCTGCTGTGCTTCCCGGGCGTCACGGACACCGAGGACGAGCTTGCGGCGCTCGTCCAGCTCGCCGAGCGCACGGGCCTGCACATGATCCAGCTGCGCAACCTGAACATCGACCCGGAGCTCTACCGCGCCGCGCTCCCGGCGGGCGTGGTGCAGCGGGGCCGCGGCATGCGCTGGCTGCGCGACCGGCTGGCGAAGCGCTTCCCGAGCCTGCGCTTCGGCTACTTCAACCCGCGCGTGGGGCCGCGGCGACCGGGGCGCTAGGGTCCGGGGCATGGGCGCGAGGGCGGCGAGGCGCATCGACTCGTTCGGGCCGTTGACGCCGGGGCTGGGCCGGGGGCTCCAGGGCGCGGCCATCGTGTTGGCGCCGGTGCTGGTCGCCGCGCACGCGCTCGACCTGCTGGCGCAGCTCGACCGGCCGCGCGCCGCTCCCGCCGCGGCCGGCCTCGTGCTGGGCGTGCTGGCCGCGGACGCCCTCAGCGGCCTCGTGCACTGGGCCTGCGACACCTGGGGCGACGAGCGCACGCCCTGGCTCGGGCCCGGCCTGATCCGCTTCTTCCGCGAGCACCACCGCGATCCCGAGGCGATCCTCGCCCACGACTGGATCGTGGTGAACCGCGAGCCGGCCGGGGCCACGAGCGCCGCGCTGCTCCTGCTCTGGCTCCCGCCGGCCCAAGCCGCGCTCGAAGGGCAGCTGCTGGCCCAGGGCTTCCTGTGCTCGTTCGCGGCCTTTGCCGCCTCGGCGAACCAGATCCACCGCTTTGCCCACGCGGAGCGCCCGCCGCGTGCGGTCCGGCTCGCCCAGCGCCTGGGGCTCGTCCTGTCGGCCGGGCGCCACGCGCGCCACCACCGCGCGCCCCACCGCTCGGACTACTGCATCGCGACCGGCTGGCTGAACCCGTTCCTCGACCGGACCGGCTTCTGGCGGCGGCTCGAGCGGAGCATCACGCGGCTGACGGGCGTCGGGCCGGTTAGCATGATCGGGCCCAGTACGGAGGCAGGAGAGAGATGAAGCTCGTGGAGTGGCTGGCCAAGACCGTGACGGACGACCCGCGCGCCCTGCGCTGGTTCGCGGAGCCGGGCTCGGACGAGCGCATTGCCCGGGCGTTCAAGGAGCTGCTGGCGGGCTACGAGATCGAGCCGGGCGAGATCCTGAAGACGACGCGCCTGCTCGAGCCCGGCGAGCGCCCGGGCCTGGTGGAGGTGAAGGACATCCCCTTCCACTCGATCTGCGCCCACCACTTCCTGCCGTTCTTCGGTCACGTGGACCTGCGCTACGTGCCGGGCGATCGCATCCTCGGCCTCGGCAAGCTGCCGCGCCTGGTGGACGTCTACGCGCGGCGCTTCCAGATCCAGGAGGACCTGGTGCGCGACGTGGCGCGCGAGATGATGGAATCGGGCCACGCGCGCGGCGTGCGCGTGCGCTCGCGCGCCCAGCACCTGTGCATGTGCAGCCGGGGCCCGTCGAGCCAGGGCGCCATCACCCACACGGAGTTCGCGCTTGGCTCGCTGGCCGAGGACTGAGCGCGGCCGCTGGCTCGCCCTCCTGATCACCACGCTCGCCCCGGCTGCGCCAGCCGACGAGGGACTCGCGCCCGCGATCGCCTTCGCCCGCCACGGCGAGCCGGTGGTGAGCCTCGACCTCGACGCCCTCCGGGAGCGGGTCGCGCCCGTCACGGTGCGGGTGCACGAGCCCTACGAGGGCCGCGAGGCCAGCTTTCGGGCGCTGCCTTTCGCGGCCGTGCTCGACGCAGCCTACGGGCCGGGCTGGCGTTCGGAGGAGGAGCTGCTCTTCACCTGCCGCGATGGCTACCAGCCGAGCGTGCCCGTGGCACGCGTGCTCGCCCACCGCGCCCGGCTGGCCTTCGCGCGCGCCGACCAGGAGCGCTTCACGATCCGGAAGCTCGAGTCGGGCGCGCACCGGGACGTGGAGCTTTCGCCGTTCTACCTGGTCTGGGAGAACCTGGACGACACCGCGCTGCGCCAGGAGGCGGACTACGGCTGGCCCTACCAGGTCGTGGGCGTGGACCTGATCCGCGCGCGCGACCGCTTCCCGCGCATGGCGCCGCCGCCGGGCGCCGGCCCCGAGGTGCTGGCGGGCTTCGCGGCCTTCCGCGTGCACTGCTCGCGTTGCCACGCACTGAACGGGGAGGGCGGGAGCATCGGGCCCGAGCTGAACGCCGCCGCGAGCCCGCTCGAGCTCCGCGGGCGCGACTGGCTGCGCACCTGGATCGCGGACCCGAGCCGGATCCTCCCCACCGCGCGCATGGAACCGCTGAACCCCGCGCTCCCCGACCGCGAGCGCACGATCGACGAGATCCTGGCGTACCTCGAGGCCATGGCCTCGACCGGGAGCCGTACGCGTGAGCCCTGAGGCCGGCCCCTTCGAGGCGTTCTACGCGAGCCCGCTCCAGCACCCCGGGCTCTTGTGGCTGGCGGCCGCGGCGGCGCTCGCGTGGTGCGCGACGCGGCGCGGGCTCGCGCCGAGCGCGCGGCGTTACTGCTTCGCGCTCGTCGTACTCTCGCTCGCCGATGCCTGGCTCACCGCGAACCATGTCGTCGGGCTGGGCGCGCTCCCCGCCTGGGCCGCGGGCGCGGTGCCGATCTTCTTCGTCCTGGCGGGCGACTTCCGCTTCCTGCTGCTGCTGGGAGCCGCCACCGCCGGCGGTGGGATCGAGCCGAGCGCGCGGCGCGGGCTCGCCGCTGCCGGCCTCACGCTCGTGGTGCCCGTCGCATCCCAGGCCGTGGTCCGGGCGCTGCCGGACGCGCTCGGCGCCCAGCCGCGCGTGCTCTTCCTGGTCTACGAGCTCGGCTTCCTGCTGCTCACGCTCGGGCTCTTGCGCTGGCATCCGGGCCCGCGCTCGGTCCCGTGGCTCGTGCCCGTCGCCCGCTTCGTGCTGCTCTACTACGGCCTGTGGGCCGGCGCCGACGCCCTGATCCTCGCCACCGGCTCCGACCTCGGCTTCGTGCTGCGCGTCGTGCCCAACGTCCTCTACTACGGCGGGCTGATCGCGGTGATCGCGACGGCGGCCGCTCAGGCCAGGAAATCGGCGACGGCGGCGTTCCACGCGCCGGGGTCCTCGAAGTAGGGCGAGTGGCCGGTGCCGGGGATCTCCACCACGCGGGCGTCGGGCAGCAGCGCCGCCGCGCGGCGCACGACATCCGGGGGGAAGAGCGGGTCGCGCTCGCCCACCACGAGCAGCACCGGCAGGCGGAGCGCCGCGAGCTCCTCGGGCTTGCGCCGGCAGGCCACGAGCCGCGGCAGGATCGCCGCCAGCTCCGGCTCGCCGAAGCCGCCGAGCATCTGGTAGAGGTGCGCGTGCGCCGGGTCGCGCGCGCCGAAGGCGTCGTCGAGCGCCGGGTGGCGGCCGAGCTCGGCCGGCGGCGCGAGCGAGGGCCCACGGCCGGGGAGGGCCCGCGCGACGCGCTCCGCGAGCGAGGCGGCTTCGATCCCGCCCAGGGTGTCGGCCAGCACGAGCCGGCGCACGGCCGCCGGCCGCGCGAGCGCGAAGCCGAGCACGGTCCAGCCGCCCATGGACTGCCCCACGAGGTCGGCGCGCTCGATCGCCAGGTGGTCGAGCAGCGCGGCGAGGTCGGCGGCGGCCACCTCGGGGCCCGAGCGGCCCGCGTGATCGGTGGAGCGACCGAAGCCGCGGTGGTCGAAGCTGACCACGCGCCGGCTCGCGGCGAAGTGGGCCACCTGCTGGAACCAGACGGCGTGGTTCCCGCCCATGCCGTGGCACAGCACCAGCGGCTCGCCCTGGCCGGCGACCTCGTAGTAGAGGCGCTCGCCCTCGCGCTCGAGGAAGCCCGTGCGGCGCGCGATCGGCCCGGTCACGGCCGGCCCTGGAGGCGCGCCTTCACGGCGCGCCGGGCGCGCGCGCCACGCACTCCATCTCGACGCGCGCGCCGAGCGCGAGCTGGGCGCCGCCTACGGTGATGCGCGCCGGCGGGTCGCTCGGGAAGAAGGCGGCGTAGGCCTCGTTCATGGCCGCGAAGTCGGCGAGGTCGGCGAGGAAGACCGAGACCTTCACGACGTCGGTCAGGCTCGCGCCCGCGGCCGCGAGGATCGCCTTCAGGTTCTCGAGGGTCTGGGTGGTCTCGGGCCCCACGCCGCCGGGCGCGAGCTTCATCCCGCCCGGCAGGGTGCCGAGCGTGCCCGACACGAAGACCAGGCCCCCGGCCGTCGAGGCGTGGGAGAACACGGGCAGCCGGCCGAGCCCCGGAACGACCGTGCGCGGCGGGGTGGGGGACATGGCGGAGGCCTCCTCGGCGTGGGCGGAGCGGGACGACAGCAGGGCAACGAGCAACGCCGTGGCGAGCGACGCGGGACCCACGGCCTTCAGTCCGGATCCGGCCCGACCCGGATCATGCGCTTGCCGCGGTTCTCGCCGTGGAGCAGGCCGATCAAGCCGCGGGGGGCGTTCTCGAGGCCGTCGATCACGTCCTCCACCACGCGCAGCTGGCCGCTGGCGGTCCAGGCCGCCAGCTCGCGCTCGGCCTCGGCGTCGCGGTCGGCGAAGTCCATGACGATGAAGCCCTCCATGCGGATGCGCTTCACCACCAGCAGGCCGGGGATGCCCACGGGGCCGGTGATGGGACCACCGTCGTACATGGAGACGGCGCCGCAGCAGGCGATGCGACCGTGGAGCTTCATGGCGAACAGCGCGGCCTGCAGGACCGGGCCGCCCACGTTGTCGAAGTAGACGTCGATCCCGCCCGGGCAGTGCCGGGCCAGGGCGGCGGAGACGTCCTCGCCCTTGTAGTCGATGCAGGCGTCGAAGCCGAGCTCGTCCACGACCCAGGCGCACTTCTCCGCGCCGCCGGCCACGCCCACCACGCGCGCGCCGCGCAGCTTGCCGATCTGGCCCACCAGCGAGCCCACCGAGCCCGCCGCCGCCGAGACCACGAGCGTCTCGCCCGCCGCGATGCCCGCCACGTGGACGAGACCGTGGTAGGCGGTCTTGCCCGCGATGCCGAGCACCGAGAGCTGGTGCGAGAGCGGGCGGTGCGCCGAGCAGCGCTGCACCGCGCGCGCGTCCACGGCCGCGTACTGCTGCCAGCCGAGCTCGCCGAACACGAGCTCGCCCGGGCGGAAGCCCGGCGCGCGCGACTCCAACACCTCGCCGAGCGCGCCACCGTGCATGACGTCGCCGGCGTTCACCGCGTCCTTGTAGGTGGGCCCCTGCATCCAGGCGCGGTTGGCGGCGTCCAGCGAGAGCAGGACGCTGCGCACCAGGAGCTGGCCCTCGCCGGGGCTCGGCACCGGCCCCTGGCGCAGCTCGAAGTGGGACTCGGCGAGCGCGCCGGTGGGGCGCTCGCGCAGCACGATCTGGGTGTTGGTGTCGGCGGCCATGGCCGCAGTCTACCGGTCGCCCGGGCGGACGGAGCGGGATCGGGCGGGCGAAGTCGGATCGGGCAGGGGTGGGCTGGAAAAGGCGTCTCCGGGGGAGACGGCCGGGAGTGTTCCGACCGCCTCCACCGGAGGCCCCTCCCCGCAGCCGGAACGGTGCCCGCGCGCTCGCGCGGTGGGACCGCGGGATTTTCGCTGTCCCCGCGGCCCCGGCGCTCGTCCCCGACCCCGGGGAGTCGGGTGCCGGCGTCCCGGGCCCCTGGCTGGACCCGAGCCACCGATCCGGGTACGCGGGCGGAGGGTTTCCGGATTCGTTGCCTCCGGCCGGGGCGAAGCTGGCGCGAGAATCCGGCCGCAGGCGGGCCAGCGTATCTGCTCGCGGAGGCCCCGCCGGAAAGGCGGAGGCCTCGGGCCGGCGGCCGGCGTCGGATCGTTTACGCTCCCGCCCCGTGAGCGACGACCGACCGCTGGTGCGAGGGCCCCTGAAGGCCGTCCCCACACGCGCGGAGACCGCAGGCGCGACGGAGGAGGATCAGGCCCTGATGGTGGCCATCGCCGCGCGGGATCCCTCGGCGTTCGAGCGCCTCTACGACCTCTACCGGGCGCGCCTGTTTGCCATCTGCGCCCGGATCCTGGGCCGGGGGGCGGACGCCGAAGAGGTCCTGGAGGAGGTCTTCTTCGAGGTGTGGAGCCGGCCCGAGCGCTACGAGGTCCAGCGCGGCAGCGCCCGCGTGTACCTCGCGGTGCTGGCGCGCAGCCGCGCCCTGGATCGCGCCCGCGCGCTCCAGCGCCAGCGTCCGCCCGAGGACCTGCCGTCCACCGGCGCGGAGCCGAGCAGCCCGCTCGGTGAGGCCCTGAGCGCCGAGTCGCGCTCGCGGGCGAAGCGCGGCCTCGCCTACCTGGAGGCAGCCGAGCGGCGCGTGGTGGAGCTGTCCTTCCTCGACGGTCTGACCCATCGCGAGATCGCCGACCTCCTGGGCGAGCCGCTGGGCACGGTGAAGACGCGCATCCGGCGGGCCTTGCTCCGGCTGCGCGAGCTGTTGGCGGACCCCCCCGAGCCGGTCCGGACGCCAGGCAAGCCCGCCGAACGCGAGCGGGGAGGGGGGGGAGGCCGATGAGCGGCGATCACGGCGGCAGCTGCGTGGGCCGCGGGGACGATCTCTTCCTGCACGCGGCAGGCGCGCTCGCCGACGACGAGCGCGAGCGGCTCGAGGCGCACCTGGCTGGGGGCTGCCTGGCCTGCCGGCGCGAGCAGCGGGTGGTCGAGGGCCAGCTCGCCGAGCTCGCCTACGTGCTCGACCCCGTGGAGCCGCCGCCGGACGTGCGCGCTCGGCTGCTGGCGCGCGTGGCCGGCGAGCCGGCGGCGGAGGCTGCAACGCGGGTGGCGGCGGGCGGCCGTTCCCGGCGGGTGTGGCTCCCTCTCGCCGCGGGGCTGGCCCTGCTGGTGGGCGCCGGTCTCGGCGCGCTGCTGGCCGAGCGCCAGCGGGCGGCGCCGCTGCGGGCGGCCAACGCCGAGCTGCACGAGCGGCTCGCGGCGCTCGAAGCCGAGCGGGCCGAGCTCGAGGCCAACGTCGAGGAGCAGGACGAGGAGCTCGCCTCGCTCGAGGACTCGCTCGAGCTGGCGCGCGAGCGCCTGCGCATGTTCGAAGGCGACAGCCTCGTGCGCGTCGCCCTGCACGGCCAGGGCGAGCTGGCCGGCGTCGAGGCGCGCATGTTCTGGGAGTGGAAGGAGGAGTACACCTGCTACGTCCACGCCCGCTCGCTGCCCGAGCCGCCCGAGGGTCACGCCCAGGTGGTCTGGCTCGAGGACGCCCGGGGCGGCTTCTTCCGGGTCGGCAGCCTGGTGCACGACGCGAGCGGCGACGCCACGGTGTTCGCGAAGCTCCCCCAGGAGGAGCGCAGCGTCGTGCGCGTCGCGGTCTCCCTGGAGATCGATGCTCCGGGGCCGCCGGCCGAGGCGCCGGACGGCCCCATCCTGCTCTCCGCCGAGCTCTAGCGGGCTGCCAGGGCGCTCCGCCGGGTTGTAGCGCCACGGCCCGGGCGGTACGCTGCGCGCCCGATGCAGGACCGGAAGCCCGCGCCGCTCGCCGGCATGCGCGTTGTGGAGAGCTCGATGCTCGGCCCCGCCGCCATCACCACGCACCTGGCCGACCTCGGCGCCGAGGTGATCAAGGTCGAGCCGCCCGCGGGCGACTACGTGCGCGAGATGACCTGGCCGATCGTGGAGGGCGTCTCGCTGCTCCACCTGCACGTGAACCGCGGCAAGCAGAGCCTCGTGCTCGACCTGCGCCTCCCCGAGGCCGTGGCGGTCTACGAGGACCTGGCCCGAGGAGCCGACGTGGTCGTGGAGGCCATGCGGCCCGGGTCGCTGGCGCGCCGCGGCCTCGGCTACGAGGACCTGCGCGCCATCAACCCGCGCATCGTGTTCTGCAACGTCTCGGGCTACGGCATGACGGGGCCCTACCGGGATCTCCCGGCCCACGGCATCGCCTTCGACACCTGGGCCGGGATCGTGAACCCGGCCTACGACGACGAGGGCTTCTGCTACATCCCCGAGCACGCCTCCATCGGCATGCACGCCGGCCCCTTGTTCGGCGCGCTCGGCGTGCTGGCCGCGGTGCTGCGCGCGCGCGCCACGGGCGAGGGCGCCATGCTCGAGATCGGCCAGTCCGACGCCGCCGCCTACATGGACTGGTACCGCTCCGAGAGCTGGCTGGCCTACGAACGTCCCGAGGATGTGGTGACGGGCAACAAGGCCGACGGCTACGCGCGCCGCGCGCCGGGCACCGCGGGCATGAAGGAAGGCGTCCGCTACCAGATGTACGAGTCCAAGGACGGCCACGTGCTGTTCATGGCCAGCGAGCAGGCCTTCTGGAAGGGCTTCTGCGAGTGCGTGGGCCGCATGGACCTGTTCGAGCGCTGGCCGGGCGCGAAGTACGCCGACCACGCGCGCGGCAACCGCGAGCTCCAGCGCGAGCTGCGCGAGATCTTCGCCAGCCGGACCTCGGCCGAGTGGATCCGCCTGGGCGAGGAGCGCAACTTCCCGATCGCCCCGGTGAACAGCCCGCGCAGCCTGCCGGCGGATCCGCAGTTCCAGGATCGCTTCCCGCTCTACCCGCACGAGCGCCACGGCGCCGACATGCTGCCCTTCCCGGTGAAGTTCCAGGGCGAGACGCTCCCCGAGCCCGGCCGCGCACCCACGGTCGGCGAGCACAACGACGCCGTGCTGCGCGGCGTGCTCGGCTACGACGATGCGCGCATCGCCGCGCTCCGCGCCTCGGGCGCGTTGGGGGACGGTGGTTGACTTGTTGACTAGCGCGCGAGACGTGTCGAGGCGCGCCGCGCACGGGCGGCGCTAGTCAACAAGTCAACCACCGTCCCCGCTCAGAGTCGCTCCAAGAGGGTGCCGGTGGCGACGGCGCCGCCGCAGCACATCGTCACGAGCGCGAGCGTCCCGTCGCGGCGC
>Ga0302046_10004697_pt1 | contig 12127 bp, 11 predicted proteins | sample RVTome_11_FD_200261 | JGI IMG/M metagenome (GOLD analysis project Ga0302046, IMG submission 200261) | Soil microbial communities from uranium-contaminated site in the Upper Colorado River Basin, Wyoming, United States - RVT147D111 (version 2) ... | reverse complement strand
CGAGCCCGTTGGCGGTTGGTGAAGAGGCTTTCCACCGCCGAAGCGATGGCCTCGGCCTGCGGATCGACCACGAGGCCGTTCGTCTCGTGATCCACGAACTCGAGCGTACCTCCGGAGTCCTTACAGGTCACTACCGGTTTTCCGGACATGAACGCCTCCACCGTCACATAGCCGTAGTCCTCGTCCAGGGGAGGATAGAGGACGGCAAAGGCACCCGCGTAGAGATCGAGAAGCTCGTCCTCCGGCACGAAGCCTTTGAGCACCACGCGATCCCCGAGTCCCAGCCGTTCGATCTGGCGCTCCAGGTTCTCCCGCTGCGGTCCGGTCCCAGCGATGACCAGCTTCGCCGCGCTCACGTGTCGAAAGGCCTCGACCAGTAGGTCGCATCGCTTCAAGGGGTCGAGCCGTCCGGCGAACAAGGCGTAATCGCCGAAAGATCCGCGACGGTAGCGGCCGACGTAGTTCGGTGGAGGGTAGAGCGGCTCGGAATCGATGCCGTTGTAGCGTTTCAGGCGAGAGGAGACGTTCTGTGAGATCGTGTAGACGGACTTCGACTCGCGGAGGGTCTTGTTGTCCATTCGGATGATCGTCTGCCGGATCTCTTGTTCCTCGGGATCGTTGGTGAAACTGCAGTATGGAGTTCCGTAGAGGTCATAGACTTCTCGGTGCTGGTGGAAGAGCCAGGTGAGCTTGACGGGATGTCGCACCAGATAGGACGGGAACTTGGTGGCAATGACCATGTCGATGGGCATGCCGTTGGACTCGGTGATTTCCACCCAGCGCCAGAGGAGCGCCTGCTTGATGAGATCGCGCACCGGGTACCATTTGAAGGGAATGTTGACGACGTCGACCGCATAGCCTCGGGTCTTGAGCTGCGCGCTCAGCTCACCGACGAGAATCTCCGCCCCCCCGGTAATGAGCGGAGCTTGAACGGCGCAAATGCAGATGGTTCGACGCGGCATGAACGTGGGGCTCTAGCGTTTGGGCGAGGCGGAGAGCTCCTCCACGCGACGAGCGATGTCACGAAGCTCCTCCTGCGCCTCCCGCAGCATCCCCTCGAGGTAAAGGTGATTCTGCTCGGCGGTCTCGAAAACGAAGTCGATGCGTTTCACCAGCTCGTGAACGTGACGGATCAGTTCTTGCTGCAGAATCAAATGCCGTTCGTCGATCTCTTCCATTCGCTTGCCGTAGAGGCCCAATAGTTGGTCGTAGTGGGCGGAGATGCGATCGAGCCGCTGGTCGATGTACTCCACGAGCTCGTTGTCGAACCGAACCTGGGCCGAGTTGAGCTCTAGCTGGCGGTCGACGAGAGGGCCCCAGGCAAAGCGCAGTAGGCGTCGAACGAGCCCGCGGACGATTCCCGTCGGAGCCTGGAGAACCTTCGAAAGATCCCATAGCTCATTGAGTCGCTCGCGGTTCGGAGAAACGGGCATCGCTGGAGCCTCCGCCTCCTGGATGGATGCCAAGGGAGTCTGCTGCTCCGATGCGGGATAAGGCGTCGGTTTCGCCGAAGGCGCCGGGTCCGATCGCGCCCGCTCGCGCACCGCGCGCAGGGAACCGGAAACCTCGTCCTTCAGGGAATCCTGGGGTTCACTCACAAAGGATTTCTATCTTAGGTGTCGTGGGGGTGTCAAAAGCGCGCGAAGTCACGAGAAGGAGGAGCAAGACTGGCCTCCAATGGGCCGGTCTTTCCTTGCTTTTCGAAGCAATTAGTAGCGGGGTAAGGAAGGGTCGATGCGCTCCGACCAGGCGAGAATCCCCCCTTCCAAATTCCTCACCTTGCGAAAACCCATCTCCATCAAGAACTGCACGGCGCGAGCGCTTCGCACGCCGCTCCGGCAATGAACCACAATATCGTCCGCCGAGCTCAGTTGGTTCACGGCCTGGGGAAGCTCCCCGAGCGGAATCAACTTCGCCTGGTCGAGATGAGCGATGTCCCACTCCTGAGGCTCGCGGACGTCCAGAATGTACACGTCTTGGTTTTCGTCCATGAGCGCCTTCAGCTCTTCGACCGTGATGGTGGGCACGCCCGACCGCGTTTCGGCCACCGGCTCGTGGGCCGGGATACCGCAGAACTGTTCGTAGTCGATGAGCTCTTTGATGGTGGCCCGTTCACCGCAGAGAGCGCACTCCGGATCCTTGCGCAGCTTGAGCTCGCGGAACTTCATCTTGAGGGCGTCGAAAAGCAAGAGCCGTCCAATGAGAGGATTTCCCTCGCCCAAGATGAGTTTGATGACCTCGAGCGCTTGCAGCGTCCCGACGATGCCCGGAAGGACGCCCAAGACCCCACCCTCCGCGCAGCTCGGCACCAGTCCCGGTGGCGGTGGCTCGGGGTACAGGCACCGGTAGCAAGGGCCTTCCTTGGCGTAGAAGACAGAGGCCTGGCCCTCGAAGCGGAAGATGCTTCCGTAGACATTCGGTTTTCCGAGGAGGACGCAGGCATCGTTCACGAGATAACGAGTCGGAAAGTTGTCGGTGCCGTCGGCCACGATGTCGAAGCTCCTGAACGTATCCAGCGCGTTCTCCGAGCTCAGTCGTTCCTCGAAGGTGTCGATCTGGATGTGGGGGTTGATCCCCGTCAGCCGTTCCTTGGCAACTTCCAGCTTGGGCCGACCCACGTCGGCCGTGGAGTAGGTCACCTGCCGTTGGAGGTTCGAGGCGTCGACGACGTCGAAGTCGACCAGACCGATTCGCCCGACTCCTGCCGCGGCTAGATAGAGGCCCAGCGGGGCTCCCAGCCCGCCCGCGCCGATGAGGAGCACCTGAGCCTGTTTGAGCTTGGCCTGACCCTCCATCCCCACTTCGGGCATGATGAGGTGGCGGCTGTAGCGCTGCACCTCGTCGTGGCTGAAGCCGACTCCGGTGCCGGCGGTGCCGGTGGCCCCTCCCGCGATCGAAGGAACGATGCTCACCACGTCCGAGTCCTTCAGCGGCGTTTCTTCTCGGGAAAGGTAGCGGATGTCCTCCTCGTTGACGTACACGTTGACGAAGTTCCGCAGCTTGCCCTCGTCGTTGAACAGGTGTTTGCGTAGGGGCTGGTACTTCTCGGTGAGGTTGGCGAGCAGCTCCGCCACGTTCTTGCCCTCGAGCTCGACCGCCTCGCGCTTGTCCGTGAAAGCCCTCAGGGGCGTGGGGATCATGACCTTGACCGGCATTTCAGTACTCCTTCTCTAGAGAATCGCTCGAGCCTAGACCGCCTGAAGCTCCTCGGCGTCGAAGGCGCTGCGATCTTCCCTCATGACGAAAGACCGCACTTCGGTCGGCTCGCCATTCTGAACGGAAACGATGACGTACGAGAAAAACGGAAACGCATGCTCTAAATCATACCCCGAAGGGAACGCCGGGTGATCGGGGTGCGAGTGATAAAAACCCAGGAGCGTCAGCCCTCGGGTCGATGCTTCCGACTCGGCCCGCTGGTAGTCCTTGGGCGTGATGAGAAAGCGGCGATGGCGTTGGCCGTCCCGGGAGTTGGGAAGGGGCTCCACGTGTTGCACGTCCTTGTCCTCCCCCGCATAGTCGCCGAACATAACGCCGCAGGCTTCGTCGTTGTAGCTATCTCGACCATGACCACGGATGGTCTCGAGAAGCGGTTCAGGAATCCGAATCATGATTCCACGGTCCCTCGGAAAGATACTTGTCCCCACCGTCGGGGAAGATGGTCACGATGACGCCCTTCTCGATGCGCTCCGCGATGCGCGACGCCGCCATGAAGGCGGCTCCCGACGACAGTCCGGTGAAGAGACCCTGCTCGCGAGCGAGACGCCGGCAAGCATGGTGCGAAGCCTCGGTGGAAACAGTCATCGTCTCGTCGGCGAGGGAGTCGTCGTAGATCCCGGGTACCATCGCCGTCTCCATGTGCTTCAAGCCCTCGATGGCGTGCATCGGTGAGTCGGGCTGAAACGACACGCAATGGATCGAGGGGGACAGCTCTTTCAGCCTTCGGCAGCAACCGGTGAAGGTGCCGCTCGTGCCGAGCCCCGCGACGAAATGCGTGATCCGACCGTCGGTCTGGTTCCAGATCTCTTCCGCGGTCGTTCGATAGTGTGCGCGCCAGTTCGCGGGATTGTTGTACTGGTCGGGATAGAAATAGCGATCGGGCTCCGCGGCGGCGAGCTCGCGCGCCTTGAGGATGGCCCCATCCGTTCCCTCGAGGGCGCTGGTCTCGATGAGCTCGGCGCCGTAGGCGCGGAGAATCTTCTTTCTTTCGTCGCTCGCATTGGCCGGCAGGCAGACCCGCACCGGATAGCCCTTCGCGGCACCCAGCATGGCAAGGGCGATTCCGGTATTTCCGCTGGTGGCCTCGAGGATCGTCTTGCCCGGTCGGAGCAGTCTCCGTTCCTCTCCGTCCTCCAACATGGCGAGCGCAGCGCGATCCTTGACCGAGCCACCCGGGTTGAACCACTCCGCCTTTGCGTAAAGCTCTAATCCCGGGCTCGACCTCGCCGGGGGACGAAGCCGCAGCAAGGGAGTTCCCCCCACCGCGCCCTCGAGTCCGGTCAATCTCACAGAAACCCCTATTCTAGAATAGCTTAACACCAAGGGTTTAGGCATCCAACTCCTCCCCCTCCGGGGAGGTCACTTGCGGGAGTTGTATACCTTTGCATATTATGAATCATAACCATTTTAGTCAAGTTTAAGTGGAAGCGGCTCATCCAGGGGTAAAAAGTGGACAGCTACTGTAAAGAATTGAGGCGGTAGAGCCAGTGGGTGTGAATACAGTAAACCCGTAAGTATTTGATTACAAATAGAATAGAGAAAAACAATTCTTTGGCACGAGACTTGAAAGCTTGAACGGCATCAAAAGAGGAGGGACCTCGTCCTGAGGAAGGAAGAACTTATGAGAGCGACTGTTGAAATCGAGAGCTCCGAAAGCCCGTATGAGGCTGCGGTGGAGCGTTCCGCGAATGCTCGAGCTGAAAGCCGTCAGGAAGAAGACGTCGAAGAGGTGGTGGAGCCGGGTCTCGGGGAGCTGGACACACTCGGACAATACCTCAAGGAGACCCACCGTCACCCGCTCCTGAACCGCGAGCAAGAACAGAAGGTCTCGCGGGCCATGCGCAAGTCGGAGCGAGCGCTCCGACGCAAAGGTTCGGACCGAAGTGCGCGCCGGGCGGCCCAAAAGGAGTTCGACGAGACCAGAGCCCGAATGATCGAGAGCAACCTGCGCTTGGTAGTCTCGATTGCCAAGCGCTACAAGAATATGGGCATGGAGCTCAGCGACCTGGTGCAAGAGGGCAACATTGGCCTCATGCAGGCGGTGGAGCGGTTCGATCCACGGCGCAACCTGAAGTTCTCGACCTACGCGACCTGGTGGATCCGCCAGGCCATCACGCGTGCCTTGTCGCAGAAGTCCCGTACCATCAAGGTGCCCATCAACAAGCTCGAGCTCGTTCGGATCGCGACCCGCGCGAAGGTCAAGCTGGAAGAGCAGCTCGGACGTTCTCCTTCCACCAAGGAAGTCTCGAAGGCAGTCGGCGCCCCGGCCTATCAGGTAGAGGCGGCGCTCCAGTCGATCCCTCACCTCGAGTCTCTCGACGCCCTGGCCGTGGAAGACGGAAGCCCGCGCTGGGAGCTCCAGAGCGATGAGCGCTCGGAATCGCCATGGCAGCTCGTCGTCGACCGAGACATGCGTGAAAAGGTACGAGCGACTCTCGAGCTCTTACCGCCTCGGCAGCAGCTGATCGTCCGCATGCGCTTCGGTATCGGGTTCAGCTCCGAGTACAATCTCGAAGAAATCGGAAAAGTCTTGAACCTGACGCGGGAGCGTGTCCGGCAGCTGGAGGTAGAGGCTCTCCAACGCCTGCGGGCGGCTGGGGATCGTCGTGCGCTGGACTATTTCCTGAAGAAGTAATCGAGTCTGAACACTCGGCCCCGGTGGCGAGAGCCACCGGGGCTTTTTTTATGCCGAGCCGAAGACGCCCACGACGGTCGGAATCCAATTGAGCACGAGTAGGAGCAGTAGCGGTACCAGGCTGACGTCCAGTGCCCTGCACATGACGGCGAGGCGATCCCGGAGGCGGGGGAGGCCTAGCCATGCGAGCCTCGCCAGCGACTGAACGATGAGATAGCCGAGGATCAGAAGCCCCATCCGATGGTGGGCCAGGCTTGTCGCCCAATCTGCATGAACACCCGCCACCAGCGACCGGGTCAAACCGCAGCCCGGGCAGGGAACACCGCTCGCTTGTCTGAGCAGGCACACATTGGGCACCGCGTTGCCACCGATTCGCAAGGGATCTCCGGGCCCTGCCGGTATCAGGAGCAGGGCGGCGAACAGGATCGACAAGGTGGCGGCGAGGATCACCAGGTGAGGCGCGGTCGGCTCGCGTGTCACGTCGACTCCCCGGGGCAACTCGACTCGCTCAGCGAAAGGCAGTTTTGATCTCGGGCTTCGTTAAGACCACTAGGCACCAGATTCCCACCGGAAGACCGATGAGGCAGCACGGACTGACGCAGGGCAACATCGCCACCACGCTTGCGCCCACCGCGAGACCCCACTGGCTGAGCTTCTTCATCTCCATGGAGGCGTAGATGAGAAAACCCGCCACCAGCAGGCCGAGCACGCTGGACGCGATTCCGAATCCCCCAGACATCCACTGCATGAACTGTTCCTGAGCGTCCTCCGCCATCATGGCGCCCATGCTGAACCCGAATAGGTTGAAGAGCAAACTCAGAAAAACAAAGAAGCCGCCGATGACTGCGGTAATGAGAAGTCCGGTGGCCGGTCCGGCAATGGCTTGGGCGGCATTCGGCGAAGGCATCGCCCGCGGTGGTCCAGGCGAAACCGGTGGCGGGGGCGGCACTACGGTGGACATGTCGTGACCTCCTTGTCAGCGAGCGCTAGGGAACCGGGAGAAGACCCCCGTCAGGTTATATGCGGTGAGCCTAGGAGTTCAACTTGCCGTCGCCTGACCAGCTTGAGTCAAGCAACCATCGCCGTCTGACCAACTCCCGTCGGAGCAACCGCCTAATTTGACGGCCCAACACGCGGCCGAGAGGATGCTGCGCATTTTCTCAGGGCTGTCCACGCCGACAGTATTCGCGGGCGAGCTCCACGAGGGTGTCGCGGCAATCGAAGATGTCCTGGATGAGAACGTATTCTTGCAGGCTATGAAGTCCCGCGCCCCCGGGCCCGAAGACGATGCACGGGATCGCCGCGGCGGCCAAGATCGCCGAGTCAGTCCACGCGGTGAGTCCCCCGAACTCGACGCTCCTCTGGGTCGCCCGCTCGAGCGCTCGTGCCATCGCCTGCGGCAAAGCATGAGAGCTCGAGATCTCGTAAGGCTGGCGGGCGAGACGTTGCTCGCAGGCCGCGTGGAATCGATCGTCTTCTTGGGCCAAGCGCCTCAATAGGTCCTCGAGCTCGGCCGCGACGACGGTTTCCGATTCCCCCGGGACGGTGCGGCGCTCGATCTGGAGACGGCATTCGTCGGGATAGCTCGATAGCTCTCTGCCGCCTTCAATCAACGAGGCATGGACGGAGGGGGAGCCGAGGCGTGGGTGCGGCGGAAGCGATCGTAACTCGAGATCGAGAGTCTCCAACCGTGCGAGCACGCGACCCATATGAGCGATGGCGTCTACCCCTTCCGCGGGGCGACTTCCGTGCGCCGCCACGCCGCGGGTCGTGACTTGAAACCAAGCGAATCCTTTGTGCGCGACGACGATCTTGAGATCGGAGGGCTCGAACACGACCGCCGCGTCCGCCTGGACGGTATCGACGAGCGCCTCGGTACCGGAGGAACCGTATTCCTCGTCGACCACCGCTGCGACCAGGAGGTCGCCCCCTTTTCGGGGCCATTTGGAAAGAATGACGGTTGCCGCCAGGACGGCGGCGAGCCCACCCTTCACGTCGTGGGCGCCTCTGCCATAGAGCCGACCGTTCTCCACACGAGCGTCGAAGGCGTCTGGCATTCCCGCGGCACTTACCGTATCCACGTGGCAACAGAGGAGGAGGCTCGGCCCGTCGTCGTCCCCCGGCAGGCGCGCCACGACGTTCGGCCTTCCCGGCTCTGCCTCCAGCAGGTCTGAGGGCACGCCGTGCCGGTCGAGGAATCCATAGACGAATCGAGCGATCTCCTCTTCGCCGGGCGCACCCGGGACGAGGCGGGGGTTGACGGAGTCGATGCGCACGAGATCTCGCGCGAGGTCGAGGGTTTCCCGATCGTCCATCGTGTCCCTGTTCGATTGGCGGGCGCGCGGCGCTCCAAAACTACCGGCCTCAGGCGGCGTAAGTCAAGGGTGAACTCGTAAGTGGTTGGTGTTACGATTCACGCGCGGGGGCAAACAAAATGGCGGTCGTGAGCGTCCGAAAGACCATTTCCAGTCGCGGCAACCATCACGTGCTCGACATTACGTCGCAGGTTGCCGATTCCGTTCAGCAGTCCGGAGTGGAGTCCGGCGTGGCCACGGTGTTCGTGACCGGATCGACGGCGGGGGTCACGACCGTCGAGTTCGAGCCAGGACTGGTCGCCGACCTGGAGACGGCTTTCGATCGGTTGGTGCCGCGAGAGCTCGAGTATCGACACCACGAGCGCTGGGGAGACGACAACGGGCACAGCCACGTGCGAGCCTCCTTGCTCGGTCCATCGCTGGCCGTTCCGTTCAACGGCGGCCGACTTGAGCTGGGCACGTGGCAGCAGATCGTTCTCATCGATTTCGACACCCGACCACGAAACCGAGAGTATTTGGTTCAGATCGTCGGGTAACGCAGCTAACAGGCTGATGAAAGACGAGTCAGCCTGTGCGAGCGGAGCGAGCCCGGCGCGAATGCGCCGACGAAAGCGCAGGCCGTGGGGGTGGGGTCCCCACGGCACTGATGCACTCTAAAGACCGCTGCTCTCCGGAGGGCCACCATGATCGCCTTGGTAGACGAGAAGATCGAGACCTACGCCACCAACCACACCAGCGAGGAGCCCGAGCTACTCGCTCGGCTGGCCCGCGAGACCGAGGAGTCGATGGAAGTCCCGCAGATGCTCACCGGGCGGCTGGAGGGAAATTTCCTGCGCTTGATGGTCCGTGCCCTTCAGGCTCGTCGCGTGCTCGAGGTCGGGATGTTTACCGGATACAGCGCTTTGATGATGGCGGAGGCGCTGCCCGATGATGGCCGAATCATTACCTGTGAGGTCAATCCGAAGGCCGAGGAGGTGGCGCGACGTTACTTCGCCGAGAGTCCGCACGGTCACAAGATTGACGTGCGCATGGGACCGGCTATCGAGACGATCAAGCGTCTCGACGGCCCCTTTGATTTCGTTTTCATCGATGCGGACAAGGAGAACTACCCCACCTATTACGACCTCTGCCTGGAGCGGGTTCGTGCCGGTGGGGCGATCGCGATCGACAACGTCCTCTGGAGCGGCCACGTCTTGAATCCCCAGGACGAAGAGACGCGCGCCATCGTGGCGGTCAACGAAAAAGTGCTTCGGGACGACCGCGTGGATAACGCCCTGCTCACCATCCGTGACGGCGTGATGCTGGCAGTGAAGAAGTAGGGGAGTATCTAGTTTCGCTCGGAAATCGCTTCTTGGGACTTTCTGGGATCGGTGAGCTCGTAGTCCCGGATCTTCTTGTCGAGAGTAGGACGGGTGATGCCCAGGATGTCGCTGGCTCGGGATTTGTTCCAGCGCGTGAAGCGCAGCACGTGATCGATGTACTTCTTCTCCATATCCTTCAACGAGGCGAGCTCTCCGGAGAGCTTGCTCGGATCGTCGGTGTCGACCAGCGGGAGATGCTCTCCAAGCAACACGTCGCCTCGCGACAGGGTTACGGCGCGCGTCAGCGCATTCTCTAGCTCCCGAACATTTCCTTTCCAGTCGTAGCTCACGAGACGCTGCATCACACTATCCGGCACCTTGCGGACGTTGGTGTGAAGCTGGCGATTGATCTTTTCCAGTAAATAGGCCAGCAGGAGCGGTATGTCCTCGCGGCGGTCCCGGAGCGGAGGAAGCGTGATCTCGACGACCTTGAGGCGGTAATAGAGATCCTCGCGGAAGAGGCCGCGGCGAACCTGATCTTCGAGGTCGCGGTTCGTGGCGCCGATGATGCGGGCGTCGGTGCGCTGCGTTCTCTCCGCCCCGACCCGGGAATACTCCCTGTTCTCCACGACTCGCAGGAGCTTGGCCTGGAGATTGGGCGAGATGTCGCCGATCTCGTCCAAGAACAAGGTTCCGTTTTCCGCAATCTCGATCTTCCCTCGGCTGTCGCGAACCGCACCGGTGAAGGCTCCCCGCACGTGGCCGAAAAGCTCGCTCTCCAGCAGCCCTTCGGCGAGCGCCGTGCAGTTGACGGCAACGAAGGGCTCCAGGCGGTTGTCGGCGTTGTAGTGAATGGCGCGCGCCACCAGCTCTTTTCCGGTCCCGGATTCACCACGGATGAGAACCGTGGTCTTACTTCGGGAGACCATACCGATGGTCTTGAACACTTCGCGCATCTGCGGCGTGCGGCCGATGATGTTGTCGATGCTCCACTCTCGAGAGGCTTCGGTGACCAGATAGTCGAGCTTGGCATCCATCTCCTGCATTCGCATCGCCTTGCGAATGGTCAAGATCAGCTCGTCGTAGTCGATGGGCTTGCAGATGTACTCGAAGGCGCCGAGCTTCACCGCCTCCACGGTCGTGCGCATGTCGTCGAAGGCAGTGATCATCACGACGTAGGCTTTGGGATCGATGGATCGGATCTCCTTCAGGACGCCGAGCCCGTCGAGGCCGGGGAGGTGGATGTCCAAGATGACGAGATCGGGCTCGAGCTCCTTGAACCGCTCCACACCCTCGCGGCCATCGGCAGCGAGGTGGACCTCGAAACCTTCCTCCGCTAGCTGGCACTTGAAGGTCTGGCGGATGAGCCGGTCGTCGTCAATGGCTAGGATACACTTCATGGGGCTCTCTTCTGATACGAGTCAACTCGTGGTCTCCCTCGACTTCGGGGTAGGACAGCCTGATGGTTATCGTCGTGCCAACGGACACGGTGCTGGACGCTTCGACGGTTCCGTCATGGAGCTCGACGACCTTGCGGGCATTGGTGAGCCCGAGGCCGGTACCGAGACTCTTGGTCGTGAAGAAAGGCTCGAAAATGGATTTGAGCCCCTTCTCGTCGATGCCCGCTCCGTCGTCTTCGATCTGAACCATGGCCTGCTTCTTCCCGCCCTGCTCCACAAGAAACGTCCTCACGGTTACTGTCCCCCTCGTCGAGACGGCTTCGGCGGAGTTCAGCAGGACGTTCAGAAAGGCCTGGCGCAGCTTGTCGCCGTCGACCAGCATGGGCGGTAGATCGGGAGAAAACTCGCGAACGACGCGAACGTTTTTTTCGTCGAGTTGATCCTGAACGAAGCGAAGCGCGTCTTCCAGAACGGCCTGGAGAGAAAAAAAGTTCTTGGTGAGCTTCGGAGCCCGCGCGTAGTCGAGCAGCTCCTTGACGATTCTCTCCACCTGCTGGATGCCGCTTTCGGCGATGGCGAGTTGCTCGCGTTGCTGGTTCGGCAGAGAGGGACTCTTCCCGACCTTCTGTATGTTGAGCTTGATGGCGGTCAGCGGATTCCGGATCTCGTGAGCCATCGCCGCAGCCAGCCGACCAATGGTAGCAAGTTTCTCCGCCTCGATGAGTCGCCGTGACGTTTCCTCGATCTCGCGACGGTCTTGGAGGATCTGCGCCGTCATCTGATTGAAGTTCGATGCCAGCTCGCCGATTTCGTCCCCTGGAGCCATGTGAATGCGATGGTTCAAGTCGCCTTGAGAGACTTTGATCGTCCCTTCCACGAGAGTCTCGAGCGGGCTACTGATTCGCTTGGCGAGCAACATGGCACCCAAAGTCCCCAGGGCCAGCCCCAGAAAGCCCAAGCTGACGAGACCGATTCGCGTACGGCGAAGCTCCGCGTTGAGCTGCTCCAAAGAGAGTCCCAACTTGACGGCTCCCCAGAGCTCGCCTTCGCCGGCCACGATGGGTGCCACGATCTCCAGAACCTCGATATCTGCCGCCTCCGGCGATTGGAAGTGGAATTGGCGCGTGCCCATCCGAACCTGCCGCTGCTCCAGTTGACCCATTTCGGAGTCGAGCTCGAAGAGCTCCTCCGAAAAACGCTCGGCGTCTTGGTTCGAGGCCAGCGCCTTGCCGTTGCGGCTGAAGATGATGGCGTACAGGA
>Ga0302046_10004696_pt1 | contig 12128 bp, 8 predicted proteins | sample RVTome_11_FD_200261 | JGI IMG/M metagenome (GOLD analysis project Ga0302046, IMG submission 200261) | Soil microbial communities from uranium-contaminated site in the Upper Colorado River Basin, Wyoming, United States - RVT147D111 (version 2) ... | reverse complement strand
TACCGGCCTATTCAACACTTTTCTCGGCCTCCTTCCCGTTAAACTATTGGAGAAGGATTGTGGGTAAACAATCAACTACCCCCTTTGTGTCAATCATTATACTTTCTTACAATGGTGAAACGTTCCTCCAAAACTGTCTGAAGGCAATCCGCTGCTCGAACTACCCCCCTGTTGAAATCATCATTGTAGATAATGCTTCCACGGACCGTTCAGTTTCTAAGGTTTGGTGATAAATGAGGCTTTCCACATTAGAACATGAAATTACCACCAAAGATCAACTCTTTCTTCTTCATATCCCCAAGACGGGCGGTGTCTCGCTTGATTCAATTATTCAGCCCCATTTTGATGTGCAGTCTATTGCGCCGGCACTGTATACGCCTAAACTGCATCAGCATCCTACTCCTACCGATTATTTTGAGTCTTACACTTACTATCGGGGTCACATCTATTTTGATCTCATGGCTAAACTGCTCCCCGGTCCAATGACATGCCTGACCTTGCTCCGAAAACCGATTGAGCGGTTTCTTTCCCAGTTTGCCCATATGCAGCGACTACCTGACAAATTCCTGGAGTTTCATCTGGGCCTCACCCGTGATAATGTCGATGATTTTGAAACGATATCGCTGGATGAGTTTGTCTTTGGCTCAAAGATTGTTCACACAGCAAACTTTCAAAACTTTCAAACTCGTCTAATCGGGACAAAATTTGATATTAAAGATTTCGATGACGCAGAACGCTTTTTGAGAGCCCTGGATTTAGATGCGCCTGTTGAGCTCGATCTGGCCAAAACAAGATTGAACCAATTCACCTTTCTCGGCTTGACCGAGCGCTTTCAAGACTCCCTCTTTTTGTTGGCTTACACATTCGGCTGGCTGCTGCGCCTGACCCCACCTCACTTGAACGCAGCCCCGGCCAGGCCCCGTCAAGATCAGTTGTCGTCGAAAATCTTGGGTAAGATCGTCGAATATAGCCGGCTAGATCTGGAGCTATATGCCTATGCTCAAGGGCTATTTGAAGATCGCTTTACCCGGATGTGCAATGAACTCTTGGAGCGGTACGGGCAGCGCCAACACGCCCGGCTAGCGCCGCCACTGCCCGCAATTGTCATCTTTGAGTTACTTGAGCAGCACTACACCCAGCGGTACGGGGAGCGCCACCGGCCAACCCGCTCCATCTATTTTACGTTTGACAAAGCCATTTCCGGTACGGGCTGGCATCTACCGGAAGAACATCATGAATATGGTTTTTATTGCTGGAGCGGGCCGGAAACCCGCTCTACGCTGGATTTTCCGGTGCGGGTTGATACTGATCTCTACCTCAAATTTTCAGTCTCTGCGGCCATCACGCCGAAAATTTTAGACAGTTTAACCCTCACGGCAAATGGTTTTTTTATTTCCTTAACCCGGCTGGCCAGTGGCAACACCGCCATTTTTGAAGGCTTCATCCCGGCAGATCGATCAGACCCGTCAGGCTCCTTTGTACGGCTGGTGTTTGACGTTGACCAGACCCTCGCGCCCTGCTCACTCGATCCTCAAAGCGATGATGACCGGCTGGTGGGCATCGCGCTCAACTGGATCGAGCTAAAGCCAATGACCGACGAACTGGCTCAGCTCAGAAACAGAGTGCAAACAGCCGCACAAGCCCAACAAGGGTTACAGCAGCGTTTAGATGAGGCCAAAGTATATGCCCATTCCCTCGAAGCGGCTTTGACTGATAAAGAAACAGAACTAAATGATCTCAAATCTGATCTGGATGCCAAAGCCAATGAAGCCATGGCTCTGCAAACCCAACTCCGGCAATTAAGCCGAGCGGAGCAAAAATTACGACAGCTTTACGAGGAGACGAAAGATTACGCCCGCTCCCTTGAGGCATCCGGGCAAGACAAGGAGGCTGAAATAAGCAACTTGCAAACCTACATTCAACAGTTGCAGCAAGCCCGGCAAGATTTGCAACAGATTTATGAGGAAGCCAGAGATTATGCCCGCTCTCTGGAAAAATCGGTTCAAGATCGTGAGACGAACTTGAAGGCTATCCGGCAGCAGCTTCAGACGGCTTCAATTCAACAGAGTAGTAAAGAAAAGAACCCATGAAGAGTCAACAGCCGCTTGTATCGATCATTATTCTGGCTTACAACGGTCGGGCCTACCTGATCGATTGCTTGGAGTCGGTTTGCAAATTGACCTACGCCAATGTTGAAACCATCGTGGTCGATAACGCTTCGGTCGATGGGTCGGCCCTGCTAGTAGAGCAGAACTTCCCGCAGGTGCGCTTGATAAAAAACAGGCGGAACTTGGGGTTTGCCGGCGGCAACAACGTTGGCCTGATGGCCGCTCGCGGCGAAATGATGGTTTTACTGAACCAGGATACTGTCGTGGCTGAAAACTGGCTCGCGGAACTGGTCAACGCTATACAAGACGAGCCATACATTGGCATCGCCGGCTGCAAAATTTACAACGCCGATGGGCAAACCTTGCAGCACGCCGGGGCTTACCTGCGGCCAAATGCTCTATCAGGTCACTACGGTCGGGACGAGCCGGATCACGGGCAATATGATCATCCTCGTGATGTCGATTATGTGACCGGTGCCGCGTTTGCTATCACTCGACAGGTGATCGATTGCTGCGGCCTATTTGATACGGGTTATCACCCCGCCTATTATGAGGAAGCCGATCTCTGTTTAATCGCCAAACGCCTGGGCTTCCGGGTAATGTACATTCCCACCGCAATAGTTATTCACCACGAGGCCGTTTCATCAGGCGGCATCAGCGCCACCTACCTGTATCGCTATCACAAAAACCGGCTTCGCTTTGTGTTGAAAAATTTTAGTTGGCCTGATTTTTGGCGAACGTTTGCTAAATCTGAGATAGAATGGTTCCGCTATCACAAACCACCGGGCAACAACCTGCCACTGCTGAAGGCATATCTGCATAATCTGGTCATCTTGCCGGCAATCTTGAGCGCTCGCCGGCGACAAAGGTTGATTAGCTCAGCCTCGATTGATTTAAACCATCCGTTGTCACCAAACGATCATTTGGCTGAGGCGTTACCTGCTCAATCAGAGCGATCAGCGCCCCCGCCCGATATCGCTCAACCGCTTAGCCGGGAAAAGAAATCAATGCAGTCTACTGCGACCCCAAGGCGAATCTTAATCTTGGGCGGTTGTCCCTTGCCCTTTGAAAACCAGTTAAAAACGTACAGCGTTGGCCTGAGAACCTGGCAGCTTACCGAGCCACTGGTCCAAGATGGACACGAGATTTGCCTGATCGCCAGCCGGCTATTGTACCAATACCCGTCCGGCACGAAACAGGTCGAAAAAATCGTCAAAGATAATCTTACCTACTACTCGGTCGATAACGCCGTCTTTGAAGGCACAGAGTTTGTCCAAACCATGTACGATGACTTTCAGCCCGATTGCATTGTGGCCGCTAATAGCTTTCCCTCTTACATTGCTACCTGCTTACAATCAGAGCGCCCCCTCTGGGCCGACCTGAACGGCCACCTCATGACCGAAGCCCAATCCGCAGCCCATGCCTTTGACGATGACCACTACCTCGATCATTTTTTGGCCTATGAAAAAAGGGTTGTACAACGCGCCGATGTTTTCTCAACCTCAGGCGAGCCGCAGCGATACGCCACCTTAGGCGAATTGGGCTTGCTGAAACGGTTGAATAAAAAGACTGCTGAGTATAAATTTGTCCATACTATACCGAACGCCGTCGATCCTGTCGCTTATCACGCCACTAAACAGGTTATTCGCGGCATCAAAGCCGCTGACACCGATTTTGTGGTTTTGTGGAGCGGCGGCTACAACACCTGGGCCGATATCGACACCCTCTTTACCGGCCTGGAAAAGGCTATGGCCCACAACGCCTCTATTAAATTTGTCTCGACCGGAGGCGCTATCAAGGGGCACGATGAAGTGACCTATCCCAAATTCCAGTCGCTCGTGCAACGTTCAATCCATAAGGATCGGTTTTTTCTCTGCGATTGGGTTCCCAGAGAAGACGTGCCAAACTACTATCTTGAATGTGATGTTGGGGTCAATATCGATAAAGATACCCTGGAAGGCGTTCTTGGCACTCGGACTCGTATTTATGACTGGACAAAGGCAGCGCTGCCGACCTTAACGACCAATATCTGCGAATTGACCCAGATTATGGCCCGTGAAAATATCTGCTACCCTATCCCGCTCAATGATCCCGAGGCGCTGGCAGAGCGCCTTCTCTATCTGGCCGGCCACCGGGAGGAACTAAAAGCCTGCGGCGAAAAAGCCAGAAACTACTTCTTCAGCCAGATGACCTTCGAGCAGACAACGATGCCGCTCAGGCAGTGGGTACAAAATCCCCAGCATGCTCCAGATTGGGATCCAGCCGCCCCTAAGTTTGAGACCTCGCCGGCAGTCATGCCAACCCAGGATTTGTTGGGTCGCCTGGCGGAACAGGAACGATTGACGCGTCACTTATATAAGCAGGTAATGACCCTGGATCACGCCCTCAATGAAATCAGAGCCACGCGCTGGTGGAAATTAGCCAGAGTCTACTGGGGGCTTCGTGAGAGAGGAAGAGAATACTTTAAGCTGTTCTAATCTGCTAACGTTTCTTTCAAGAGGCGGAAAAAGAATAAGGGATTCCCAATAATATATCGACGCCACAGACGCCGGGGATTCACAATCAAACGGACCAGCCATTCAAAACCGTGGTCGGTGAAGAATCTGGGACCTCTAAATACGGAGTCGCTGTAGTAATCAAGACAACCGCCAATGGAGATAAAAACGTTTGCTTCAATTTTGCCCTTATTTGCTTTAATCCAGGCCTCTTGTGTTGGCATCCCAAAGCCCACACCCAGAATATCCGGCTTGAATTGGTTGATGCGCCCGATAACCTGCTCGTTTTCATAACCGTATTTTGAAAAGTAGCCGTGGTGTCCGGCTATCTTTAACCGGGGAAAGCGCTGCCTTAGTTTTTCCAGGGAGGCTTGCAGGACATGGCAATCGCTTGCCAAATAAAATATCGACAACTCTTTCTCTTCACAGGCCGCCGCCAAGGCCTCGATCCAATCGGGGCAGGTTTGCCGGTGTTCCAATTTAATATTTCGGGCAGCCAATATCGCCCCCAGAATGACGCCAAAGCCATCACAATAAACCAGGTCAGCCTGATTCAAAAAATCTTTGTACCACTTCAGCTCATAGGCTAGATTAAGGGTGTGAATATTCACATAGGAGACAATCGTTTTGTCATCTTGCCGCGCCCTGAGTGTGATCAGCTTCAACAGTTGGTGCGTTGTTAGCGCATGAAATCTTACGCCAAAAAGTTCCAGCTCACTAGTCTTATTGATATCTTGAGTGGATGCCATCAAATATTCCATTCCTTTTTGAGGCGAGTACGGTTTTGTATAATTGCTCTGTTTGGGCAATCATCATATCAAGCCTGTGGTTCTGTAACACCTCCTTTTGGCCGGCCTGACCTAACTGTTTAACCAACTGCGGCCGTTCTAAAAGATAGATAATGGATTGTGCCAGCGCCTCCGGGTTACCCGGAGGCGTTAGCAGACCGTTGTAATGATCTTTTATCAACTCGGATATACCGCCAACATTGCTACCAATGGTGGGCCTGGCCAGCAGCCATCCCTCTAAAATGACCAATCCCAGCCCTTCGCTGAACGAGGGCAGCACCAGAAAGCGGGACTCGGCCATATAACTGAATATATTGTCTTGCCAGCCGGTAAAGGTAATTTGCCTATCCAGCCCCAAATGGTGCGCCAAACTTTCAAGCTTGGGGCGTACCGGCCCATCACCAATGATCCGGCAGCAAAATGAGTCACCCCACTGCGAACGTACCCGACCGAGCGCATGGATAAGGATTTCAAGCCCTTTTTCTTCGACTAAGCGCGCGATACAGCTCATAACGGGTTTGGTTTGATTGGAATGATTGTCAATTTCAGGTGATAAAACCAGGCTAACAGCCGGGATGACGCCCATCCGCTGCACCTGAATACGATCGGGCGAAAGGTGGTAATGAGTCATCAAGTGATTTTTTAGCGCGTGAGAATAAGTGATAACTTGCTGCTGCAAGCCAAATTTCGTTAACCAGAGCCGGTTATGCTTAAACTCATGGACAGTAGAAACCACTGGCGTGCCCCAGAGCATCGATACACACTGACCCACTACACTGGAAAAGCGGTGATGACTGTGGATGATTTGTATCTGCCGGCGCCGAACAATCGATAACAAGGCCGGTATGGCCCGGAATAATGTTTGTGCCGTAGATGGGTAAAGCGAAACATGGGCGACATCGAACTCGGCCGGGTTGGCAACCCCAAACCACTGCCACGACTGGGTGGCAATCGTTACATGATGCCCGGCTTGAGATAACCCTTGCGCCAGTTGCAAAAGTGAGCGAACCACCCCACCAGGCTCCAAAACGGGACGAATTAACAGAATATTCATTGGGCCAGCGATATTATGCCGGCATTAATTTTCGAGCCGGCAAAAATACGAATCAATTCAGCCATTTCTTGAATTGACCGAGCCATCAACCCATTTCTTGAGTTCAATCCGCCAGGATCGGTTAAAACAATCATCAGATCAGCCAGGTGGTCGGCTTCGATCAATAACGCTGCATTAGCATCATTATCAGCCCAAAGAATAAGTGGGACATTGTGCCGGCGCTTTAATTCCTTGATCATCGACAGGCTTGCGGCAGTTATCTTAAACAAGAAAGCAGCGGGTTGCCAGGATTCCTGCTGCCATCCGGTTAGCGGCTTAAGCTTGAGCTGCGGCAAAGGGAGATTTCCAGCTTCAATCTGGGCCATCAAATTCAGTGACGCCTGGTCCGCGACAACCTCAGCCGGTGTTTTCAGTCGCTGTTGAAACTGTTGTTCGCGCTGCATGAGCCAATATCGCCACCGGCGAATCTGTTTTTTCAAACGGGTACTCATTCGGTTCGGATGAATTCGGTATTTGTAAAGAGGCTGATTGCTGCCAAGATGGTTGATTTTGAAAAAATTGTGAACGCGAATCCAATAATCAAAATCTTCAGACCCTTCAAGCTCAGAGTTATATTGACCAATCAGCAATGGCAAAAAACTGCGATAGAGAAAACAGGGACCAATGACAGACTCATAGCCAATATTCAAGCGGGCCGGCTCACGTTTTGGGCGCACGATTGAACTGTTGACTTCGCCCCGCATGATCAGGTTCGCTGCGCTATGAACGGGTTGAGACGTTTCATCGATCAACTCAAAATCGGCGTATACCAGGGCCACGTCCAGGTGATACCGCAAGTAGGAAACAAGCTGGTTGATCTGATCAGGAACCATCAAATTATCCGCCGAGGTCCAGGTGAAAAATTCGCCGCCGGCACTTTGAAACCCACGATTCAGGGCTGTTGATAGCCGGTAATTGGGTTGATGAAATATTTTAACATTTGGATTCGTTACAAAACCGTCAAGAACGGCGGATGTTTCATCGGTTGAGCCGTCGTTTACAATGATGAGTTCAATGTGGGGATAGGTCTGTTGCAAGACACTTTTGATCGCGGCTTCCAACGTCGTCGCCTGGTTGTAAACCGGCAAAACAACGCTAACTAACCCATCATGTTGTCCTGCCCGGCGAGGCAGCCTGCCGGATAGTTGATTGCTGCACCAATGCCAACGCCGCCGCCGGCGCTGATAGTGGTATTCCCAAACCTTCAGAATGAGTCCCACTTGCCAGCGGTACGGCAATTGATTAAAAACGCTTCTTAGCAAGGGGTTAGTCGCCAAATAAGGTAAACTATTCACCTTCATCAGAATTAACCTTGCGCCAAATCAGCTTTCTTATAAAATGGTGTCACCTAACTGGATCAAGTATGAAATTGTTGATCAAAAAACTTATTCAACCAATTAGAGACAGATGCGGCGGTTCATTCACTGTTGCCGGCCGGGATGCAGCCTTAAAGCTATGGCGCTTTGAACAAAGGGTACGCCGGAAGTTGCAATGGGTTTTGGTTCGCCCCAACATGCCGTTGGAGCAGAATCAGTCGTTTTTGCCTTCGTCCGGTGCAGGTAGGTATGAGGTGATCTGTTTGGGGAACATCGAGTGGGAAAGCAGGTATCAGAGACCGCAACAGTTGATGGTCCAGTTTAGCCGGAACGGGCACCGTGTATTTTACGTCAATGCCTCTCATTTTGTAAAATCCGGCCAGTCAAAAAATTTTCGGGCCACCCAGGTCGCTCCCAACGTTTTCGATGTTCGGCTGCAAGGCCGGGGGCCAATTAATTTTTATGACGAGCCACTATCAGAAGATCTCAAGCAAGGTTTTCTGGCGTCCTTTGCTCAGCTAAAAAGTCACTTTCAGATCCATGCTGCCATTACCCTGGTTCACCTGGCGTACTGGACACCGCTGGCGCTGGCCTTGCGTGAGGCCTGGGGCTGGCCTATCATCTATGATTGCATGGATGAGTGGGCGGATTTTCCCAATATTGGCCCATCGATTCTGACACAAGAAAAACATCTCGTTCAGCAGAGCGAGGCTACCATTGTGACCGCAACTGTGTTGAAAGAAAAGTGGGCCGCTCAGGCCGCGCAGTGCCACCTGATCAGAAACGGGGTCGATTTTGATTTTTTTGCGGCGCACACCCGGCCAAACAATGTCCTGGCGGCAGTGGCTCATCCGATTATTGGGTATTATGGCGCCCTGGCCGAGTGGGTTGATTTTGAATTGATTTATTATTTAGCCAAACAACGCCCTCACTGGAATTTTGTACTGGTCGGCGATATTTTTGTCGATCAGCTTGGCGGCCTTGAAACATTGAACAATGTTCATTTACCGGGCCGCCGCCCCTATAGCGAGATGCCCTACTATCTTTATCAATTTGATGTTTGCTTAATTCCCTTCAAGCTAAATAAGGTGACCCAGGCCGTCGACCCGGTCAAACTGTATGAATATCTGAGTTGCGGTAAGCCAATCGTGGCCACGCCGCTGCATGAAATTCAAATTTATGCCGACTATCTCTACCTGGCTGACAAGCAAGAGGCGTTTCTGGAGCAGGTGGAACGTGCCCTGGCTGAAACAGACGTGACGTTAATGGCAAACAGAATTGCTTTAGCCAAAACGAATGATTGGCGCCACAGATATGCCCAGTTTCATACCATTGTTCAGCAGCTATTCCCAAAAGCCAGCCTGATTATTGTTACCTACAACAACCTCAAATTGACCCAACTCTGCCTCAATAGTATTCTGCGTAACACCACCTATCCTAACTACGAAATTATTATTGTCGATAATAATTCCACGGACGGCACCCGCAACTACCTGCGCTACCTGGCCAATCATACGTCTCTGGTAAAGCTCATCTTGAACTCGGAAAATAGAGGGTTTGCCGCCGCCAACAACCAGGGACTGGCCCGGGCCGGTGGAGAGCGGCTGGTATTGCTGAATAGCGATACCGTCGTCCCAAAAGGCTGGTTGCTATCACTGCTGGCCCATCTAGGCCGGCCTGAACTTGGATTGGTTGGCCCGGTCACAAATTTTGTTGGCAACGAAGCAAAAATTGAGGTCCCCTATGTAACCCTAAAGCAGATGGCTGATTTTGCTGCAAACTATATGGCTTCCAATCGAGGCCAACTCTTTGATATTCACATGCTGGCCATGTTTTGTGTGGCCCTGCGCCGGGACGTTTTTGACGAAGTTGGCTGGCTGGATGAGCAATTCGGCCTGGGCCTGTTTGAGGATGATGATTACAGCTACCGAGTCCGAGCGAAAGGCTATCGCGTGGTTTGCACCCATGACACGTTTGTCCATCACTTTGGCCAGGCAGCCTTCAAAAAGCTGATCGATAGCGGAGAATATGATCAGGTTTGGGAAACAAACCGGACCTACTTCGAAAGCAAGTGGGGAACCTGGACTCCGTATAAAGAGGCGTAACGAGGCACTAACCGATGCTTACAGTTTTTACAATTATCGGAACCCGCCCCGAAGCAATTAAACTGGCTCCGGTCATCCGGCAGTTTCGTCAACGTCTCGATCGGGTTCGCGTTGTTGTGTGCGTTACCGGCCAGCATCGAGAATTGCTAGATCCGATGCTCGCCTTCTTTGAAATCAGGCCTGATTACGATCTCAATCTGATGCGTCCCCGGCAAAGTCTGGCCTACCTGACCGCGGCCGCTCTTCAGCAATTGCAAGAACCGCTCCAAATCGAAAAGCCCGATTGGATGCTGGTCCAGGGCGATACCACTACCGCTCTTTCCGGCGCATTGGCGGCCTCATATCACCAGATAAAAGTGGGTCATATCGAAGCCGGGCTGCGCACCGGAGACGTGCGCCGGCCATTCCCTGAAGAAATGAATCGCCGCTTGATCGATCATATATCGACCCTGCTATTCGCTCCCACCAAAACAGCCCGGCAAAATTTACTCAATGAGGGCATCGCTGCCGAAGCAATTCATTTGACCGGCAATACCGGCCTCGAGGCCTTGCTTCAGGCAATCTCGATTGAGTTTGACTGGGGGGCCACAAGTCCCCTGGCCCTGCTACCACGCCGCCGGCGTCTCATATTAGTGACAGCGCATCGTCGAGAAACGGTCGGTGAACCGCTGCGACAGGTTTGCCTGGCTATCCGTGAATTGGCGCAACGACATGATGATGGCCATCACTTTGTCATGCCGATTCATCCAAATCCTGACATCTCGGCGATCACTTCAGACATCCTGGAACATCAGCCAAATATATCGTTAGTGGAGCCCTTAGATTATTTATCCCTGATCCACCTGATGCGCCGCTGCCATCTGATTCTAACCGACTCAGGCGGTATTCAAGAAGAAGCCGCCACTCTTGGTGTTCCTTGTCTAGTTTTACGAGACGTTACGGATCGACCTGAGACAATCGAGGCCGGCATCGCCAAACTGGTCGGCCTGGATAAGGAGAGAATAATAGCTGAAACGACAGCGTTGCTGAACAGCCCTGATCTTTATGAACCCATGGCTAAGGCCCACAATCTTTATGGGGACGGCAAAGCGGCAGAACGTATCGTCAAAATCGTTCTTGGAGCTAAGAGTTAAATACCCCTTGAAATTCATGCTATAACCTTGTCACAACCAGCGCGGGTCATCTGTCTTATCTTATGAAACCAATTTACAGGAGATAGCAATGACCGCATTGAGTTATAGCAAAACGTTGTTCCCCTTTCAAAGCAAATGGCTGACCATTGATGGTAACAAAATTCACTATATTGATGAAGGAACAGGCAATATCATTCTGTTCAGCCATGCCGCGATTGGTTCCTCATTTATGTACCGCGAGTTTTTCAAAATCCTGCGAACTAACTTCCGCTGCATCGCCATGGATTATCCCGGCTTTGGCTTGTCACAGGAAGCCGACTCCTATACCTTTTCCATTGCCTCACAGGCCAGGGTATTGCAAACCTTTATCGAAGAACTTGGTTTGACAAACATCACCTTATTGGGGCATGATAGCCCCTCCGGCCTGGTCGTCGCCATGTGGCGACCCGAATTAGTTCGAGCGCTCATTCTTACGGATACCCAAATTTTCCCGACGCCCGAGTATCCCAAGATTCACACCATGCTGAACATCGTGGGCAGCGGTCTGTTCCAACGGCTCAATGCCGGGTCCAACTTCCTGGTCAAGGGCACGATGAACTTTGGCATTCGCACCAGAAAACTATCAGCCGCCGAAAAGCAGCAGTATTACGCCATTCACCATTCGCCGAAGCGGCGGCGGGCTATCTGCCAGGTTCTACACAGCATTCGGGCCGAACACCAGCTCATGAGCGACCTCAAAGCAGGATTTGAACATCAATTGAATGGCAAACCCATGCTGATGATTTACGGCGAGCACGACCCGGTGCAGCAGTTGGGCATACCGGATCGGATCAAAGGCATGGTCAAAAACGCCGAACTGCATTTTGTCAAGGGTGAGGGCCACTTCCCCCACGAAGGGCAGCCCAAATGCATGAGCGCCATCATCGAGCAATGGCTGAAACGAGTTTCGTCCAACACGATCAACTAGTACCCGGACGCGTAAATAGGCCATCGGTTACACCCCCCTCGGTCCCCCCACGAGCGGGGGGACGTTTAAAGCCTCCCCCTGCTGGCGGGGGGAGGTTGGAGGGGGGTAGCCCTGGGCTTATTT
>Ga0302046_10004694_pt1 | contig 12130 bp, 9 predicted proteins | sample RVTome_11_FD_200261 | JGI IMG/M metagenome (GOLD analysis project Ga0302046, IMG submission 200261) | Soil microbial communities from uranium-contaminated site in the Upper Colorado River Basin, Wyoming, United States - RVT147D111 (version 2) ... | reverse complement strand
CGACGAGCCGACGAGCGCGGTCGATCCGCAGAGCCGGCGCGATTTCTGGGAGAACCTGTTTGCGCTCGTCGCCCGGGGCACGACGATCCTCGTTTCCACGCATTACATGGATGAGGCCGAGCGCTGTCACCGGCTCGCGATCCTCGATCGCGGGCGCGTCGCTGCGGAAGGGGAGCCGAAGAAGCTCGCCCGCGATATCGACGCCGCCGTGATCGAAATCGAATGCGACGACCTCGTCGCCGCGCGGCGTGCGCTGGCCACGTTGCCGGCGATCCGGAGTGTCGCGCAGCTTGGGCATAGACTGCGGGTGCTGGTGCCTCGTGAGGCGCGCGATCCGGAAGCCGGGTTTCGCGTCGCGCTCGCGCCGCTTTGCCCGGAAGCGCGGGTTGAGCGCGTCGGCGCCTCGCTCGAAGACGTGTTCGTGGCGGCCACACGACTGCGGAGGGAAGCGGAAACGACGGAGCGCGCTGCATGAGCTGGGCCGCCCGGCTGTTCGCGATTTCCGCGAAGGAGATCCGCCAGCTCGCGCGCGACCGCATCACGGTCGGCCTCATCGTCGGCATTCCGACGATCCAGCTCCTGCTCTTTGGTTATGCGATCAACTTCGACGTGCGCGGGGTCTCGACCGCGGTGCTCGACCAGGCCCGCACCTCGCTGTCGCGGCGCCTGGTCGGGGACCTGCGCGCGACCCAGGTCCTGGGCGAGCTGCGGCAGGCGGGCAGCGAGCGGGAACTGCGCGAGCTCATCCAGCGCGGCGAAGCGAACGTCGGCATCGTCATCGCGCCGGATCTCGAGCGGCGCATCGCGGACGGCGAGCGCGCCGCGATTCAGATCCTCGTGGACGGCAGCCAGCCCGCGCTCGAAAACGTCGCGGAGGGGCTCGGCTCGATGCCGCTGCTGCGCCGTGCAGGTAGCGCCGCCGAGCGCCGGCCGGTCGAGATCGTCGTCGCCTACAACCCCGACAAGCGCACCGCGGTGCAGATCGTGCCGGCGCTTTGCGGCGTGATCCTGACGATGACCATGGTCATCTTCACGGCGAGCGCGATCGTGCGGGAGCGCGAGCGCGGCAACCTCGAGCTCCTGATCACGACGCCGGTGTCGCCGGGAGAGCTCATGGCCGGCAAGCTCCTGCCCTATGTCGCGATCGGGCTGATCCAGACGACGCTGATCCTGGCGCTCGGCTACTGGCTCTTCGACGTGCCGGTGGCCGGCAGCCTCGTCGATCTCTACCTCGGCGCCTTGCTCTTCATCGCGGCGTCGCTGTCGCTTGGCCTGTTCCTTTCGACGGTGGCGCAGACCCAGTTCCAGGCGATGCAGATGGCGATCGTGACGATGCTGCCGTCGATCCTGATGTCCGGGTTCATGTTCCCGTTCGAAGGGATGCCGGCGGTCGCCCAGGGCATCGCCCAGGTGCTGCCGCTGACGCATTTCAACGAGATCATCCGGGGCATCGTGCTCCGCGGCGCATCGCTTGCGGACATGCAGCCGGAGATCCTGAAGCTCACCGCCTTCCTGGCCGCAATGCTCACGCTCTCGATCGCGCGGTTCCGCAAGCGGCTGGACTGATTCCGGGGCTGCGGCGGCTCGGCGGTTTGCCTTATTGCGCCAAAATGGAACCCCCTTGGCGGTCGTGGTATTCTCCGCGCCGGCCGTCGCCCGTATTCCCGCATTTTCAAGCGCTTTTCGCGCTTCGGTGCCGGATGCAGCAAGGCCGAGGTGACAGGACCCGCTGTTCGAAGATTCGCCCTAGCCGAGCTATTGCCCGCCAGACGATCCCGACCGTGTTTCCTGCCGTGTAATGAATGGCCAGAACGACCATCGCGAGATGGCCGCGCACGGCCTTGTTCTACTGAAAAGCGAGAGATTTGAGTCATGAAGATCTATGTTGGAAACCTGCCTTTCTCGGCGACCGAAGCCCAGGTGCGCGACCTGTTCGCGCAGCATGGCGCGGTCGAGTCCGTGGCCCTGCCGGCCGATCGTGAAACCGGCCGTCCCCGCGGCTTTGGCTTCGTCGAGATGCCGCAGGCTGAGGCAACGAAGGCCATCGAGGCGCTGAATGGCTTCTCGATGGGTGGCCGTCAGCTTCGTGTCAACGAAGCGCAGGATCGCCCGCGCGGTGCTGGTGGCGGTCGTCCTGGTGGCGGCGGTCGTCCGGGCGGTGGCGGTGGCTTCCGTTCGGGTGGCGGCGGCGGTGGTGGTGGCGGCGGCGGACGCTGGTAAAGCATCCGTCGAGCTGCTGACGAAAGGCCCGCTTCGGCGGGCCTTTCTTTTGCGGCACCATTATGATTTCCGCGTGAGTCTGGATCGTCGCGATTTCCTGAAGTCGAGCGTCGTGGCGGGAATTGCCGTCACGATTGCGGCACCGGCTGGCAAGGCGCTCGCGGCACTTTTCGAGAACGATCGCCTGCGTCCGCTCGCCCGCGATGCGGCGACGGGACGCATTCGCCATCGGATCGACGCCGTCGCGAAAGTCACGGGCGAAAAGATCTTCAGCATCGACATACGCGCGCGCGATCTGCCTGGATGGCCGCCGGACCAGTCGCACGCGATGCTCTTGCGCGTGACGCAGGCGGACCGCGTCTACTCCGGCTTCGATCTCTCGGCGCTTGAGAAGGATCTGCAACCCGACGGCATTGTCACGGCCGCCGACCTCGCGCGCGACGGCGTCGCTTTTCCGCCGTTCTATGGCGACGACCTGTTGCTGCCCGAGGGCACGACGCCGGCCTATCTGGGGCAGGCGGTCGCATACCTGATCTGGAACGATTTCCCGCGCTTTCGCGCGGCCAAGACACTGATCAGCTCCCGCAACGACTGGATCCGCTGGAGCGAACGCACCGGTCCGCTGGAACGCGAGCCCTGGGCGAGCTTCCGCTATGTGCGCGTCGGCGGCGCGACGCCTTTCGACGACGACGCATACTCGAGCCTCAAGGACACGCCGCTCTTTCCATCGGGCCATCGCAAGCAGATTCCGCAGTGGCCGCGGCCCGACTTGGGCGGCGCTCTCGATTCGCGCGGCATGGCGCATGCCGAGGCGATCCGCGAATCGCTCGACTCGCCGGCCGCGGAGCGGCTGGTGCTCGAGCGTGAGTACTTCTCGCAGTCGATCGATACCGCCGCCTTCGAGCCGGACAACGGCAATGGCTGGTACGACGCCGCGACCGGCACTCTCCACTTCGTCGTCGCGACGCAGTCGCCGCAGGAAATCGCCGAGGACGGCGCAAAGTTGCTCGCCGCGACGAAACTTGGCGTGAAGCGCCTCGCGCTCCATCCCTGCTACACCGTCGGCTACGGCTCCAAGGATCACAATCCTTTTGCGTTCTATGCGCTGGTCGCCGGTCTTTACGGCGATGGCCGGCCCGTGCGTCTCGCCAACGACCGTTACGAGCAGTTCCAGTCGAGCCTCAAGCGGCACAGCTTCCGGATGAAATACCGGATCGCCGTCGACCGCGCGAGCGGTCGCTTCGAGATCCTGCAGAGCGAGTTCCGGGGCGACGGCGGCGGCCGCCGGAATTTTTCCCCTTCGGTCTGCCTGGTCGCGGCCACGGCGGCGCAGTCCATCTACTACTTTCCGCGGAGCGATCTCGCGAGCACGGTGGTCGCTTCGCGCGCGCTCGACGCCGGATCCGCGCGCGGCTACGGCACGCTGCAGAGCATGAGCGCGACCGAGATGCTGGTCGATGAGGTGGCTGCGGAACTGAAGCTCGATGCGATCGAGCTGCGCCAGCGCAATGTCCTCAGGACCGGCATGAAGAACACGCAAGGCGCGATCGCGGGCGGAGCGCTCCGCGCCGACGAGGTGCTCGCGAGGGCCGCCGCGCATCCGCTCTGGCGCGACCGCGACGGGCGCAAGAAAACCTACGAAGCCGCGCATCCCGGCAAGCGCTACGGCGTCGGTTTTGGTTGCGTGCAGAAGGATTTCGGCACCGGCGCCGAAGCTGCGTTCGCGGAAGTGTCGGTCGCCGCCGACGGCAGGATCCGGCTGCGGCACATCGCGGTCGAGCTGGGCACCGGTATGGCGACCGCACAGGCCGCGCTCTGCATTCCGTGGTTGGGCCGCCCGGCCGTCGAAATCCGGACCGCAGAGACCGAGTGGCCGGAACTGCCGATGGTCGCGACCAGCGACCCCTGGCTGATGAGTCAGGACGAGCAGGATCGCCGCGAGTCCGAACCGCAGTGGACGCCGCATCGAGCGACGCCGTCGAGCGCGAGCAATTCGGCCTATTTCTATGGCCATGCGACGAAGGAGGCCGCGCGGCTCGTGTTCGTCGAGGGCCTGTGGCCGGCGGCGCTGTCGCTGTGGTCCGAGGGGATCGGCGGCGGCCAGCTCGCGCCGCTCGCCGTGCGCCGCGAGGACGCGCGCTGGGTCGATGGCCGGCTCACGGCGGGCGGCCTCGCTCCGCTGACGTTCGAGGCGATCGCGAAGCGGCTCCACGAGCTGGGACTCGTGACCGGCGCGATCGTGCACACCTTCAACCGCTGGCAATGGGCCGAGGCCGATTTCCCGTTGCCGAGCGGCCCGCAGAAGCTGCCCATCGACGGCCTGGCGCTCCGCTGGCGCGACGGCAAGTCCGGCGGGCGAGGCCGCGCCACCGCGAACGGCTACCACGCCATCGAACGGAGCGCCGTGTACTACCCGCCGGCGCAGCGCAACAACGCCGGCGTCGTCTACTACAGCGCCATCGGAACGCTCGCCGAAGTCGCGGTCGACACGTCGAATGGGGCGATCGAGCTCCTGAATCATCACTCGATCCTCGAGTGCGGCAACCAGATCGTGCCGGAGCTCGTTTCCGGCCAGTTGCAGGGCGGCCTCGCGATGGGCATCGGGCACGCGCTGCACGAGCAAATGCCGCTGTACGAAGACGGGCCCGGCGACGGAACCTGGAACTTCCACCGCTACACGCTGCCGCGCGCCCACGACGTCGCGGTCTGGCAGCAGACCGGCGAAGTGCTGCCGGCACTGTCCGACACCGACCCGCCGAAAGGAATGGCCGAGGTCGTCATGATCGCGGTCGTGCCGGCAATCGTGAACGCGATCGCGCACGCGACCGGTCACCGCTTCCGCGAGTTGCCGGTGACGCCCAACAAGATCCAGGCGGCGCTTGCCGGCGGCAGCAAGAGTACCGCCGAGGACGCGGCATGAGCGCCGCCCGCCGGCCGCTGACCTTGCACGTGAACGGGGAGCGGCATGGCCCGTTCGACATTCCCGAGGACATGATGCTGATCGACGTGCTGCACGACTGGCTCGGCCTGAGCGGCACGCGCGCCGCCTGCGGCCTCGGCGTCTGTCGCGCCTGCACGGTCATCGTCGACGACGCCGGCGGCAGCCAGGAAGTGCCGAGTTGCGTGACCCTCGCGCACGAATTTAGCGGCAAGCGCATTCGCACCATCGAAGGCCATGCGAAGCGCGACGCCAACGGCGCGGTCGTCGCGCTGTCGCCGGCGCAGCAGGCCTTCGTCGAAGGATTCAGTTTCCAGTGCGGCTACTGCACGCCGGGCTTCGTCAATGCGGCAACCGTCCTGCTCGAGCGACTGGCCCGCGCGCCGGTCGCGAAGGCCGATCTCGAAGCGGCGATCACCGAGGCGCTCGACCCGCACTTGTGCCGCTGCACCGGCTATGTCCGCTATTTCCAGGCGGTGAAGCAACTGGTGTTGAATACCCCGGGCCTCGTCAGGTAACCGCTGCATCCATCTGCCTCGCTTCACCGTATATCCCTCGCACCAGGCAATAACGCCGGGGATCAAACAGGAGAAGGACAGATGGATACGCGATCAACGCTGCGTAAGGGGCTGCTGCTGGCCCTCGGCGCGTTCTCGACGATCGGCCTGGGGCCGGCAACCTTTGCTTCCAATCACAGCGACGCCCCGCTGATCAAGCAGGATCCCCAGGCCAACCTGACGGACGTCTATGCGTTCATCGGCACGCAGTACGACAACCCGTCGATCAAGGTGCTGAACGTCAGCATGAGCTTCCGGCCGTTCTCGGAGCCGGGCGACGGTGCCCAGTACGAACGCTTTGCCGATGACGCGCGCTACAGCATCCACATCACCGACCCGGTGAGCGGCGTGACGAAGCTGCGCTATGACTTTTCGTTCTCGCCGGTGGATGCCGGCTACAAGAACCGCAACACGATTCTCTCTTACGGCCTCGGCACGGAGGTCGGCCCGATCGTGACGGTCGGGGACGCGCGCCAGAACTTCACGCAGAAATTCCGCGTCGCCAGGGTGTCGGGCGGCAAGACGGTGAAGCTTGGACAGGGACTGCTCGTCCCGCCGCCGAATGTCGGCAACAACGTGACGCCGTCTTACAACGATGTCGATGGCAAGGCAGTGTCGGGGGCGCTGACGTTGGGCGATCTCGACGTGTACACGCGCTCGACGATCTATGGCCTGCCGTCGGGTGAAACCGTCTGGGCCGGCCCCCGCGAAGACAGCTTCTTCTCGGACATCCCCGGAATCTTCGACCTGCTCAACGTCCGGATCCTTGACAACAACGGCAGCCTGGCGGACGGCCTCGGCCAGGACGGCGATGGCGTCGACGGCTTCAAGGGTTTCAATCTGCTGTCCGTCGCCATGCAGATTCCCTTGAGCAAGCTCGCTGAGCTGGGCATACCGCGCCAGTACGATTCCGTGTTCTTCGGCCAGCAGACCGGTGTGGGCGTCCATGCGTCCGTCAGCCGGCCCCGCGTCACCGTGCGCAAGAGCGACGGCACGCGCGTCAACGGCGGTGGCTGGGCGCAGGTGTCGCGGCTCGGCAATCCGTTGTTCACGGAAGCCCTGGTGGCGTTCGCGGACAAGGATCGCTTCAACCGTACGCCGGCATCGCAGGATGCGCAGTTTGCGAAGTACGCGCGCAATCCGGAGCTTGCAACGCTGATTAATGCCGTCTATGGCACGGCCTTCGTGGCGACGGGCCGGGAAGACCTGAAGAAGATCTTCATTCCCGAGGTTTTGAAGGTAGCGACGACCACCGATCCCGTGCGCTTGGCGGGCCAGGCCGGATTCAGCCGGCTCGGCTTCATTGGCGGCGATACGACGAACGGCGTTTCCGGTGGCTGGCCGAACGGCCGCCGCCTCGGCGATGACGTGATCGACATCGCGCTGACCGCGATTGCGAGCGGCCCCGCCTACTCGACGATCACCGTCGTCGGCGACAACGTCGCGGAAAACGACATCGCGTACAACCAGGTGTTCCCATACCTTGCGACGCCGCACTCCGGCACGAACAACAACAAGGACGCCACGCCCTGAGGATCGGCCGCTTTTAGATCCGTGCATTCCGCTCGCCAGGGATGGCGGGCGGAATTCCGGCGCGAAGGGGCTGGATAAAATCATGCACACACTGCGGATCGAGATTGTTGCCACGTTGTTCGGGCTCGCCGCAGGGCTCGGCGCTGCGGGCTCGCAGGCACACGAGTTCTGGGTCGAGCCATCGACTTTCGCGGTGGCACGCGGCGGCCGCGTCGGATTTCGTCTTTGCGTCGGCGACGGCTTCGAAGCTTGGTCGCTGGCGCGCAACAGCGAGCGCATCGAAAAGTTCGTCGCAGCGGGCCCATCCGGAGAGCAGCCGATCGTCGGGCTGGACGGATCCGATCCTGCGGGCGTCGCGCGCTTCACCGAACCCGGCGACTATGTGATCGCCTACCGCAGCAATCGCGCATTCACCGAGCTGCCGGCGGCGGAGTTCGACGATTACCTGCGGGACAAAGGCCTCGAGAAGATTGCCGCCGAGCGCAAGGCGCAGGGCACGAGTCGCCGGAAAGTGCGCGAAGCCTATTCGCGTCATTCGAAAGCGCTGATCCGTGTCGGCGATGCCGAAGGCGGCGTGATCGACCGCCGGCTGAATCTTCGCCTGGAACTCGTTGCCGAGCCGGAACTTTTCCACGCTCCGGACGATGACCTGCGGTTTTTCCGGTTGCTGCATGAAGGCAAGCTGCTGGCGGGCGCGCTCGTTGTCGCGGCACGTCCGGGAACCGCGGAAGACGACCTGAGAGTCCGCACCGATGCCGACGGCCGGGCGGGTTTCAGGCTGCGCGCGCCCGGCATATGGCGCGTCGCCGCCGTCCACATGATGGATGCGCCCGTTAATGTCGGCGCCGACTGGGAGAGCCTGTGGGCATCGCTGACGTTCGAGCTTCGCCCTTCTGAATCGGCGACGACGCGCGTGACACGCACGGCGGGCAACGCCGCTTGCCGGAACAAGGTCGTCGCAATCGCTGCGCAGGCGCGGCCATGAAATGGCTGGTGCTTTGCCTGTCGATCCTGGCGAGCGGGGCAGCAGAAGCGCATACCAACGGCGCAAGCTACCTGCAGATCGTCGCGGATGATGGCGGCAACCGGATCGGAGCAAGCTGGGACATCGCCGCGGCCGACCTGCAGCCGCCGCTCGAGCTCGACGTGGACGGCGACGGCGTACTGACCGCGAGCGAACTCCAGTCACGGCGCCCGGCGATCATCCGGTTCGCGACGGAACGCCTCGGCATTCGCCGCGGAGGAGACACATGCTGGCTGTCGGTTGGCAAGCTTGCGACCGCGCGGCGCCAGTCGGAGGATTTTCTCCGTCTCGAGATTGATGGCACCTGCTCGCGGACCGGACCATTCGAGGTATCGACGAATCTGTTCTTCGGCAGCTCCGGCTATTCCGCCATGCTCGACGTGCGGACACCGAGCGGGCAATTCCCCGCGGTGTTGTCCATGAGCGGGTCGAGCTGGAATGAGCCGGCAGTCGCCGCGTTGTCCGGAACGCTGCTGCGATTTCTGCGCGAAGGCTTCCGGCACGTGCTGATCGGCTACGATCACATCGCATTCCTGCTGCTGTTGCTGCTGCCGAGCGTGCTGCGCCGATCGAAATCGGGCTGGACCGCAGCAACGAGCGGTCGCGACGTCGTTCTCGATCTGCTGAAGGTCGTCACCGCCTTCACGATCGCGCACTCGGTCACGCTTGGTCTCGCAACAACCGGGGCCGTACGCGTGCCGGTGCAGCCGATCGAGGCGGCGATCGCGGCTTCGATCGTGATCGCGGGCGTGCTCAATCTGCTTCCGGCCGCGTCCCGCTGGCGCTTGTGGCTGGCGTTCGGCTTCGGATTCATTCACGGCTTCGGCTTTGCGAACGCCTTGCACGAAATCGGTGCCGATGGCACGCGACTCGCGCCGATGCTCGCCGGCTTCAACCTCGGCGTGGAGTTTGCGCAGTTGTCGATCGTCGCGCTGACGCTTCCGGTGCTGTGGCTGCTTAGCCGCAGGTCCCAGTACGCCAGCCGCTTCATGCCGACGCTGTCCATGGCGACCGCCTTGACCGGTGCCGTCTGGTTCGCCGGCCGGCTGTAAAACAAGACGCCGTTCCGGCGCATCCTGCCGCGCGATCGCTACGTATACTCTTCAAGATGGCGGAATCAGCGGGTCCCGAGTCGGAATCTGAGATTGCCCGGCTGCTGGCGGCTTGCGCGCGCCAGGACCGGCAGGCATTCCAGCGACTTTACGAAATGTCGTCGCCGCAACTGCTCGGCTGCCTCGTGCGCGTGCTCAGGAACCGGGCGCTTGCCGAGGAAGCGCTGCAGGAGGTCTTCATCCAGGTCTGGCGGCGGGCGGCCGAATTTCGACGCGAGCGCGGCTCATCCTGGGCATGGCTCATCGCGATTGCGCGCTACCGCGCCATCGATCTTCAGCGCCGCGAAAGGCGCCTCGCCGGCGCCGGTGCGGAGGGAATCGAGGACATCGCGGGCGGCGAAGAGCCGCACGACAGCCTGATGACGCTGGGACATCGCGCGGCCACGGCGCTCGACGGCTGCCTGGCGGGCCTGCAGCCGCGACAGCGCGACTGCATCCTGCTGTCCTACCAGGGAGGTTTGACCCACATGGAAGTCGCTGACCGGATCGGCGAGCCGCTCGGTTCGGTCAAGAGCTGGATCCGCCGGGGCCTCGCGGCGCTCAAACGGTGTCTCGAATCATGAAACGCGACGAGCCGGAAATGCTGGACTTGCTGGCGGCCGAGTACGTGCTCGGGACGCTCACGGGCGCCGCGCGGCGGAGTTTCGCGCGGCGGCGGGAGCGCGATCCGTTCGTGGATCGCCGGGTGCGCGCCTGGGAAGAGCGGTTCGCGCCGCTCGCTTGGCGGCTCGCGCCGGTCACGCCTTCGCCGGCGGTCTGGGCCGCGATCGAGCGCCGCATCGGTCCCGCGCCACGCAGGCAGTGGCGCGCGCTCGCAGCCGCAGTCGCGGCCATCGCGCTGCTCGGACTCGGATGGCTGCTGTGGCAGGAACTGCGGCCCGGCGAGCCGCAGGCGACAGCAGTCGTGGCAAGCGAAGAAGGCGCCACGCTGTGGCGCGTGGAGCTCGCGGCGGATGGGGATCATGTGGAGGTCGCGACCATCGGCGACGTGCGCTACCCTGACGCCCGCTCGCTCGAATTGTGGGCGCTGCCGGCCGATGCGGCGCCGGTCTCGCTCGGCCTGATGCCCGCGAGCGGGCGCGTGCGCCTCGCGCTCGACGATCGCCAGCGCACGGCGCTCGCGCAAGCCGCAAACGTCGCCGTCAGCGACGAGCCAAAAGGCGGCTCGCCGACCGGTTCGCCGACCGGCCCCGTCCTCTACGTCGCCGCGCTCGCCCGCACCTGAAAAAAAACCCCGCCATCTGGCGGGGTGGAAGACGGGCCCAATGCCCTGGGGGGAGGGCGGTACGGAGATTGGTTGGGGGACTAGGCACTCAACGCATTGTCGTAACTCACCGTTGGCCCGATTCGTTCCAGCGACCCAGGCGAACCTTCGTGCCGCTGCGATCGATTGCGCGCCTTGGCGCGGTACATCGTCATGTCGGCGTGATTCAGCAGGCTGTCGGCATCGTTGCCATGATCCGGGTGGATCGCGACGCCGATGCTCGCGCCGACGCGGAAGCTGCGATTGCCGACAAGAAATGGCGATTCCAGCGCAGCCCGGATACGGCGCAGCGCCTGGCCCACTTCACCGGGTTCCTTCAGCTCGCACAGGATGAAGACGAATTCGTCGCCGCCGTAGCGGCCGACTGTGTCGCAGGCGCGCATGCACGAGTACATGCGCACAGCAAGCTCCGTCAGGATCTGGTTTCCGGTTTCGTGGCCGCAATCGTCGTTGATGGCCTTGAAACCGTCCACGTCCATCAACAACACGGCACTGAAGTGCGGCGCCCGTTGGGCGCCGTGTATGGCCTGCATGAGCCTGTCCATCAACAGCGCCCGGTTCGGCAGGCCGGTGAGCGCATCATGTGTCGCTTGGTGCCGCAGGTTGCGCTGCAAGTCCTTCTGCGAGCTGAAGTCCCATGCGAGGGTCGATATCAGTCCGCCCTGCGACCCGGCGTTGCGATGAAATGCGGTGACCTGCCAGAGCGGGATCGGTTGTCCGAGGCGGTCTATCATTGTCGTCTCGCCGCACCAGACGCCGTTGCGAATCGCGGCGGGGATGGAGCGGTTGCGGACGAGCTCGCGGGATTGCGCGGAATAGCGGTCCAGGATGGATTCGCCGGTGAGACTCGCGGTTCGGCCAAGACCGAGCATGCTGCGTCCGGCGCTGTTGATGTAGAGCAGGGCGCCGTCCAGGTCGGTGATCATGGCGAGGCCCGGCATGCGCTCATAAAGCGCGAATACGGCGAACAGGCCTTCGTATGCCGCCGCGTTCATCGCGGGCGGCAATTCACCAAGCGCATCTGTGACCAGAGCCGCGGGATCGTTCATTCGGTGGCCACCTCGACCCGACAATGACGGCCAAAGTATCGGGGGTCCGTGAGCCGGACAATCCGGTAAAGACCCGAAGTGCTGTGGGGGAATACCGGGGGAACGCCCCGGTTGAATCAGGGCGCTATCAGCCCGCGGCGGATGGCATAGCGGACAAGCCCGGCCGTGTCGTGGATTCCGAGCTTGCGCATGATCCGGCCGCGGTGCGATTCCGCCGTCTTGACGCCGATTGAAAGCAGGGTGGCCACCTCTTTGGTCCGGTGGCCTTCGGCGATCAGTTGCAGGACTTCCCGCTCGCGCAGGGTCAGCGGGTCATCGTCGGGTCGATTCTTCGAGCGGTAGGCGTCGACGACGATCTGCGAGATGCCCGGGCTCAGATAGACGTCATTGGAGGCGACCGCCCGCATGGCATCCAGCAGATCCTGCGCCGCCT
>Ga0302046_10004693_pt1 | contig 12130 bp, 10 predicted proteins | sample RVTome_11_FD_200261 | JGI IMG/M metagenome (GOLD analysis project Ga0302046, IMG submission 200261) | Soil microbial communities from uranium-contaminated site in the Upper Colorado River Basin, Wyoming, United States - RVT147D111 (version 2) ... | reverse complement strand
CTTGTCGTCCGGAATCCGCCAGACTTCTCCGGGCCGATAGTATCCGCCGACAAGGTGGTTGTCTTCCCGGCCTGTCGCTACGACCGCCTGCGGCGGAGTCCCGGACTCCGCATACGACTGGTCCTTACCGATAAGGATCACCTTCGAAACCCCATGTGAAATGCCAGTTGCAGACAGGCGTACGTCACCGAATGCCCACCGTGAACGCCACGAGCCGCGACCGCCCACGGACGCTGCGCCGTCAGTTCGCCGGGCCCGATGGTCCGGAGGTAGTGCCAGCGGCCCTTCATGCGTTTCCCGCCGGGTGCGGCCCATCCATACGGTCCGGATGCTCCCGGTACCGCGCCAGTGCAGCTCCCACTAGAATCCAGAAGATCATGTACAAGCCATTGATGCCCGCTCGCGACACATGTTCGGTGAACATCGCAAGGGCGACAATGAGACCGCAGTACACCGCGGCGCTCCGGACGCTGGCTTGTGCACCAGACACCCCCTGCCGCCACGCCAGCAGCAGCAAGAACGCGGTCACCCCAAGCATGCCGAGGTAGATCAGCGTTCCGTGCCAGCCCGTGGCTACGAGTTGACCCAGTACCTCGTTGTGCGGAGTCCGGCCAAATCGGTCGTTGTAGGCATTGACGCCGTGACCCATGGGATTCTCCAGGAACATCTCCACTGCTGCTGCCCAATAGGTGGCCCTCACCGCAAAGGACTGGTCCTCTGTCGGATTGGCGATCCCCGCCAGGCGTTGCTCGAATCCGGCACCGGCCTCACCCGCGAGAATTCGCGAAGACGCCCACCACCCGATCGCCACCACCAGCGACATTGCGACCAGGCCCGCCGCAAACCTGCGGAACCGTAGGACGGGACGGCCACGGCCGTCGAACACCGTCGCGACTAACAGTACCGTCCCGACCGCAGCCCAGGCCATGCGGCCGCCCGACACCACCAGGAACACCAGTAGCACGCCCCCAGCGATCACCACGGGTGAAGTGGCCCGGCCGCCCTTGAACAAGCCGACACCGGCAGCCAAACCCGCGGCGGCCAGGTACGCCACCGTATTCGGACCGGACGTCGTGTCAGACAGGAAGTAGAAACCTTGTTGGCGGTCCAGCGTGAATAGACGGACTGGGGAGACGCTAAAACTGCCCGGCGCAACCTGAAACAGCATCACTGCCGTGACAATCAATGCCACGGCCATCACGCCCTTGAGCAGGACGTTTACCCGCCGTTCGGTCATCCACAGGTTCTGAAACAGGAACGACACGGCCCACGGATAGCCGACCAGCCGGACCGCAAAAGCCAGATCACGCGTGCCAGCGTGCACCACCGTTACGAAAAGTGCAACAAAGATGTAGGCGAGGAATACCAGGTCCTTCCCATTGACGAGGACGCCGCGCCCCGACAGCGCGTTGGTCCACGGCAAGACGGCCAGACCAACCCCAACGAGAGCTGCACCGAACATCGGGCTCAAGGGGAACAGCCCAAGGAACACCACCCCCAACCAAAACAACATCAGCGATGCGGGTGATTCAGACGTCGCACCGTGGACGTCAGATCACGAGGGTTGTGAGCTACTACACTCACCTTCCGCTGATAGTCCAGCTCGACTCCCAGCATGTAGATCTCCATGAAGCCGAGGCAGCCAGGGATCTGAAGGCCAACGTTGGCGACCGTCTTGCTGATACCGCACCGCGGCTGCGCGCGCCAGGTCTCTCATTCATGCAGGATTATGCCCTGCCGATCGCGATCTTGGATGTCGGCCGACGAGAAACTTGTAGATCCCGGCGATCCCAACATCACGCAACGCGGCGTAGTCGTCAGGGTTTCGGGCTCTCTCCCGGGTGAGCCATTCCCGGGCCAGGGCCGCCAGAACGGCGAGCACTACTCCGATCAGGCCGCCAACGATAATGCTGCGTCTCAGACGCGGCCGATCTGCGGTACCCTCTGGGTGCGTCACGATCGTCAACTGCGGTGTATTTCGCACCTCCTCGATTCGCGCTTGCTCGAGTGCTTGAGCTAGGCCGGTGTAGACCTGCTGGCGCAGCGACACCACGCGCCGAAGTCGGTCGACGGTCAGGGTCAACTGTGGCGAGCTCTCGTAGTCCCGATTCTGCTCTAGAAACTGGCGCAAGTCCGCTTCAGCGCCCCGCAATTCCTCCTCGACTTGCACCAACCGACCTTCCACAAACGTCCGCTCGGCGGACGCCAGGCGCTGGCGGCGACGGTCATCGAAGTCGGCTATCAGTTCCAGAATCCGCCGGTTTATCATCTCCGCCAGAGGAGCCCACTTGGCCTCCGTTTCGATCTCCAGAATGCCAGTTGTCGCATCCGAGGAGGTTCTGATCGCTCCCTGCAGGTACTTGACAGCCCCGAGCTGCGTACGATGCGGCGTCGGTCGCTCGATCTCGAGCAGCTCAATCAATGTTCCTTCGATCCGCTCTCCATCGTCGACGAACTCAAATCCAGAGTTTGCCAACGCGCGCAACAACTCCGGAGACTTGGCCACTGCGGCGTAGAAGTCTGGCGACTGACTCACGAGTCCGCTCGGCAGCGACACTCCGAACTGGCTGGCCAGCGATGAGTAGCGATCGAGTCCCCCACCGCCTGCCCTCTCCGGCAGGATCTGCGACATCGCGTTGTACGAGCGGCCAAGGAAAAGCACCAGCACCAACGCCAGCACTGCGCACGCCACCGGTATCACGAACAGCACGCGCACGTGCCGCAGCACGAACGCAACTGTTCCCAAGAGTGAGAAGTCGCCTTGGTCATCCTCACCGAGCGTTACGAGATCCCGGCGGAGTTGGCCCTTGGATTCGGGATACTGCTGGAGATGACTCATTGCAGGATTCCCTCATCGCGAACGCCCTCTGCCGTCAGCACCTTACGCGGCGCGCGCGGAACGTACAGGACGATTTGCCGGCGCCCTAGCGGCGAAGGCGTCGTTTCCCGGTACAGATTACCTACGCAAGACACTAGGACGATGAAGAAGAGGTGGATGGCCGAGACGGAGCGTAGCGCGGGCTCAACTCCGGACAGTACCAGCCAACAGACAAGTGCGCCAAACAGCGCTAGCGCGTCGCCGCGATAGCTGCCGACCTGGACCAGCACCGTCAACTGCCGGTACATGCGCACGATGAGAATCACCGCGAGCGCCAGCGTGATGAAGCCGGCGTCAAACACCATCTGCATGAACGCGTTGTGTACGTGGCTCCACTGCGTACGGGACTCGAGCACTGCCGGCGGAGCTCCGCCATAGCCCCATAGGTGCTGGATGCGGAGGTCAGCGATGTACCCGATGCTCTTCAGCCACACAGCCAGCCGGTTCGTTGCCGTAAGATAGGATTCCAGCGTGTTGCGTTTGAGCAGCGCAGCCGCCACAGGGTTTTGCGTGAGGAACACCACGATCGGCACGACCGCGTTCCAGAACATGGGAAGTAGCGGAAACGCCACAAAAGCATACACCGAGCGAAGGCCCCACCTTGTGGGCAGCGCGAGCACTGCGATTATGATTATGAGCGCAAACAACGGAGTGCGCCGGTTGTACATGAGCAGCCCAAATAAGCACACGGCGAGGAGGGCAATACCGGCCGCCACGGATGGGTAGCGGATCCACGTCACGGATCTTATCGTGGGCGCGAGCCGCTTGCGTCGCCACAAGTGGACTGCACCGACGATTCCCAGCAAGAGCGCGAAGAACGGTATGTCGAGATCACTGCGCACGAGCGGCGCCCGCTCGGCCAGATTGTGAATCGAGCCAGGGATGAGGTGGAAGCCGATGTAGGATTGCGCGTAGAGAAAGCCCGCCACGAAGGCAACGGCCACGCTAGACCATACGTCCTGAAAGAAGCGGCGTCGGCGTTCCCGATAGACCGAGGCTGAATACACGGTGTGCCAGAACAGTGCGTGGATGATCAGTGTCGCGGCATTGCCTATGGCGATGGCCCCGCTCTCAGAGCGAGAGAAATACAGCGTACTGTACAGCAGCACGTACGCCAAGGGAAAGGCCAACGACAGCGTGCCTGAGACCGGTAACCCAGTCCGAAGCGCGTTGATGGTCCGCAGCAGTACGTACGTCGCGGCCGGCAGGATCAACAGCCCATGGAACAAGACAATACCGCTCAGCTGTGCCAACCCAGGGCCGAACTGGTAGAGAGTGAAATACGAAACGACGAGAAGTCGGATTCCCATCCGTCCTCGTGGGGCTATGTCAGCGCGACAGTTGACGTTCGGAAACCGTCTAAACACCGGATTCCACAGCGCGATATGACAATCACGTTCAGGACGAGCAGACTCGTCACACTCGACAATCCGGTCAACCTGCGGCGGTAAGCACTTAACGTCACAACGCGCCTAGCGCCCAGCGATCGCGTCCAAGAAGTCTGCCTTCGGAAACACATCCAGCCGTCCGCCCACCGTCGCATCGAGCACCTCACGGCCGGCCCGGCTGAAAGCGTCGTGCGCCCACCGGTACGCCAACTCCTCCCCCTTGTAGTCCGGAATCCGCCAGACTTCTCCGGGCTGGTAGTAGTCGCCGATGAAGTGGTTGTCCTCCCGCCCTGTCGCCACAACCGCCTGACTCGGAATCCCGGACTCCGCGTATGAGTGGTCCTTGCCGATGAGAACCACCTTGGCAAACCCCATGTGAAATGCCAGTTGCAGGCACGCGTAAGTCACCGAGTGGCCCCCGTAGATCCCGAAAGTGACGTCACCATGAAACCCGGGCCGAAAGGTCAACCTCAGATACTCAACCTCCTCACCGGGCCGAAAATATCGCCTCCCGTTCCAATTGACGAACCGGGCCGATACGGGCGCTGCCGCGATCTCCCGCGCCACATAGCGGATCTGCGACGCAACATCTATGGTGACGAGATATGTGGGGTCAATACCGTGCGTCTCGCGAAGCCTGTAGCCCCGGTTCATTCCCATCACCACCATTCCGCGCGCAGGTGTGAGATCCATTCCCCGAACGCTCGGGCCGTTTGCGACGATCAGACACTGCTCGCCCACGTGACGATCCCGGTATGCCGCGAGCCGCGCCCGCGCGTGCCGCCCCCCGCACCCTGGCAGGTGCCACGCGATCCAATGGGGGAGGTGTCGAACCCTCCGAGCTGCGGCAGCCCACAACCGCTCCGTCGTGAGCTCGCCCGGTCCTACAGTGCGAAGATATCGCCAGCGGCCCTTCATGCACTGCTCTCACGCTGCGGATCACTCGCTCCCCTCGGGCGGCCTCGGCGTCGCGCCAGCGCCGCTCCCACCAGGATCCACAAAGCCACCGGTACCCCGCTGCTGCCCGTATGCTCCGATAGCATCCCGTGCGTACTCGACGTAGCATCCTGCCATGCCCTCAGCATCATGGACACGTTCACGTCCAGCGAAGCGAAACAGAACAGCGTCCCCCGCGCAATGCCGCCAAGAACGCAAGCCCGAGCCAGAATGGCATCAGCCATGGGGGTCGCGCGCGCGACGTACGAAAACATACTCGTCGCGGAAAGGTCCCAGCGGGACGTGGGTGAAGATCGCGCGTGGCACGATGGTGGCGCCCACGGCAGCCGATGCGAGTATCTCACCGACACGGGCATCCCATTCGCTTGGGCCGGAAACTCGGGGGGCGTGAGGAAACGTCTCAGCGAGCGATCGACCCACTGGCCGGACCCCAACAGGCTCGAGCAGCCAGCTCAACTCCGTCGCGGAATCAACCTCGGGCAGGACGCTACGCAAGTCGACCCTCTCGAACAGATCTAGCCGCCCCCCCACCCCTGCGTTCACGACTTGCACGCCGCGGGCCTGGAAAAACTCCCTGGCCTGGCGGAACTTAGCCACCGTCTCCTCCATCCGTGGCTGATGGTACTTCCGGCCTACACCGAAGTACCTCGGATCGAAATGGTCGGGATCGTCGTCGGCCGTGGCCGTCAAGTCGCGGCGGTTGTGGATCATCACACTCGTCTTCCGCTGATACTCCAGATCGACCCCGAGCAGGTAGATCTTCGTGAAACCCAGGTAGGCGAGTATCTGCAGACCTACGTTGGCGACCGTCTTGTTGATGCCGCACCGTGGCAGGTCGTCACGGAACGACAGACTGTCCAGGTGCAACCAGTACACATTGTACGCTGCCTCGATGAACCGTGTGAAGTCAACGTTGTACGGATGCAGGTCTGGAAAGAACGCGAGCTCGACCTCTTGCACCGTTGCGTTGATAAGCTCAGCCGTATCCCTTGCAACACGATCGTCAATGACGGCGTACATCGTTGGACGCCACGGAAGCCGCTCGAACATGAGGTCGAATCGATTGAAGCACATCGTCCGTTCGTGCCGAAGCAGGTGCAGCGGTGTGAGGTTTAAGCTTGGACCGTTCCCAACGAGGAACGCGCGTTGCCCGGCGAACCTCCCTCGAAGGCGACTCCATCGCCAGATGTTCGCCGAGTCGTTCCGGAATGAGCGTCGGGCGCGGACGATTGCCGCCCGGGCTGCCCGACTCAGCCACGTGACACCCCCCTCCTCCCGGAGGATCGTCACCGTTTTCCGCCACGCCGCCGTCAACTCGCTCAAGCTCGCCTCTTCCACACGGTCCGGGCAAGAGCTTCTCGTAGTCGCCGCTGGGCGCAGGCTAGCCGTTGCTGCAGCCGCATCATTCGGCGCCCCCTGAAAGCGGTGCGGGCCGGGCTATGAAGAATGACCGGCCATCCGCGACGGGTCCCAGCGGTACGTGCGTCCGGATGAGGCGCGTTGCCCACAACATCGCTTCCTCCGTTGTGAGCGCGAAGAGCGGTCGGTCGGCCAGGGACTCAGATGGCGCAACCTCCACGCTGCATGCAGCCAGCAGCTCCGGTGTCACGGGCCGTATCCCCGACCCCGCCTTGGCCAATTCGCAAAGCTCCCATTCAAGCGTCCGCCTCCGAACGACATGGCGGAGCATGCCACGCGGAAACTGGGTCAACCGCCCACCTACGCCAACGTTCAGGACTCCCACCCCACGTCGGCTCGTCTGCCGCGCCGCATCGTCGAATGCAGCTGTCATCCTTGCCATCACCACGTTGTCGGGCTGATGGTACCGGCGGCCGGTGCCAAAGTACCGCGGATCGAAGTGATTCGGGTCGTCATCGTTGCGGGACCGAACGGCATCCCCCTCATCGATCACCGACGTGTGTATCTGATAGCTGGCATCGACCCCGAGCAGGTAGATCGTGCTGAACCCCAGAAACACGAGGACCTGCATCGCGGCGTACGCCACCGTCCCACCCAGCCCAACATGCGGCAGGTCGTCGTAGAAGCCCTTGAAATCAGGGTAGAGCCAGAAGACGTTCGCCAGGTCGCCGATCGCTGCACGGATCGCGATCCCATCGCTGTGGACGTCGGGTAGAAACGCGTACTGCACATCTTCAATGATCTCCGGGATCTCGGCAGCCATATCGAGTGCGACGGCGCCGTCCACGTTCATGTACATAGTCGGCCGCCAGGTCAGGCGTTCATACATCAGATTGAAGCGATTGAAGCAGATCGTGTGCTCCCCCGCGAGGAGATGTAGCGGCGTCACGTTGAGGCTCGGACCGTTCCCGACTAGGAACGCGCGTTGGCCTCGGTACCATCCCCTTAGACTCTGCCAGCGGCGCACGTTGCGATAGTGATACGGCCGAATGATCCTCGCGCCGCGGATTCGCAGGTTGCGGGCCCCGCGCGTGAGAAAGGCTGCAACCCCTTCCTGCCTGATGACATCCAACGACTTCCCGACGAATCGTCGCATCCCGTCTAAGCCCCCATCCTCACCACGACATCCGGGCAGCAGCCACTAGGTATGCCAGCACGACGGCTGCTGGTCCGAGCACCACGGAGCGCTCCAAGCGGAGGAACGTGATCTTCATCGACGCGTATGACAGGCGTGCCGTGTATGGCGCATAGAACGCAAGGTAAGCGGCCAGATAGGCGACCGCGAAGCCGTACCAGTCCATGATTGGAAACAACACCGCCGCGATCACCGCGAATACGGTACCGGTCACTCCGTTCGCAATGTGCCACACGATGTGATTGGTCGTGCTGTACAACTGGAGATGCATCGCGCCAAACCGCTCGACGAATCCTGCAGCGCCGAACATCGCCCACAGAAACACCGGAATGAAATCCACGTTGCTCCCGATCAGTCGGATAATCGCCCCTGCGCCGAGCCCGACCCCCACGAAAAGCAGCACGTAGGTCCAGTGCGCCAGTCTCATTCCCCGCGTCGATACGCGTATCAGCTCCTGCAGGTCCGCGCGGGCCCGAAGCCTCGCCAACCTCGGGATCTTCGAGTAGAACGGCGCCATCGAGAAGTTGCGAATGGCGGTCAGCAGGTGCATCGAAAACAGGTACGCCGCCACGCGACCGGCGTCGGCGATCTGGGCGTACACCATGCCGCTGAACTGTAGCGGCGCCTGTCCGATCAATACGCCGAGTCCGCTCCGCCACGCGCTGGGCCACACTGAGTCCATGATCTGTGCGTGCACTCGTCGGTCAGTGAACTGCCGGAACCGCCCTTCCACCACATGCCGCGCAAGTAGCCAGTTGCGCACCACGTTTAGCAGCATCCATCCCTGGTGGGCTACCACGAGCCCCACCAGGCCGCCACCAAGAAGCAACACCAGGATCGTCGTGCCGATCTGACCCACATTCATGAGGGCTTCCCACCGGCGGACCAGCGCGACCCGGTTCAGCCCCTGCAGGTACGCACTGTACAGGTTGCCCCGCAGGATAACCACCGAAGCAGCGACCACGAGTCCCCAGGCGAGCCATCCAGTGCCGGGTGCCTCCAGAAATCCGATCGGACGTGCTACGGTCAGCGTGCCCACCGTCAGGAGCAGCAGCGTCGCAAGCATTGTGAGACGCGTGTAGATGACGCGCATGGTCGCGCAGATCCGCTCCACGGCTCGCCAGTTTGGTTGAGCTCCTTTGGGGACCGTCACCGGCTGACGGAGATCGCGCAACTGCGAGTCGTCCAGGCCGCCGAGCGCGAATGCGATCACTCGCGCGAACGTAGGACTGAATCCGAGATCCGCCTGGAGTTGCAGCGTGATGAACGATCGAAAGAGGTACCAGACGGCCACCTCCTCCGCTGAAAGGCGGGTGAGGATGAGCGGCAGCACCACGATGATGCTTAGCGACCGCGTGAGATAACTTCCCCACGTCATCATGGTCGGCGACTGCCAGGCTCTGACGAGGATCGCCGCGAGCATCACCCGCACGGGCTGATTCCGCCGCACCCTCGTGCCGGCCTCCCCGCGTCGCGGCCGGATCCGCGTGGCTTACTAGGATGCAAACAGGAGGACCGGGCTGGGCCGGACGGCCATCACCAGCGTCCACAGCACTTCTAGTACCTGCCAACGCCATGAGCCATCGATCCGTATAGGCGGTGCCTCTACTCGCGCTCCCGGTCGCGCTCGCACGCTGCAATCAAGACCGCCGCCGTAGGCGGACCGGTCCCCGCTCATCGAGGCGCCACGAGAAACAGCTCGGCCGGGCCCACGAGATAGACGATTTCGCCCGCAGGAATCACTGCTGTCGACGCGGTCTGCTCGGCACCCCACTGGGTTACCGCCCACCCGGGGGAGGCAATCCTGATTTCGTACGCGTGCGCCGACGGCGCAATCGCCCACGCCGGTCCATCATCCCCTCTCAACAGTGCCAAGACCGTCACCGATGGAAACGGCTGAGGCACTGCCCCCCGCTCCACGACGCGATCGCGCAGCATAGTGGCAAGAGTGGCAAATGCCGCAACAGTACGTCTGGGGCGTGATCCGTCGAAGAACAGTGCGCGCGCTTCGCAGGGACGTTCGCTGAAAAAAGCATGGAATGCGAACAGGCGCTCAACACCAATCGCCAAGGTCGCGAGCAGGTCCGTCGTCATAATGGCAGCCAGCTCCCGCTCGTCGTCCGTTCGACGGCGACATCGATCCATATCGCCTGGCTCAGGGTGAATACCTGCCTCAGTCCGCCACACGGGCCGCCGGCCGCCATCCGACATGCGCTCAACCATCGCTCGCGCGGGTCCCGGAGAGCAGGACGGCGTCGACCGACAGCGGCCGGGGTGCACGTATGCGTGATAGGTAAACACGTCTAATCGGGTCACCTCTTCGCTCGCGAGGAAGCCTTCGAGGAACTCGGGCTCGCGCAGGTGCGCGAACGGCGGCGCTGGAGTGATGCGGTCGGTTTCAAGCGCGTACGCGACGCTAGGCCCCGCGAGCCGGCACGCCGCACATGCGCGCGCCATGACACCATCGGCAGTCCGTAGTAGAGCCTGATAGACGCGGAGATGCGTCGTTCCCGGTTCTACCGCGAGAAAATGGATGTCAGGCTCGTTCCACACCTCCCAGACGGCGGCCAGGTCCCGATACCTCGAGACCACCGACGCGACATACGCCGCCCAGTCATTCATGTCGCCGGCGGCATGTGCCGCGGCGCCGAAATAGAACGACGGCCACGGATAGGGCGCGGCATCCGGGGATGACGAGGCCCATTCCGGGGTACGGTCGAGCGATCCGAGAACCTGAAGGCCCTCCCTCGCAGCGAGGTAGAGAACGGAATCCGGCCACTGGTGCTCCCCTTCCGAGGGCTCAATCACTGGCCAGGTGGTCACACCGACACGATGCGCGCGAATCCAGCCGGCACCTAAGTAACGCGCCTTCTGAAAGCCCACGCTGTCGAACTCCACGTGAAGCCCAAGGGTTGTCGCGCCCCCGTCGCGCAGGATGGCCGGCACAACCACAAACGCCCAGGATCTCGTGCATTCGCGTGCACGGATCATCGCAGCATACCATCCTGGTTCCAGTGGGCCGACGGGGATGGTTCCGGACCACGCAGGCAGCCCCGCCGTCCCCGGAACCTCCATGACCGTTGCACGGCGCGCATCCCGCACTAGCAATTGGACCGACTCCGGGCGTAGCAAATCGGAAGACGTCCAACGGACTCGCACCGAATCGTCCACAAAGTGGATCGACAGCTCTGCTTCCGTCCACGCGAAAAGGGATCGACACACTTCGCGGTCGGATAGTCTCAGCGTCGGCTCGGTGAGTGCGTACGCGCCGGCCCCTTCTCGGTGTCGGACGTGAATCCGCACGAAACCCCAGGAGACGCCCGCAGGCACGGACAGGGGAATCGAGATCTCCCGCCATGCCCCGTCACCGCGGACGGCGACCGCCGGTGACGCCCGCCAGGCGTGGCGCCCGTCGGTGACGCTTCCGACCTGCGGCAGGATGGTGAGTGACAGCGCCTCCGAGGCTCGAATCCAAAACGCGATCGTATCGCGAGACACGAACGACCGCACTGCCGATCGTACCGCGACCGTAGAGTCGAAGAGACCCCCGAACGCCACCGCCGCACCGCCCTGCTGCGACGTGTCGGACGGCGGCAAGGCACGCCCCGAGTACCACGTATGAAACGTGTCCGCAGCGCTCGGCCGGACCCGCCAGGGCATGTCCGCAAGATCCGCCTCAGGTATCGGGGAAAGCAAGACGCGATCGCCGCTGGGACGCGCGCACCCCACGAGCACAAACGAGAGGAGAACGACAGCCGCCTCCCGCTTCATCGGGTGCTCCCGGATTCCGGAACCTCCAATTCCCGAGTCAGGCGCCGAGCCATCAGCGCCTCCGCTATCGTGAACTGGAACTCTTCGTCGATATCCACGGCCTCTAGCGGATTAATCGGAAACAGAATCGGGCGCGCACCGATTCTTCGCCCGTGCGCAGTGAACGTGGCGCGCGAGAACAGATACAGACACGAGTTCTCTTCGAAGATGGGAGGAAGATCCTGACTGCGGACGTCGCGGTCCAACTCGTGGTTGATCGGCCGCCCGTCAGGCCAGTAGAATCGCGTCCTGAACTCATTCACGGTGAACAGCGAATCGTGGTCGCCGGGCTCAAAGAATCGCTCGATGGCGCTGTCAATCGTGTCAGTCCTCAGCAGCGGATTCGTGCTGTGCGTCTGAAGGAAATACTCGCCTTCCGTCTGATCAATGTCCCACGCGATCAGCGGATTCGCCCGAACCATGTCGCCCAAGAGATGCGGCGGTCGCCGGACGTACACCGCCCCCAGGCGCTCAGCCTCCAGTCCGATATCGTCCGAATCTGAGTTCACCACTATGCGTGTGATGTACCGAGACGATCGGAGC
>Ga0302046_10004692_pt1 | contig 12131 bp, 11 predicted proteins | sample RVTome_11_FD_200261 | JGI IMG/M metagenome (GOLD analysis project Ga0302046, IMG submission 200261) | Soil microbial communities from uranium-contaminated site in the Upper Colorado River Basin, Wyoming, United States - RVT147D111 (version 2) ... | reverse complement strand
CCGCTGCTGTGACCCCCGGCACCACCTCGAAGCCGATGCCCTGTGCGGCGAGCGCCTCGATCTCTTCGCCGCCGCGGCCGAAGATGAACGGGTCGCCGCCTTTCAGCCGCACCACGCGCTTGCCTTCGCGTGCGAGGCGCACCATGAGCGCGTTGATCTCGTGCTGCGAGGCCGCGTGGCGGTCCTGCTCCTTGCCTACGTAGATGCGCTCGGCGTCGCGGCGCACCAGGTCGAGGAGCGCCGGCGCGACCAGGTGGTCGTAGAGCACCACGTTCGCGCGCTGCATCACGCGCAGCGCCCGCAGCGTCAGCAGCTCGGGATTGCCGGGCCCGCCCCCCACCAGGCTGACGAAGCCTGCCGGGTTTTTTTCATTCGGATTTTTCAATTCGTTTTCCAAAGCGTCGCTCGCGCCCTTCTCGTTTCCCGACATCATCATGTCGGCGACCGGTCCATCCATGATCTCCTCCCAGAAGCGCCTGCGGACTTCCGGGTCCGGGAAGCGGCGCTTGGAGGCGGCGCGAAAGCGCCCGGCGAGCGCGGCGAGGCGGCCGAAGGCGAAGGGGACTACCGACTCGATCAGCGTGCGCAGCTTCCTCGCCAGCACCGGCGAGGTGCCGGCGCTCGAGACCGCGATCTGCAGCGGCGGCCGGTCGATCACCGAGGGCATGATGAAGCTCGAGAGCGCCGCGTCGTCGGCGACGTTGACCGGGATGCGCAGCGCGCGCGCCGCCGCGGACACTTGCGCGTTGACCTCGGCGTCGTCGGTCGCCGCCATGGCGACCTCGGCGCCGACCAGGTCTCCCGGCTGGAAGTGCCTGGGCTCGTGGCGCAGCGCGCCCACCAGCGTCAGCTCCGTCAGGCGCGCGCTCAGCTCGGGAGCGATCACCGTGACGCGCACGCCCGAGCGCAGCAGCGCCTCGGCCTTGAGCGCCGCCACCGCGCCGCCGCCGACCACCACGCCGGGCTTGCCGCGCAAGTCGAGGAAGGCGGCGAAGTAGGCGCGGTCGGCCGTGGGCGCAAGGCTCATGGCAGCCACTCTAAAGGCGGGCGCGGCCGCGTAATTGATCTAGGTTAAATCGCCGGCCATCGCTTCGGGCAACCTGCCTGCATGCTCCGATTCGCGCTTTTTCTCGCCTTGTCTGCTGCCGCGGCGCTTGCGAGCGCGCAGGCGCCCGCGCCGGCACGCAAGGCGGAGCTCATCGACCTGGTGCGCCAGGACTGCGGCTCCTGCCACGGCCTCACGCTGAAAGGCGGCCTCGGCCCTTCGCTGGAGCCCGCCGCGCTCGCCGACAAGGACGCCGAGGCGCTCGGCTTCGTCATCCTGCACGGCCGGCGCGGCACGCCGATGCCGCCCTGGCGCGAGCACCTCTCCGAAGCCGAAGCGCGCTGGATCGTCGAGCAGCTGCAGAAGGGATTGCCCGAATGAAGCTCTTGTTTGCTGCCGTTTCCGTATTGCTTCTTTCTTCTTCTTGCACGAGTACTGAGCTACGAGGGACAGGCGACCTAGGGCTTGTGATCGAGCGCGCCGCCGGGCGGGTGATGCTGATCGAGACCACCGGGCGCTCGGCGCTCGCGCGCATCGAGGGTCTGGGCGACCTCTCGCACGCCTCGGCGGTGTTCTCGCGCGACGGCCGCTACGCGTACGTCTTCGGGCGCGACGGCGGGCTCACCAAGGTCGACATGCTGCGCGCGCGCATCGAGCGGCGCGTGATCCAGTCGGGCAACGCCATCGGCGGCGCGATCTCGCAGGACGGCCGCATCGTCGCCGCGGCGAACTACACCCCCGGCGGGATCCGCCTCTTCGACGCGCGGACGCTCGAGCCGCTCGCCGAGGTGCTGACCGGGGCCAAGGTGGTGGGCATCGGCGATGCGCCGGGCAACCGCTTCGTGTTCAGCCTGTTCGAGACGGGCGAGATCTGGGTCGTCGATGCGTCCGATCCGAAGCATCCTTCCACCCAAAGAATCCTCGACGTGGGAAAACAGCCCTACGACGGCTTCGTCACGCCGGACGGCAGGCACTACATCGCGGGCCTGTACGGCGAAGACGGGCTCGCGCTGGTCGACTTGTGGAATCCGCAGGCGGGAGCGCGCCGCATCCTGGGGGGCTACGGCCGCGGCGAGGAGCCGCTGCCGGTGTTCAAGATGCCGCACCTGCGGGGCTGGGCATCAGCGGGGCGCTACCTGTTCCTCCCCGCGATCGGCCGCCACGAGGTGCTGGTGCTCGACCGCGTCACCTGGACCGAGGCGGCGCGCATCGCGGTGCACGGCCAGCCGGTGTTCGCCGTGGCGCAGCCCGGCGGCCGGCGCGTGTGGGTGAACTTCGCCTTTCCGAACAACGACGTGGTGCAGGTGATCGACACCGCGGCGATGGAGATCGTCAAGCAGCTTCGCCCCGGGCGAGCGGTGCTGCACCTGGAATTCACCCCGCGCGGCGAGCAGGCCTGGATCTCCTCGCGCGACGACGACGTGGTGGTGGTCTACGACACCGCGAGCTTCGCCGAGACCGCGCGGCTCGCCGCCGCCAAGCCGAGCGGCATCTTCCTCGCCTCGCGCGCGGCGATGACCGGGTTCTGAGATGGACGACGCCCTTCGCCTCGCCAACGCCTGGCAGCGCGGCTTCCCGCTCGCGCCGCGGCCGTTCGCCGACATTGGTTTTAAACACAAAACTTCGGAGCAAACCATCATCGGCCATTTCCGAAACCTGAAGAACCAAGGCATTCTCGATCGCATCGGGCCGGTGTTCCGGCCGAACGTGGCGGGGGCGAGCACGCTCGCCGCGATCGCGGCGCCCGAGGGCGATCTCGAGCGCGTCGCGGTGCTCGTCAGCCGCCACGAGGGGGTGAACCACAACTACGAGCGCGAGCACCGCTACAACCTCTGGTTCGTGGTCACCGGCCCGGACGAGCGGGCGGTGCAATGGACGCTCTCGTGCATCGAGTACGCCACCGGCTTGCGCGCGCTGCGGCTGCCGCTCCTCGACGAGTTCCACATCGACCTCGGCTTCGACCTCGAGACGCGTGCCGCGCCGCGCGGCGAGCCCACGGCGGCAACGCCGCTTTCTCCCGAGGAAAGAAATCTGGTCCCGAGCTTCACGCCCGGCCTGCCGCTCGTGCCGCGGCCCTATGCCGAGCTCGGCCTGGACGAGGACGCGGCGATCGCCACCCTAGGGCGCTGGCTCGAGGCGGGCGTGGTGCGCCGCATCGGCGCGGTCGTGCGCCATCGGCGACTGGGCTACACCGCGAACGCGATGGTGGTGTGGGACGTGCCCGAGGCCGAGGTGGCGGCGCTCGGCCGCCGCGCCGCCTCGGACCCGGCGGTGACGCTGTGCTACCGGCGCTCGCGCGCGCTTCCGCAGTGGCGCTATAACCTCTATTGCATGGTGCACGGCCGCGAGCGTGCTTGCGTCCTCGACGAAGTGAAGCGCCTCGGTTTGCAGCATGGCCTCGGAGCCTTTCCGCACGCCGTGCTCTTCAGCCGCCGCTGCTTCAGCCAGCGCGCCGCGCGCTATGGATGAGCTCGACCGCGCCATCGTGAACCGGCTCCAGGGCGGCTTCCCGCTGTGCGAGCGGCCGTTTGCGCGTGCAGCGCTCGATCTGAAAATAGATGAGAAAACCCTCATCTTGAGAATCAAAACCCTTCTCGATGAAGGCGTTCTCACGCGCTTCGGGCCGATGTACGACGTCGAGCGCATGGGCGGCGCGTTCACGCTGTGCGCGATGAGCGTGCCGGCGGAGGACTTCGAGCGCGTGGCGGCGCTGGTCAACGCCCATCCGGAGGTCGCCCACAACTACGAGCGCGCCCATCGCTTCAACCTGTGGTTCGTGCTCGCAGCGAGCTCCCGAGAAGCCATCGCTTTATTGGTTGAAAAGATCGAGCGGGAAACCGGGCATCGGGTGATGAACCTGCCGCGGGAAGAGGAGTACTTCGTGGAGCTGAGGCTTTCGGCATGAACCCGATCGACGAGCGCATCGTGCGCGCCACGCAGGGCGGGCTGCCGCTGGTGCCGGCGCCTTACGCCCGGATCGCGCAGGAAGTCGGGATTTCCGAAGCGGAGGTGCTGGAGCGCCTGAGAAGCATGCTCGCCGACGGGCGCATCCGGCGCATCGGCGCGGTGCCCAACCATTACGCGCTCGGCTACACCGCGAACGCGATGACGGTGTGGGATGTCGACGACGAGGCCGCGGGCGAGCTAGGCGCCGCGGTCGGTGCGCTTCCCTTCGTCAGCCACTGCTACCGCCGCCCGCGCCGGCTGCCCGATTGGCCCTACAACCTCTTCGCCATGGTGCACGGGAAATCGAAGGAGGAAACAAAGGTCTGTATAGAGGAGATTCGAATGCTGCTTGGCGCCGCCTGCCGGCGGCACGACCTCCTTTACAGCGTGCGCATCCTCAAGAAGACCGGCCTGCGCCTCTAGGGCCGTAGAACCGCTCGAGGAGCGGCCGGCGGAACTCGGCGTGGCAGGCGTTGCAGGCGGACTGCATGTCGTGGAACGCCGCGAGCGCCGCCTTGGCGTCGCGCCCGCGCGCGGCCGCCGCCACCGCCTGAGCGTGCCGGTTCGCCTCGGCGTCATGGCCGCGGAAGAGCGCCGCGCGCGGCCCGAGCCAGGTGATGATGCGCGCGCGCTCCTCGACCGGCGGCTGGGGATGCGATGCGACGCGCGAGGCCGCCGCCTCGACGCGCGCGTAATCCTCGTGCATCAGCCCCTCGGCGATCGCGGCCGCCTCGCGGCCCATGTCGCGCATGATGGCGCGCAGGGCGAGCGTGTCTGCGGCCCTTTCGGGCGGCCCGGCGCAGCCGGCGAGCGCTGCGGCGAGCGCAGCGAGCAATAGTCCCTTCATTTCCCGGGATTCTGGGCAGGACGGCGGGCCGTGGGTTTGACTTGCATCAAAAATTTCCCGCTTCACCCCCCTAGCATGGGGCAATGTTCAGAGTCTCGCGCTTCATGCAGGAGCTGGTCCGGCCGACGCCGGCCGGGCCGCGCCGCGACCCGCCGGGGCCGGTGGTGATCTGGAACCTGATCCGGCGCTGCAACCTCACCTGCATGCACTGCTACTCGGTCTCCACCGATATCGACTTCCCGGGGGAGCTCTCGACCAGCGAGGCGCTGCGGGTGCTCGACGACCTCAAGGCGGCGCGCGTGCCGGCGCTGATCCTCTCGGGCGGCGAGCCGCTGCTGCGCAAGGACCTCTTCGCCCTCGCTTCGCGCGCCCGCGAGCTCGGGTTCTACACCGCGCTTTCGACCAACGGCACGCTCATCGACCAGCCGCTCGCCGAGCGCGTCGCGGCGGCGCGCTTCGACTACGTCGGCATCAGCCTGGACGGCCTTTCGGCGACCCACGACCGCTTCCGCCGCAAGGAAGGCGCCTTCGGGCGCTCGCTGAACGCCCTGCGCCTGTGCCGCGACATGGGCGTCAAGGTGGGCGTGCGCTACACGCTCACCCGGGACAACGCCGCCGACCTGCCGGGCCTGCTCGACCTGGTGGAGGCCGAGCGCATCGACAAGTTCTACCTCTCGCACCTCAACTACGCCGGCCGCGGCGAGCGCAACCGCCGGCGCGACGCCGAGCTCCTCGCCGCGCGGCAGGCGATGGATCTCCTCTTCGAGCGCTCGCTCGGCTACGCGCGCGCCGGCATCGAGCGCGAGATCGTCACCGGCAACAACGACGCCGACGGCGTGTACCTGCTCCATTGGGCGAGGCGAAACATAGGCAATTTCGGCGAGGAGGAAGAGAAGCACTTGCGCGCCAAGCTCGCGGAATGGGGCGGCAACGCCTCCGGGGTGAACGTCGCGAACATCGACAACCTGGGCAACGTCCATCCCGACACGATGTGGTGGGATTGCACCCTGGGCAACGTGCGCAGCCGCGCCTTCGGCGACATCTGGCGCGACACCCGCCACCCGATCATGGCCGGCCTCAAGGCGCGCCCGCGGCGCGTCGGCGGCCGCTGCGGCGGCTGCGCCTACTTCGACATCTGCGGCGGCAACACCCGCGTGCGCGCCCTCAAGGTGAGCGGCGATCCCTGGGCCGAGGACCCCGGCTGCTACCTCGACGACGAAGAGATCGCGGCATGAGGGCCCTGTTTTTTCTGCTCGTTCTTTCCTTTCCGGGAATTCTTTTTTCAGAAGATCTTTATGAGAGGCATTGCGCCAGCTGTCATGGCGCCAACCGGCTGGGCGGCATGGGGCCGGCGCTGCTGCCGGAGAACCTGTCGCGCCTGAAGAAGCCGCAGGCCGCGCGCATGATCCGGGAGAGCCGGCCCGGCGTGCAGATGCCCGCCTTTGCACAACAAATAAGCAATGAAGAGATCTCGAGGCTGGTCGAGCTCATCTACTCGCCGGTCGTGCCGGCGCCGGCCTGGGGCGAAGCCGAGATCCGCGCCTCGCGCGTGGTGCACCACGCCCCCGGCACGCTGCCCGCGAAGCCGCAGTTCGCCGCCGATCCGATGAACCTTTTCATCGTGGTCGAGGCGGGCGACCATCACGTCACGATCCTCGACGGCGATCGCCTGGAGCCGATCCACCGCTTCGCCTCGCGCTACGCGCTGCACGGCGGGCCGAAGTTCACGCCGGATGCGCGCTACGTGTTCTTCGCCTCGCGCGACGGCTGGATCTCGAAGTTCGACCTGTGGAACCTGAAGACGGTGGCCGAGGTGCGCGCCGGCATCAACACCCGCAACGCCGCGGTGTCTTCCGACGGCAAGTTCGTGATGGTCGCAAATTACCTTCCGCACTCCCTGGTGCTGCTCGATTCGGATTTGAGATTGGTAAAAATCATCTCTTCCCCCTCGAGAATTTCCGCGGTCTACGACGCGCACCCGAGGAAAAGCTTCGTCGCCGCGCTGAAGGACGTCCCCGAGATCTGGGAGATCTCCTACGACCCGCGGGCCGAGCCGATCGCCGCGGGGCTGGTGCACGACTTCCGGACCATGGAGGGGAGCTTCGTCCCCGGCTTCCTCAACGTGCGCAGGACGGTTCTCGAGGACGTGCTCGACGACTTCTTCTTCACCCCCGACTACCGCCAGGTGCTGGGCGCGAGCCGCGACGGCAAGCGAGCCCAGGTGGTGCACCTCGACGTGCGCCGGGCGGTCGCTTCCTTCGAGCTGCCCGGCCTGCCGCACCTCGGCTCGGGCATCAGCTGGGAGCGCGAGGGCCGGCGCGTAATGGCGACGCCGAACCTGCGCGAAGGCGTAGTGAGCGTGATCGACGTCGCGAGCTGGAAGGTGCTGAAGGAGATCCCCACGCTCGGCCCGGGATTCTTCCTGCGCAGCCACGAGGCGACTCGCTATGCCTGGGTCGACTCGATGATGAGCCCCGGGGCGCGCGACACGCTGCAGGTGATCGACAAGCAGACGCTCGAAGTGGTGGCGCGGCTCACCCCCGAGCCCGGCAAGACGCTGGCGCACGTCGAGTTCGACCGCCATGGCCGCTACGTGCTCGCGAGCCTGTGGGAGCACGAGGGCGCGCTCATCGTGTTCGACGCGCGCACGCTCGCGGAGGTGAAGCGCATCCCCATGAAAAAGCCGGTCGGCAAGTACAACGTCCACAACAAGGTACTGCGCTCGGAAGGGACCAGCCACTGACATGATCAAGCGCCATCCCCAGATCAAGATCCAGGCGTTCCTCGCCAACCTGCCGATGTTCAGCGAGATGAGCCGAGACGAGCTCGACCGCGTCGCCGCGGCCACCGTGCCGCTGTACGCCGAGAAGGGCCAGGCCGTGTTCCAGTGCGGCGACCCCTGCACCGGCTTCCACGTGCTGGTCTACGGCCAGGTGAAGCTCGGCTTCACCTCGCCGCAGGGAATCGAGAAGGTGGTCGAGATCATCCGGCCCGGGCAGAGCTTCGGCGAGGCGCTGATGTTCCTCGACAAGCCCTACATCGTGTTCGCGCAGGCGATCTCGGATGCGATGCTGCTGCACGTGGCGCGCCACGCGGTGCTCGACGAGCTCTCGCGCGACCCCGGGTTCGCGCGCCGCATGCTCTCGGGGCTCTCGCGCCGCCTGCACGGCCTGGTGCGCGACGTCGAGGCCTACACCCTGCGCTCCGGGCAGGAGCGCGTCATCGGCTACCTGCTCGCCGAGGTGCCCGAGCACATGAACGGCGGAGCGGCCGAGGTGCACCTCACGCCGGGCAAGAGCGTCATCGCCTCGCGGCTCAACATGACGCCGGAGCACTTCTCGCGCATCCTGCACGACCTCGCCGCCGGCGGCCTGATCGAGGTGAACGGCCGCAGCGTGGCCATCCCCGACCTCGAGCGGCTGCGCCGCGGCGCGTAGCCGCGGCGCCCCGCCGCATAGTTGTCCGCGGTCAATGAATCGCCGCGCCGGCGTATCGCCGCGCCGGCCCAGCTGGTAGGACTTGCGCCGTCTCTCAACCGGCCTAGAGGAGGCTTCCCGATGAGCGCAATGCCGAAAGTCGATCCGCCCGCCAACGTCGTTCCCTTCACCGCTTCGCAGCGCCTGCCGTTCCACATCCGCATCGCCCGCGGCGAGCGCGAGCTCGGCCGCGCGGTCGAGATCCGCCACGCCGCCTATGCGCGCCACGTCCCGGCGCTCGCCGAGCTGCTGCGCGCGCCCGAGCCTGTCGACCGCGAAGCGGGCGCCGTGGTGCTGCTCGCCGAGTCGAAGCTCGACGGCTCCGCGCTCGGCACGATGCGCATCGAGACCAACCGCCACCGCCGGCTCGCGATCGAGCAGTCGGTGGCGCTGCCCGCCTGGCTGCGCACTCGCCCGCTCGCCGAGGCGACGCGCCTGGGCGTGTGCGCGAGCCGCATCGGGCGCGTCGTCAAGACGATGCTGTTCAAGGCGCTCTACCAGTACTGCCGGCGCGCCGGGGTCGACTGGATGGTGATCGGCGCGCGCTCGCCGCTCGACCGGCAGTACGAGGCGCTCTTGTTCCAGGACGTGTTTCCCGGCCGCGGCTTCGTGCCGCTCGCGCATGCGAGCCACCTCCCGCACCGCATCCTCGCCTTCGAGATGGACAGCGCCGAGGCGCGCTGGCGGCAGGCCGCACACCCGCTCTACGGCCTGTTCTGCCGCACGCACCATCCGGACATCGACGTGCGCGCCGAGGAGCTCGCCTGCGCGAGCGAGGCCGTCGCCTAGGCGGCCATGCCGCGCCTTTCGCTCGAGGGGACGATCCAGGGCCTGGCGGCCTACGGTGTGCCGCTGGCCCTGGCGGCGCTGACGCTCGCCGCCGCGACGTCCTGGGCGCCGTACTACCGGACGGGCGGCGAGCGCTCGCTCGCCCTCAAGGTGCTCGAGGAGGCGCCGGAGGAAGCGCTGCAACCGGCGCAGGCGCTGGCGCGGCTGCAGGCGCAGCCGCCGCTCGCCTACCTCGACACGCGGCTCTCGGAGTCTGCGTTCTGGTTCGGCTTCACCGCGCACCCGGCTCCCGGCGGGGTCGAGGTGGAGCTGCCTTCGCGGCACGCCGTCGACGCGGCGTGCTGGGAGGCGGAAAGGCTGGCGCCGATCGGGCAGGCATCGCGCGGCGGCGAGAGCGGCGCGCTGCGCGCGATCAAGGCCGGATTCGCGATCTCGCTCGGCACCCTCGAGGCGCCGGCGCGCGTGCTGTGCCGCGCCACCTACGCCGGCCCGGCGCGCATCTCCGCGCTGCAGTGGAGCCCGGCCGAGCTGCGCGCCTCGAGCGAGCGCTTCCACCGCAACGCCGGGCTGCTCGACGGGGGCGTGATCCTGCTCGCGCTTCTCGTGCTGGTGACCGCCGCGATCAACCGCGAGCCGCTGTACCTGGTGTTCGCCGCCTGGCTGGTGGCAAGCCTGCGCCTGGGCGCGATCTCCGCCGGCTGGGACCTGCAATGGTTCGAGCGCAGCGTGCCGCCGGAGTGGCTCGCGCCGCTGCGCAGCTTCACCATCGCCGCATACTACGTGCTCACCTACGCGCTCTTCAGCCGGCTGTTCCGCGACGACCTCGAGCGGCTCGGGCCCGCCTGGGCGCTGGGCGTGGCGAGGCTTTCGTGCGTCGCGCTGGTGGCGGCGGCCGCTCTGCTGCCGTTCTCGCGCTTCCTGCCGTTCATGTGGACGACGGCCGCGGTGGGCATCGCAGTGCTCGGCTTCCTGCTCGCGCGGATCCTCGCCGTGACCCGCTCGCGGGTGGCGATGTGGTACAGCGCCTCGCTCGCGGTGGTGCTGGCGGCCGGGCTCTACGAGGTCGCCGCCGCCGCGCTCGGCGTGAAGCTGCTGATCGGCACGGTGAACAGCGTGACCGCGGCGCTCGCCTCGAGCCTGCTCGCCGCGCTCGCCATCGCCGAGCAGATGCGCCAGGAGCGCGAGGCGCGCATGCGCGCCGAGGCGGAGCTGCGCGGCGCCTACGATGCGATCCCGATCGGGCTTTTCACGCTGGACCGCGACGGCGCTTTCCTGCGCGTCAACCCGGCGCTCACGCGCATGCTCGGCGTCGACCCGGCGCTCGGCGAGCGGCGCTACTGGAGCGATTTCTTCGCCCCGCGGGCGTGGAACCGGCCGCAGGAATTCGAGGTGAAAAGCAGCCCGCAGGCCGGCAGCGAGCCGAGGTGGTTCTTCGTCAAGGTCGCCCCCGCCGAGGGCAAGGTCGAGGGCTCGATGCAGGACACCACCGAGCGCTACCGCGCGACCGAGCGGCTGCGCTTCCTCGCCGGCAACGACGCCCTCACCGGCGTGCTCAACCGCCGCGGCATCGAAAGACTGCTCGAGGCCGAGCTCGAGCGCCTGGCGCCGGAGAAGGCGCTAGCGCTCGCCTACCTCGACCTCGACCGCTTCAAGCTGATCAACGATCTCTTCGGCCACCTCGCCGGCGACGAGGTGCTGCGCGAGGTGTGCCGTCGCGTGCAGGGCATGCTCGCCGAGGGCCAGGCGGTCGGGCGCATCGGCGGCGACGAGTTCGTGCTGGTGTTCCCGGGCGCGCCGGTGCGCGCCGCGGCCGCGATCTGCCGCGGCATCGTCGAGGCGCTCGGCACCCTGCCCTACCAGAGCGCGGACAAGGCGTTCCAGGTGAAGGGCTCGATCGGGCTGGTCGAGGCGCCCGGCGGCACGGCGGTGAGCGACGCGGTCTCCATGGCCGAGCGCGCCTGCCGCGCGGCGAAGGGCGCGCGCCACGGCGGCCTGGTGGTCTACGAGCGCGACGCGGCCGCGTTCCAGGAGCGCAGCCAGGAGCTGCGCCTGGTGAAGCGCCTGGGCGCGGCCGGCGCGCCCGAGGGGCTGTTCCTCGCCATGCAGCCGATCCTCTCGCTCGCCGCGCCCTTCGAGTGCCTCGACTTCGAGATCCTGGTGCGCATGCGCGAGGCCGACGGCTCGGTGGTGAGCGGCGGCCGGCTGATCGCCGCCGCGGAGAACAACGGGCGCGTCGCCGTGGTCGACCGCTGGGTGCTCGCGCGCACCCTCGACTGGCTCGACGAGCACCACGACGCGCTCTCCAGCACCCGCTTCGTGTGCATGAACTTGAGCGGCGCGTCGCTCAACGACGAGCGCTTCGTGCGCGAGGCCTTCGCCATGCTCGGCGCGCAGCCGCGCGCCGCGAAGCGGCTGTGCGTCGAGATCACAGAGAGCGTCGCGCTGCACGACCTCCCGAACACGAGGCGCTTCATCGAGCGCCTGCGCGGCCTGGGCGCCCGGGTCGCGCTCGACGACTTCGGCGCCGGCTACACCTCGTTCTCCTACCTCAAGGAGCTGCCGGCCGACGCGCTGAAGATCGACGGCAACTTCGTGCGCGGCGTGCACGCGCACCCGGCCAACCTGGCGATCGTCGAGGCGATCGCCGAGCTCGCCCGCAACCTCGGCATGAAGAGCGTCGCCGAGTGGGCCGAGGACGCGGCGAGCGTCGAGGTGCTGCACGCGGCGGGAATCGACTACGTGCAGGGCTACGCGGTGGCGCGGCCGCTCGCGCCCGAGCGCATCCTGGCGGCCGACTGCGCCGCCGGCTTCATCGAGGACCCGGCGCTCGAGCGCTTCGTGCGCGAGTCGCTCTCCACCTCCCTGCGGCAGAGGCGGCGCAGGTTCTCCTCGTAGATCGCGCGGCGCTCGGCCGGCGCGAGGTCGAGCCGCTCGATGATCTCGATCGTGTCGCGGATGTACCTGCGCCCGCCCTCGGGGTCGAAGGGCGCATCCGAGGCGAACAGGACCCGGTCCACGCCGAAGAAGC
>Ga0302046_10004690_pt1 | contig 12132 bp, 8 predicted proteins | sample RVTome_11_FD_200261 | JGI IMG/M metagenome (GOLD analysis project Ga0302046, IMG submission 200261) | Soil microbial communities from uranium-contaminated site in the Upper Colorado River Basin, Wyoming, United States - RVT147D111 (version 2) ... | reverse complement strand
CTCTCGCCGACGGTCCGGCACGAACCTCGCGCCGGACGCCTACTTCTCGTGCCGGTTCTTCTGGACGTCGTCGGCGATCACCTCGCCGCGATGGCTGACCACCTGATCGATCAGGCCGTACTCTTTGGCTTCTTCCGGATTCATGAAACGGTCGCGGTCGACGTCATCGGCAATCCTCTCGACGGCCTGCCCCGTGTGCTGCGCCATGATCTGGTTCAGCCGCTCGCGCGCGTACAGGATCTCTCTCGCCGCAATCTCGATGTCCGCGGCCGTGCCCTGGCTGCCGCCCGACGGCTGGTGGATCATGATGCGCGAGTTGGGTAGTGCACTACGCTTGCCCTTCTTGCCCGTCGCCAGCAGCAGTGCACCCATCGATGCCGCAATGCCCATGCACATCGTGTTCACCGGCGCCGTCAGGTACTGCATCGTGTCGTAGATGGCGAGCCCCGAATAGACCGAGCCGCCCGGTGAATTGATGTACAGGTAAATGTCCTTTTCCGGGTCTTCCGCCTGCAGGAACAGCATCTGCGCTATGATGATGTTGGCTACATTGTCATCGATCGGTGTACCCAGGAACACGATGCGGTCCATGAGCAGCCGGCTGAAGATGTCGTAGCTGCGCTCGCCGCGGCTGGTGCGCTCGATCACGTACGGTGGATAGATCGCCATGTTTCTCTATTCGATGGTCGACAGCGTCGTCAGGTAGTCGAGCACTTTCTGTTCCGTGATTTCATTGGCCAGCTCGTCGAGCCGCCCGTTCTTTGCGAACCTCGCCTTTACATCGGCGAGCGAGCGGCCCAGCCGCTCGGCGACGTCTGTGATCCGGGCATCGACTTCGGCCGGCGTCGCACGCAGTGCTTCTGTCTCGGCAACCCGGTCCATCACGAGCATGCGACGGATGGCATCCGTCGCGCCGGGCCGCACCTGCCGGCGCGCCTCCGCGAGCTGCTCCGCATCCTCGTCCTCCGCGTCCGGGATGATCCGCTTGAGATAATCGTCGATCATCGAGGTCGGCACGTCGAACGGATTCGCGTCGACGATCTCCTGCACGAGCCGCGTCTTCGCCTGGCGGTCCGCATCGCGCGTGGCTTCCGCCTCCAGGTCCGCACGCACGTGGTTGCGCAGCTCGTCCATGGTCGCGAACGAGCCGACGCCCTTCGCGAATTCGTCGTCCAGCGCCGGCCGCTCGGGCCGCTTCGATTCCATCACGCGAACATGGATGGTGTGCGTCTTCACTTCACTGGCAGGATCGTCCGGCCGGTCCGCCAGCTCGACCGTGAAGTCACCCGCGTCGCCCGGCTTCATGCCGCGGATCACATTCTCGATGGACGGCGCCGCCTGGCCTTCGCCCAGCACGAGCTGGTACGAGCGCGTCTTGCCCGGGCCCTCCGCTTCCATGGGCGTGATCTCGACCACGATGCGATCGCCATCCGCGATCGTGCCATCCTCTGCGATCGGCTGCCACAGCGTCTGCTGGTCACGCAACCGCTCGAGTACGTTCGCGACGTGCTCGTCCGCCACGACCGGCGTTTCCCGCTTCACACGGAACCCGCCGATGCGCTCGAGCTGCACTTCCGGCCGCACCTCGAAGCCGACGTGGAACGTCAGGTCCGTGCCGGAACGGTAGTCGACACGGTCCACGTTCGCCTGCGTGATCGGCTGCAGCTTCTCGCGACGCAGCGCTTCGCGGTACGCGTCGCCGATCACGCGCTCGATCGTCTCCTGCTCGACGGCCGCGCCATAGCGTTTCTGAATCACGCCGGCCGGGACTTTCCCCTTGCGGAATCCCGGCAGCTTGACCTTCTTCGCCAGGCGCGTCAGGGCCGCCGCTCGCTCCCGTTCCACATGATCTGCCGGAACGGTGATCGTGAGTTCGCGGCCCCACGGACTCGGCTTCTCGATGGCGATCTTCAGGTCGATGGATTCGACGGCCATTTCGGCGCTGGAACAGGTCAGGGAACGTGCGAAAGGGGGGACTCGAACCCCCACGGGCCGAGCCCACGAGATCCTAAGTCTCGCGCGTCTACCAGTTCCGCCACTTTCGCGTCACTTCGAGCCATTCGGCCGACCAAAGCTAACAGCGCCACCCCCCATCTTCAACGATTGCGCCCGGGCCCCGAACCCCCGCACCCGGGTCCGGTTCACTCCCGCAATTGCTTCGCCCACAATCGATTGGCTGGTCGGTCCGGTGTGAAGTGAAGGCGCGGCCCGCCGAAACGATACCCAGCCGTCGCCCGACAGCGTCAGGTGAGCGACGGAATCCGATCGCGCCTCATCGACGGGCGCAGCCTCGGTGTAGTGGCTGGCTCACGTTGTCGCCGGGCGCCGCGCCGGTCTCAGGGCTGGCTCACGTGGTCGCCGGGCGCCGCGCCGGTCTCAGGGCTGCCGCACGTTGGCGATGAATGTTCGCCCGTCCGTTAACGCGAGCAGAAGCGAGACGACGCGGCCCGATCCGATCGCCCTGAGTGCCGCCCGCGCATCGTTCGTGCTCGCGACCGCGCGGTTGCCCACGGCGATCAGCCGCATGCCCGGCTCGACGCCCTTCCGGTCCGCCGGACTGAGCGGCGCAACGTCCGCGACCAGCACGCCGGTCGCGTCAGCGAAGCCCATGCTCCGCGCCGTTGCGCGGTCAAGGTCGGCCAGCTGCAGGCCGAGGTCGGGCAACGTGGGCGGGTCCGGCGAGCGGATCACCGGCTGCGGGCGAAGCCTCGCCTCCGCGAGTCGTACCGCAAAGTCCATCGTGTTGCCATACCTGAAGATGGATATCCGGACCGTGTCGCCCGGCTCGCGCTGGGCAATCACCCGCTGCAGGTGGCCGACCCGCTCGACCGTCCGTCCGTCCACGGCCACAATGACGTCGTGCCGCCGCATCCCCGCAGTTTCCGCGGGCGATTCAGCCGCAAAGTCCTGGACCAGCGCGCCCGCGATCGACGGCAGCCCGTAGACCTCGGCATCCTCGGGGTCGATTTCCGCGATCGACACGCCCAGCAGCGGCCGGCGCACGCGACCGTGCCTGATCAGATCCCGCGCGACGCGCCGGGCGAGGTTCGCGGGAACCGCAAAGCCGTACCCCTGGTTGAACCCCGTGCTCGTCGCGATCGCCGTGTTGATGCCGATCACCATGCCCGACAGGCTCACCAGAGGACCACCCGAATTGCCCGGGTTGATCGCCGCGTCCGTCTGGATGAAATCCTCGATCGTGAAATCGGCGCTCGGATCATCCAGGTCGAATGCCTGCCCCAGCGCCTGCAACGGCCGGCCCTTCGCCGAGATGATCCCGCTCGTCACCGTGAAGTCCAGCGTCTCCGCGTCGCCGAATCCCGGGTTGCCGACCGCCAGCACCCATTCGCCCACCCGCGCGTCGTCCGAATCGCCCAGTCGCGCCGCCGGCAGGCTCGACGCCGCCACCCGGATCACCGCAAGGTCGGTCGTCGGATCGATACCGACGACCTCCGCCTGGTAGCGCCGCTTGTCCGACAGCGACACCGTCACCCGCTGCGCGCCCGACACCACATGATTGTTCGTCAGGATGTAGCCATCGCCCGACAGGATAATGCCCGTCCCGCCCGCCAGCTCAGGAAGCTCCTCCCACTCCGGCGCTGCCGTGTCACCCTGGAAATCCCGCATCCACCGCGGCGCGAACCCATCACCCCGCGAGATCGTTCGCTGCGTCTCGATCCGCACCACTGACGGCGTCACCGCCTGCGCAATCTGCACGAACGCGTCCGACAGACCCGCCGCCTGACGCACCGCACCCGTCGGCGTCACAACCGGCACCCGCGCCGGCCCGTCCAGCCCCGATACCTGCACCGGCGGCTTCCGGCTCCACAGGAACCCCGCCGTGAACCCGCCCGCCGCAATCGCCAGTGCAGCGATCAGCGCGACCGCAACCCGCTTCCTCGACATCCTCCTCACCCGTCCGCCATGGACCATTGGGACAACCTCAAGATAACAATGGACACGCCCGTACGCTTGCGAAGATCATGCCGCCAAGCCCACGCCGCCCGCTCGGTGCATCGGGACGGGCCTGCGGCTGATCGCCGAACCGAGGTCGGCCCGGCAGCGGCACGCGTCGGTCGTGTTCAACATGGATCCGCGACAGCAGGTGATCCGGGAGCCCGGCTCGTGGCTGCGGCCAGCAGGCTGGTGGCCCGGTGACGGGGGCCGCGCGGAGGTCGGGTCCTGACGCCGGTGAGGATTGCCGCTGCGGCTCAGTCCATCGACCGGAACCGTCGATCGAGCACAGCCTGCAACGCACTGCGGCGCAGCTCGGGCCTGGGGTGACGTTCGGCGATATCGGCGAGGACGCGGCGGGCGTCTTCAGTGCCGACGACGACGAGCGCGCGGACGGCCGCGGTCTGCACTTCATTGCGTGGGTGGTCGAACGCGATGTCGCGCAGTCGCCGTACGGCGTCTTCGGGTGGTTGTGCGCGGCCGAGGCCGGTGGTCGCGCGCTGCATGACGCGCGGATCGGCGTGGTTGCGGGCGAGGTCGACGAGGATGGGGGTGACACGCGGGTCGCGCAGGTTCGCGAGTGCATCGACGGCGGCGCTGCGCACGCTGCCATCGCCATCATTGCGAGCGATGCGAACGAGCAGGTCGATGATCTCCTGCGGCTGTGGTGCGCCGGTCGAAGCGGCCTGACGCAGCAGCGAGTTCATTGCATCGCGGCGGGTCGAGGAACGGCTGCTGTCGACCGGCTGCTCGATGACATCCACGAGTGCGCGGAAAGCGCGCTGGTCACGGATCGTACCGAGCGCATTGACGGCGTCACGACGGGCGCGTGCATTGTCATCGTCGCGGGCGAGCCTGGCCAGCTCCGCCACGGCGACATCGGGCGCTGCGACGCGGGCGAGTCCGCGCATGGCAGTGGAGCGGACGGTCGCACTCGTGTCGGCGCGTGCAATGCGCGTCAGTGCGGCTGTCGCATCGGCGTGCGGATGATGGGCGAGCCAGTCGGCGGCCTCGCGGCGGATGGACGCGGTCAGGTTGTCGTTCTCGAGCCAGGCGCGCAGTGCCGGCGCCGCGGCGGCCGCGGTGCGGTGCGCGCCGACGGATGAGACGAGGTCACGGCGCACCGCGTCGCCGACCGCATCATTGAATGCCATGCGCAACCGCTGCACGCTCGGTCCATCCTCCGCTCGGCCCAGCCAGAGCAGTGCGCCGCCGTTGAAGAAGATGGGGAAGGCGTGGCTGCCGGCGTGAACGCGTTCGATCACGGTGCGGCCGTCGACCGTCGTGAAGCGAAGCAGGATGGCCGTGTCGTGCAGGTCCTGCGGCGGCGTGAGCGTGCCCAGCGTGACGCCGCGGAAGTTCAGATTGCCCATCGATCCGGTCAGCCGGATCGAGCCCATGATCATGCCGCCGCCGATGCCGACGGGCACGTGCCGATCGATGTAATACCACGACGCCCCGGTCGGATCGCCGGTGACGGTCCAGCCGATCCACCATGCGTCGAATCGTCTCTCTCTCGCCGTCCGCTCCGCCCAGCTGAAGCGCGTATCCAGGTCACCGTCGGCGGGCGCCGTGACCACCACGTCGGGCGCCACCCTCCCCGTGTCCGCAGCTGAGAGAGCTGCCTGCGCCATGCCCATCACGAACGCCAGAGCGGCTGACGTCATTGTCTGAACCCCTTGATGCGAGTTGCGTCCGCCATGTTGGTCACACCGGCTCGCCGGGCGGTTGCATGAGCCACCTGCCCGCGTCTTGTCCCGGCTCGACCGGGCTCTGTTGGCGCCGGGTATGGCGCCCGGACCCGGCACCGGCCCGCCATTCGATCCGTCGGCAACGAAACAAGGTGAGGCGGCGGACTCGTAGGGAGCCAATAGGCAATCACAAATCAGAACGTGGAGCATCGACCAATGGATCGCGTCGTCCAGGACGTCCGCGTCGCACTCCGATCGCTGCGGCGTGTCCCTCTCGTCACGACGGCGGCCGTTGTATCGCTGGCGCTCGGAATCGGCGCGAATGCGAGCATTTTCAGTGCGATCGACGTGTTCATGATCCGGCCGCTCCCGTTCGAGGAGGCGGATGACCTGGTCGTGGTGTTCATCACGGACTCCGAGCGCGGCTGGACGGATGCGTCGGCGTCGGTGCCGGACTACCTCGACTGGCGCGCCCGGAGCCGCACGCTGGACCTCGCCGTGTGGCAGAACGCGGGTGTCAACATGTCGGGCACGGATCAGCCGGAACGGCTGCGGGCGCGGCGCGTGACATCCAACTTCTTCGAGGTGCTGCGCAAGGCGCCGGTGCTCGGGCGCGGGTTCACGGCGGAGGAAGAACGTGCTGGCGGTCCGCGTGTCGTCGTGCTGGGTGATGGACTGTGGCAGCGCGGCTTCGGTGGTGCACAGGATGTGATCGGCCGGGTCATCAATCTGGATGGCCAGCCGCACGAGGTGATTGGCGTGATGCCGGCGCAGGTCCGGTTCGAAACCGACCCGGACGTCTGGCTGCCCATCGGCTTCACGGGCCAGGAACTGCGGAACAGCCGGTTGCTCGAGGTGCTCGGGCGCGTCCGCGACGGCTACGACATCGATGCTGCGCGTGCCGACCTGACCGCGATCCAGTCCTCACTGGCACGGGCGTATCCTGCCGCGAATGCGAACACCGGTGTCAGCATCATCAGGCTGCAGGACGAGTGGTTCGACGAGGGCTTCAAGCAGGGCAGCATGATCGCGGGGACCGCGGTCCTGTTCGTTCTGCTGATTGCATGCGCGAACGTGGCCAATCTGCTGCTGGCGCGGGCGGCCGGCCGGGACCGCGAGATCGCGTTGCGCGGCGCGCTGGGCGCGCGCCGGGCCACCATCGTCCGTCAGCTCTTCACCGAGAGCATGCTGCTGGCGCTTGCCGGCGGTGCACTCGGCATCCTGCTGTCGATGGTCGGGATTCGCGGATTGCGCGGTCTGTTCCCGCCCTCCATGGCGGGCGTCGACGGTGTCGTCCTGAACGGCCGCGTGCTGGCATTCACGGTGGCGATCTCACTCGCGTCCGGCTTCATCTTCGGGATGGTGCCGGCCATGCGCAGTGCGCGACTGGACCTGCGCGGTCTGCTCACGGATGGCGGGCGCGGGAATACCGCGACGCGTGGTGGGCGACTGCGCAGTGCGCTGGTCGTCGCCGAAATCAGCCTCGCCCTCGTCCTGCTCGTCTCCTCCGCATTGCTCGTGCAGGCGTTCATCCAGATCCGCAGCAACGATCCGGGGTTCCGCATCGACGACGTGATCACGCTTTCGCTGACGCTGCCGGAGTCCCGCTTCGCGGATGCGGACCGCATCAACACGTTCACGACGGAGCTGCTCGGTGGCGTTGCTGCGCTCGCCGGCGTGCGAGCAGTCGGTGCGACGGATGCACTGCCGATGGTCAGCGGCTCCGGCCGCTACTACATGGTGCCGGGCGAGCCGCCACCGGAGCCCGGCCGCGAACCGGTCGTTTCGGTGCGCTCGATCACACCCGGTTACCTCGCTGCGATGGATGTCGCGCTGCTGGGCGGCCGCGATTTCACGCGCGCCGACGTCCGTGATTCACCGCCGGTCGTCCTCATCAACCAGCGCATGGCGGCCCAGCACTGGCCGGACCGCAACCCTGTGGGTGAGCGGATCCGTTTTGCCGATGTCGATCACGAGATCGTCGGCCTGGTCGAGGACACACGCGACGATGGCCTCGAGGACGCGCCGCGCCGGCTGGTCTACTTCGCCTCGGCGCAACGCACGTCGCGCACGATCAACCTGGTCGTGCACACGAACCAGCCGGCCGATCGGATGGCCGCATCGATCCGTGACGTTGTGCGCGGCATCGACGCGGAGCAGCCCGTCTACGCTCTCACGACAATGGCGGCAATCACGGCCGAGGAGCTGAGCGGCAACATGGCCATGGCGAAGGTGCTCGGCACGCTCGCGCTCATCGCCTTCGTTCTGTCCGCCGTCGGCGTCTACGGCGTCATGGCGTGGTCCGTCGCCCAGCGCACCATGGAGATGGGCATCCGGATGGCGCTCGGCGCGCAGCGTGGCACCGTCATGAGCCTCGTGTTGCGCAAGGGCGTGCTGATCACGGGTCTCGGCATCGGCATCGGGCTCGGCATCGCATTCGGCACGACCCGCCTGCTCGCCTTCTTCCTGTTCGGCGTTTCGCCCTACAGCCCGCTCGCCTTCACGACTGTGACCGTGGCGCTTGCGCTCACCGGTATCGCGGCGAGCCTGGTCCCGGCACTGCGGGCCACGCGCGTCGATCCGATCGTATCGCTGCGCGCCGACTGATCCGGCGCGCAGTCCAGCGCGCAGTCAGCCGCGGGCGCGCCGCAGAGGAGCAACGCGGTCCCGGCCGCTGGCGGCCCCGAGCGACGCACCAATCGGTTGTTGCCGGTCCCGGATGGCGCGGACCATCACCACCCATCGGCTTGCGCTGGCCGTGCGACCGCGATCATTTCCTGCCGTACTCGCACACGGGGCAGGAGATGGACGTGATGGATGCGATCGCGGCGCGCCGGTCGGTGAAACGCTTCACCGGCCGGCCCGTCGGCCGCGCAGAGATCGAACGGTTGCTCGATGCTGCGGTGCTGGCGCCCAACCACCGCATGACGGAGCCGTGGCGGTTCTACGTGATGGGGCCGCAGTCGCGGCGCAGGTACGGCGCCGTGCTGGGTGGCCGCAAAGCCCGCAAGGTCGAGGATCCGGCTGCGGCAGCGGCCGTCTTGCGCAAGGTCGAGGAGGAGAACGCGGCGCTGCCCGCGGTGATCGCCGTGACGATCCGTCAGGACGAGAATCCGGAAATCCGCGAGGAGGACTACGCGGCCGCCATGATGGCCGTGCAGAACATCCTCCTCGCCGCCGCGGAGCTGGGACTCGGCTCGCACCTGAAGACCGGTGCCGTGATGGATGACCCGGGCGCCCGTGAAGCGGTCGGCGTGGCCGCGGACGAACGCATCGTCGTACTCATCAATCTGGGTGAAGCCGCGGAAACGCCGGGAGCGAAACCGCGCACGTCGGCGCGCGAACGCACGGTATGGCTGCCATGAGCGACGCAATCCGGATCCTGCACCGTCGACGACGCTGTGCGGGCCGATGCACCGTCGCGGCAGGACACGCAGCCCGGCGCCTGCCGGCGTTCGGGCAACCCGCACGACGTGTGTGCGCATGCTGAGACTCCACGCCTACCGCTACTACCGGCCGCGCGCACTGGCCGACGCGCTGGCGCTGCTGCGCGAGCATGCCGGTGATGCGATGCCGATTGCGGGCGGCACGGATCTCATGCCCAACATGAAGCACCGGCTGTTCACGCCGGGTCACGTGGTGGGGCTGCGCGGCATTCACGAGCTGCGCGGCTTCGCAGTCCAGGCGGGTGAGCTGGTGGTCGGCGCAGGTGAGACGCTCAGTACGGTGGCGATGGATCCGCTGGTGCGGCGGTACGCGCCATCACTGGCCAGGGCGGCGGGTCTGGTTGCCGGCCCGCAGCTGCGCAACATGGGCACGATCGGCGGGAACCTCTGTCTTGACACGCGCTGCACGTACTACAACCAGACCCTGTTCTGGCGGCAGGCCCTCGGCTTCTGCCTGAAGAAGGATGGCGATACGTGTCACGTCACGCGCGTGGGGAAGAAGTGTGTGGCCGCGCATTCGGCGGACACGCCGCCCGTGCTCATGACCCTGGACGCGACGGTCGATCTGGCGAGTGACGCCGGCGTACGCAACGTCGCAGTCACGGACCTGTTCGTTGCTGACGGCATCTGGAACAGCGTGCGCCGGCCCGACGAGGTCCTGGTGCAGGTGCGTATTCCGCTGCCCGCACCCGGACTGCGCACGGCATTCGAGAAGCTGCGCCAGCGCAACGCGATCGACTTTCCCCTGCTCAACGTGGCCGCGGCCGCCGCGATGACGGATACGGGCGAAACGACGGCCCTGCGCATTGTCGTGTCCGCACTCGGCGCGCGCCCACGCATTCTGACGGGACTCGAGAACGTGGCGCTCGGCCGGCCGCTGGACGCGGCGACGATCGATGCGGTGGCGCAGCGGGCCCATGAACAGTGCCACCCGCTGACGAACCTGATCGTCGATCCGGACTGGCGCCGCGCCATGGTGCCCGTTTACGTGCGACGCGCATTGCATGGCCTGCGGGAGGCGGATCGGGCGGCAGCCTGAGGACGGCGGCCCGCGCGCTGCCGGTTGCGCGGCGGGTGGCCCGACGCCAATCTGCAGGATCCGGGCGCCGCCGTCCGCGCCTGCCTGCCCGATCCGCACGCCTACGGGAGGATCCCATGTCGAAGTCGATCGACCGCCGCCAGTTCGTCGTGACCGGCGCCATGGCCGCAGCAGGAATGACTGCCGCCCGGCCGCTCGACGGAGCGCCCGCGGTCATCATTCGCCGCGCCCGCCCCATTGTCGTCGCGTCCGCCAACGGCCACCGGTCGAAGGATGCCCGGGACCGGACCTGCGTCGAGACCGCGTTCCGCATGATCACGGAAGGCCAGGACGTGCTCGATGCCGTGATCGCCGGCGTCAACATCGTCGAGCTGGATCCGGAAGATACGAGCGTCGGCTACGGCGGACTGCCCAATGCGGACGGTGTCGTGCAGCTCGATTCGTGCTGCATGCACGGGCCGAAGCGGCAGGCCGGTGGCGTTGCCTGCCTGGAAGGTGTACGAACGCCGTCGCTCGTTGCGCGGGCCGTCATGCAGATCACCGACCACCATCTGCTGGTCGGCGAGGGGGCACAGATCTTCGCCCGCCAGCTCGGCTTCGCGATCGAGGATGATCTGAACACCGAACGGTCGCGCCGTGCATGGCTCGAGTGGAAGCGACGCATCGATCCGTCCCACTACCTCGACCCCGGCCGGCGCATCGAGCTGGGCTACGAGATCGGCCAGCAGATGGTCGCCGAAGGGTGGATCGATCCCGAACACTTCTGGGGCACCATCAACTGCGACGGCGTGAACGCCGCCGGCGATGTCTGCGGCGTCACGACCACCAGCGGACTCGCCTGGAAGATTCCCGGTCGCGTCGGCGACTCACCCATTCTCGGCGCCGGCCTCTACGTCGACAATGACGTCGGCGCCGCCGGCTCGACCGGCCGCGGTGAGGCCAATCTCTACAACCTGACGTCATACCTGATCGTCGAGAACATGCGGCGCGGGATGACGCCGAAGGATGCGGGCCTGGACGGTCTGCGCCGCATCCAGAAGAACACCGTCGAACAGCGTCTGCTCAACAGCCGCGGCCTGCCCAACTTCGGCATCAACTTCTACATCGTGAACAAGAACGGCGATTACGCGGGCGTCTCGATGTACGGTGGACCGTCGTTTGCCGTCTGCGATGCCAACGGCGCGCGCACCGAACCCTGCACCCCGCTGCTCGAAGGGACCGCCCGGGATTGAACCGTGCAGCCATGACGGACGCGCTGGAAGAAAGACTGCGCGCAGAGCTGTCGCCCGACCTCGAGGTCCTGCGACCGCTGGGCCACGGCTCCGCCGGCAGTGTCTATCTCGCCCGCGAGCCCGCGCTCAAGCGGCTGGTCGCCGTCAAGGTCCTGCGACCCAACGTCGCATCCGATGAAACCGCGCGCCGCCGCTTCGAACGCGAGGCACAGGCGGCGGCCCGGCTCAATCATCCGAATCTCACGGACGTCTACCGTGTCGGCCGGCTGCAGGCCGGCGTGCCGTACATCGTCATGGAGTACATCGACGGCCGCAACCTCGCCGATGCCCTGAAGGCGAGGGGGCTCATGGCGGTCGACGAGGTGCGCGCCGTCATTGCCGGTGTCGCCGATGCGCTGGCGGCGGCACACGCGAAAGGCATCATCCATCGCGACGTGCGGCCCGCCAACGTGCTGCGCGAGGAGCACACGTCACGCATTGTACTCACCGATTTCGGCATTGCTGCGTTCCTCGACTCGGGCAGTGAGACGACCACGCAGCTCACCACGGTCGGCCATCGCATTGGTGATCCGCGTTACATGAGTCCCGAGCATCTGGACGGTGAGCCGCTGACCGAGCAGTCCGATGTGTACAGTCTGGGCGTCCTCGGGTACGTGCTGCTGACGGGTGAAGGACCGTATCCGGGCGGCACACGCGCGGAAGCGCTGATCGCACACCTCCACGAGAAGCCTCGGCGGTTGCGCGAACTGCGACCGGATGTCGCTCCATCG
>Ga0302046_10004689_pt1 | contig 12133 bp, 8 predicted proteins | sample RVTome_11_FD_200261 | JGI IMG/M metagenome (GOLD analysis project Ga0302046, IMG submission 200261) | Soil microbial communities from uranium-contaminated site in the Upper Colorado River Basin, Wyoming, United States - RVT147D111 (version 2) ... | reverse complement strand
ACCAGCGCCCGAGAATCGGTGCGAAAATGAACTGTGTCGCGGCGTAGACGGCGATCAGCGCGCCGAACGTCACCCCGTCGGCGTGCAGCTTCCGGACGTAGACCGGCTGGAGCGGGATGATCAACCCGAAGCTCGCCAGGTCGACGAAGGCGATGAGCAGGATGACGCGTAGCGGGCTCTTGTTCACGGCGACGTCGCGGTTGAGAACGTGCTTAAAACTTGTACGCCCCGGGTCGGCGGGCGCGGAACACATCGGTGTTGGGCGCGACGGTCTTGTCGGCGGCACGCGCCCGGTCGATCGTAAACGTGATCTCGTGCGGCGTGTAGGGATCGCTCCGGGCGACGACTCCGCCGTCCGGACCGATGATGCACGATTCGTGTTCGGTGACGGCCACGACGTATACCCGGTTCTCGATCGCCCGCGCCCGCAGCCGATCGAGATCGAGCCCGCCGACGAAGAGGCAGAGCAACTCGGCCCCGTCGAGCGACAACGCACGGGCCGACGCGAACGACAACGACGCCTGACCGGCGATCAGGCCGACCCGCAATCCCGCCAGATTCCGCACTTTGCTCGACGACGGAAACGCAGCCACCGCCACGTCGTGCAACGCGCCGACACGGGTCAGGGTTTCGGCCGTCGCGTCAAACTTCACGTTCGTGACCAGCAGGTTCACCTTACGCGGCTTGAGCGACCCGAAGTAGCCCTTGCCGCCGTCATTCTCCATGTTCTCGTCCATGGCGCTCCGCGGCATCACCGCGATCGCGACTGCGCCCGTGGCGTCCGGTTCGACGACGGCCGGCGCGTTACTCAGCAACCGCGCACGTCTCGCATCGGCCATCCAGATCCGGCGGGGTGAGTCCTGCTGGTCGATCAGCAGTCGCGAGACGATCAGCGTTTCACCGGTCGGCGGCGCTTCGGCAAGAATCGTCCCCTTGGCGCGAACGATCATGCTCCGGCCACAGAACGCCACGTTGTCGGTTTCCCGGCCTACTTTGTTCGCACAGACGAACGGCAATGAGAACTCGTCGGCCCGGGCGGAAATCAGGAACTCCGGCTGGGGATTGCGATGGTTGCCGCCCGGATCGTCGACGGTCACCCATCCGGTCGGCATGGCAATGAGTTGGGCGCCCGCCGCGGCGAGGGTGGCGATGATCTCGGGTACCCGGGCGTCGGCGCAGATGAGGATGCCGACGCGACCGAATTCGGTGTCGAACGCTTCGATCGTCGTGCCCGCGGTAAACGTCCGGTGATCGATGTCCCACAACATCTGCTTGTCATACCGGCCAAGGATCTGACCGTGGCGATCGATCAGGCACGCGGTGTTGACCAACCGGCCGTCGACCAGGCCGACATGGCCGGTCACGATGTGCAGGGACAGCTCACGTGCGAGCGCGGCGACGAAGTCCAGGAACGCATCCGGGCTCAACACGTCCGCGCTGCGGAATGCCTCGGGCGAGCCGATCGCGTAGGCCGGGTATGCGCATTCCGGAAGCACCAGCAGCTCGGCGCGACGACCGGCGGCACGGCGAGCGAGGCGCTCGATCGCATCCAGGGACGCCGCGGCGCGAGCAAGCGGCTCGGCGACCATCTGCCCCGCGGCCACGGTCAGGAAGTCACTCGCTTGGGCCATGCTCGACCGTCACGTTCTGCTGAACCGAGCCGCGACCGTGAAGAAGCGCCCGTCGGTGCCGTTGCAGGGTTCGGGCGTCCCCTCATGGTGGCGGCTCGGTGAAGGGAAACATCGTTAAAGTCCAACCCACTACAGTAGGCGGGCATGTCCTCAATTGCAACGTGGTATGGGCGTTCCTATAATCGTAGCGAGCAACGCTATGGCCAATCGCGATTATTACGATGTGCTCGGCCTCCGGCGCGGCGCGTCGGCCGAGGAGATCAAGCGCGCCCACCGAAAGCTCGCCAAGCAACACCATCCCGACCGTCATCGCGGTGACAAGGAGGCCGAACGGAAATTCAAGGAAATCCAGGAAGCCTACGACGTGCTTAGCGACGAGCGCAAACGCTCGATGTACGACCAGTTCGGCCACGAGGCTGCGCGCGGACAGTGGACGACGAGCGGGACCAGCGGATACACGCGCGCCACGGGTCCCGGCGGCGTGGAGGTCGACCTGAACGACTTGAACGACCTGTTCAGCATTTTCGGCGGGCGGGCCGGTGGACGCGGAGCTGGAGGTCGGGGTGCGGGCGGTTTCGGCGATATCTTCGAGCAATTCGCCGGCCAGTCCGGACCGCAAACGCGCAGCCGTCGAAACCCGCCGCAGGTTCCCGGTAAGGATCTCGAACAGGATGTGCGGCTGTCGTTCGATCAGGCGGTCAACGGAACGACGCTGGAGATCGCGTTGACCCAGTCGGGCTGGCGCGAAGCCAAGCCGCAGCGCATCAGCGTCAAGGTTCGGCCGGGCGTCACCGACGGACAGCGCATCCGGGTGCGCGGTAAGGGACATCCCGGCCAAAACGGCGCCGGCGCCGGCGACCTCTTCATCCGTTGTCACGTCCTACCCCATGACTACTTCCGCCGCGACGGCGCGGACGTCTACCTGGACGTGCCGATCTCGATCGTCGAGGCGACGCTGGGGACCACGGTCGAGATTCCCACCGTGCAGGGGCCGACCAAGGTGCGCATCCCGCCCGGCACACCCTCGGGACGCAAGTTGCGACTGTCCGGGCGCGGTATCGCCCGAAGCACCGGCGACGGACACGGCGACCATTACGTGGTCATTCAAATCGTCCCGCCGACCGAACTCACTCCCGAGGCGCGTGAAAGACTCGAAGAACTCGATCGAATGACCGACGACGACCCACGGGCCGAGGTGCCCTGGGCCCAACCCATCGCGACGAAGTGAAACCTGGACATGGCTGACTCGGGTCGATTTCGCGTGGCGGTACTCCTGCTCGTGATCGTCTCGTCGATCGTGCTGGTCAGTCTCAGCCTGATCCTGTATCAGAGCGATGCCGTGCCGGACCGGTACGGAGCAGACGACGAACCGAAGCTCTCGCCCAAAGCGCGGGCGCTGTACACCTGGCTCCTCGTGTCGGTGGCGCTGCTGCTGGTGTTCGTGGTCACGACAGCGCTGCTGGCGCGGTGGTCGCGCCGGGTCCGCTCGGATCTGGCCCACCGGCGGCGGGAGCCGACCGCCTCGGAAGACGTGTGGCGGATGCACCGATTGCCGGACGACCGCGAACCCGATGAGGCGTGACGCCTACGTCCGTGACAGGCGTATCGTGACAGGCGTATCGTGACAGGGGCATTTAGCCGCCGAGCTTGCTCGGCGCTCATGCATCATCGAGAACCACGCCGAGCAAGCTCGGCGGCGAAATGATCAAGCGCACATTCATGGAATATAGAACACTTCAATCGCTTGCCGCGGTCGGTTGTTTCGCTTGGATTGTGATCGTGCTCGCCGGCTGCGCGCAACCCCGTACCACCGCCGAGCCGGCGCTGGGGCTGTCGCATCGACTCGCGATCGCTCCGACCGCCCTGGACGCGCTGATCGACGAGCGACCCTGCCCGCCCGACCGCGACGTGCTGCTCATCCCGCTCGGCGACACCGAGTATCAGTCGATCTTTCTCGTTCAGTTGCGCACCCGCGAGCCGCGACATGTCCACGCCCTGCACGACCTGACGATCTCGATCTATCGCGGGCAGGGCGCGGTGATGCTGCGCGACGGCGACGAGGACCGTCACTTTCCCGCCAAGACCGGCGACGTGTTTCACATTCCCCGCGGGACCGTGCACTACGCCGTCGCCAACCCGGGCGAGCCGCTGATCGGGGTGGCGGTCTTCTCACCGCGCTACAAGGGGCAAGACAACGTGACCATACCCGAGCCGTGATGCCCGGCCACGCTCTCGTCAACGTTTACTTCTTCGCGTCGATCAGGATCTGAGCCGTGGACTCGCGCATCACCCGTGCGTCGGGCAATTTACCGGCGGCAAGCGCCTCGCGCACGTCGCGTCCGCTGATCGGAATCGGCTTCCACCCCTTCTTGCTGCACTCATCGACCAACCCTACGCGACCGAGTTCATCGTAGTACGCGGCGAAGCCGACCTTCACCGGCTTGATCTCGAGCGTGCCGCTGAGGTTGTCGAAGATGCGCTGGGCGTCGAGCGGATCCCAGATGTCGGTGCCGTCGGCGTACGGCGCGTCGGCGTGTTTCCGGCCGATGATGATGTCGGTGAAGCCGAAGTTCTGACGGTAAATCCCGTGCATGACCGCTTCTTTCGGGCCGGCGTAGAACATCTTGATGTCCAGCCCGAGCAGCATCGTCACGTCGTTGATGTCGTACCCCTTCTCCCGCCACAGGGCTTCGTCCTTGTCGCCCTCGCCCAGGTGACGGGCTTCGATCAGGTCCTGATAAGTCCGCATCCGTGTAGCCGCATCGACGTCGTCGGACTTCGTCTCGCCGATCAACGGATTGAGCACCACGCCGGTCTTGTGCCCTTCGCGCGTCAGCACCTCCGCGCCGTACACCAACGCATATTCATGCGCCCGATGGAGCGGGTTGCGGGTCTGGAAGGCCACGACGCGTTCGAAGCCGCGTTCGGCGAACAACGCGCGGGTCTCGGCCGGGGTGTGCACGAACTGGCCGTAAGCGGGATGCTTGGGCTGCGGCAGCACGTCGATCTCGCCGCCCACGAGCATCTCCCGTTCGTCGCGAGCGACCATGTCGCCGCCGGGATGATCGGTGCGCTTGGTCTGATACACCCCTTCGATGTAGGCCGGCTTGTCCCAGGGGAAAATATCGTTCACGCGCAACGCACCGACGGTTTCGCCCGCCGCGTTGGTCAGCCGGACGCGATCGCCGGTCTTGATCGACGCCGCCGTCTCCTTGGACGCGGGCAGCGAAATCGGGATCGACCACGCGTAGGTCGAGCCGTTCGCGTCGAGGGTCATGTCGCGCAGCACCTGGTCGTACACCTCTTTGACCATCGGCCCGGTCAGCGGGCTGAGCCCGCCGTCGCCCAGGCGATAGACACTCGAAAGGTCGGCGTCGGAGATCGGCAGGGCGGTCAGCCCCTCGACCTCACTGAGAAACGCCGCTTGTTGCTCGGCCGGCACCGTTCGATTCACCGGCTCGGTCACGCCACCATGCGGTGGGATCAATCCTGCCACGATACATCTCCTCGCGTCATGCGTTTTTGCCATCACGCTCCGCCCGGCGGTCCGGTCATGTGTAGGGAAAAAATCAGTCGGCGGCAGGACAACAATGTGATGGATCGGCCCGAAGGTGTCAAGCGACGACGCACATAACGCGCATGGATCAGCAAAAGAGGCGTCATCGGCCGAAGATCAACAGACCGAACCGGTGCGGTTGCGTCGGGTCGCGCTCGTCGGATGGTGCGAAAACATGCTTGAGTCTCGGTTCGTTGCCACGGCCCGGTCGCTCATGAATGCACTGCACGCCCCACACTTCCCCGGGACGCGGGGGCTGGAAGTTCAACGACGCCAGCGGCAAGGCCAACTCGATCTGCCATGCGTCCGGTCGCGTGACCTGGGCGAGCTGCAAATACGGTCGCCCGGACTGCGCCCGATCCGGGATGGTGAACGATACATCGTCGTCGAGCGCATCAAGACCGTTGCCCGCCGCGTCGAGTTCGATGCGGTAGCCGGTTTCGCCGTCGCGATCCACGTCCAGGAGCAGCGTGAACCGCGCCGCCTCGGGGTCGAGCACGTCACGCCGCCTCGGTCCGGTTTGGAGCGGCGGCAGCGGGTCGGTCGGGGCGATCGCGAGTGTGGCCGCGACATAGAGGTACGTAGTGTCGTAAAGCACGCGCAGTCGCGATGGTCGATCGTCCGGCGGGCGCGTGCCGTCGGTCGCGCGGAGGACCTCGGATCGGCCATGCTGGTAGGCCGGTTCGTTGAACTCGCCGTCGACGACGATCGGCCCGACCGCAGGCATCGCGAAGAGGGCCGGCACGGGCGGGGCTGCGACGCGTTCGGTCGGACTGGCCAACAGCCACGCTTCGGCCGACGCCCGCCGGCGCCAGTCGGTGTCGGTACGTGTGTTGGACCAGTTGCGATAGAACTGCCGGCAGACCTCGAACTGCTGCATGGCGCGTTGATGCGTCGCGACCTGAAACAGCACCGCCGGCTCCCGGCCATACGACGGGCGGCGGGCGATAACCCGCTGCAATTGTTCGAGTAGTTGCTTCCGCTCTTCGAGTTCCATCGCGCTGCGATGCCCGTGCCGCAAGCGGTGTTCGGCCGATCCGTCGAGCGCGGTTTGGCGCACGGCTTGACCCGCCCATCGCGGATGAAACGTGCCGACCCTGACGAAGTGGCGATTCGCCTGACCGGCCAGGTCCGCTTCGCCGCGTTGTTCATGCCAAGCGGTCAATTGATAAAGCGCGTCGGCGCCGGCGATTGAGGTCGGGTGGTCCCGTGCGGTTTTGAGCCCCAGCTCGAGCACGCGGGCGGCGCCGCTGCGTCCTTTGACGAGGCGCAGCGCGGCGACCAAGCCGCGTTGACTGGTCAACAGCGCGTCGCGTGTGGTTTCCGGCAACCTCTTCGCATCCAGTTCGAGCGGTACCTGATAGTCCGCCGTTCGATCCGACAGGGTAAGCCCGGCCATCAGATCCATGTGCGCGGACGACGGGACCGGTTCATCGCCCGGGGAGAATCGCAGGGCGGTCGGCGGACGAGCCGTCGGTGCGAACGACGGCATGAGCGCCAGCGCGGGCAGCGATGCGTAGTAACTCGTATCGCCCAATCGCGGTGAATAGCGCGACAGCAGGGCCGCACGATGTGCGCTGATCGCGCTCTTGTCGCGTCGTTTCCCGCCGCCGCCCATGGCCGGGTCGTCGTGGTTGCTCGGGTCGCCCTGCCAGATGCGTTCGACGCGATGCGGCCCGAGGCCGAGCGTTTGCAGTTCGGCAAAGGCGCCCGGATCGGCGGCTATGCGGACGGCGTCCAGTGCGGCGTCGGCGACGACGGACGTGGCAGCGTACCGGCCGGTGTCGATGGTGCGGCTGTCGACGATCACCACCGCCGGCTTGAGAGAACGGATCACGGCGGTGAGTTGACGTCGCAGGGAATCCGCCGCATCGCGATCGAGCCGCGTCGACCAGTGATCGAGCACGGCCTGGCGGGTCGTGGTGTCGGTAGGCGACGGAAACGGGGTGAATTCGTTGAGGCTGTCGACCACGGCGCATCCGACGATGTTCGCCGCCTGACGCAGCGTGGCTGCACTTGCGGAACCGGCGACGCTAACCAGTCCACATCGCCACCCGTTCCGACCGTACAAATGGGCGAGCAACGGCCAGGCGGTGCGCGACGGGTCGGCGGTAACCACCAACGCGGCCAAGCCCAGCGACTCGTTGCGCACGACGCGCCAGGTCGCCCCGCCGTCGTGCGTGATATGGATGCGTCCCAGGACGCCGACCGCCGCGCCGGTCTGGGGATCGGCGAAATGCACGCTGCGCAACCCCGCGCCGCCGGTCGATGCGCCGAGCAAGCGCACCTGCCAGGTCGCCCCGCCGTCGACGCTGTGCAGCAGATAACCGCCGATGCGCCCGACCGCCCAAGCCTGATCGGGGTCGGCGAAGCAAACACTTTGCAGGTCGACCACGTCGCGCAGCCCGGGCCTGACCGGACTCGTGACAGCTTGCCAGTTGCGTCCCGCATCGACCGACAGAAAGACCGCGCCGTCGTCGCCGACCAGACAGATCCGACTGGTGCCGACGTAGGCCGCGCCGTGTAGCGCGCCGTGGTGATCGACGGCCCGGCCGAAATTCGCGACCCCGACGCCGCGCAGCGTCACGACGTCGCCGTCCTGTCCGACCGCCACCCCCTTGCCGAAGTGGCTGAACGCCGCCGACCGCATCGTTCCCGTCGTCGCGCCCGAGAGCGGCTGGAACCGACCGACGCCGTTGACGGTGAATTGCAGCCCGCTCGGCGCGGTGCTCGTCGCTTCGCCGGCGAGCCAGCCCTTGCGTGCGTCGTCGAACCACACGTCGTAGAGCCAACCGGCGTGCGGATTCGAAACCTTCTCCCAAGTCTCGCCGCCGTCAGCCGTGGTGAGCAACACGCCGACGCCCTGCGCGTTGCCACCGGCGGCGAACCCGCGCTCGTGATCGATGAAGTAGACGGATTGCAGGCACGCGTCGGTGCCGGAGGTCTGGCGCACCCAGGTCTCGCCGCCGTCGGTCGAGTGGAGAATCGTGCCGAGGTTCCCCACCGCCCACGCGTGGGCCGCGTCGTGGAAGTGGACGTCGTTGAGCGTCGCGTCGTCACGCGCGCTCGACGGTGCGGTGACTGCGACCATCCACACGTACGGTAAGCATCGAGCGTAGCGCGACAGCGAGGTTCGCATGCAGACTACTGTCGCTCAGGGTTGCGTGCGGAGCAAGTCGCTGCTGGAGCGAGATTCCCATCTCGCTCCTCCGATCGCAGGACTCCTTTCCTGCGTCGGTTCGCGGGAAAGGATTCCCGCTTGAGTAGGTGCGAGATAGGAATCTCGCACCAGCAACACGTCAACACGCAGACGACAGTTCGTCAGCGCGGACACGCTTACCCCCAGCGCACCAGTCCGGCGTTGAACGGCGAGCCCAGGTCGGGGTGGTGAGGGAGGATGCGTACCGTGTAGCCGCAGTGACCGGTGGCGACGCAGGGCACTGCGCCGATGAAGCGGTAGCGACCGTCGCCGGCGGGTCCCTCGCAGCGCATCGGCACCGCGTGGGCCTCGTACAACTGGTCGTGGGCGTCGACGCGGCCGTGATACAGTTGCACCTCGACCGAATCGGGCTGGACCGGGCCGAGGTGAACGTCGGCGGTCACGTGCACTTCGCTGCCGACGCGGAACTCGCAGTTGCCGCCGGCCTGGACTGACTCGACGCGAATCTCGCCCCAGTGCTGACGCAGCGCCGACCGCCATCCGGCCAGGTCGCGGGCGACCCGGCACTCGTCACGGGTCAGGTCGGCCCAGCGCTCCAGCGCGGCGCGGTACATCTTCTCGGTGTATTCGCGCACCATGCGGTTGGTGTTGAAGCGCGGCAGCAACGTGCGCATTGACGCCTTCATCCGGGCCACCCACTGGCGGGGCACGCCGTCCCGACCCCGTTTGTAGAACTTCGGGATGATCTCCTGTTCGAGCAGGTCGTAGATGCACTCGCTCTCGACGTAGTCCTGATATTCGTCGTTGTCGTAGTGGCGGTCGTCGCCGATGGCCCATCCGTTCTCGCCGTCGTAGGCCTCGGCCCACCAGCCGTCGCGGATCGACAGGTTGATCCCGCCGTTGGGCAGGACCTTCATGCCGCTCGTGCCGCTGGCTTCGTGCAGCTTCTTGGGTGTATTCAACCAGACGTCCACGCCCTGCACGAGATATTCGGCCAGGCGCAAGTCATAATCTTCGAGGAAGACGATGTGGCCGCGAACGTCGGAGCGTTTCGTGAATTCGACGACGTGCTTGATGAGTTCCTTGCCGAGGTCGTCGCGCGGATGCGCCTTGCCGGCCACGATGAATTGCACCGGTCGGTGCGGGTCGGAAAGAATACGGAGCAGCCGATCCGGGTTCCGCATGAACAGCGTCGCTCGCTTGTAAGGCGCGAATCGCCGGGCGAACCCGATGGTGAGCGCTTCGGGGTCGAGGGCTTCGTCGGCTTTGCGCACCGCGGCGGGCGGCGCGCCGCCGCGCTCGAGCTGCCGACGCAACCGGGTCCGCGTCGCCGCGACCAACCGCTCGCGCAACCGCTCGCGCGAACGCCATACCTCGGCGTCGGGAATCTCGTTGATCCGTTGCCAGATCGCCTGATCGACCGGGTTGTTCGCCCAGCGGGGCCCGAGATAGCGGTCGAACAGATGGGCGAACTCGAGCGACAGCCAGGTGCGCACGTGCACGCCGTTGGTGACGGCCTGGATCGGAACCTCGTCGGTGGGCAGGCCTGGCCAGACCGGCTGGAACATCTTGCGCGACACGTCACCGTGTAACTGACTCACGCCGTTGCTGGACGCGGCCAGCCGGAACGCGAGCAGAGCCATGCAGAACTCTTCCTCGGCGTCGTCGGCGCGATGCCGACCGAGGGCCAGCAGTTTCTGCTTCGACAGGCCCAGGGCGCGGGCGAGCGGGGCGAGGTAGGACTCGACCATGGCCGGATTGAACGAGTCGATGCCGGCGGGCACGGGGGTGTGGGTGGTGAACACGGTGCTGGCGGCGACCGCCTCGCGGGCTTCGTCGAAGCTCAGGCTCGACTGACCCATGATCTGCCGGACGCGCTCGAGGGCCAGAAACGCCGAGTGCCCTTCGTTCATGTGGCAGACCGCGGGGATGATGCCCATCTGGCTCAGGGCCCGGGTGCCGCCGATGCCCAGCAGCATTTCCTGGCGAATCCGCATCTCCTTGTCGCCGCCGTAGAGCCGGCGGGTGATCTCGCGAAACTCGGGTGGGTTCTCGGCGATGTCGGAATCGAGCACATAGAGCGGTACCCGACCGACCTGGATCTTCCAGACCCGGGCGAGCATGGTGTGGTTCTGCATCTCGACGCTGATCTGGAGCGCGTCACCCTTCTCGTTGCGCACCGGGGTGATCGGCAGATGGTGAAAATCGGTGTCGGGATAGTCTTCGAACTGCCAGCCGTCGTTGGTCAGGTATTGATGGAAGTAGCCTTGCCGGTAGAGCAAACCGACGCCGACCAGGGGCAGTCCGAGGTCACTGGCGGATTTCAGATGGTCGCCGGCCAGGACGCCCAACCCGCCCGAATAAATCGGCAGCGACATGTGCAGGCCGAACTCGGCCGAGAAGTAGGCGATCGTGCCCTGGGTCGACTCGCCGAATTGGTCGGCGTACCAGGTTTTCTGGCTCATGTAGAGGTCGAAGTTCTCGAGTACGCGCTCCATGTGGGCCAGAAACGCGCCGTCGTCGGCCAGGCGCTCGAGCCGGTCCTGCGGCACCTCGCCGAGCAGTCGCACCGGGTTGTGCTCGACCGATTCCCACCGGTCCAGGTCGACCCGGCGAAAGAGTTCTTCGGCGTCGGCGTTCCACAGCCACCAGAGGTTGTAGGCCAACTCTCCCAGTCGCTGCAACGGCTCGGGCAGCGAGGGCACTACGGTAAACGAACGGATTAACTTCACAACGGCCTCCACGGATTCGATTGACTCGCCCGGGATTTTCGGACCCCATCGTTGGGGGCGGTGATCCCCTTCTATTATCGTCACCCGGGTGATTATCGATCACAGTCGATTTCAGGGTTACTATCCGCCTCACACGCGGCGACCCACATACGATTTGAAGCTTCGGGGCGATTCACTCCGCGGCCCATCACTCTGCGGCCCATCTCACCCCGCCGACCATCTCACTCCGCCGCCCCTATCAGTCTGCAACAGGTCCCAGCCCGTCGAACAGGGCCGACCCGATGCGGACGGTCGTCGCTCCCTCCAGGATCGCGTCCTCGAGGTCCAGGCTCATGCCCATCGAAAGGTGTCGAAACGACTCGCCGACCAGCCGCTCTCCCGCGATCTCCTCGAACAACTCCCGCAGCCGGGCGAAGTAGGGCCGGGGGGACGTGACACCCTCCTGATCCGACGGGAGCGGGCCCATGGTCATCAGCCCGATCAACTCCAGGTTCGGCAACGAGACGATCTGCTCGGCCAGGTGCGTCGACGCGCCGACCGCCACCCCGTGCTTGCTCTTCTCGCCGCTGGCGTTCACCTGCATCAGCACCTTGACCCGCCTCGACGCCCGCGCCGCCTGCACGTTGATTTCCTCGGCCAAACGCAGACTGTCGAGCGAGTGAATCACTTCGATCCAGGGCAGCACCGTCTTGACCTTGTTGCGCTGGAGATGCCCGACCATGTGCCAGCGTGGACTGAGCTGGGGCCGGCCGCCGCTGGCCAGGCGTCTTCGAGACATGTATTCGTGGATCATCCCCGCCCGCTGGGTGAGCTCCTGCACCTTGCTCTCGCCCAGATCGAGCAGCCCGACGTCCAAGGCCTGTCGGATCACGTCGACCTCGACGGTCTTGGTGACCGCGATCAGGGTGATGCTCTCCGGGTCCCGGCCGGCTTGCGCACAGGCGGCGCCGATGCGGTCCCGCACCCGTCTGAGATTGTCCGCCAGTCGTCGTTTGGATTGTGTCGCCATGCCGACCATCCGTGACCAACCCTCCTAGCCCCAGCCGACATTATA
>Ga0302046_10004688_pt1 | contig 12133 bp, 12 predicted proteins | sample RVTome_11_FD_200261 | JGI IMG/M metagenome (GOLD analysis project Ga0302046, IMG submission 200261) | Soil microbial communities from uranium-contaminated site in the Upper Colorado River Basin, Wyoming, United States - RVT147D111 (version 2) ... | reverse complement strand
GTCGGCTCGAAGAAGAAGCCGGGACGGTCCGGACGCCTCCCGCCGGCCACCACCTCGGCACCCTTGGCGACGGCGTCCTCCAGATGGCCCACCACCTTCTCGACCACCCCGGGATTGTTCTGCGGACCCATCGTGGTCGACTCCTCCCAGGGGTCGCCGTGGACCCAGGAGCGGCTCTCCTCCACCATCGCCTCGACGAAGTCCGCCTCCAGGTCGTCGGGCACCAGGATGCGCTCGGCGGCCGAGCACACCTGGCCGGCGGCGAAGAAGCAGGCCGGGGCGATCACGCGCGCCGCCTTCTGCGGGTCGGCGTCGGGGAGCACCACAGCCGGGCCGTTGCCGCCGAGCTCGAGCAGGCGGGGCTTGAGCCCGCAGCGCGAGGCGATGACGCGGCCGGTGGCGGTGCTGCCTGTCATCGCCACGGCGTGGGTGTCGGGGCTCGTCACCAGCTCGTCGCCCACCTCGGCGCCCGGGCCGATCACCAGGTTGACCACCCCGTCCGGCAGGCCGGCGTTCACGAGGATCCGCATCAGGGTCACCGCGGTGACGGCCGCGGTCGGCGCCGGGGTCCACACCACCGTGTTGCCCTGCACGAGCGCGTAGGGGATGTACTCGCTCGGGATCATCGCCGGGAAGTTCCAGGGGGTGATGACGGCGACCACTCCGCGGGGGCGGCTCGAGGAGACCAGCCGCTTGTGCGCGTCGCGGCCCCGGAAGACGGCGCCCTCCTGGTAGCGGGCGAGCTCCGCCGCCTGACGGTAGAAGACCGGCACGAAAACCTCCGCCTCGATCGCCGCCTCGCTGTGCCGTGGCTTGCCGAGCTCGCGGCAGAGGATGTCGGCGATCTCGTCGCTCCTCGCCTCGAGCTCCTCGGCGATGCGGATGCAGACGTCGGCGCGCTCCCACAGCGGGGTCGCCGACCAGCCCGGCAGCGCCCGGTTGGCGGCCTCGACGGCACGCCGCGCGTCCTCCCGGCCGCCCCAGGCGACTCTTGCGAACGGTTCGCCTCGCGCCGGCTCCACCGCTTCGACCGTGGCGCTGGATCCGGACCCGCACCACTGCCCTCCGATGCTCATCTCGTGGGTGCTCATGCTCGGGCTCCTTTCGGGTGTTCTCGGTTCGGGCTCGCCCCCCAGTGTACGTGCCGCCTCCCCGAGGACGCGCGCGGGGTCCCCGGCACGGCTGGCGGCGGACTAGACTCCGACGATGGTTCGCCGTCCCCTGCGCGTCGAGCTCATGGACGCGCCCGACCTCTCGCCGGCCGAGGCCGAGCGCGCCCTCGACGACATCGCGCGCACGTATCGGGTCGCGGGCCACGGCGCCCTGGGCCGAGCCGTGCTGCCGCGGCTGGCGGCAGGTCGGGAGCGCCTGGTCGACATCGGAACCGGCAGCGGGGAGGTGGCCGCCCGCCTCGCCGAGGCGGCGCGACGCCGGGGGACCGTCCTCTCCGTCGTCGGCGTCGATCGCCACCTGCGTCACCTCCTGATCGGCAGACGTCGGGGCTTCTCCCAGCTCCGGGTCGTGGCCGACGCGCGGGCCCTGCCGATCGCCGACGGAGCCGCCGACTGGTCCGTTTCGACTCTCTTCTTCCATCACTTCGACGCGCCGGACAACCTCCGCATCCTGGACGAGATGCGTCGGGTCGCCCGGCGGGGTGTCGTCGTGGCCGACCTACGCCGTTCGTGGATCGGGCGGTGGCTCACCCGCCTGGCGCTGCGCCTGCTGCCGATGGGACGGATCGCGCGGTACGACGGCCGGGTCTCGGTCGAGCAGGCCTGGAGCCTCGGGGAGGTCCGGGCGCTCGCCGGCGACGGGGAGCTCGTCGAGCTTCGGCGTCGCTGGCCGTTCCGCTTCTCGCTGGTGTTGAGGCCGCGACGCTAGGAAGGCACGAGCCGCGAGAGACGCTTACGGCAGATCGCGCGCCGCCGGCCGCAGGCCGAAGCCCTCGGCCTCCAGCACCGCGGCGACGATGGCCCTCTCGACGGCGCGCTGGGCAAGCACCGCGACCTGGTGGACGTGGGCCGGCCGCCGGCAGGAGGCCAGGGTCACCAGCAGGTCGCCGTCGTAGAGGGTCAGGGCCGGCCACAGGGTCCGGTAGAAGGCCCCGAAGGCCATCTCGGAGACCTTGCGCGCGGCGCGCCCATCGAGCTCGGCATCGGTCAACACGACCCCTAGCGTGGTGTTGCCGTCCCAGGGGTGCCCGGTCTCGGGCGGCAGGGCGGCGAGGACCCGCTCGGCGCCGGCCAGCTCGAGCGAGCTCGGCGCCGTCCGGCATCCCGCCAGGGTGCGCCCGCCCTCCGGGTCGCGCACGTCGCCGACGGCGTTGACCGCCACGGCGGCGGCGACGCTGACGCCTCCGGGGATCGCCAGCTGGGCGAAGCCGAAGCCGCCCTTCATGCAGCACTCGACGCCGTTGGCCTTGCCCACCGTCGCCCCGGTGCCGGCGCCGACGCTGCCGCAGGCGACAGGCCCGGGAGCGGCCGCCGCGAGCGCCTCGCGCACCAGCTCCGGCGTCGGCGCCGCCTCGGCCGACCCGAACGCCAGGTCGAAGAGGATCGCCGTCGGCACCAGGGGCACCGGCCGATAGCCGGTGACGAAGCCGTGACCGCCGGCGGCCAGATGGTCGACGACCGGGTCGGCCGCCGAGAGCCCGAAACCGGAGCCGCCGGCGAGGACGAAGGCGTGGGCGCGGCTCGGCACGCCGTGCTGACGCAGAAGCCCGTCGAACTGCCGCGTCCCGGTCGCCGTGCCGCGGACGTCGGCGGCACCCACGGCGCCCTCCGGGCAGAGGATCACCGTCACCCCGGTCTTGCCCTCGCGGTCGGTGCCGTGGCCGAGGACGAAGCCGGGGACGTCGAGCTCACGGGTCGGCTCGGGAAGCGGAGGCGGAGACGCCACGGGCAGGTTCTATCATTCCCGGGATGTCCCTCGCGCTGCCTCCTGCCCCCTGGATCATCGGTCACAGGGGGGTGCGCGCCGAGATCACCGAGAACACGCTGGCCGGCCTCCGCGCGGCGGTGGCGCAGGGGGCGGACATGGTGGAGATGGACGTGCAGCTCGCCGCCGACGGCGTGCTCGTCGTCTTCCACGACTGGGACCTGCAACGGCTGGCCGGCCGCTCCGAAGTCGTCGAGAGTCTCAACAGCGGCGAGCTCGACGCCGTCCGCGTCCGCGACCCGCAGGCCGTGGAGGACGGCGCGCGCCATCCCGTCCCGCGCCTGGCCGAGGCGCTCGACGCCCTGCCGCCGGAGCTGCCGCTCAACCTCGAGCTCAAGCGTCGGCGAGCGGAGACCGGAACCTTCCTCGACGCTCTCGAGCGGCACCTCGACCGCCATCACAACCTTCTCATCTCGAGCTTCGACTGGGAGCTGCTCGGCGCCCTGCGGGCACGCCGTCCGGCCCTCGCCCTGGCGCCGGTGGCCCGGCGCGACGCGCGCGCCCTGCTGGTGGCCGGCGAGCGACTCGGCGCCTTCTCGCTTCACTGCCGGGAGACCCTCGCCGGTCGCCGCCTGGCGGGGGCCGCCGCGGCGGCCGGCCGGCCACTGCTCGCCTACACGGTCAACGACGCCGCCCGGGCTCGCGAGCTCCTCGACCTCGGGCTCTCCGGAGTGTTCACCGATCGGCCGGGGCGCCTGCGGGCCGAGCTCGAGGAGGGAACCGGGTGACCGGCCCGCTGGCCCTCGTCGACCAGGGCTCGACCTCCACCAAGGCAGTGCTGCTCGACGCGCGGGGCCGGACCCTCGCCTCCGCCGAGGCCGCCACTCCCTCGACAGGTCACGCCGGCCGCATCGCGCACGATGCCGAGGAGATCGCGGTCTCGGTGCTCGCCCTTCTGGGCGAGGTCTCCGCCGAAGGCACCCCCGCCGGAGTGGGCCTCGCCTGCCAGCGCTCGACCTGCCTGCTCTGGGAGCGCGAGACGGGCGCCCCGCTCTCCGTCGCCCTCTCCTGGCAGGACACCTCCACGGCCGGCCGCCTCGACCCCTCGACGGCCGAGCGCGTCGCCCGGATCACCGGCCTGCGGCTCTCGCCGCACTACGCCGCCCCGAAGCTCGCGGCCCTGCTCGATGAGCGACCCGATCTGCGAACCCGGGCGGAGACCGGGGAGGTGGTGGCCGGCACCCTCGACGCCTTCCTCGTCCACCGCCTCACCGGCCGGCCGGCGACCGAGCCCGGGCACGCCGGTCGCTCGCTGCTCTACGACCTCGAGCGGGATGCCTGGTCCGAGGAGCTCTGCGCGCTGTTCGGAGTGCCGGCGGCGGCGCTGCCCGACCTGCGCCCGAGCGTCGGGCCGTGGGGCGAGACCCCGCTCGGGGCGCCGCTCGTCGCGGTCGCCGGCGACCAGCAGGCGGCCCTGGTCGGCCAGGGCGGCTGGGAGCCCGGGGTCGCTGCGGCCCACTTCGGCACCGGTGCCTTCGTCCTCGCCTCCACTGGCGCGACGACGCGGCGCCACCCCGGCCTGCTCACCGCGGTCCTCGCCTCCACTGCCGCCGGCCGGCAGTTCCAGATCGAGGGCAGTGTCAACTCCGCCGGCTCCGCAGTCGACTGGGCCGTGGGCCTGACCGGGGAGGACCTCGGCGCTTGGGCCGAGCGCCCGCTCTCGGTCGAAGGACCTCCGTGGCTCTTCCCCGCCCTGGCCGGCGCCGCCGCTCCCTGGTGGCGCCCCGAGGCCCGGGGCGTGCTCGCGGGCCTCGCCCTCGGCCACGAGGGACCCGAGCTGCTCGGCGCGGTCCTGGCCGGAGTGGCGCACCGGGTCGTCGACTGCGTCGAGGCCCTCCGCGAGGCCGGAGTCGTGCTCGAGGAGCTCCGCCTCTCGGGCCGCCTCACCCGCCTCTCCGGCCTCGTCCAGGGGATCGCCGATCTCGGCCGGCTCCCGGTGCGCGTCTCCGCCGTGGAGGAGACCGGTCTCAGCGGTCTGGCGGCCCTCGCCCGCGCCGGCCTCGAAGGAACCACCGCGGGCCTGACCTCCGGCGCACCGGCCGGCAGGCGCCTGGATCCAGCCCTCCCCGCCGCCGCGGCCGACAGCTCCCGCGCCCGCTGGCGGGTCTTCGCCACGACCGCCCTCGATCTGGGAGCTCTGGGGACAGAGCTCTGGGGACAGGTTAGGTGACAGGCGTCGGATCCAAGAAACCTGGATCGATCGTCCGAGAACGGACACTCGCGTTCAACGACTTGAAGGGAGGTAACCTGTCCCTACCAGGCGTGCCAGTCAGTGCGCCGCCAGGCCTGGCGGCCGGGGACGGGCACCAGGCCCTGGCGCTCGAGGGCTTGGCCGAGCCGCTCGAGGAGGTCGTGACGACCGTCGACCACCGCCAGGTTGAGGTAGAGCTCGCGCTCCTCGCCGCGCTCGCCGCGGAAGACGAACCGGAGCGCGTGTGTTCCTTCCCGGGGTGCGCAACCGAGCACCGTCGCGAGCTCCAGACCACGCGGCTTGAAGGTGTGGAGGGGTTGATACTCCAGGCGCTCGGGTGCGAGCCGCACCGCAGGAGTGCCGGCCGTCCACCAGACCTTGGCCAGGGTCAACCAGAAGAGCAGGCCGTAGAGGGCCAGGACGCCGAAGGCGCGGGCACCGGGCGCGCCGCCGGGAGCGCGCAGCAGCCAGGAGACGCCTCCCAGCAGGGCCAGGATCCCGACCCCCCAGGCCATCGCCCGGCGGCAGGTCCGCCGGACCCAGGGGCGGAACGGATAGCTCTCCGTGTCCACTGCAGGAGGGCACGCGGTCGCGGCACTAGGCCCCGACCGGCGCTCCGAACCGCTCGACGATCCACCGGGAGATGAGGTCGAGAACCTGCGGCGCGAGGGTCTCGTCGATCTGGAAGTACTCGCTGGGAGCTCCGCTGCCGGCGGACTGGAAGAGGTGGTTGAGTCCCGGGAACCGGTGGATCGTGACGTCCCGGTTGCCGCCCTCGGAGAGGGCGGCACGTACCTGGGGGAGGTTCTGCTCCGCGTCCACCTGCAGGTCGAGCCCGCCCTGGATCGCCAGCACCGGCACCACGACGCGCCGCAGGGCCTCGCGCGGATCGTGGCTCAGGAAGAAGCGGAACCAGGGGGTGAGCATCAGGTCGACCTCCTGGGCGATGCTGGCGTCGGTCACCTCGTCGCCGGGCCGGCCGCCCGCCAGCTCGAGCTGGCGCCGGGCCACGTCGAGCAGCCCCCGCCGCGCCTCGTCGTCGCCGACGCCGGAGGTGAGCAGAGCGAGGCCCTCCTCGAGCAAGGCCACCTGGCGCTCGACGGTGCTCTCGGGCACCCCAGTCGCCAGGGCGATGCGGCGCGTCTGCACCGGCAGCAGCTCGCGTCCGGGCACACCCGGCGCCGCCAGCAGCACGAGGAAGCGCACGTCGCTGGAACGAGACGCCGCCAACGGCGCCACCAGACCCCCCTCGCTGTGCCCGAGCAGACCGATCCGGCGCCAGGCCACCTCGCGCCGAGACCGCAGGTAGCGCACCGCCGCCAGGGCGTCCCCCGCCAGATCGGAGCTCGTCGCCTGCGCCAGGTTCCCCTCCGAGCCCCCCACGCCACGGTCGTCCGCGCGCAGGACGGCGATGCCGCGACGGGTGAGGTGGTCGGCCAGCACGAGGAACGGCCGATGCCCCATGAGCTCGCCGTCCCGGTTCTGCGCCCCGCTCCCTGAGAGCAGGGCCACCGCGGGGAAGGGGCCCGGTCCCGGCGGCAGCGTCAGCGTGCCGGCCAGCTCGACGCCGTCGCCCCTGAAGCGGACCTCCTCGCTGCCGTAGGGCGCCTCGGCGCGCGGATCCTGCGGGCGACCTCTCGCCCCGCCGACCGTCCGTCGCAACGCGAAAGGCAGACGCTGACCGCGCTGCGTGAAGGTGCCGACGATCTCGTCGCCCGCCTGCTCGCCGTCGAAGTGGGGATCGCCCGGCACGCCCGCGATCGCGAAGCGGACCCGCGAGCCCTCCGTCTCGACGTCGCCGAGGGCGAGCCCGAAGGCGCCCTGCGCCGGGATGTCGATGGTGCCCGTCCAGCCCGCGGCCTCGGAGGCTAGGTGCACGCGCACGTCGAGCCTTCCCGTCGGGCCCTGGATGGCCCCCTGCCAGGCGCCGGCCGGCCCCTGCGAGCGCGCGGCCGGCGCCGCCGCCAAGGTGGCGACGAGGACGAGGAGCGGCCGCAGGAAGCGGCCTGCGCGAGGCGTGCTCACCGAGCTCGGCTCCATTCCCGTCAGGGGACGAGACGTCCCTCCATGCCCCCCGCCACGGTCACCAGCTCGCCGGTGACATGGCCGCTGAGCCGGTCGGAGGCGAGGACCACGGCCATGCGGGCGATGTCCTCGGGGGTGGCCACCCTCTTCAGGGCCATCGTCGCCGTCGCGCGGCGCACCCGCTCCGGGTCCTTGAGCGCCTCCGCGCTCATCGGCGTCGCCGTCCAGCCCGGCGCCACCGCGTTGACGCGGATGCCGCCGCCCAGCCGGGCCACCTCGTTCTTCAGCGACAGCAGCAGGCCCTGCTGGATCGCCGACTTGGACGCCGCGTAGTCGGCGTGGCCCGCCTCGCCGAACCGTCCGGCGGTGGAGCCGACGAGGACGAGGGACCCCCGACCCGTCTCCACCGCATGTCGCAGGAAAGAGCGGGCGGTCAGGAAGGTGACGGTCAGGTTGGAGAGGAGGGTCTCCTGCCAGCGCTCGAGCGAGATCTCCCAGAGCGGAAGGTCCTGTTCGGGCCACGTCCCGGCGTTGGCGACGGTGATCTCCAGCCCCCCGAGGGCCTCGACGGCGGCCGGCACCAGGGCGTCGGCCTCGCTCTCCCGCCGCAGGTCGGCCGCCAGGGCGACGCCTCCCAGCTCGGCGGCCAGCCCCTCCGCGGCCGCCCGGGAGCGGTGGTAGTGGATCGCCACCCGGGCGCCCTCGGCGGCAAGGGCGCGGCACAGCGCCGCGCCGATGCCCCCGGCCCCTCCGGTGACGAGAGCGTGCGAGCCTCGGAGACCGGTGTCCATGGCCCGGGACTGTATCGTGGCCGGCGAACGCAGTCGGCGAGCCGGGCCCGGCCCGCCCGCAGCTCGGGGACGCGCTCGGGCTCAGCCGTCGTCCTCGACCTGCAGCTCGTTGCGCACCTCCACGACTCCTTCGGTCTCGCGCGCGATCTCCTCGATGCGCTCGACGTTCTCCGCCTTGCCGACAATGCCCGACAGGGTCACGACACCGTCCAGGGTGTCGACGTCGACGTTGAACGGGTTGATGTCGGGGTCGGCCGTCAGCTTGGTCTTGATCTTCGCCGTGATGGCGACGTCGGAAAGCGTCTCGTCGTCCTCGCCCGGCTCGCCCTGGACGCGGATCTGGTTGCGGACCTCCACCACGCCGCCGGTTTCGCGGGCAAGCCGCTCGGCGCCGGTGCGCGCAGACTCCTTCTCCACCTCGCCGCGCAGGGTCACCACGCCATGGAGCGTGTCGACGTCGACGTTGGTGGGATTGATGTCGGGATCGGCGGTCAGCTTGCTCTCGATCTTCATGGTGATCGCGCTGTCGTCGACCTGCTGGCCGGCCGAGCGGGTGGTCGTGCACGCCGCCGCTGCGACGGCGAGCGCCAAGGCGCAGACGATCCAAGGGGCCTTTCGATTCGAGCTCATGTCATACCTCCTCTGGTGGGAGCTCCGGATGGAGGAGCCCTCGCGAGCCTCCGAATTGCAGGGTCGGTGCCAGGCAGCCGGTCGTGTCGTCCGCGGGCCCTGTCCGCAGACGCGGCGGTAAATCTTCCCCACCGCGGCCACGAATTTCCCCCGTCGCCCGGGGGCGCCGCGACCGCCGGCAGCGCATCGGGCGGACCGCCCGCGGGCTCCTCCGTGGCACGCCTCTTGCGCTCCGGGCACGCGGAGGGCCGATGAAGGGCCAGCCATCACGGTCCGGAGAGGAGGAGCGATGAGCGCCAAGAGAAAGACCAAGGGATCGGACTCCGACGAATCGAAGGCCGCGGCGCACGGCCACGGCACCAGAACCAAGGTCGCGGCCGCCGCGGCCGGCATGCTCGCCGCGGCCGCGGCCGGCGTGGCAGTAGCCCGCGTCGTGCGCCGGGATCGCCACGCCGTCCTGCACGTCGCCCCGCACGGCGAGCGTTGGGAGATCCGCCTCGAGGGCAACAAGACGCCGAGTAAAATCTACGACACCAAGGAAGAGGCGGTCGCCTTCGCTCGCGGGCTGGCGCATCGCCGGTTGCCCTCCGAGCTAGTGATCCATCGCGTCGACGGCTCGGAACAGGATCGGCACTCCTACGACGCTTGATCGACGTCCGCCTTGGCAGCGACCCGCGGCTCGTCGTGGAGCGAGACGAGGCGGGGCGTCGGGCCCCGGTGCTGCTGCTCGGCCGCGCCGGGCACGACGTGCTGAGCGTAACGCGAACGCGGGGCCCGAAGGCCCCGCGCGGGATCGACAGCCGATGGCTTGACCGTCAGGCCAGTCCCAGGCGGCGCTCCTCGGCCAGCTTGCGCTGGATCTTCTTGCGCGCCTGCGCCTCCTTGCGCTTGCGCTTCACCGAGGGCTTCTCGAAGTGCTGACGCTTCTTGAGCTCCGTGAGCACGCCCGCCTTCTCGCACTTGCGCTTGAAACGGCGCAGGGCGCTCTCGAAGCTCTCGTCATCGCGTACGTTCACTGCCGGCACTTGCTATCACCTCGCTCTCGACCGGAATGCCCGTCGGACCGGACGGGAGCGCGGAGTGTCTCCGATCTCCCACCGCTTGTCAATTGGCGGGTCAGCCCTGTTCCTCGCCTTCCTCGCCACCCTCCTCATGCTGGATGGCGTCGTACTTGAGCTGATAGGCCGAGGACTCGCCGGTCTCGTCGTTGACCTCGAACCACACTCCGGCGGCGTCACCGGTCGCGCTGGTGGGGTAGAACCAGGCAACGACGCCGCGGTCGGCGTACTGCCGGATGTTGTGGAGGTTCGGCTGGCCGAGCACGGCACGGACCTCTTCGCGGCTCATCCCCTCCTCCGCCTGCGCGAAGCGATCGGCGCTCATGTAGCGGTTCGCCTCGGCCGCGGCCCGTGCCGCCTGGAGCTGCTCGTTGTCGGGGTCGAGCTGCAGGGCCGTGGTGTAGATGTCGATGGCGCGCTTGTAGTCGCCGCCCTTGTCGATCCACTCCTGAGCGAGGACGATGTCCTCGTCGCTCTTCATGCGCAGAGCCGCCAGCTGACGCTCGGTCGGCGACTGGTTCTCCACGATCGGATCGTCGTTGAGGAAGTCCACCAGACGGCTGCTGAACTGCTCGGAGAGCGCCGTGACCTCTTCCTCCAGGGCCGCCATCTGCGCTGCCGCGCCGACGGTCGCCGCCTCCTCGGCCTCCTCGCCCGTCGCCGGCTCGTCCGCGGGCTCGCCCTCGGGCTCGCCCTCGGGCGCCGGCTCCGCCGGCAGCGTCGCCTGGGCCGCGAGCTCGGCCAGCTGGGCGCGCTTGGAGTCGAGCTCCTGCTTCGTCTGCTGGAGCCACTGCCACTCCTGGGTGCGGGCTTCCTCCTCGGGGTCGGTGCCGGTGCCGCAGGCCGCGACCAGCGCCATCATGCCGCAGGCGGCAAAGGCGATCATTCGAGACTTGAGCATCCTCCTGCCTCCCGTCAAAGACATGTCCTCGGTCCGAGAACAGGCAACGTAGCATAGCGCCGGGACGAGGGACAAGTCGTCGGGTGCCGCCGGTCTCCCCTGACAGGATCTGGCGGTTCTGAACTAAACGTTGAAAACAAAGGACTTCCGCCCAACCTTCCTTGACAGTGCGAAAGTGCCTGGAGAATAATCGCCTGTTCCGACGAAGTGGACCGCTCTGCGGAGGACGTGCATGTCGACGGCCGATCCCTATCAGGACCTCGATCCCCGTTTCGCTCGGGCCCTGAACGCCCTGCGCGAGGAGCTCGACGAGCGCCTCGCCGTCCTGCGCTCCGAGCTGGGACTCGCTACGAGACCCGTCGACACCGCGAGACCCTCGGCGCCCGACTACGGCGCCCTGCTCGAGATCGTCCAGCGCCTCGACGACGCGGGCGACCAGAGCGAGCTGCTCGGTCGGATGCTCGAAGGCGCCGGCCGCTTCGCCGGCCGGGCGCTCTTCCTCCTCGTGCGCGGCGACGAGGTCGAAGGATGGGGGGGCTACGGCTTCCCGCCGGAGGCCGCGGCCGGTGTGCGTGCCGAACTGTCGACCCTGGCTCCACTGGCGACCTGCGTCGAGCGCGGCGCGTCGGCCGCCCTGTCGGCGCAGCAGTGCCTCGGCCTGGTGGGGTCCGTCGAGCCCGGAGACGCGCCGGCCGAGGGCATCCTGATTCCCTTTACCCTGCGCGGCCGGGTCGCCGCCGTCCTCTACGCCGATCGCGGCGCCGGCCAGAGCCTCACCGCGCCGGCGCTGCAGCTGCTCGCCTACACGGCTGCGAACTCCCTGGAGACCCTGCCGCTGCGCAGGGCCGCAGTCGCCACGCCGGTGCCCGAGGCGGGGGTCGAGCCCGGGGTCCCGGCCGCGGACCAGCTCGCCGCCTTGCCCGAGCAAGCCGAGGTCGAGCCACCGTCGGCGGTCGAGAGGCAGGCCGATGTCGCGCCGCCGGAGGCCGAGGCAGGCGAGGCGGTCACCCCCGCGTCCACGGTAGAGAGCCCGGCGGCGGAGGTCGACGCGGGACCGGCCTCGGAGCCGCCGTTCGAGAGCGCCGAGCCCGGCGACGCCGGACCGCTCGACACGCTGGTGATCGCGCGCAGCTCGGTGGAGGTCGCCGAGCCTCCCGGCACCGAGGAGCTCCCCGAGCCGCTCGAGACGGCCGCGGCCAGACCGGAGCCGGCGACCGGCATCGAACAGCTGGGCGGTCGGTCCCTTGCCGACGGCTCGATCGAGGTGGCGCCGCCGCCCGACGTCGAAGGGCCCGGCTGGGCCTTTCGGGAGCGGCAAACCTCGGCCGACGAGAGCCGGCGCGAGGAGGCGCGACGCCTGGCGCGCCTGCTGGTGACCGAGATCAAGCTCTACAACGAGGAGCAGGTCGAGGAGGGACTCGAGCGGGGCGACCTCTATGCCACGTTGCAGGAGGAGATCGACCGCTCGCGCCGCATCTTCGAGGAGCGCATCCCGGCGGAGGTGCGCGCCGAGGCCGACTACTTCCGGGACGAGCTGGTTCGCATCCTGGCCGACGGCGACTCCTCGGCGCTCGGCCGGTAGGGCCACACCATCGGTCGC
>Ga0302046_10004687_pt1 | contig 12134 bp, 9 predicted proteins | sample RVTome_11_FD_200261 | JGI IMG/M metagenome (GOLD analysis project Ga0302046, IMG submission 200261) | Soil microbial communities from uranium-contaminated site in the Upper Colorado River Basin, Wyoming, United States - RVT147D111 (version 2) ... | reverse complement strand
CGGCGGTTCTAATTCCCCTCGACAGCGTGCGCCAGACGTTGCGTGTGCGGCCGCAGGATATTTCACACGACATCGATGGCGAACGACTGGTCGTCGACGGCACCGTTGTTCCGTTCCTGTCACTCAGACGCGTCCTGATTCGCGGGAACCACCACCGGCCCGAGATGCAGAGCAGTGTTGTGATCGAGGCGCAGGGGCGACTCGCCGCCCTGGGTGTCGACCACATTGGCGCCGTGCACAGCGTGGTGGTGCGAGGTATTCCGGAACACGCCGCGCCAGACCCGGTAATCTCCGGCGCGGCGTTCGACGACAACGGACAGCTGCAGTTGGTTGTGGCACCACCTGCATTGGTCCGCGCGGCAGCGGACCCAGTCCCACCCCGCGAGGAGATGCAAATGCCAAGCACACCTCGCATGCTCGTCATTGACGATTCCCTGACGACCAGGATGCTCGAGCAGAGCATACTCGAATCCGCAGGGTATGAAGTAGATCTCGCTGTTTCGGGCGAAGAAGCCCTGGAAAAGGCCCAACGACAACGCTATGGCGTCTTCATCGTCGATGTCGAAATGCCGGGCATGAACGGATTCGAGTTCATCGCCAGGACAAGGAGCGACCCCGTGCTGCGCGACACGCCGGCAATCCTCGTCACTTCACGTACGGATCCCCAGGACAAACGGCGCGGCAAGGAGGTGGGAGCGCGAGCCTACATCGTCAAGACGGAGTTCGATCAGGCGGAGCTCCTCGATGCGATACGGAGGCTGGTGACATGACCAGCAACGTGCGCGTGCTCGTCGTGGAAGACTCGCTCACCATTCGCAAGCATTTGGTCGAAGTGCTTTCGTCCGCTCCGGGTCTGGAAGTGGCGGGCGAGGCCTCGGACGGTAAGGTGGCCATCGAACTCTGTCAGCGCTTGAGGCCGGACGTCGTGACCATGGATATGATGTTACCAGTCATGACCGGTGTGGCAGCCACGGAATACATTATGGCGTACTGTCCGACACCCATCCTGATCGTTTCAGCCTCGACCAATCGAGGCGAGCTGTTCAAGACCTACGATGCACTTGCGGCAGGCGCGGTGGATGTCCTGGAGAAGCCGTTGAGTACGGGGCCTGACGAAGACTGGGAGGAGCGACTCATCGGTGCGGTGCGGATGGTGTCCAGAATCCGCGTCATCACACACCCACGGGCACGGTTGGGACGGCTCGGCAAATCGGGCCCCACGGAACAGTCCACGCCATCAGTCCCCTCTTCAGATGACCGGCGCATCGTCGCCGTGGGCGCCTCGACCGGTGGGCCTGGTGCCCTGCTCACCATTTTCAGCGCGTTGCCAAAGGATTTCTCCCTCCCCATCCTCCTTGTCCTCCACATCTCGGAGCCTTTTTCGTTGGCCTTGGCCGAGTGGCTCGATGCCCAGCTGCCGCAGGAGGTGCGGTATGCCGTGGACGGAGAGCCCATTCCGACCCCAGGTCGGGGATGTGTCCTGATGGCACCGCCAGATCGCCATTTGGAGGTTGTGGAAGGCCAATTACGGCTGTCCGACGGAGCCGAGCGGCACTCCTGCCGCCCCTCCGTGGACGTACTCTTCGAATCGCTGGCACGTGAAATGGGCACCCAGACGATCGGTTGTCTGTTGACCGGGATGGGAAGGGATGGCGCAAAAGGACTCCTGGCAATCAAGGAGAGCGGGGGTCTTACCATTGCGCAGGACGAGGCGACCTCTGTTGTCTTCGGCATGCCGGGTGAGGCGATCAAACTCGGCGGAGCCACCCGCATCCTGCCACTGACTGACATTGCACCAATGATCGTGCGCGCCGCCACCCCGGCGACCAGGCAGGAGACCCGCAAATGAACGGGCCGATCATGATCATCGATGACAGTTTGACCGTCCGGATGGACCTTGGAGAGGCGTTCCGAGACGCTGGCTTTGAGATCATTCTGTGCGCCAGCGCGGCCGAAGCCCGGGAAGCGCTCATGCAAAACGCGCCTGCGGTCATCGTCCTCGATATTCTTCTCCCCGACGCGGATGGCATCGAGTTCCTCACCGAGATACGGAGCACGCGGGCGACGGAGGGGATTCCAGTCATGCTTCTTTCGAGCGAGGCTGAGGTCAAGGATCGGGTACGCGGGCTCACTCGGGGGGCCAGTGAGTATATCGGGAAGCCGTACGAAGGGTCTTACGTGGTGGCTCGGGCAAAAGCGTTGTTGCGAAACGCCCCACCGGAATCCGACACCTCCCAGACCATTCTCGTCATCGATGATAGTCTGACCTACCGGGAAGAGCTTTCCGATAGCCTGGTCGGGGCGGGTTTCCTCACCGTACTGGCCAGCTCGGGAGAAGACGGTCTGAAACGGGCCGCCGATGTGCATCCGGATGCGATGATCGTAGATGGTGTGATGCCCGGCATGGACGGGACCGCAGTTGTGCGCAAGATTCGGCTCGACCCAGGCCTGCACGCCATCCCGTGCCTCTTGCTCACGGCATCGGAAGGCGCTGCCGGTGAAATTATGGCGCTCGATGCCGGAGCCGATGCCTACGTACGCAAAGGCGAGGGCACCGACGTCATTCTCGCACGACTCGGCGCCATGCTACGAGGGGCGGAGGATTCGCGCGACCGTGCCCACACCAAGAGTTTGATGGGGCCCAAACGGATCCTGGCCGTGGACGACAGCTTGACGTATCTCGAGGAGATCGCCGAGCAATTGCGTAACGATGGTTACGAGGTCGTGCAGGCCCGTTCGGGCGAGGAAGCGCTCGAGCTTCTGGCCGTGGAGCAGGTAGACAGCATTCTTCTTGACCTTCTCATGCCAGGCATGTCGGGCACCGAAACCTGTAAGCGGGTCAAGAGTTTACCGGCTCTCCGCAACGTTCCACTAATCATGCTGACGGCGTTGGAGGATCCCGAGGCAGTGATCGTGGGAATGAACGCGGGGGCTGATGACTACGTTGCAAAATCAGTCGACTTTGAAGTCATCAAGGCAAGGCTGCGTGCCCAGCTGCGGCGCAAACAGTTCGAGGATGAGAACCGCCGCGTGCGGGAAGAGATTCTGAAGAAGGACGCCGAAGCGCACGCCGCTCGCCAGCTGGCCGAGACGCGCACCGCCATGGCCGCGGAGCTGGAGACAAAGAACTACGAGCTGGGGATCCTAAATGGGGAACTGGAGATGTTTGCCTATTCCGTCTCGCACGATCTTCGTCAGCCTTTGCGCAGCATCGATGGCTTCGGGCAGGCGCTCATTGATGACTACCGCGAACTCCTCGACGACAGGGGCAGGGACTACATCGGTCGCATGCAGGCCGCGGCCCAACGCATGTCACATCTCATCGACGGCCTGTTGGCACTCTCGCGGGTGACCCAACAACAGCTTCGGCAAACATCGGTGCGGATCGACGTCCTGGCCCAGCAGGTGCTCAGACGGCTCCAGGACGCTGAGCCCGACCGCCAAGTCGAGATCGCGATCGGCAACTGTCTCGAGGCATCCGGGGACGAGATGCTCGTTGAATCGATCATGGAAAATCTATTGGGGAATGCCTGGAAGTTCACCGCAGGTCGACAACCTGCCCGCATCGAGGTAGACGTTCAGATGGACACGGGCACACCCACCTACTACGTAAGAGACAACGGCGCGGGCTTCAGGATGGACTACGCAGATAAACTCTTTGCTCCATTCCAACGTCTGCACTCGCAGGGTGAGTTTCCCGGAACGGGAATCGGGCTCGCAACGACGCAACGCATCGTTCATCGGCACGGCGGTCGGATCTGGGCGGAGAGCAAGCCCGACGAAGGTGCCACGTTCTATTTCACGCTTTCGCGGGGTTCGGAGAGACAAGCACTATGAGCCAACCAGCGGCTAGCGAAAGAAGGATGACCGTCCCTCTACACTTGCTCATCGTCGAAGACTCTGCAGACGATGCCGACCTAATCATGCTGAACCTGCAAAAAGCTGATTTCGAACTGGTCTCGAAATGTGTGGAAACGGAGGAAGACTTCCTGGCAGCTCTGAACGAGCCGTGGGACCTCATCATCTCAGACTTCAAGATGCCACAGTTCGATGGGCTCCGTGCCTTCACGCTGTACAGGAAAAGCGGTATCGACACGCCGTTCATTTTTGTGTCCGGTGCGCTGGGCGAAGATCGAGCGGTCGAGGCAATGCGCGCGGGCGCACGGGACTATCTGCTGAAGGGCAACCTGGCGCGACTTGGCGAGGCCGTGAAGCGGGAGCTTGGCGAGGCACGAAACCGGGCGGCACAAAAGCAGTCCGCGGCAGCCGCCCGACAGGAGCAGCGGCGTCTCGCGATGGCCGTAGAGGCGAGTGGCGCAGGAGTCTTCGAACACAGAGTGCCCATGGCGCAGGACACGTATCACAGCGAGCGTTGGGCCGAGATTCTCGGGTATTCAGTTAACGAGCTACCGCCCTATGACCGCTTTCACGAGTGGAACCTCGACGCCTTACATCCCGATGACACGGCGATGTTCCAGGCGGCATACGACAACTTCATCTCGGGACACACGGAACGATATGAAGTCGAGTTCCGCATGCGACACAAGCAAGGCCGCTGGATCGACGTTGCGACGTTCGCCAAAGCCCTGGAACGAGAGTCAACCGGTCGGGCCACTCATATTGTCGGCGTCATGCTGGATCTTTCGGACCGACGACGACTGGAGTCCCAATTCCGACACGCCCAAAAGATGGAAGCCATCGGCCGGTTGGCAGGTGGCGTCGCCCACGATTTCAACAACCTCATAACGGTGATGTTCAGCTTCGGAAATTTTGTTCTGGACGAACTCCGCGAAGGGGACCCGGTATACGAGGATATGCAGGAAGTGCTCAAGGCCGCAAAGAAAGCCGAAATCCTGACGGCACAGCTCCTCGCCTTCTCCCGCCGCAAACCCATCTCGCCAAAAGTCCTGAACATCAACACGCTTGTTGAGGACATGGACCGAATGATGCGACGGCTGGTTGGCGAAGACGTCGATGTCGCGACGACGTTGCGGCCTGAACTCTGGAACGTACGGATCGATCCAGGATCACTCGAGCAGGTGCTTGTGAACCTCGCCGTGAACGCTCGCGACGCAATGCCCGAGGGTGGACGACTGACCATAGAAACGGACAATGCCACGCTCGATGAGCAGTACGAGAGGGACCACGGCATGACTGTACCGGCGGGAGACTACGTCATGGTCGCTGTCTCCGACGACGGAGTGGGTATGGACGAAGCACAACAGCGTCGAATTTTTGAGCCATTTTTCACGACCAAGGATGTTGGAAAAGGCACGGGCTTGGGCCTTTCGACGTGCTACGGAATCGTCAAACAGGCGGGCGGATACGTCTGGGTTTACAGCGAGGTTGGCAAGGGAACAACATTCAAGGTGTATCTGCCGCGGGTCGCAAATGCGGTTGATGAAGTGGCCGCCCCCCCGCTGTCCGAGAGCCTGGTAGGCACCGAGACGATTCTGGTAGCGGAGGACGAGGATCAGGTACGCAAACTTGCGGTTCGAGCGTTGACGGGCATGGGGTATCAAACCATCGAAGCTTCCAACGGTAGTGAGGCTCTCCTGAAATGTGAGACGTTCACAGAACCCATCGACCTGTTACTTACCGATGTCGTGATGCCGGGAATGGGAGGCAGGCAGCTTGCCGAGACGTTGATGGCGCTTCGCCCGGGGTTAAAGGTCCTGTATATGTCTGGCTACACGCCCAACGCCATTGTTCATCACGGCGTACTGGAGGCCGAGACCCATGTGCTCCAGAAACCGTTTACACCAATGACCCTTGCCCGCAAGATCCGGGAAACGCTTGACGGGTAGCGTGAACCAACCAGTGTCCGCCAAGCCGTCCAGGGATCTCGCTGGTTCACTACCTTCCACCCCTCCTCAGTTACCACGTCGCCAGGCACTCCACATGGACTGACAAGAATCCCGCATCCATCCCTCTTTCCAGGCATGGGGCTCGCTTTTCCCCACACAACCCGGCCACCTTTATCAGCGGTGATCCAAACCCCTGACTGGAGTTTTGGGAAAACGGAGGATGGCGCCGTTACTCGGCCGATCCACGAAACATGACCAATCGAAAGACACAACTCGAACTCGAAGTGCAGCGGCAACCGGACGACTCCACATGCGGTCCGACGTGTCTGCACGCCGTCTACCGCTATTGGGGTATTGATGTGCCCCTCGAGAGCGTCATCGCGGAGGTGACGCCCCTGCCGGAAGGTGGAACGCTCGCGGTCTCGCTGGCGTGCCATGCGCTGCGGCGCGACTTCAAGGCAGAGATCTACACGTACAACCTGCAATTCTTTGATCCGACATGGTTCCCGACAGCCGATGATCTGCCCCAACGCCTGACGGATCAGCGAGGGGGCAGGGGTGGACGCAAGCTGTCCATCGCGACCGAAGCGTATCTGGATTTCCTGAGTCTTGGTGGCTCGGTATTGTACGAGGAACTGACGGCGGAACTCCTGCAGCGATTCCTCGATCGCGACGTGCCCATCCTCACTGGTCTCAGCGCAACATATCTGTACGGGTGTTCTCGAGAGCGAGAGAACAAGTCTGACGATATCCGCGGACGGCCGGTGGGCCACTTTGTGGTGTTGAGCGGCTACGATCCCGAACATCGCGAAGTGACGGTGGCCGACCCCCTTCACAACAACCCCCGGTATGGTTCGCACTACTACCGCGTGGGAGTGGAACGGCTCATATCTTCGATATTGCTCGGGATCGTAACCTACGACGCCAATCTGCTGGTCATCACCCCCAAAAAGGGAAGCTAGCAAGCACCGCATGGCCGTTCTGATTGTCGTCGAAAACCCCAAGCTGTGGCCGCTGGACGTTCCTGGCACAGAGATCGTGCCGGCGCGGAACTATTTGACGGATCGTCGATTCATCGACCTGAAGCGCGCCAAGGTGTTCAACCTGTGCCGCACCTATGGCTACCAGACCGTTGGCTACTACGTGTCGCTCCTGGCGGCGGCGCGCGGCCACAAGCCGCTTCCATCCGTGACAACCGTGCAGGATTTGCGAGAATCGGCCCTGATCCGAATCGTTTCGGACGACCTGGAGCACGTCCTCCAACGCGCACTTGCGCCAATCAAATCGGACCGATTCGAACTCAGCATCTACTTCGGGCGCAATCTCGCGAAACGCTACGATCGCGTGTCGCAGGCTCTCTTCAACCATTTCCCCGCCCCACTCCTGCGGGCCGAATTCGTTCACCTCGATCAGTGGCGGCTGCACAGCATTCGGCCAATCGCGTCGAACGACGTTCCCGACTCACATCGCGACTTCGTGGCTTCCCAGGCCCAACGCTTCTTTGCACGCCCGCGGATCTCGGAGCGCGCGCGCCTGCGGTATGACCTCGCCATCCTCGTCAACCCCGACGAGGACGACGCACCGTCTGATGAAAAGGCGATCGAACGATTCATCCGGGCGGCACGAAAGGTGGGAATGTCGGCGTCGCTGATCGGACGACAGGACTACGGTCGCATCGCGGAGTTCGATGCCCTCTTCATTCGCGAGACTACATACGTGAACCACCATACCTACCGGTTCGCCAGGCGAGCCGAGGCCGAAGGACTGGTGGTGATCGACAGCCCGGAGTCCATCGTCCGTTGCACCAACAAGGTGTATCAGGCGGAACTCTTCGAGAAGAATGACATCCCGTGCCCGAAGACCATTATTGTTCACAAGGACAACGCGGGCAAAGTGGGAGAACTGCTGGGTTTCCCGTGCGTCCTCAAACGCCCCGACAGCTCGTTCTCAGCGGGTGTCGTGAAAGCGGAAAACCCACCTCAGCTCGCGATGCACCTCGAGGCCTTTCTGGACGAGTCCGAACTCGTCGTGGCGCAGGAGTACCTCCAGTCGTCATTCGACTGGCGGGTTGGTGTGCTCGACCGGAAAGCGTTGTACGTCTGTAAATACCACATGGCGCCCGGTCATTGGCAGATACAGAACAGCAACGTCAAGGCGCGTCAACGATACGGGCGGGTCGAGACCCTTGCCGTTGACAGTGCCCCAGCAGGGGCCGTGGAGTTGGGGATTCGTGCCGCCGGTCTGATCGGCGAAGGGTTGTACGGTGTCGATATCAAGGAGGTCAGTGGTCGCTTTGTCGTCATGGAAATCAACGACAACCCGAGTCTCGAAGCCGGTTACGAAGACGCGGTGCTCAAGGATGAACTCTACATATCCATCATGAGCAGCTTTTTCAACCGGTTGGAGCAACGTGGCCGCTCTGCCGGAAGGGGATAGCATTTCCCGACAATGACGGATCGCTGAAGGTATGCACCTGTTTGAAGGTTACGGCATCGAACTCGAGTACATGATCGTAGACCGCGAGACGCTTTCGGTGCGTCCGCTCGCCGACAAACTGCTCGAGCAGGTGGGCGGCAGTTATGAGATGGAGGTCGAACTTGGTTCCGTCGCCTGGTCGAATGAACTCGCCCTGCATGTCATCGAACTCAAGACCAATGGTCCAACACAGTCGCTCTCGGGACTCGGCGCGACGTTTCGAGAACATGTCCAGCGTATGGACGAGATTCTCGAGCCACTGGGCGCCCGGCTCCTGCCGACTGCCATGCATCCCTGGATGGATCCTGAAACCGAACTTCGGCTATGGCCACACGAACACACCGACATCTATCAGACCTTCCACCGCATCTTCAATTGTCGAGGACACGGATGGGCCAATCTGCAGAGCACGCATATCAATCTGCCCTTCGCCGACGACCCTGAGTTCGCACGGCTACACGCTGCAATTCGCGTCGTCCTTCCCTTACTTCCCGGTTTGTCGGCGAGTTCACCGTTTGTGGAAGGGACTCGGAGTGCGTTCCTGGATGCCCGGTTGGAGGCATACCGGCACAACGCCGATAGCGTGTTCTCTGTCATGGGACACGTCATTCCCGAACCGGTATTCTCCACACGCGACTACCAGGAGGGGCTCCTGGAAAGTATCTACCGGGATCTGGCACCCCTCGACCGCGAAGGTGTGTTGCGACACGAGTGGGTAAACGCCAGGGGTTGCATAGCCCGCTTTGATCGGATGGCCTTGGAGATTCGCCTCCTCGACGTGCAAGAGTGTCCCGAGGCGGATATTGCGGTTGCGGGGGCAGTGATCGAGGTGGTCCGCGCTCTGGTGGAGGAGGCATGGGTCGGGGTCCGGGAACAGCAGCGGTGGCACGAGCGCGAGCTGGCCGAAATCCTGCTCGAAGGAATACGAGACGCCGATCAAGCGGTAATCTCGAATCGCAGGTTCCTGGAAACGTTCGGTTACCCGGAACGTGGGCGAACCCGGATGCGGGACCTGTGGCAACACCTCATCGAGAGCGTCGCAGCGCTCAACCCGTCCTGGAACGAGTGGCATTCAGCACTCGACCTGTTCGTCCGGGAGGGTTGCCTTGCAACACGAATCGTCGATGCGGCCGGACTTTCACCGGACCGGGAACGACTGCGTGAGATCTACGGTAGCCTCGCGGATTGCCTGACGAACGGAGAACTCTTTCGAGCCGGGAGTTGAGGATTGTCGTATGCGGCGAACCCGCCGTCATGACATGTGAACGTGGGATGAGATGAGACAGAAGTCAGAACCGCATTTTGGGAGCCATCGATGCCACCAACCCCGCCCAGGCCAGTTCGAGGCCCATGCGTCCCATCTCCAGGTCGCCTACGACCTGCACCATCGGAAGTGCCGGCATCTTTCCAGCCAGCGGCATGAAGCGCTCGTCGTAGCCGGTCACAACCCCCACGCGATAGCCGAGCGCTGGGACGACCGGGCCATCTTCACCGTGTATCACTGTGCGATAGATCCCCCCTGCGAAGGAACGGTTTCCAAAAGAGTTGACAAAGGTCCCGCCGTAAAACCCACGCCAGCTTACACCAACCAGCCAATTGTTTGCGAGCCCACGACTGATATCGAACACATGCGTGCTCCACATCCCGATGTGTATACGCACTCCCTGGTACGGATGCATCGCGGACGGTGCGGTCTGGCCCGCGACCGGCGGCGCTGCCACCAGGAACCACAGACTTGCCAGGAGCACCGCGGCCTTACTCCCCCACATCGAATTTGCTGAAACCCCAGGGGTCCCATTGAGTACAGTCATCGAATCTGGCCTGAGTGAAGATGAGTGACGATTATAACCCACACCTCCTGGTTTGGTGCGGCCTTCGGAAGGCTCCCAAAGGCGGACTACTGACCAAGGCGGATCTTTTGAGCCAGGCATGAAGGTCGACACACTGGTTCTGTCCTGCGAACACGGTGGAAACCGCGTTCCACCGCGGTACCGACGTCTGTTCGCAACCAGGAAGAGTCAGAACGCGCTGAGAGGGCATCGCGGTCACGATATTGGCGCCCTTCATCTTGCCAGGACGCTGTCCGGACGACTCGGCGCACCACTCGTGTACAGCACCGTGACGCGTTTGCTCGTGGAGTGCAATCGATCCGTAAGGCACCCCCAACTCTTCTCCGAGTTCTCGGCTGCGCTCGATGGTCGGGAGCGGGAGGAGGTCCTGCAAGCCTACTATTTCACACACCGCGAGCAGGTCCATGCGGCTATCCGGAAGGAGATCGAGGCCGGGCGATCAACTCTTCACGTGGCCGTACATACGTTTACGCCGCGACTGCGAGGGCAGACCCGCCGCGTGGACATCGGTCTACTCTATGATCCCCAGCGGCCCACGGAACGTTGCGTTGGTGCCCGTTGGAAGGCGACCCTGTTGGCCCTGCAGCCTGGGCTCACCGTGCGCCGCAACTATCCCTACCATGGCCGCGCGGACGGATTGACGACCGCGTTGCGGCGATTCCATGGACCAGAGAGTTATATCGGAATAGAACTGGAGACGAATCAAGCCCTGCTGACCGGCAATCCAGGCAGACGGAAACAGATCATCAACACGATCGGCAGGAGCCTCCGGGAGCTCATCGATTGATTCAACCGTACACTCGAGCCCACGGTTCTTGCCCGATCACCCTGGGTTTGGGAAGCCCGTCAGTGTGCTGGCAGGCATTGGCATTGGTCATGTATTCCGATAACCTGGAACTCGAGTCTACGAGGAGTTTTGCGTGATGCTGAGCCGACCGCCGCGAGCAGACCTGCGGCCGTTCATCGAAACCATCTGGACCTGTGATGACAACCTGACGGACCGACGACAGGACTTCCAACGCGAGCGTGTTCTTCCGACCGGCGCGGCTCATGTTGCCCTGCGTCTGTCGGAACACCCGTTTCGACTCTTCAAGGATGCCGGCGACCTCGACGGACAAATCGTCGGGCACTCGGTCATCGGGGGACCTCGTAGCGCGTGCTACATTCGTGATATTTCCCAACCCGCACGCTCGATCGGTGCTCAGCTTCGACCGGGCGCCATCGAACTGCTGCTCGGCGTACCGGCAGCGGAACTGGCCGGACGCCACACCTCGCTCGACAACGTGTGGGGAAGCAAGGCCCAACGTGTGCGCGACCAGTTAAGTGACACACGCAGTCCCGAGCGCCAGCTGGAGATCTTCGAAGCAGTGCTCGCTGACGCACTTCCCAGAGCACGAGGCTTCCACTCGGAAGTAGCTCGCGCACTCCAGCGACTCCGGATAACCGGCAACATCGGTCTCATCGTGGACGAAAGCGGCTACAGCCACCGCAGATTCATCACCTTGTTTCAGCGATCGGTTGGAATGACCCCGAAGGCGTACAGTCGGGTTCTGCGATTTCAGAATGCGCTGACGAAACTGAGTTCCCACTCCCGGTCTTCGGTTCAACTGGCTCTCGAAGCAGGGTACTGCGACCAGCCGCATTTCAATCGCGAGTTTCGAAGAATTGCCGGCATCTCACCGGGCCGGTATGTGAGGTTGTCGCCGGACCGGAAGTATCATGTTCCACTCACCACCCCGGACCCGGCAATGGCCCACGGCCTGGGGTTCAATTCTGTCCAAGACACAAAGCCCGCACCAGATCATTGTAGGGCATAATCGCAAGGCGGGAGTCCTATATGAAAGTACACGAATTATTTGCCTACCTGATCGTGAAGGATGCGGCCGGGGCCATCGAGTTTTATAAAGAAGCTTTTGGCGCCACCGAGAAGTTCAGGCTCGTGGAACAGAGCGGCCGGATCGGCCATGTGGAGCTCGATTTCGGAGGCACGATCCTCATGCTC
>Ga0302046_10004685_pt1 | contig 12136 bp, 10 predicted proteins | sample RVTome_11_FD_200261 | JGI IMG/M metagenome (GOLD analysis project Ga0302046, IMG submission 200261) | Soil microbial communities from uranium-contaminated site in the Upper Colorado River Basin, Wyoming, United States - RVT147D111 (version 2) ... | reverse complement strand
TAGGAATCCGCCGCCCCGATGATGTCGCGCACGGCGGGGTTGTCCCCGCCGGCGGCCGCTGCGCCGGTCACGTAGAGGCCGCCCATCACGCCGCCGACCAACACCAGCAACGGGAGGATGGCGTTGATGGCCCGTTGCGGCTTGCCCTCGACCGGCTCGATCGGCTCGCAGTCGGCGGCCATGGCGTTGTCCATGGCCGACACCCCATCCACGCCCTGCTGCCGCGCGCGCAGTTCGGCCTCGTACATCGGGCCGAAGTCACGGTCGCTCCAGGCCACCATGAAAACGAAGACGATGGCGAGGATGGGGTAGAAGCTGTAGGGGATGGTGGCTAGAAACACCAGGTAGGCTTCCATATTGAGATCCGGGATGTAGGAGATGGCGTCCCCGATCAGGCCGACCTGGTAGCCGATCCAGGTGGTCACGAGGAAAATGCAGGCCACCGGTGCGGCGGTGGAGTCGACGAGATAGGCCAGCTTGGCGCGCGACACGCGCATCGAGTCGGTGACGGGCCGCATGGTGTTGCCCACCACCAGGGTGTTGGCGTAATCGTCGAAGAACACCGCGAGTCCCATGCTGGCGGTTGCCAGGCATGCGTGGCGGGCATCATCGGCCCAGCCGACGATATGCCTGACGACGCCGTGCATGCCGCCGTTGCGTGAAATGATGCCCACCATGCCGCCGATCATCAACGAGAACAGGATCACGGCGGCGTGGTCGGCGTCGGCGAACGCCGCCAGCAGATAGACCTGGAAGCTGTCGAGCAGACCCGTCCACAGGCCATTGATGTCGAAGCCGTTGATGGCCCAGGCGCCCAGCCAGACGCCCAGGAACAAGGCGGGAATGACCTGGCGGAAGGCGAGCGCCAAAGCGATCGCCAGCAGCGGGGGCGTGATCGACACCCAGGTGGCGGCCCAGGTCAGGGCCGGCGCGGCCAGTTCCTGTTCGATCGCCATGGCCGTTAACTCAATGCTCCGAAAATCCTGAACCCGGCCACCCAGGTGCCGATGGCGGATCCGACGTTGGACAGAAAGAATACGAGCAGAATGCGGGTGGCCGGGTTCCTGAACCAACCCTTCAGGGTGGTGACGTCGAAGCGCAGCCGTTCGAGGTCGGAAACTTTCGGCTTGCGCAGCCACGATTCGACCAGCCCGGTCACCATCCCGGCGGCGATGGTCGGATTGAGCGAGGTGATGGGCGCGGCCACCACGGCGCTTAGCACCGTCAGGGGATGCCCGCCCGCGATGATGGTGCCCAGCGCGGCCAGGCCGCCGTTGATGGCCACCCACCACCATACGAGCTGCCAGCCCAGCTCCGGGCTGCGCGAGAATCCGATGTAGAAGCCGGTGAACACCAGCGCCACGATCAGCCAGGGAATCGCCTTCGGCCACTTCGCCCGCGGCGGGATCGCGCAGAGCTCCGCCCTCAGCGCTTCAGGCGCCTCGTGGCTTTCCGCGAGGTGACTGGCGACGCCTTTGAGGTGGCCGGCGCCGAGCACCACCAGGACTTCAGCCGATTCCCGCCCGGCGTTCTGCTCGCGCAGGCTGGCGGCCATGTAGCGGTCGCGTTCCGCGATCAGGGCTTCGTACAGTTCGGGGGAGAACTCAGCGAACTCGGTAAACGTCGATTCGAGGATGTCCCCCTGCTTGAGCTTTTCGATCGCTTCCTCGTCGATCTCATCGGAGCTTATTACGCCCAGGAGCAGGCCGCTCATGAGGTACAGGCGCTTGTACCATGGCACGCTGGCGTAGCTTCGCCGCAGCGTCACAGCCAGGTCGCGATCGACCAGTTGCAGGGGCAGGCCATTCTCCTCGGCCACCTCCGCCGCGGCGCGCATCTCCGCCCCGGGCTCAATGCCGAACTGCTCGGCGATGCGGCGCTGGTAGGCCCCCAGCGCCAGGTTGGCCATCACCAATCCGGCCTTGCCCTGGCGGATGATTCGGTAGAGGTCGAGGTCCTTCCAATCGCGCTCGCCTCGGAGCGCCTTGAAGCGGGTTTCACACAATTCCACCGCGATCGCATCAAAACGGCCGCTGTCCGCCAGCTCCCGGACCGCGTCGGCGCTCGCCCTCGAGACGTGCGCGGTGCCAATCAGCGTGTAGTTCACGCCGTCGCGTTCGACGCGCCGTATGGGCTGTTCGCTGGCTTCGGCCTCGGTCCGCGCGGCGTCCGCGTCCAGGGCCGGGGTCTCCGGGTTGGGCATGCTGAAAACTCAGGTAGTATCTGCGGGGCTTGCGCACGAAAGCAGGGCGCAAGGATACCTCTTTCAGCCCGACCGCGGAAGGTTCAGGAAGATTCGCTGTCGCCGGTGGATTCTGCCTCGGCCCCGGCGTCTTCCCCGGCCTCTTCCCCGGCGTCTTCCCCGGCCTCTTCATGCCCCGCCGGCTCGGGCTGGCTGACGCCCTCGATCACCTCGCCTTCGTGAATCACGCTGTACAGCACGCGGTCGTATTCGAAATAGACGCTCCAGCGGTCGTACAGCCAGCGCGAGATCGGCGGGTCGCCCACGGCCGCCTGCTTGTCCTGCGGCGTGCCGTAACTCGCCTCCACTTCGCTCATGCTGAGGCCGTTGGCCGGAACGTCCATCCGGCCGGCCTGACGAACCTGTTCGATCAGCAGCACGTCCGCCGCTGCGCCGGCGCTACAGGCCATCGAAAGAAACAACAGGAAAGTTCGACTCAGCGTCATCCTTGTCATTGCCCACCCTCCGTTAGTTGACACAGGAAATATAACACCTCCGTCTCAACGCTGTTTCAGCAGCCGCCGGTAGGCATCGTGCCGCCAGGGCCGAATTTGGCCGGATTCGACCGCGGCCTTGACTGCGCAGCCCGGCTCGGAATCGTGGGCGCAATCGTTGAAGCGACAGTTGCCCAGGTGGGGGCGGAATTCGATGAAACCCGATTCCAGTTCGACGCTGCTAAGATCCCACAGGCCGTATTCCCACACCCCGGGCGAGTCGATCAGGTAACCCCCGCGCCGCGGCTCGCCGGGCAGGGAGTACATCATGGTGAAGGTCGTGGTGTGCCTTCCTTTGCCGGTCGCAAGCGAAAGCGCCCCGGTCTGCACATCGAGGTCGGGCACCAAGCCGTTTACGAGCGAGGACTTACCCACGCCGGACTGCCCTACGAGGATGCTGATCCGCCCGGTAATCAGCTCGACCAGGTCGTCGACGCCCGACTTCACCTTGCAGGATGTCCGCACCACGTGGTAACCGAGCGCGGCGTATTCATCCAGCCGGGCAAGCGGGGTTTCGGCCGGCGGGCTCGAGCCCTCGAGCAAGTCCGCCTTGTTGACCACGATGATGGGTTCGATGTCGAGGCTGTGCACCGCCACCAGGTAGCGTTCCAGCAAGTCGCGGCTCGGCTCGGGGCGGGGCGCGATCACCACCAGCACGTGGTCGAGGTTGGCGGCGACGATTTGCATGCGCTGCCGGGCATCCGCCCGCGCGAAGCGATTCCTGCGCGGTTCGATGGCCTCGACCACCTCGGAATGATCGGACGGTTTCTCGAGCCGCACACGGTCGCCGCAGACCGGGCGGCCCACCCCGCGGCGATAGTGCACCCGCACCTCCCGGCCGTCGTCGAGCTCAGCCACCCCCTGGTTGCCGTGCGACACGAGAATCAACGCCTGCATACGGCAGAATATAACCTAACGCCATGCTACTCTGGCACTTTACTCTGACCCCATCATGATCGTTGCATGAGTGATACTGATTCGCGCCTGATCTGGCTGGACCTCGAAATGACCGGGCTTGATCCCGAGACCGATTCGATTCTCGAGATCGCCACCCTGGTGACCGATTCGGGGCTTGGAGAGGTGGCTGAGGGGCCGGTGTTGGCGATCCGGCACGAGCGCGAGGTCCTTAACGCCATGGACCAATGGAACACGGAGACCCACACTGCCTCGGGGCTGGTCGGCCGCGTGCTGGAGAGTCGGGTGACGATGGCCGAGGCGGAACGCCAGACGCTGAAATTCCTGGCCGGTCACGGCGAACGGAACAGCTCTCCGATGTGCGGCAACAGCATCTGCCAGGACCGCCGCTTTCTGGCCCGCCACATGCCGGAGCTGTGTGACTGGTTCCACTACCGCAACCTGGATGTCAGCACTCTGAAGGAACTGTGCCAGCGTTGGGCGCCCGAGATCGCCGCCGGGCACAGGAAGGAAAACCGCCACGAGGCCCTCTCGGACATTCGCGAGTCGATCGAGGAGCTGCGCTATTACCGTCGCTTCATGGGGGAGTTGGGAGCGGCGCCTCGCCGCGAACTTTAACGAGACAAGCGCAACCAGGTATCGACAACCGTATCCGGGTTCAGCGACACGCTGTCGATGCCCTGGTCCCTCAGCCACTCGGCGAGGTCGGGGTGATCGGACGGACCCTGTCCGCAGATGCCGACGTATTTGCCTTTCGACTTGCACGCCCGGATCGCCATCGAGAGCAGCTGCTTGACGGCCGCCTGGCGTTCATCGAACAGGTGGGCGATCAGGCCGGAATCGCGATCGACCCCCAGCGTCAGCTGGGTCAGGTCGTTCGAGCCGATTGAAAAGCCGTCGAAGGACTCGAGGAATTCGTCGGCCAGCAGCGCGTTTGACGGCAGCTCGCACATCATGATGATGCGCAGCCCGTGCTTGCCGCGTTCGAGGCCGAAGGACTTCATTACCTCGATCACCGCGCGGCCTTCCTCGGGCGTGCGCACGAAGGGGATCATGGCCTCGACGTTCTCCAGCCCCATGTCCTCGCGCACCTTCCTGAGCGCCCGACATTCCAGTTCAAAGCATTCCTTGAAATCGTCGGAGACATAGCGCGAGGCGCCGCGAAAGCCCAGCATGGGGTTCTCCTCGTCGGGCTCGTACTGGCGGCCGCCGATCAGGTTGGCGTATTCGTTGGACTTGAAATCCGACAGGCGGATGATCACCGGTTTGGGCGCAAAGGCCGCCGCAATGGTGGCCATGCCTTCGGCCAGGCGGTCGACATAGAACGTCACAGGGTCGGCGTAGCCGGCGATCTTGCGGGTGACGTCCGCCTTGGTTTCGGCATCGAGGTCCGCGTAATTGAGCAGGGCCTTGGGATGAACGCCGATCGAGCGGTTGATGATGAACTCGAGGCGGGCGAGCCCAACACCGTGATTGGGAATTTGGCAGAAATCGAAGGCCCGGTCCGGGTTGCCCACGTTCATCATGATCTTGAGCGGAGGCTCGGGCATCTCGACCAGGGCGTCCCGCTTGATCTCGAACTCGAGGGCGCCCTCGTAAATCAGCCCTGTATCGCCTTCGGCGCATGACACCGTCACTTCGGACTGGTCCTCGATGATCTGGGTGGCATCCCCGCAGCCCACCACGGCGGGGATTCCGAGTTCCCGGGCGATGATGGCGGCGTGGCATGTGCGCCCGCCGCGGTTGGTGACGATTGCGGCGGCGCGTTTCATGATCGGCTCCCAGTCGGGGTCGGTCATGTCGGTGACCAGCACGTCGCCCGATTGCACCTGGTCGATCTGGCTTACGTCGCGAATCACCCGCGCCGTGCCCGCGCCGATGCGGTGCCCGATGCTACGCCCTCGGCAGAGGACGCGGCCCTTGCTCTGCAGCCGGTAGCGTTCCACCACCTGGCCGCTGCGGCTCATCACCGTCTCGGGCCGGGCCTGGACGATGTAAAGCCCGCCGGTCTCGCCGTCGAGCGCCCACTCGATGTCCATGGGCTTGCCGTAGTGTTTCTCGATAATCACCGCCTGGCGGGCGAGGTCGACGACCTGCTCGTCGCTGATGCTGAAGCGCGTCCGGCGTTCCGGCTCGACCTCACGGGTGCGGGTGCCGCCACCCGATTCCTCGTAGACCATCTCGATGGCCTTCGAACCGCGGTTGCGGCGCAGGATGGGCTCATGGCCCGCCTCGAGCGCGGGCTTGTAGACATAGAATTCGTCGGGGTTCACCGCGCCCTGGACGACCGTCTCGCCCAGCCCCCAGCTTGACGTGATAAACACCGCATCGCGAAAGCCGGACTCGGTGTCGAGAGTGAACATCACCCCGCTGGAACCGCGATCGGAGCGCACCATGATCTGCACGCCGGCCGAAAGCGCTACGCCGCCGTGCTCGAAACCCTGGTGGACGCGGTAGGCGATGGCTCGGTCGTTGTACAGCGAGGCGAAAACCTCGTGGGCGCGGGCTTTTACGTGGTCGAGGCCGCGCACATTGAGAAAGGTCTCCTGCTGGCCGGCGAACGATGCGTCGGGCAGGTCTTCGGCCGTGGCCGAGGAGCGCACGGCGACGGAAGGCTCGCCGCCGGCGATGTCGCAAAGGCGCTTCCAGGCGCCATCGATCGCTTCCTCCAGCGGTGGCTGGAAGGGGGTCTCCATCACCCAGCGGCGGATTTCGCGACCGGCTTCGGCAAGGGCGGCGACATCGGCGACGTCGAGGTCGGCCAGCCGTTCGTCGATACGCGCGTTGAGCCCGGACTGGGCGAGGAACTCGCGATAGGCGGCCGCCGTCGTGGCAAAGCCGTCGGGGACCTCCACACCCGCTTTCGACAGTTGACTGATCATCTCGCCCAGGGATGCGTTCTTGCCACCAACGGACTCGAGGTCCTTCATGCCAAGGTCACGCAACCATGATATATAGTGGTCCAAGACTCTTTTCTCCCAAAACGTCGTATTCTAAGACATGCAACGCACGGTGTTCTTCATTTCGGACGGCACGGCAATCACCACCGAGACGCTGGGGCACAGCCTGCTGACGCAGTTTCCCGATATCTCTTTCAAGCAACTGCGCATCCCTTTTGTCGCCGATACCAAGATGGCGAAGGACGCAGTCAGGCAGATCGACGAGGCGTTCGAGGCCGACGGGGCGCCGCCGCTGGTGTTCAACTCGATCGTGGACACCGCCCTCACCGAGTTGCTGATGGGCAGCAAGGGCATCATCCTGGATTTCTTCTCGGCATTCCTTGAGCCAATGGCGAACGCCCTCGGCGTTGAGCCGAAACGGCGGGTCGGCAAGGCCCACGGCGTTACCGACATCCAGCGCTACGAGGACCGCATGGAAGCGACCAATTACGCGCTGTCGCACGATGACGGGGTCAGCCTGACCTACGACAACGCCGAGCTGATCCTGGTGGGCGTGTCGCGTTCGGGGAAGACGCCGACGTGCCTTTACATGGCGCTGCATTTCGGCGTCAAGGCGGCGAATTACCCGCTCACGGAGAGCGACCTCGAAGCACAACAGCTGCCGTCGTTCCTGCGCCTGCACAAGCGCAAGATCATCGGCCTGATGATCGACGGTGACCGGCTTGCACAAATCCGCGACACGCGCAGGCCGGGCAGCCGCTACGCCTCACTCAAGCAATGCCACTGGGAGGTGGAAAATTCCGAGAGTCTCCTGCGCGGCGAGGGCATACCGATCTTCAACACCACGCACAGCTCAATCGAGGAAATCGCAAGCCGCGTGCTGCTTCAACTGGGGCTGCAGCGCGAGATGTTTTAGGTGTGTTAGTCTTTATTCATGGTTTCATTCTGCCAGCCAAATGGACTCGTTATCCGGCCCAGGCTGCGCCGATTGCAGGAGGTGCAGGCGGAGATCTTTCGGCAGATGCAGCTGCTGCTGCCCGACCACGTCACTTATCACGACCACCTCGCCTCTCGCGTGGCGGGCTCTCCGCTGTTGCGTCTCGAGGTCCTTGAACGGCACAAGTACACGACGTTTTTCCGGCTCACCTACCAGTTTACGGAGCGCTCGAAGACCAAGTTCTCGCCTGACGCGCACATCCGCCATTACCACGATGCGCGCCTCGCCGAGGCCACGTCCTTCAACCTCGACCAGGGCTGCGCACGCACCGCCGATCCGGCCTATCCACCGCGCCAGCTCCTGCAGCTGGCATGGCGCCAGAACCGCGCCCTGGACCGCTGGCTGGATTACCTGCTGCGGCAGGGACACAGCCTCGCGACCATGTTCCCGGTGAATGCCAATCGGCATGAAAAGACCCTCCAACTGGCCGAGCTGACGCGCTGATTGGGGGGTTTGACAGGGCCAGGTCAAGCCATTAACATTCGTCGGTTTTCCGGGGCTATAGCTCAGCTGGGAGAGCGCTTGCATGGCATGCAAGAGGTCGGCGGTTCGATCCCGCCTAGCTCCACCATCCGTCCCCTTCGTCTAGAGGCCTAGGACACCGCCCTTTCACGGCGGCAACAGGGGTTCGAATCCCCTAGGGGACGCCAAATACAGGAGAGCCGCTGCCGCGCTATGCGCGGCGGGGTTCGACAAATTTGTCTGGAACAAATTTGGACGCCCGAAGGGCGCCCGCAGGGCGCGAACCATGGATGGTTCGCGTCAATCCCGAGGCTACGCTCTACGAGTTGGCGACTCCGTCCCCAAGAGCCACCCAACTGATCAGGGTCGCTTCGCGACTCCACAGTCAATTCCACTCCGATCTTCCAACTTTCCCCCCTCTGTGTGGTATATTCAATAGCAAGCGGGTTCCCAAAAACCAGTAACCAGTCTCGCTTCGCATCTGAGTGAGGGAGCCTCGCATTGCCGCTGAAGGATTCAAAGCGGCATCAAGGATCGGCCCTTCGGCCACATCGGCCCGGGTTTCAGGGTCGCGTTTAAGACAGGGATCAAACGGAGCTTGTTTGTCACGGCCGGTCGTCGAGGCGCCGGAGCGCATTCGACGGCTAATGCCGGACGGGGGTATCTGGATCTTCCAGATTCCATCCGGCAAAGGTGGGAATGACAAGTGCCAACTGAATTTACATATTTCGTTCTGTTTTTTCTGATCACAGCGGTCGTGCTTTTGTCTCTGCTGCGGATGTTCCGCGGCGCCAAGGGGACCATCCGACAACTCAATGACGAATCCCGGCGGGACCGCCTGCAGCACGAACGAATCGCGCGGGAAAAACACCTGCAGTACAAGGCCTTGCGGCGCGGTACACGTAGGATCAACGGGAAGGCGAATGCGGTCGGATGGGATCAGAGCGATCGCCGCGCCCGGCGCGATTACCATGTCGACGAAGCCGCCCACGAGGTATTCGATCCGGTTTCGCAAGTGAGGGGCATGGACATACGCACGCCATGGGGCTGGCCGGGTTCGAATGCACGCAATCGCGATCTCTCTCAGCGGCGGTCGTCAGCACCTTCCGGCTTCGGCGCAGCCCTCAGGGCCTTTTTCCGGCCTAAGCAAGTCGTTGACCACGAAGTCCGGGCGCAGCGCGAAATGTCGATTCGGGCCCTGGTTGAAGACCGTTATGGCCGAGTTGGCTACGCCTCAAGGCACTCCGACATCGAATGGTCCACACCGCAGCTTCCGCCGGAATACCTGAAAGAACGCGAGAAAGAACAGATACTGGCGCGGAAGATGTCCCAGGACGCGGCAGACGAGCCCAAAAGAATCCAAGGCATTCGCCTGGTGGCAAGCAACCCGCCGGGTGCGCGGCAACGCCAGCGGGCATCCGGCGAGTAAGGCCCAATGCATACCTGCCATTGTAAAGACGTGGGGTAAAAGCGTCGGAGACTTGGAATACGGGCGTACGCTCGTGATATCATAAGCTTACGGGGAAATTTGGGCAAAGAGGTTAATGGAAAACTATTATTTTCCGTTGTTTCTGGTCGTTATGGCAGCGGTCGTCATCTGGATTTTCCGGAGGGTCGGCTCAGGCAGGCGATCGTCCACATCCCGGGTTTCAAAGACGCCGGCCGGCCGCATCGCCAACGCCGATCGCCTGCACCGCAACACCGATCGTCTCGGACCATCCGCCAAGCGGAGGCTATCCACCGCTGCGAAACCCAAGGACATCTGGCAGCCGCGCCGTGATCGTGCGGCCAAAGATTCATTCGCCGAGACCGCGGCGAGACGGGGTACCCACCATGCCGGCTATATCGGCCCCCATGCCGACGCCGAGCGGCGGTACGGCCGCTACGAGCTGAAGGACCAGGACATCAGCAAATCCGAGCACTCCGGGATCGACGAGTACCTCAGCAATCGCGAGCGCGAACGAGCCAAGGCGGAAGCCGAGGCGAAAGCCAAGGAGGCCGGCGGGCTGTCCATGACGGCCATGAAGTACGAACCCGCCGACGCCTCTTCCGAGAGCGCGGAAGAGCGCAAGAAACGGGCCGGCTTCAAGCCTTAGGATCGCCCCATCGCCTGAGCCGCTCGGGCAATTCCACTCGCTGATTTCCGGGAATCTTGATCCCCATGGGCAGCGCTTCGACGCCCATGGTTTCATTCTCGTATGGGCGCAGCAGAGCGCGGGCCTCATCAGGACTGCCGCGCAACCAGATGCGCGCCTCCTCACCGTTCCGGAAAAGGGCGGGGCTGCGGTTATGCCCCACCGATTTGAGCACCTCGTTGGGGTCAACTGTAATGATCGCGACCGTGAGATGTCTGCTGCCGTCGGGCAGGGTAGTGCGCCGCGCCAGTCCGGCCATCAGCCACAGCGGAGCGTCGGTGGGAAACACGGCGTATGGGATTTGCGGCTTGACGCGGCTGTCGAATTCGTAGAACCAGGAAACCACCACCACGACTCGCAATCGCGCGTTCCAGGCCGGCATGAAGGTGGGCGCGAAGGGCGATCCCTGCGAGCGCAGCCGCGCGTTTGCCGTGGAAATCAGTCGGCCGTCCTTGTTGCTGGGCAGGCGGCCTTCCGACCAGGCGGGGAGGAAGGGCCAGAGGGCCTCGCCCGGCGCATCCGCGTCCTCGGCCGGGTAGATGACCGGCAGCGATTCCCAAACCATCGAATTGGGCTCCGACTTCCGTCTCAGCCGGGAGGGTGATACGTTGATGCGCGATTCGGGATCGGCCGGCAGCTCGGCAGGCGGGAAAAGCGCGGAAGCGTATCCATAGACCTCTTTCCAGGTGATATTGTAGACCGACGTTTTTCCGCACATCCGGCAATCTTACCAGCCAAGCCCATGGCCCTTTCCACAGCCAGTACGCAAACCAGACTCATTAGCAGTCCCAAGCAGGCCTCCCGGATCATCCTGGTGCCCAACCGGGAGATCCTGCAACGCCGGGTCGCCGAGCTGTTCGCCGCCGCGAACGACGGCGCAGTCGGGATCGCGCCGCCGGTCTTCATGTTTTCATTGTGGGTGGAGGAGACGGCCGTGCGCTTGCGCCAGCTCCGCTGCATGGACGTGCCGGGCACGCAGAGCGCGCTGCAGGCCCTGGTGACCTGGACCCGCGCCCGGGAAAGCGGGCCGGGGTGGTGGGGGCGCGCCTTCGAACGGTCGGCCGCTCGCCAGGCCCGCGCCGCTGACCGCTCTCTGCAGCAGTGGCTGGTCGAAGGCGAGACGCCGTGGTTGGAGGAGGGCTTCTACCGGCAACGCCAGCGCGTGCGGCGGGATATGGAGGCCCAGCGGATCTTCACGGCCGAGGACTGGGTCGACGATCTTGCCCGACAGCTCGACACCAGCCAGCACCTGCCCCTTTCACTGCCACGTCAGATCGCCTTGCGGGGCTTCGTCGAATTTACCGCGCTGGAGCGCAAACTGCTGGAATCTTTGGAATGCCGCGGCGTTGCGCTCGACTTCGGTGAAGCGGCCGGCGAGGCCGCTGACGTACGCGTCGTCGAATTTCCGCGTCCGGAAGATGAATGGCAGGCGGCTGCTCTTTGGGCCAGGGACAAGCTCGCGGCGGGGGCGCGCAGCCTCTGCATCGTGGTGCCGCGGGCTGTCACCACGTCGGGGACAACCTCGCGGCGCATCCGTCAGGTTCTGTCGGCCGTTTTCCATCCGGCGGAGGCAGCCGGGCTCGATGACGAGGGGCTCCGCGACTTTCATATTCCGGCCGCCGGGCGACTGGCCGACAGCGGCGCCATCGCCGGCGCCTTGCACCTGCTGGGGCTCTCGGCGGATGGCCTCGACGCCGAATTGGATTTTCCCGGGATCAGCCAGTGGCTGCTTTCGCCCCATTGGATGGCGAGCGATGGTGAAGCTGCCGCGCGGGCGAGGCTGGAATGGCAGCTGCGCGAGCGCGGCTTTTTCAGGCTGTCGCCGCGGGCGGTGGTTCGCCTGGCGAAGGCTGATGGGTTGGACGTCGAACTCCGTTACCTTGTCGCCTGCGTGCAGGCGCCCCCGACGGATTTCGAAACTGGCCGCGCCGGTGACTGGATCCACGCCGAACTGCTTCGTTGGGGTTGGCCGGGTGCTCCGGCAGCCGCCG
>Ga0302046_10004682_pt1 | contig 12138 bp, 6 predicted proteins | sample RVTome_11_FD_200261 | JGI IMG/M metagenome (GOLD analysis project Ga0302046, IMG submission 200261) | Soil microbial communities from uranium-contaminated site in the Upper Colorado River Basin, Wyoming, United States - RVT147D111 (version 2) ... | reverse complement strand
CAACATACAGATTGCAAGCTGAAAAACTGCTCCAAACGCAAAAAGTCATCGAACAGTTCTGGCCCTCCTCGCCGGGCCGTGCTTTACGGGACTTCCCTGGCCCCCTCCCCACTGTCTGAATCGCAGATGTCGGTCCACGGGTCATGGGGTGCGATTGGAAATGCGTGATGCTGGGATGCCATTCAGCCGCTCAGGGTTGGGAACGGAGTAAGAGTAGGAATTGCTATCTTGCTCTGACCCTTGACCCGAAAAGAACGACCAACATGTTGTCGTTTTGGCGGGCCCCTCACCCTTGCCCTCTCCCGAGGGGAGAGGGAAGAGCGAGCCGGGATGGGTGGGAGGGATGAGCGCAGGGGCCATTCTCCGCGGAGTGGACGGGCCACCCTCTCCCGCCGGGAGAGGGAAGGGGTGAGGGGCCTTTTATATGGTGCGATGTAGAGTGCTCTGGCCGCCTATGTTTCACCTTGTGTCGCAACCCGCTGCGCAGCCTTCTTTCCCCAGTAGCGTCTGGGGAATGACCTACGCTTACTCCGTTGGGTCACCCGCGTTTCACCACGCGCCGGGTCATGCGCGGAAAAGGGACGAGGACCTTCCTTTGAAGCACGGAAGCATCCCCTTTACTGGACTCAACCTTGGGCGGTGCCGGGGCGGATCGGGATCAGGCGCTGAGCACGCCTACTTCCTGGTCCGTCAGGTAGCAGCCCGGATCGGCCGCCCAAGGATTGCCATGCACCTGCTCGGCGCGCACGCGGAATCCGCCTCCGCACAGCGGCAGGAAGCGGCAGCTTGCACAACGTCCCTCCAGGTACTGCAACCGGTTGCGAAGCCCCTTCAGTACCGGATGCGGGCTTTGTGTCCAGATTTCACTGAAGGGTTGATCCTTGACGTTGCCCAGATTGACGGTCTGCCAGAACTGGTCGGGGTGAACGTTTCCCTGCGTGTCGATATTTCCGATGCCCACTCCGGAACTGTTGGCCCCGCCGCCGTTCCAGGACAATCGGTCGTGAACCTCCCGGGCCCGGATCGGATCCTCCTCCAGCAATCGCATATAGAGGTAGGCTCCATCCGCCGGCTGATCCACCGTCAACACCTCTCGGGGCGTGCCTTGCGCCACCCACTGGCGTGTCCGGTCCATGATCTTATCCAGGGCCGCGCGCGTCGAATCGTGGTCCACATCGCTCAGGGAAGATCCGCGACCGCTATAGACCAGGTGGTAAAAGCAGACACGATCGATCTGCTCCTTCTCGATGAAGTCCAGGATGCCATCGAGGTCGGCGATGTTGCTGGGGGATAGCGTCAGGCGCAGCCCCACCTTCTGGCCGGCCGCCTTGCAGTGGCGGAACGCCGCGACGGCCCGGTCAAAGGCTCCGGTCTTGCCCCGGAAATAATCGTGCGTGGCGCCGATGCCATCCAGGGAGATGCCCACATAAGCGAAGCCCAGCTCCTTGATGCGCCGCGCCTTGTCCGCATCGATCAGGGTGCCGTTGGTCGAGAGCGTCAGCCGCAATCCCCGCGACACCGCGTAGGTTGCCAGGTCGAAGAACCGAGGATGGATCATGGGCTCACCTCCGGAGAGGAGCACGGCGGGGACGCCGAACCTGGCCAGGTCATCCACGACGGCCCGGCACTGGTCCCAGCCCAGCTCGCCCGGGTAATCGCGCGCCTCGGAGTCCGAATAGCAATGGATGCAACGCAGGTTGCATCGCCGCGTGATGTTCCACACCACGATGGGCCTTCGTTCCGCCGCCGTCTTGGGAGCGCCGTGGCCCTGTCCGTAGCGAAGGGCATCCGCCGGCTGCTGCACGCCGCAATAGAGTCGAGTGATGTTTAGCACGGCAATAAATGATAATCGGATCTCCGCCGGTGGCTTTGCCGATTTTGTCCATCCGATGGCATGAATTGGCAAGGGTGGGGAGGCAGGGCAGCCCGGGTGATTCACGGGCTGGAACGCCCTGGCTCCATCGCCGGCGAGGGCAAAATGAATCCCGGCCGCAGGGCCGGGATGTAGAATGTCGCTTGGGATGGCCGGTTATCGTCCGCCGCGTCCGCCGGGACCGCCGAAGCCACCGCCGCCCCGGCCTCCCTGGCCCCCGCCCATACCGCCCCGCCCTCCGAAGTTGCCTCCACGCCGTCCCTGGTCGGCACTGCCGATCCGCGCCATCCAACGGCCGTCGCGGCTGGCGTAGGTATCATACAGTTCCGCCCCGAGGGTGCGCTGCAGCACTTGCGCCGTCTCCTCCGCCATGGCCGCGAGAATGAGTTCGCGATCCTGGGGAGCCAGCGACTGGTCGCTGAGAATCTGGCTGCGCTCTGCTTCGGCCACGGATTGGATGTCGTAGATGGCGCGAGCCGTTTCGGCCGGCAGCTCGTTGCGCTGCGCGAAGTCGTAGATGCTCCGGTAGCGGTCGTCCTGGGAGAGCTTGTATTCCTCGTAGCGATCCTGCCCAAGCGAGTTGGCAAGGCTTTGTTCCAGGGCCGATTCCGCCGCCTGGCGCGTGGCATCATCCACGTCCTGCCCGAAAAACTGCTGCTCATACTCGCTGCGCAGGCGGAAGATCTCGCGGAATTCCTGTTCGGAGGGGGAGAAGCTGCCCAGGGTGCCCCGCATGCGCTCGGCCGTGCGGGAGGTGCGCAGTTCGTAATCCTCGTATTCCTGCGGGGTCAGCAGCGTCCTCAGTTCGTCCTGCTCAGCCTGCCGCAGCGCCATGAATTTCTCACGGCGCTCCTCATTGGAGAGGGTTTCATCGCCCCAGAGGTTGCGTTGCTCGGTCTGGAAGCGGTCCTGCATGGCCGTCACCTGATCCCGCTTTTCCGGCGTGAGAAATCCCAGACGGTAATCCTGGTTGGAGGGGCGACCATTCCACTGGTCCAAGGCGTCCTGCATGCTGATGCCGAGCAGCTCCCTGATGACCTCACGCTTTTCGTTTTCCAGCGCACGCACCTGTTGGTCAATGTCGCGCGTGTTGGGGACGACGTTGCCGCCACCCGGGCCTCCACGCCCGCCCCGGCCTGCCGGGGCTTTCCAATACTCAAAGGTTTCCGGGGCGGGGTAGAGGGCACGGATTCTGGAAGCGTAGATGCGGTTGATCTCCGCGATCACAATGTCCTGGATGGTGGCTTCCGGGACGCCGATTTCGCGCATGTTGGCGATGTATTGGCGGAAATCCTCGGACTCGACGCCGGACCAGTCGAACGGAAAACCTTCCACGGTCATGGTCGTGGTGCCTCCCTGGGGGCGGTTGGCTGGCTGGGGGGCACCTGAACGTGGAGCCGCCGTCGCCCTTTGGTCTGCTGTCTCGGATTCGGCGGGCGGGGTGGGGCGGACCATCCAAATGGTTCCGAACAGGGCAAGGTTCAAACAGAACGAAGCAACGAGCAGGGTTCGAATCTTCATGAATCTTTAGTGCTAAATGCGCTCTTGAAGCTGAAACCATGTTCCCCGAGGGTTTCGTCATTGCTTAATCCATCAATGACTTGCATCCGTTCGATGCGTCTCCTTCCGCCGGGGCCCCTTTCAGCTTGGGCTTTGGACGCCATGCCCGACAAGCAGGTGACACCCATTCTGGTGGCCAAGCGGGCTGGCCTGCTAGCTCTCGTTCATTTTCCCATTCCGATGCACGGTCCGATTCGCTAGCATGCCCTCGTAAGCTTGAACCCAGTCACCATCCACCCATGAGCATCCAGGCGCTGCGCAGTGTCTTTCATCCTTCCGACTTTTCCCAGGACACCGGGCAGGTGAGCCTCAAGAATATCATCATCCCCATCGCCGCCGCGCCTCCGGCCCAGCGCGCCATTGACGGCGCCGCGCAGATGGCGGCTCTGTTTCATGTTCCGGAGCTGCGCTTCCACTTCATCCATGTCGGGCCGGAAGAGGATCGGCCTGCCGTGGAACTCCCGTCGCGTGATGGCTGGATGGGGGAGGCTTCCTCCTGGGAAGGCGATGTGGTGGAGCACATCCTTCAGGTCAGCGAGACCCGAAACGCCGACCTCATTGTGATGGCCACGGCCGGGCACCATGGCTTTTTGGACGCCGTTCGTGGCAGCACCACGGAGCGGGTGTTGAGGGGGGCCTGTTGCCCCGTGCTGGCCATCCCGGCGGCCTGAGGTGATCCGGATGCGGAGCGCGTGGAATGCCGTTTGCTTCGAGCATGGACTGGAATGAAGGAGATTGAGGTTCATGACGTGAAGGAGGTTCCGCCCTCCTTCGGACTGCACCGCTGGACCCTCCAGGTGATGCTGGCGGTCCTCTTCTTTTTTTCCGGTGCCGCCGGATTGGGCTACCAGGTGATCTGGATCAGGATGTTCACCGCGGGCATGGGACACGAACTGCCGGCACTCCTGGTCGTGGCCTCCGCCTGCCTGGGCGGCATGGCTCTGGGAGCCTGGATGCTGGACGGTGTCCTGGCCCGAACCTACCAGCCTGGACGATGGTATGCCGGGTTGGAATGGGGCCTTGCCGCCAGCGCTGCGGCCACCCCGTTCCTCTTGCCGCTCGCGATGCGAATCGTCTTCGTGCCGACCGGTGCCGCGTCGCACCGGGCAGGTTTCATGATTTGGGTGGTCCCCTTGTTGATCCTGATGCCCACTTCGTTCTGCCTGGGAGCCAGCTTGCCGGCCATGGATCGATTCCTGACGCCATGGACCCGGCAGAAGCGCTGCGTGGGATTGATTTACGCCCTCAATTCCCTGGGTGCCGCCATCGGTGTCCTGGGCGTGCTGCACCTGCTGGTTCCCTTGGCCGGATTCCGAAATTCGATCTGGATCCTCGCCATCATCAATCTGGGTGTGGGTGTGGGGGCTTGGAAGTTGGGACGCATTCCGGCCTCGTTGTTCCTGGAAAGCTGCGCGGTGGCTCCGGTGAACGTCAGCCGGGCGCGTTTGCTGGTCATGGCCGCCGCGACAGGGTGTCTCGGACTGGGGTTTGAGTGGGCCGCGGTCCGCGCATTGGGGCAGGTGCTGGAGAACACGCTCTACACCAGCGCGGCACTGCTCGCCGTGTATCTGCTGGCGACGGCCCTGGGCGCCGCGCTTTTCCAACGCTACGCGCAGCGGTTGCCAACCCGTGCCCTGTTGTCGGGGCTTCTTCTTGCTCTGGGCACCTTGGTCATCGTCAGCCTCTTCGCCATGACCGCGGCCGGTTCATTCTATGGCGGGCTTCGCGCTTTGCTGGGTGGAAGCCGGCTGTCCGTGCTGGTGTCGGAGTTGTGTGCCGCCGGGTTGGTGTTGGGCCCGCCCGCGCTGTGCATGGGCGCCTTGTTCAGCCATTTGGCCCAGACCGCCCGTAATGAGGAGGGCGGCGTTGGAAGGGTCCTTTCCCTGAACCTGCTGGGTGGCGCGGCCGCGGGATGGCTGCTGGGGAGCTGGCTGATGCCATGGCTGGGCTTGCATTGGACGGTGCTCCTGCTCGCCGTCGCCTACCTCCTGCTTCTGCCTTGGCCACTTGGTCCGCTGCGTCGCTGGTTGCTGGTGCCCGTGGCCGCCCTATTGCTGCACATCCTGCTGCCGTGGTCTCTCGTTCTCTTGCCCGAAGGCAGAACCTTGCTGGCCCTGCGGGAGGGGCGCCTGGCCACCGTGGCCGTCGCCCAGGATGAACTCGCACACCGGGCGTTGCAGGTGAACAACCGCTTCCAGATGGGCGGCACCGCCGCCGCCGTCTCGGAACGATTGCAGGCTCACCTTCCACTCCTGTTGCATGCCCATCCCCGGACGGTGCTCTTTCTCGGTGTGGGGACTGGCATCACCATGGAGGGTGCGACCATGCATCCCGATGTCCGGGCAACGGGTGTCGAGCTCCTTCGGGAAGCCGTGGAACTCATGCCCTGGTTCCAGCCTTACAACCAGCATGTCCTTGATCGCTCCAACGTGCAGGTGCGCATTGGTGACGCCAGGCGCTACATCCGTTCCCAGCCCGGCGCCTACGACGTGATTGTCGCCGACCTGTTTCACCCCGCGCGTGACGGGGCGGGCTTCCTTTACACCCGGGACCATTACGAAGGCATCCGCCAGCGCCTGCAACCGCACGGCTTGTTCTGTCAATGGATCCCCCTCGGCCAGGTGGATCGTCCTGTGCTGGACATTCAGATCCGAACCTTTCTGGACGTATTTCCCGACGCCCATGCCTGGCTGCTTCGCTTCAACGTGGATGCGCCGGTGCTCGGCCTGATGAGCCGAATGCCGGCCGGACCCTACCCGGATGACTGGATCGAGCAGAGGAGTGGTCATGTTCGGCTGCGGGAGGAATTGAAATCGATGTCCCTTGGCGATTCGGTGCGGTTCTTCGGACATCACCTGACCGGGCCGGAAGCCTTGGCACGATATTGCGGTCCCGGTCCTGTCGCCACCGATGACTGGCCCCTGGTTTCGTTTCTTGCCCCCGAGTTCTCCGCGCGTCCCGACGCCGACTCGCACGGACGGTTGATGATGCTGATCCAGGAATTGCGCCTCCTGAAAAAGGAGGTTGCCATCGGCCTCGAGCAGAGCGGCCTTTCCTCCGCCATGCAGATCCGATTGGATGCCTTCTCCCGCGCTCGCGACGTGTACCTGGAAGGACTCGTCCTGGATGGCCAGGGCCGAAGGGAGGCGGCGACCGAAGCCTACCTGTCCAGCGCCCGCTACAGTCCGGATTTCACGCCCGGCTATGCCCGATGCCTCAGCCTGGCCTCGCTCCTGGCCGAACACGATCCGGCCGCCTCGCAACGCCTCCTCGAGCGGCTGGAAAAGGTGCAGCCGGACAACCCTGTGGCGGGACAACTCCGCTCGCGGTTGTTTCCAGGTGACTAGTCACCCCGGTTCGGCATGCCATCCTTCCCCGGTACAGGCTTGACCTCGTTGAACAATTGGCGCGACTGAACGTCGGTTGCCCCACGGCTTGGCAGAATTAGGCTGTTGATGGATACCCCTGTCGGGCATTAGATTCGTCGATACTGCAACATGCTACCTGATCAGATGATTCCAACCCGCCTCCTCCCGGCCCTCTTCGGGCTCCTTGGCGTCTGCCATGTCGCCCTGGCCGCTCCCGGCATCGACTTCAACCGCGACATCCGCCCCATCCTTTCCGACAACTGCTTCGCCTGCCACGGACCGGATGAGAAACATCGCAAGGCCAAGCTGCGCCTCGACACCTCGGATGGCATCACCGCCGACCTGGGCGGCTACAAGCCCGTCACGCCCGGCCATCCGGAACAAAGCGAAGTCCTGGTCCGCATCACCACGACCAACGCCGATGACCTCATGCCCCCGCCCGACACGGGCAAGAAGCTGACTCCCGAGCAGATTGCCAAGGTCAAGCTCTGGATCGAGCAGGGTGCCGTGTGGCAGAGCCATTGGGCCTTCGAACCCCCTCAGCCGATCGAACGACCTGAAATGGATTGGTATGCGAGCCCGATCGACTACTTCGTCCTGCAGCGGCTCAAGCAGGAGGAGCTCGAGCCCTCGCCGCGGGCCTCCAAGGAAACCCTGATCCGCCGGGTCACCCTTTCGCTGACCGGACTTCCGCCTACGCCCGCGGAGGTGGATGCCTTCGTGACGGATTCCTCACCCGATGCCTACGAAGGCCTGGTGGACCGCCTCCTGGCCAGCCGGCGATACGGTGAGCACATGGCGCGCTACTGGCTGGACGCCGCCCGCTACGGGGACACCCACGGCCTGCACCTCGACAATGAGCGTTCCATCTGGCCGTATCGCGACTGGGTGGTCCGGGCCTTCAACGAGAACATGCCGTTCGACACGTTCACCGTCGATCAGTTGGCGGGTGATCTTCTGCCCGATCCCACCCGGGACCAGCTCATCGCCACGGGCTTCAACCGCTGCAACGTCACCACCAGCGAAGGCGGCGCCATCCCGGAGGAGTTCGCCGCCCGTTACGCCGTGGACCGGGTCGAGACCATGTCCACGGTCTGGATGGGCCTGACCACCGGCTGCGCCGTGTGTCACGATCACAAGTTCGATCCGATCACGCAAAAGGAATTCTACAGCCTCTACGATTTCTTCAACGACTTCGATGAAAACCCCATGGATGGCAACGCCATGCTGCCACCCCCTTCCCTCAAGCTCGCCACCCCCGAGCAGGAGGAGACTTTGGAATCCTTCAACCGCCAGATCCAGCTCATCGAACGTGTCATCGACGAAACGACCGAGCGCCTCGAGTACGTGGACCCCATCCCCGCCGACCAACCGCCCCAGCCTGAGGCGCGCGACTTTGTCTGGGTGGACGATGCCGTCCCCGACGGGGCGAAGGCGTCCGAGGGTGATGCCGCCTGGCGCTTCACCGACCGTCGTGAGGGGCCCGTGCGCAGCGGTTCGACCGCCTCCTTCGGCAAGGCCGATGAGATGGGGCAGCACTTCTTCGACAACGCCCAGGACGGACTCCGCGTGGGCAAGGGGGATCGCTTCTTCGCCTACGTTCATCTCGATCCCGCGCAACCGCCCAAGGAGATCATGCTTCAGTTCAACGACGGCAAGAACTGGAACCACCGTGCCTACTGGGGCGAGAACCTGATCGACTTTGGCAAGGACAACTCGCCCGAACGCCGCCGCGCCGGCGGCCTGCCCGCCCTCGGCGAATGGGTCCGCCTCGAGGTGGACGCCGCCGAGGTTGGGCTCCAATCGGGGGACATCGTGCGCGGTCTCGCCTTCACTCAGCACGGCGGGCGTGTCTGGTGGGACCAAGCGGGCATCCATTCCCGCCTGCCGCAGGCCGGGGAGACCTTCATGTCCCAGCGTGCCTGGACCGCTTACCTGGGCGAGCAGGAGAAGCCCGGCGTTCCCGACCCGGTGCGGGACGCGCTCAAGGTCCAACCCGACCAGCGTACCGACGCCCAGAACAAGGTGATCCGGGACCACTTCCTCCAGAACGTCTATGGCGGCGCGCGGCCTGTGTTCGAGCCACTGCAGGAACAGGTCGCGGACCTGAAACGGCAGCGCAACGCGTTCGACAATGCCATTCCGAGGACGTTGATCACACGCCAGGCCAAGGAGCTGCGTCCCTCACATGTGTTGAACCGGGGTGAATACGACAAGCCGGGCGACCTCGTCGCGGCCTCCGTGCCCAAGGTCCTGCCGCCCTTCCCGGCGGACCAGCCCACCAACCGTCTCGGCCTGGCCCGCTGGCTGGTCAGCCCCGTCCACCCGCTGACCGCACGCGTCACCGTCAATCGATTCTGGCAGCAATACTTCGGAATCGGACTGGTGCGCACCGCGGAGGACTTCGGCTCGCAGGGCGAGCCCCCGTCTTATCCGCAACTGCTCGACTGGCTGGCCTCCGAGTTCGTGGCCAGCGGGTGGAATGTGAAGCACATCCAGAAGCTGATCGTGATGTCCGCCACCTTCCAGCAGGATTCGATCGTGTCGCCCGGCCTCCTCGCGCGCGACCCTGAGAACCGGCTCCTGGCCCGCGGCCCGCGCTTCCGCCTTGATGCCGAGGCCATCCGCGACACGTTCCTTTGGGCGGGTGACCTGCTCGTCGAACAACGCGGAGGGCACGGCGTGAACCCCTATCAGCCGCCCGGCATCTGGGAGGCGGTGGCCTATCCCTCCAGCAACACGGCCAAGTTCCAACAGGACGACGGGGATGCCCTCTATCGGCGCAGCCTCTACACATTCTGGAAGCGGACCGCCCCGCCGGCGGTCATGCGAACCTTCGATGCCCCCACCCGGGAGTCCTGCATCGTGCGACGCGAACGCACCAACACCCCCCTGCAGGCGCTCGCGTTGCTCAATGACATTCAGGCGGTCGAGGCCGCCCGCCACTTTGCCCGACGGATGCTGCGCGAGGGCGGCGATACCTGCCAGTCCCGCGCCGGCTTCGGATTCCGCCTCGTCACCTCGCGGCATCCGGACGAAACCGAGCAGGCCATCCTGTCGGACATTCTGCAGACGCATCTCAAGGAGTTTGAAGAAACCCCCGAACGGGCGCGCCAGCTTCTCCAGGTGGGCGACTCGAAGTTTCTCGACGACCAGATCAACCCGGAAATGGCCGCCTACACGATGCTCGCCAACACGCTCCTCAACCTGAGCGAAACCATCACCCTCCACTGACCGGATTATGGACCCACATTTCCAACACGCCGATTCCCTCAACCGCCGCCAGTTCCTCGGGCGGACGCTTTGGTCCGTCGGCGGCGCCGCCCTGGCATCCCTGTTGCCCACCCGCCTACTCGGCTCAAGCGCTGGGTCGCTGGCCGTGGGGCCGCACTTCACCCCCAAGGCCCAGCGCGTCATCTACCTCTTCATGTCGGGCGCGCCGTCCCAGTTGGACATGTTCGATTACAAGCCGAACCTCGACCAGATGTTCGACAAGGACCTTCCCGAGACAGTGCGGATGGGGCAGCGTCTCACCACCATGACCTCCGGCCAGAAGCGTTTCCCGCTGGCCCCTTCGATCTACCAGTTCAAGCAGCACGGTCAGGTCGGGGCCTGGATGAGTGAGCTGCTTCCCCATACGTCGCAGGTCGCCGACGATCTGGCCATCATCCGGACCGTCTATACCGAAGCCATCAACCACGACCCCGCCATCACCTACATCCAGACCGGCAGCCAGCTTCCCGGCAAGCCCAGCCTCGGCGCCTGGCTGGCCTACGGCCTCGGGTCCGCCAACCAGAACCTCCCCACCTATGTCGTGCTCAACGCCACCTGGTCCGCCAAGCGTGATGCCCAGGCCCTCTTCGCCCGGCTCTGGGGCAGCGGTTTCCTCTCCTCCCGCTTCCAGGGGGTGAGCCTGCGCAGCAGCGGCGACCCGGTGCTTTACCTCTCCAATCCCGACGGCGTCACCGCCCAGACGCGCCGCTCGATGCTCGACGGCCTCAAGGCCCTCAACCAGCACCGCTACGAGCTGACCCACGACCCGGAAATCAATGCCCGCATCTCCCAGTATGAGATGGCCTTTCGCATGCAGTCGTCCGTGCCGGAACTCACCGACATGTCCGGGGAACCCCAGCACATCCTCGACCTCTATGGGGAGGATGTGAAGAAGCCGGGCACCTTCGCCCACAACTGCCTCCTGGCCCGGCGCCTGGCCGAGCGCGATGTGCGCTGCATCCAGATCTTTCACCGCGGCTGGGACCAGCACGGCGACCTGCCGCGCGACCTGCCCCTGCAGTGCAAGGATATCGACCAAGCCTCCGCCGCCCTCATCAAGGATCTCAAGCAGCGCGGCATGCTCGACGACACGCTCGTGGTCTGGGGCGGCGAGTTCGGACGCACCGTCTATTGCCAGGGAACCCTCACCAAGGAGAACTACGGCCGCGATCATCACCCCCGGTGCTTCACCATGTGGATGGCCGGAGGCGGCGTGAAGGGCGGCGTGGTGCATGGCGAAACCGACGACTTCTCCTACAACATCGTGCGGGACCCCGTGCATATCCGGGACCTCAACGCCACCATTCTGCACTGCCTGGGCATCAACCACGAGCGGCTCTCCTTCCCCTTCCAGGGACTGGATCAACGCCTAACCGGCGTCCTGCCCAGCCAGATCATCCAGAGCATCCTGGCCTAAAGGTGCGCACCGGCCCCAAGGCGGGTGCGTACGTCGTGGTGATGAACGGAAATGGCAATATCATGGGCCTTGTAAGCGCTGGAAATGGAACTACGAGAGCCGAGCATGCATATGGACCCGTTGGCGAACTCGTGCGAGCTGCGGGGCTGTTCCCTGCCGACAATCCTTTCCGATTCTCGAGCAAGTACATGGAGGCCGAATCCTCTCTACTCTACTATGGCCACAGATTTTACAGCCCCAGCCAGAATCGCACTTCTCCTCCCCCCTCTGCGTAATCGGGCGCGTAATCGTTCGTACTCCGCATCCCCAGCCTTCGGTCTTTTGTTGCTTTGACATCCCATGAGGATACCAGTATTGTCAAATGGACAGCGCACGCGCTGTCCTATTGATCATGACTCCTGTCTTACCTGCCTTTCAATCGCTGTTTTCAGATCCGTGCCGTGCGCGCTGCCAGCGCCGGCTCCCTCCACCAATTCCAGGCCCTCTTCGGTTCCTGGCTGCCGCCGGGCTGCTTGGCCCAAGCCGACGAAGGTCCTCATTCGCGCCACCGCCAGTGGCCCTTGCGCTTGGTCTTTTGGACCTTTTGTTGGCAGATCGCCCAGGCGGGCGCCTCCTGCCGGGAGGCCATTGGCCAAGCCCAGGCCTTG
>Ga0302046_10004681_pt1 | contig 12142 bp, 9 predicted proteins | sample RVTome_11_FD_200261 | JGI IMG/M metagenome (GOLD analysis project Ga0302046, IMG submission 200261) | Soil microbial communities from uranium-contaminated site in the Upper Colorado River Basin, Wyoming, United States - RVT147D111 (version 2) ... | reverse complement strand
CGGCCACCCCGAGGCCGCGGCCGAAGCCGCCGCCCTGTTCGAGCCGACCATGGCCACCATCGTCCCCATGGATCTCGAGAGCCACGACCGGGCGGTGGCCTACGTGCTGGGCGTCTCGCACGCCCTCAACATCGCGTTCTCCTGGACCCTGGCCGAGAGCGGCGAAACGGCGGGGCATCTGGCCCGCCTTTCCAGCACCACGTTCGACCAGCTGCTGGGGATCGCGGGCCGGGTGGCACAGGAAAACCCCCACCTCTACTTCGAGATTCAGTCGCTCAATCGCTATGGGGTGGCCGCGCTCGACGGACTCCACGAAGCGGTGGAGCGGGTGCGTGCGGCGGTTCGGCAAGGGGATGAGGCGGCGTTCGTTTCGATGATGCAACGCGGCCGCGACTACTTCGCCTCGCGACCCACCCCGTAGCAGGGCCGGGCATTGCAACTCTTTCCCTCCCGACGGGGTCTAACCCTCGTACCCGTTCAGGATCGCGACATGCAGGTATTGCTGATGGCGGCCGTCCTGCTCCAGACCGCCGAAGGCGCCCGGGCCAACCCTCACGGGCCGGCTTCCGCCGCGGCGGTCGCGGTGGCCGCCCGCGCGACCCGCCCCCCTGTGATCGACGGCCGGGACGACGACGAGGTCTGGCGGACGGCCCAGCGGATCACGGAGTTTCGCGAGTTCGACCCGAGCCCGGACAGCATCCTCTCCCTGCTGGCCCGGCGCGATATTCGGACCGCGTCCGACCAGATCAAGATCATCATCGATTCCTACCATGACCGGCGCACCGGGTACGAGTTCGCGGTCAATCCGGCGGGGGTCAAACGCGATTACTCCATATATAACGACGGCAACGAGGACGCGGCCTGGGACGGGATCTGGGACGCTGCCACCCGGATCGACAGTCTGGGCTGGACGGCCGAGTTCCGCATTCCGCTCAGCCAGCTCCGCTACGCGACGACCGGGGACAACACCTTCGGGTTCGGCGTGTGGCGCGACATCCAGCGCCACGGCGAGCGGGTAAGCTGGCCGCTGTGGCGCCGCACGGTCAACGGGCTGTCGTCCCAGCTTGGGGAGATCCGGGGGCTGCAGAATCTGGCCCCGCCGAGGCGGCTCGAGGTCCTGCCCTATGCGGTCACCAAGAACGTCTCCGTGCCGGAAGGCGGGGACGCCTATGGACGGGAGCAGCGGGTCACCGGTGGCCTGGACCTCAAGTACCGGGTGACCTCGAACCTGACGCTCGACGCCACGATGAATCCGGACTTCGGACAGATCGAGGCCGATCCGGGCGTGCTCAACCTCTCCGCCTTCGAAACCTTCTTCCAGGAGCGGCGGCCGTTCTTCGTGGAGGGCACCGGCATCTTCCAGGTCCCGATCAATTGCAGCGTGGTCAACTGCAGCGGCGAGGCTTTGTTCTATTCGCGGCGCGTCGGTCGCGCGCCCCAGTTGAGCGGCGCGTACGGCGACGCCACCTCCCCGACCGGCACCACGATCCTGGGCGCCGGAAAGCTCACCGGGCGGCTGCCCAGCGGCTTGACCCTCGGCATGTTCGAGGCGGTGACGGCGCGCGAGGTGGGGACGCAGGGACGGACCATCGAGCCGGCGACCAACTACGGCGTCTTCCGGGCCCAGCAGGACTTTCGGCGCGGCGAGACCGGGGTCGGCGTGCTGCTGACCACGGTCAACCGGCGGAGCGACGAGTGGACCGACGCGTCGGTGCGGGATGCTGCGTATGTCGCCGCGGTCGATTTCCGGCACCGCTTCAAGCAAGGACGGTACTCGTTGTCGGGTTCGCTGGACCTGAGCCGGGTCGAGGGGTCCCAGGAAGCGATTGCCGCGACCCAGCGGAGCGCCGTGCACTACTACCAGCGTCCCGACGGCGCGCTGCGCTACGATCCCACCCGGACCGGCCTCTCGGGTAACGCCCAGGAGATCAAGTTCGGGAAGTTCGGGGGTGGGATCACCCGCTTCGAAACCAGCTACCTGCGCCGCTCCCCGGGCTTCGAGGCGAATGACCTGGGCTTCCTGCTCCGGGCCGACGAACAGAGCTGGAACAACTGGTTCAGCTTCAATCTGCAGCGGCCCACGCGGCTGTACCGGATGGCGTTCTGGAACTTCAACTGGTGGCAGTACTGGACGGCGGCGGGGCTCCCCACCGAACGCGCCGCCAACACCAACCTGCACGTCCAACTGCCCAACCGCTGGTGGCTGCACGGCGGCGGCACCCTGGGCAGCCTGGGCGAGGTCTACTGTGACCGGTGCGCCCGCGGGGGCCCCGCCCTGCGGCAATCGCGCGGGATCTTTCCCTGGTTCGGGATCGAGGGCGACGATCGGCCCATGGTGGTGCCGTCGTTCTGGGTGAACTATGGGAAGTGGGACGAGGGCCGCTCGGAGCGGATCAACCTCAACCCGAGTATCCAGGTCCGGGTCGCGGCACCGGTCCGGGCCTCGCTGAGCTTCAACTACACCCGCAACCGCGCTCACACCCAATGGTACGGCAATCCGGCCGACGACGAGGGGGTGACCCATTACACCTTCGCGCACCTCGACCAGACCACGGCGTCGCTCACCACCCGGCTCGACTACACCTTTTCCCCGACGCTGTCCCTCCAGCTCTATGGCCAGCCGTTCGTCAGCAAGGGGACCTACAGCGACGTACGGGAGCTGGACGATCCGCGCGCGGCGGACTACGACGATCGATTCAAGCCCTATCTCGACCAGGAGGTCACCCAGGATCCCGGAGGGTTCAATTTCAAGCAGTTGCGCTCGAACCTGGTGCTGCGCTGGGAGTACAGCCCGGGGTCATCGCTCTTTCTGGTCTGGAACCAGGGACGCACCGGGTCGCTGGACGACGAGGGCAACCGCTCGATCCCGGGGAACTTCCGCGACCTGTTCCGGCTCCGTGCCGATAACACCCTTCTGCTCAAGGCGTCGTACTGGTTGAACTGGTAGGACGCCCCCGGGGGCGGCCCCGCCCCTGTGTGCTGTGTTGCTTCATCCCGCCAAGGCTGCCGCACGGTGGCCACAGCAGGCCCTTGGCCATGGCCTCGTTACCGGCCACAGCCATGATAAAAGATAATACACATAATGCTATCCTCACGATTGCCTTACAAATTATTTCATAATGATTTAAACGCTTGTTCAGACTGCACACTGTCAAAAACGATGACGGTTTTCGAAGTCAGTGGCACACCGCATGCCCCCTGCTCTCCAGTCGGTCGCGGAGCAAGGACCCGGCGATACCCCGGGTCGCGCGGGCCGGCTAGGTCCACCTTGAACCATGGAGAGCTCCGAGCATGAATCGTTCAGGATGGCGGTCCTCATGTCTGGTCCTGTTGACCGCGACCGCCGTGTACGCCTGCTCACCGGGCCAGGTGCCCACCGAAGCCGTTCCAGCCCAGCCGGGACTGCTGCGGGACCTGACGTCCGGTTTGCGCGGTACCCTCTCGGCGCTGCTGCTGAATTGCCGCCCCTTGCCGTACCAGGTGGTGCAGCAGACCGTCACCTCCGAGGGGGCGACCCTCCGGATCGGTCCGCACACGCTGACGATCCCGGGCGGGGCGGTGAGCGGTTCCGTCCTGATCACCGCCGAGATCCCGTCGGAACCGGTCAACTCGATCAGGTTCCAGCCTGAAGGTCTGCGCTTCGCGAAGTCGACCCAGCTCACGATGAGCTACGCGAACTGCGAGGGTCTGCTGGCGCCGAAGAAGATCGCCTATACGACCGACCTGCTGCGAATCCTCGAGCTCCTGTCGTCGAGCGACAACGCGAGCAGCCGGACAGTCAGCGCGCCCGTCGAGCACTTCTCGCGCTACGCGGTGGCCTGGTAGCCATGACGAGGGGGACCGAGGCCCCATCGGCGGCTTCGGCGGGGCAGGCTCCGTCCCCCGCGCAATCGCCGACCGAGCTGTTGCAGGAGGCGGGGGCGCTCGAGCGGTCGGGTGCGATGCAGGGGGCGGTGGACCTGATCCATCTGGCCCAGATTCTGTGCGTGGTCGACGTCTACGATGCGCTGACGACCACCCGCAGCTACCGCCCGGCGCTCTCTCACGAGGCCGCCGTCGCGCAGATGCTGGAGTGCCGGTCCTGGTGGCGCTCCGATGTCTTCGCCCGGTTTCTCGACGCCGTACCCGGGCCCGCCGCATGACCCTGTCCCTGCCCGCCGACTTCGACACCGAGCTCGCTCGCCTGTACGCAGGGGGGGAGTTCCACCGTGTGCTCCGCCGCTTCGAGATGGGGGGGCCCCCCGAGGAGACGTCGCCCAGGGCCCGGGTACTGGTGGCGACCGCGGCCGCCCGTGTAGGCGACTTCGACCGCGGCGAGCGGCTGGCCCAGTCGGCGCTTGACGCATACGCGGCGCAGGGCGACGATGCAGGGGAGCTGCGCGCCTGCAACGTGCTTGGCGGCATCGCGTTCGAGCGGGGAAACCTGGATGCCGCCGAAGGCTATTTCCGGCGCGTGGCCCAGCGCGGGGAAGCCCTCGGGGACCAGGAGGCCTGCGCCCGCGGACTGAACAACCTGGCCTCGATCCGGAACATGCGCGATCAGGCCGGGGACGCGATCAGTTGGTGGTATCGCGCGCTCGAGGTGTATCTCAGCGCGGGCGACCCGCTCGGCGCCGCGCGGGTGCACCACAATCTGGCCCTCGCCTTGCGCGAGCGGGGCTATCTCGATGCCGCGGAGACCCATGCGCACGAAGCGATCCTGCTCGCCTCCCGGAGCGACGATCCTCCGCTGGAGGCCATGACGCGCATGGGACGGGTCGAGCTCTCGCTGGCCCGGGGCCGGCCCCAGTCGGCCCGGTTCGACCTGGTCGCCGCCGAGCAGGCGGCTCGTCGAGCCGGGGACCAGAGCGGGCTGGTGGAGGTCTGCCGGCTGCGCGCCCTGATCGCCCTGGCCGAGGATGCGCCCGAGGAGGCCCTGATGCTGGCGACACAAGCCCATGACATGGCCACCGACCTGGGCGTCACCCTGCTGGCGGCCGAGTGCCGGGCACTGCTCGCCATCACGCTCCACCGGCTGGGCCGGACCGAAGAAGCCGAGGCGGCCCACCGGACGGCCCTGGATTGCTTCGAACGGCAAAGGGCGCCTGCGGATCGGCGCCGCGTGGAGCGCGCGTGGGAGATGGCGGTCTCCCGGTGAGCTCGGCCGCCCTGAGGGCGCCCGGGAAACTCAGGACGTTCAGCGTGCGCCGCGCCCTCGGGGCGCTTGCCCTTCTCCCGCTGGGCGCGTGCGCCCCCGGCAGCGACGCCTGCGAGCGCTGCGACACCCTGACGATCGCAGCCCTCGGAGAGCCCGATCACCTGTTGCCGCCGTTTGTCTGGCAGACCGTGGGGCGGGATATCGGCGACCTGGTTTTCGAACGGCTGGCGCGGCTGGAACCGGGCCGGTCGCCACTCGACCCGGAAGCCTACCGTCTCGGTCTGGCGGAGCGCTGGGAGCGGATCGACTCGCTCGGCCTGCGCTTCCACCTGCGCCCCGAGGCCCGGTGGCCGGATGGGACCCGGGTTACGGCCTCCGATGTGGTTTTCTCCTTCGAGGCCTATCAGGATTCCGCGCTGGACGCCCCGAGCCGGAGCTCCCTGGCAGACCTGCGCGCCCGCGCCGAAGACAGCGGGACGGTGGCCATCCGGTTCGACTCGGCCCGTCCCGATCAGCTCTACGACGCGACCTATCATGTTCGCGTATTCCGGCGGGCGCTCTGGGACTCCATCCCGCGCGCGGACTGGGGCGCCCAGAGCGGGCTCGACGGGCTTGAGGGGTCCGGCCCCTATCGCGTGGCCGAGTGGCGCCGCGGCGAGTGGCTGGCGCTGGAGGCCCGTGACGGCGAGGCGCCCCTGCGCCGAATCGTCTGGCGCTTTGCCAGGGACCCCGACGCCGTGGCGAATCTGCTGCTCTCGGGCGAAGCGGATCTGCTGGAGACGATGGCCGGTCCGGGGCGGCGCAGCGAGTTCGAGCGGGCCGAGCATCTGCGCCTGGTCCCCTACCCGTCCTCCGTCTACGGATTTCTGGGATTCAACCTGGCGGGCCGCGACCCCTGGACCGACGTGCGGGTGCGCCGGGCCCTGCGCGAGGCGCTCGACCGAGCGACCCTGGCGCGGGCGGTCCTGGGCGAGGGCACCCTGGTCCCCGAGGGCCCGCTCTCGGCGCAGCTCTGGCTCTGGGAGAATCCCGCCGCCGGAGAGCCCGACTCCGCCGCCGCCGCGGCCCTGCTCGACGCGGCCGGCTGGAGCGCTGGTCCGGACGGCCGGCGAGCAGCCGGCGGGCGCCGGTTGACGATCGACATCCTGGTGCCGGCGACCAGCGCGGCGCGGCGTGACCTGGCCCTCGCCATCCAGGAACGCTGGGCGCGTTTGGGGATTACGGCGACCCTCACTACCGTCGACTTCCCCGTGTTCCAGGAACGCCTGGCCCAGGGACGGTTTCAGACCTACATCGGCGCCTGGCTCGACGAGCCCCACCCGCGGTCCCTCCGCGACCAGTGGACCCGGGACGGCTGGCCGGCCCTGAATTACGGCCACTACGCCAACCCGCGCTTCGACTCGGCGTTTGCCGCCGCGGTCTCGACGCCGGATACGACGGCGGCCCGGCGGGCGTGGCGGGCGGCGCTGGCCATCCTTGACGACGACGCCCCGGCGATCTGGCTCTACACGCCGGCGAACGTGGCGGTGGTCAACCGCCGGCTGGCCGTGACGGAGTTCGAGCCGTTCGCGTGGCTGGATGACCTTGCGGCCTGGCGGATGCTGCCGTAAGCGCTCAGGGCCTCCCGGCGGCCCGCCAGTTTCTCCTCATCCCCTCCAAACCCGGCCGTTCGAAGGGCGTGTCCGCGAACAACCGGTCGAATTCCTCCGGCGTCATGCGTTCGAAGTAGCCCGGGTCGCTTCGGTCGGGCAGCGGACGTTCGTGGTATTCGGCGTGGGGGGTCGGCGCGGCGAACCGCTGGTTCCAGGGACACACGGCGTTGCAGATGTCGCAGCCGAACCCCCAGCCCTCCAGCCGGCCCGCGAACTCCTCGGGGATCGGCCCTTTCCGCTCGATGGTGAGATAGCTGATGCATCGTGTGGCGTCGAGGACTCTCGGCTCGACGAACGCATCGGTGGGACAGGCTTCGAGGCAGCGGGAGCAGGAGCCGCAGCGATCCAGCTCGAACGGCGCGTCGGGCTCCAGCGCGAGGTCGGTGAAGATCGATCCGATGAAGAAGAACGAGCCGGCCCCGGGGCGGATCAGCATGGTGTTCTTGCCGATCCAGCCCAGCCCGGCCCGCTCGGCAAGCTCCCGCTCCGGCACCGGTCCCGCGTCGACGAAGGGACGGGCGATCGCCGCTCCCCGCTCGCGCAGCCAGTCGCACATTCGCTCCAGCCGCTCGGCCATGGCCAGGTGATAGTCCCGCCCCCGCGCATACCCGGCGACCTTGATGGCCTCCCGATTCTCCCGCGGCGGCTCGGGCGGGAGGTAGTTCTCGAGCAGCACGACCGCGGTGCGAGCGCCGCGGACGATGGTATCGGGAGCCTTCCGGCGACCGGCCTGCCGATGCAGGTATCGCATGTCGCCGCCGTAACCCGCGGCGAGCCAGCGATCGAGCGCGTCGCCGCGGCGGCTGGGTGCAAGATGGGCGACCCCGCAGGCGAGAAATCCCAACTCGCGCGCGGCCCGCCTGACCGACTCGGCTGTGGGGCCGCCCGTCATGGCCTGATCGCCACAAGCGCTCCCGCTCGGGTAGGTGGGCTCAGGACGCCGGCGGGGTGACGCCGGTCGCCTGCGGCCGCCATTCCCGGGTGATGAGGCGCGCGCCCCGCTCGAACGTGAGGTACGACCACGCCCACTGGAACAGGACCAGCACCCGGTTCGCGAACCCGATCAGGTAGAAGATGTGGACGAAGATCCAGGCGAGCCACGCCACCAGCCCGCTCAACCGCAGCCGGCCGAGGTCGGCGACGGCGCGCCCGCGCCCGATCACCGCCAGCTCACCCTTGTGGAAGTAGCGGAAGGGCTTTCGCGCGCGGCCGGCCGGATCGTCGCGGATGGTCCGTGCCACATGACGGCCCTGCTGCATGGCCGCAGGGCTGGTCCCCGGCAGCAGGGCGTAGCGAGGGTCGTGGCGGAACGCGGCCGCATCGCCGATGACGAACGCTTCGGGGTGGCCCGGGATGGAGCAGTCCGGCTGGACCTCGACTCTGCCCTGCCGGTCCAGCGGTATCCCCAGGGTCTGAAGCAGAGGGCTGCTGACGTTGCCGGCCGCCCAGATGACGGTGTCGGCGGGAATCCGCCACGCCCCGGCGTCCACCATCCCGGGCACCACCTCCCGGACCATCGTCTCGGTTCGCACGTCGACACCGAGTCGGCGAAGCGATTCCTTGGCCCGTCGGCTCAGGCTCTCCGGATAGGTCGGCAGCAGACGCGGCGTGCCTTCCAGCAGCATGACCGTCGCGTCGCTCGGGTCGATGCGCCGGAAATCCCGCCGGAGCACAAAGCGCTTGATCTCCGCGAGGGCGCCGGCCACTTCGACGCCCGTCGGTCCGCCGCCCACCACCACGAACGTCAGATGTCGCTGGCGTTCCTCGGGGCTCGGCGCCCGTTCCGCCCGCTCGAACGCCAGCAGGACGCGGCGCCGCACTTCCAGCGCGTCCTCCAGGGTCTTGAGGCCCGGCGCACGCATCTCCCATTCGGGATGCCCGAAGTAGGCATGCCGAGACCCGGGCGCGAGCAGCAGGAAGTCATAGCCCAGCGTGGCGCCGTCCGACAACTCGATCTCCCGCTCGGCCAGACGCACCCGGCTCACCTCGCCCAGCAGGACTTCGACGTTCCGATGGCGCCGCAGCACCGAGCGGATGGGCTTGGAGATGTCGCCTGGGCTCAGGGCAGCGGTGGCCACCTGGTAGAGCAAGGGCTGGAACACGTGGTGATTGGTCCGATCGACCAGCGTGACCCTGACCGCCATCCGCCGCATGGCCTTGGCGGCAAAGAGCCCACCGAACCCCCCACCGACGATCACCACGTGGGGCCGCCCGCCACCGACCGGGCCTCCCGGGTCCCGCGTGCCCGTGGGCGTCACAGTCCCATGGTCTCCCGCCGCCAGCGCGCGAAGGCGATCACGTCCTGCAGCGGAGGGACCGCGTTCTCGTCGGCGTACGCGGTGTACATCCGCCAGCGCAGGTAGACGCGGTCGGGCAGCGGGAGAAACGGGGCCGAGCGCCACCAGCCGCGGCGGCGGAACGCCCACGCGGTCCTGAGCAGATCGAGTGCGAGCCTCGGGTTCACCACAGCGCGTCCGGCCAGGCGAAGCACCAGCCCCGCCCACCCGCGCGCCGGGCGCTCGGCTCGATCCGGGTTCATGAGGTTTTCATGGTCATCGTGTCGCACGAATATAAGGTGAAGTCGCCCGCGATCCCGCACGCCTCTTGCAGCATTCCGGGCGGAGGGGCGGGCCTTCATTCCTGCTTCAGGATCGGGAGTGAAGGGGCCGTGAAACGGGAGCGGGGCGGCAGCAACCGAAGCGAGGCACGGCATGCTACAGCAGCGACTGGGGGAGCTCCTGGTTCAGTCGGGAGCCACGAGCACGCCAACGGCCGAGGCGGCGGCCCTGGAGAGTCAGCACACCGCCTCCCTGATCGGCGAAGTGTTGCGGGAGCGATACGGCGTCACGGAACGCGACGTCTACGACGCGCTCGCCCGTCAGCGGGGGTTGCCGTTTGCCGAGGCCGAGGAGCTGTTTCAACTGGCGGACCCCGGGCTGGCCGAGCAGATCTCCGGGCGCTTTCGCGACTTCCATCGGGTCATCCCGATCCGACGGGACGGCGACACCCTGCTGGCCGCGACCTGCGATCCGCACGCGCATCTGCCCGAGCTGGCGAGCGCGCTGGAGGCCCACCGGCTGGATCTCCGGTTGGTGACGCCGACCGACTACTACCGGCTGCGCGCCGCGCTGCTGCTCGGCAACCTCGGCGAAGGTGGGCCGGCGCCATCCGCCCTCTGGCAACGCGCGGTGGCCCCGGTGTCGGAGAGTCTGGATGCCTCCATGGTGCAGCTTTTCGATGCCCTGCTGCTGGACGCCGTCGCGGAACGGGCGAGCGATCTGCACTTCGAGGTATTCGGTGATCGCCCGCGTATTCGCATTCGGGCCGATGGCGACCTGCACGAGGTGGGACATTATCGCCTGACCCCGGCCCAGTTCGTCAGCGTGGTCAACGTGGCCAAGGTGCGCGCCCGGATGGACATTGCCGAGCGCCGGGCCCCGCAGGGTGGGCGCTTCAGCGCGGCGGTGCGGGACCAGGGCTTCGACGTGCGGGCGCAGACCCAGCCTTCGCTGCACGGCGAGCACCTTGTGCTCCGGCTGCTGCCGCAGGAACGGGTGCCGCTGGGGATCGAGGACCTCGGCTTTTCGGCGTCCCTGAGCGCAGCCTACCGCCGCCTGCTGGTCAGTCCAGCCGGGCTGGTTCTGGTGGTCGGCCCGACCGGCTCCGGCAAGTCCACGACGCTCTACGCCGGGCTTCAGATCCTCGCGGCGGACCTCAGCCGCAAGGTGATCAGCGTTGAGGACCCGATCGAGTACGCGATCGATGGCGTGCAGCAGTGCCAGGTGTTGCCGGAGGTCGGCTTCACCTTCGCCACGGCGATGCGGGCGTTCGTTCGGGAAGACCCCGATGTCATCCTGGTCGGCGAGATCCGCGACTCCGAGACGGCCCTGGAGGCGCTGCGTGCGTCCCAGACGGGGCACCTGGTGCTGTCGACCCTGCATTGCAATGACAGTGTCGACGCGGTCCAGCGCCTGCTTGACCTCGGCATGCATCCCAACTCGATCGGCAGCGAGCTCCAGGCGGTCATCGCCCAGCGCCTGGCCAAGCGCATCTGCGCATCGTGCCGAGTGGAAACCGACCCGGATCCCGTTCTGGCGGCCGAGGTCTTTCCGTCCGGGCTGCCCCCGGGCTTCCGGACCTTCGAGGGGCGGGGCTGCCCGCGCTGTTCCGGACGAGGGACCTATGGGAGGGTCGCCGTGGCGGAGTTCCTGACCGCCGCGCCGGAGCTGCGGATCGGGATCGCGCATCAGCTGCCGCTGGACGAGCTGCGCGCCGTCGCCCGCCGCACCGGCGTCACCACGCTCCGGGACGCGGCGCTCGACCTGGTCCGGGAGGGCGTCATCGCGTTCAGCGAGCTACGGGACATGATCGCTCCCGATCTGCTCGCCGGCGCGCCGGAGCCGCCGGCGCCCCTGCGCGCCGGGCCGCCACGGCGGCGGGTGGCACTGGCCTAGCCGGACCTCGGTCGCCCCCGACACCCCGCGGCCCCGGGGACCCGCGGTATCGATATATTCCCCGCTCGCCATGGCGAGCCGTGGCGTCCCTCGCGAGCCTGCCACCCGAGGAGCCGACCATGACGCGTCCATCGGCGGGATTCCTGCGCGGCCCCCGCATCTCCCCGAAGGGCATTACCGGCAAGGAGCCGGTCGCCGAGTTGATCGACAACGCCTTCCTGGCGTACAACGCCGGCCGGCTGCGCGAAGCCTGCCGCCTGTTTGCCGGCCCCATGCTCGAGCAGGAGGTCACCGTCGGCATGAGCCTGACCGGGGCCATGACACCCGCGGGGCTCGGCATGAGCACGCTGATCCCCCTGATGGAGGCGGGCTGCATCGACTGGATCGTGTCCACCGGCGCGAACCTCTACCACGACGCCCATTTCGCCCTCGGCCTCAGCCTGCACGTCGGCACGCCCTTCGCCGACGACGTGGAGTTGCGCGACAAGGGGGTGGTGCGGATCTACGACATCTTCTTCGACTACTCGGTGCTGCTCTCCACCGACGCGTACATGCGGGAGATCTGCCGCCAGCCCGAGTTCCAGCGCCCGATGAGCTCCGCGGAGTTCCATCATCTGCTGGGCGGCTACCTGAGCGCGCGCGAAAAGGCGCTGGGCCTCGCCAAACGGTCGGTCCTGAGCGCCGCGCATCAACTGGACGTGCCCATCTATACCAGCTCCCCCGGGGACAGCTCGATCGGCATGAACGTGGCGGAGCTGGCCCTGGACGGGAACAAGCTCCGCTACGACGTCAGCGCCGACGTCAACGAAACCGCGGCGCTGGTGCTCGACGCCAAGCGCGGTGACGGCAAGAGCGGGGTGCTGATCGTGGGTGGAGGCAGCCCCAAGAACTTCGTGCTG
>Ga0302046_10004680_pt1 | contig 12143 bp, 12 predicted proteins | sample RVTome_11_FD_200261 | JGI IMG/M metagenome (GOLD analysis project Ga0302046, IMG submission 200261) | Soil microbial communities from uranium-contaminated site in the Upper Colorado River Basin, Wyoming, United States - RVT147D111 (version 2) ... | reverse complement strand
ATACGCGCAGACGGTGTTCGGCGACGAGATCGCCGACGTGAGCTTCGTCCCCATCCCCGAGATCATTCTCGACCCGAACGAGGGAGACACCTTCGGCGTGATGGGGGCCTGGCTCCTCCTGAACGACGAGGGCGAGATCCGGTACATGGTCGCGCCCGACGTGCGCTACAACGAGACGAAGGGCGTGTTCCCCGCCTTCCGGATTCTCGCCTATCCCACCGACGATCGCTTCTGGACGGTGCTGCTCGGCAAGTCGACCACCATCGACGAGGACTACGAGTTCGAGTTCGAGGACTACGGCCTCTGGGACGGCCGCGCCTTCATCGAGACGAAGGTGCTCTACGAGCTCGACTCGACCGAGCGCTTCTTCGGCATCGGCAACGGCTCGGACGAGGATCGCGAGTCCAACTACACGGGGGCGAACTTCTTCGCGGAGGCGAAGCCGGGCGTCCATCTCCTGCCGCGCCTGAACGCCGCCTGGAAGACGCGCGTGCAGCACTTCGACGTGAAGCGAGGGCAGGTCGACGAGTACCCCTTCGTCCGCGAGGAGTTCCCCGGCGTGCCGGGACTCGAGGAGGCGTGGTACTGGACCAACCAGCTCTCCCTGAGCTTCGACAGCCGTGACTCCCGCAAGCTGCCGCGCGAGGGCACCTTCGCGTCGACCTACGTCGAGGCGGCCGACCGCCGGCTCGGCAGCGACTCGTCCTTCTGGCGCTACGGCGTCGAAGGGCGGCACTTCGTGTCCTTTCGCAAGCAGCGCAACCCCGTGCTCGCGATGCGCGCCCGGCTCGACTACATGGACGGCCCGCGCAAGCAGACCCCGTTCTGGGCGCTGAACTCGCTCGGCGGCCGGCGCTCTCTTCGTGGTTTCGGGTCCGATCGCTTCGTCGACTTCAATCGCTCGCTGGTCTCCGCCGAGCTGCGCACGACGGTGTGGTCGGTCGATCTCTTCGGCGTGACCGCGGAGGTCGAGCTGGCGCCGTTCATCGAGACCGGGCAGGTGTACGCGAGTCGCGACGACTCGCCGATCGACGACCTGCACTGGGTCTACGGTCTCGGCTTCCGCGGCATCGTGCGACCGCAGATCGTCGCCTTCGTCGACGTGGGCGCCGGCGAGGAAGGGGCCTCGGTCTTCACGGGCATCGACTACCCGTTCTGAGAGGACGTCCGTGCGCCGGGCCTGGCGGGCGGGCGTCGTCGGGCGCTCGGCGGTATGCGGAGCAACAACAACGGGCCGTTGCGCCCGCGCTCCACGTCGCTGGTGGCGACCGGCTCGAGTGGATTCCCCGCGGCGTCCGTCCACTCGCCGAGCTGCGACTCCCAGGTGAGGAGCCACGCCGGTTGAGCGAGCCCTTCGCGCGGCCACGGCTCGACGGGAAGCGGTGCGTAGTAGCCGACCTCGGGGTCGACGGGGCGCGCGGCGTAGACGACGGAGTCGCCTTCGAGGATCGGGGCGAGTCCCTGCAGGAACCCGGCGAGACTCTCGGCCCGGCCGACGGCGGGATGCAGGGCGGTCTGGAACGTCGCGGTCAGCGCCACCATCAGCGTCCCCACCGCCAGCACCATGCCGCGCCACGACCCGCGGCGCCTCAGGTGCGCCACGCCGGCCGCAGCGGCCAGCGCCGCCAGGGCCATGAGCGCCACACCGCCGCGATGGTCCGTGGCGCGCGCGGTGAAGCCGCCGAAGAGTTCGTGGTCTCGGCCGGTCAGCAGCGTGGCGGTCACGGTGTTCCATGCGAAGCCGGCGGCGGTCAGCACGGCGAGAACGCACACCGCGAGCAGAGCGGGGGCGTAGACGAGCGTGAGCCAGCGGGTCGCGCCGCTCGCCCGTGACACCACCGTGGTGGTCCCCGCGCCGATCAGGACGGCGAGCGCGGGTTGGGCGGGCAGCAGATAGACGCCTCGCTTGCCGGACGAGAGGGCGAAGAAGGCGAGCACGACGGCGGGCCACGCGACCAGGAGCGTGGCGGCCGGGGACCGCCGCAGGTCACGGGCCGGCCCGGCGGCCAGGGGCAGGAGCGGCACCCACGGGAGCAGCCCGACCAAGCCGAGGACGAGCAGGTACGCCATGCCGTGCTCGTGCCCGGCGTTCCCCTCGCCCGCGTCGAGGAAGCGCCCCACGTTCTCCGCCAAGACGATGGTGGCGAACGTCTCGCCGTGCTGGAGCCAGGCCGCGACGTACCAGACGGCGCCGAGCCCGCCGGCCAGCGCGATGGGCACGGCGAAGACCCGCAGGCGCACGGTGTGACGGTGCAGCCACCAGGTGACGCCGGCGGCTCCGGACGCCAGCACCAGGGCCACGGGGCCCTTGGCGAGCACGGCGAGGGCCAGTGCCGTGGTCGCGAGCGGCGGCGGCCAGCGGCGCCGTCCGGCCAGGGCGCCGACCCACGCGAGCAGCAGCAGGGCGAGCGGTGCGGCGAGCGTCATGTCGAGGCGCGCGCGGGTCGAGGCGCGCAGCCATTCGAAGGCGGTGGCGAGCACGACGGCAGCCGGGAGAGCCGCCTGCGGTCCGAAGGCCAGGCTGGCGGTGCCGTAGGTCGCGAGCACACCGATCGTACCGCCGACGATCGACGGCAGCCGCACGGCCACTTCGGGCCGACCCGGCAACGACGTCCAGCTCGCGGCGCCAAGCCAGTAGTAGAGGGGCGGCTTGCGCGTGAGCTTGCCGTTGCCGCGCACGGGGACGAGCCACGCTCCGCCGGTCGCCAGGCGCCGCACCACCTGGGCCTCGCGCGGCTCGCCGCGCGTGTAGAGGGGGATGGTCGCCGCGCCCGGGGCGTAGAGCACCGCACAGACGATCGTCAGGATCAGGGTGTCGCGAAGGACCGTCATGCGGGCGCGATTGCGCAGCGGGCGGCCTCTTGTTAACGCCGGCCGCGATGGCGAACAAGATCGAGCAGGTACGCGCCCGGCAGATCCTCGATTCGCGTGGCTTCCCGACCGTGGAGGCGGAGGTGCGCCTCGTGGGCGGCGCCCGCGGCGTGGCGGCGGTGCCCTCGGGGGCCTCGACGGGCGAGCGGGAAGCCGTGGAGCTGCGCGACGGCGACGCCGGCCGCTGGGCGGGCAAGGGCGTGACGCGGGCCGTCGCCAACGTGCGCGACGTCCTGGCGCCGGCGCTGGTCGGCATGCCGGCCGAGCAGGCGGAGGTCGACCGCCGGCTGATCGAGCTGGACGGCACGCCCACGAAGGCGACGCTGGGAGCCAACGCGCTCCTCGCGGTGTCGCTCGCCACGGCGCGCGCCGCGGCCGCTGCCGGGGGCCGGGAGCTGTACCGCCACCTCGGCGGGGCCGGCGCCTCGCGCCTCCCCGTCCCGCTCATGAACGTGATCAACGGCGGCGTCCATGCCGACAACAATCTCGACTTCCAGGAGTTCATGATCGTCCCGCACGGGGCGCCGACCTTCGGCGAGGCGATTCGGTACGGCGTCGAGGTCTACCACGCGCTGAAGAAACTCCTCTCGTCGCGCCGGCTCTCCACGGCGGTGGGCGACGAAGGCGGCTTCGCGCCGGCCCTCGCCTCGCACGAGGAGGGCCTCGACCTCCTGGTCGAGGCGATTCGCAGCGTCGGGCTGCGCCCCGGCGAGGACGTCGCGCTGGCGCTCGACGTGGCGGCGAGCGAGCTGGCGACCGGCGACGGCTACGTGATGAAGAAGGCCGGCGGCCGGCGCCTGTCGGCCGACGACATGATCGACCTGCTGGAGCGCTGGTGCGCCGACTACCCGATCGTGTCCATCGAGGACGGACTCGGCGAAAACGACTGGGCCGGCTGGCAGCGCCTCACCACCCGTCTCGGCGCGCGGGCGCAGCTCGTTGGTGACGACGTCTTCGTCACCAACGAGGCGCTCCTCGCCAAGGGGATCGACGACGGCGTCGGCAACGCGATCCTCATCAAGGTGAATCAGATCGGCACGGTCACCGAGACCCTCGCCGCCATGGCGCGTGCCGCGAGCGCGGGGTACCGGTCGATCGTCTCGCACCGTTCCGGCGAGACCGAGGACACCTTCATCGCGGACCTGGCGGTGGCCACGGGGGCCGGGCAGATCAAGACGGGCGCGCCGGCGCGCTCGGAGCGCACCGCCAAGTACAACCGGCTGCTCGTCATCGAGGAAGAGCTGGGCGCGGGCGGGCGCTACGAGACGCCCTTCCGCTGACGCGGCTCGTCGTCCCAGCGGATGCGTCGATAGTCGAAATGCTCGTCCTCGATCGCGTTGAACTTGATGACGTCGAAGTAGGGCGACAGGTCGAAGTCGCGCGGCGTGATGACGCGCGGGTTGCGCCGGCTGAAGATCGCCGGGTACGGCTGCTTCGTGCGGCGCAGCCGATCGAGCAGGCTGCGCTCCCCGGACTCGAACTTCATGGGCGTGAAGCGCGGCATGACCGGATAGCCGACGTTCTGGAAGGCGCGGGCGATGATGCTGGAGCAGATCACCTCGGTGGTGAGTCCGCTGCCGAAGTCGAGCGCCGTGCGGCGAAAGCGGGCGGGAATGAGGCTGACGGGGAAGAAGTAGCGGGCCAGGTCGAGGACGTTCTTCACGTCGTACGTGAAGCCGACCTGCGCGAGCACCTCGTCGAGGATGCGGGCCAGGTGGTCGGCCTGCAGGCGGCGCGGCCGGCACACGCGCAGGTTGAAGTGCGTGTACTTGGAGAGGGGCGAGACGGTGACGCCCGTCTCGACGAGCGCTTCGACGAGCAGATGGGCCGCGTCCTCGCCGTGCTGGCTCTCCAGGCCGCCGCGCTGCGTCGGGTACCGCCGGATCAGCTCGTCGCCCACGTAGATGGCGGAATGCGACCACATGCTCTGCGTCAGGTACTTGATGACCGAACTCACCCGCTGGTCGCCTTCGACCAGGACGATGTCGCCCTGGCGGATCAGTCGGCGCAGGCTCGCCAGGTCGTTCGGCTGGATGAGCTCGTAGGTGCCCCGCGGCTTCGTCAGCAGCTCGGCCGCCTTGCGGGTGATCACGCGCCGGAGCCAGCTCATCGATGGCCATTGTAGCTGGGCGAGCCGGGGGTCGGGAGCAGACGGGCCGGGCCCTCTCGCCGCGGGCGGCCGCCTTCCGGGGCCGCTTGCTGGGGTGGTACGACCGCCACCGGCGTGACCTGCCGTGGCGGCGCTCGCGCGACCCGTACGCCATCCTGGTCTCGGAGATCATGCTCCAGCAGACGCAGGTGTCGCGGGTGCGCGATTTCTACACTCGCTTCCTGGGCCGCTATCCGACGCTGGAGGATCTGGCCGCGGCGCGCCCCGCGCAGGTGCGCGATGCCTGGGCCGGCCTCGGCTACTACGCCCGGGCCCGCAACCTGCACGCCGCCGCGCGCCAGGTGGTGCAGCGACACGAGGGGGCCCTGCCGCGCGATGTCGCGGCGCTAGCCCGCCTGCCGGGTATCGGGCGCTATACCGCGGCGGCGCTGGCCAGCATCGCCTTCGGCGCCGACGTGGGCACCGTCGACACGAACGTCGCCCGGGTCCTGGCGCGGGCCTTTCGTCTCCCGGGCCGGCGGGGTACCGGCCCACGCGCCCGTGCCCTGTGGCGCACGGTGCAGCGCCTGGTGCCACCCGGGCGCGCCGGCGACTGGAACCAGGCCCTGATGGATCTCGGCGCCACCGTCTGCGTCGCCCGGACGCCGCGTTGCGAACGTTGTCCGGTGCGGCGCGCGTGTCTCACCGGATTGCGCCGTGCCGCGCCGCCCCGCTCGCCCCGGCGCCAGTCCTGACGCCTGGCGCGCGGGGCTGGTTACTGTTGGGCGCGCTGCGAGACGGTCCCGATCCAACGCCGGCTCGGCTCGTACACCGAGCGCAGCGCCGCCGCGCCGAGCAGCACGTCGAGATGTCCTTGGCCGCGCAGCTCGCGGGTCGTGGCCCTCTCGCCGCCGAACGCTTCGGCGGCCGCTCGCACCCGGGCGACCCATGCCGGGCCGCGCCGGCCGGCTGCGAAGGCCAGGACCGGGAGCGGCTCGTCCGGGGGATCGACCGACGCGGGGACGGCACCGGCGGGCCACCAGCGGTCGCCGACCGAGAGGTAGTCGGCCAGCACGCCGGCATCGGCGGCGCCGAGCTTGGCGGCGGACAGTCCGCCGTCGCCCCCGTAGGCGGGCGCATCGAAGAGCAGGCTGGTGAGAGCCTGACCGGCCGTCAGGTAGCCCGGCAGCGGCGATGGATTGCGCGGGCCGAGCCGGGTCGTGCGCAGGAGATGGCTCCAGGTGGACCACTCGAGGGGGGGCGGGGCGCCTTCCACGAAGGCCGCGCTGCCGCCGTCCACCGCGCTGCCCGCGACGCCGTCGAAGGCGATGATCCCGTGCATGTCCTTCGGACGCCGGGCCGCCAGCGCATAGGCGAGTGCGGCCCCGTCACCGAATCCGGACACTACCACCCGCGCCGGGGTCGCGCCCCGCACGAAGGCCAGGACCCACTCGACGTCGCTCAGGTAGCGTTCGAAGGTGAACGCCTCCGGGTCGGCGGGCGTGTCGGCCGGGAGTGCCTGGGCGAAGTGGCTGCGGTAGTCGAGGCTCCAGGTCTGCATGCCGGCTTGCGCGAGGTAGAGTCGCAGGTCGTCTCGGGCGTCCGTCGTCGGGATCGCCGAGGTCATGTGCCGGTCGGGCAGGTAGAGCACGATCGGCCCGATGACGTTGCCGCACGGCGCCACGCGGCGAACGCCCAATCGGTCGTGCACGCCGCCGGGCGGCACCTCGCAGCTCCACACGTCTTCGCAGAGCGTCTGTCCCCGCACCTGTCGGTTCGACTGCACGTGCGCGCAGCTCGCCGCCGGGGGAGTCGCCGGCCGGAGGCTGCAGGCCGTGAGCGCCGCGACGCACGTCAGGGCGGCCGCCCGTGGACCAAACGCGCCGTGCATCACGGCTCCCGGAGCATCGCGATGAATCGCTCGGTGGCCGGGGAGAAGTGCTTGCCCTGGCGGTGGATGATGCCGAGTGGGCGCACGAAGGTCTCGTCGCTGAGCTGGACCACGACGAGGGCGCCCGTCGCGGCCTCGGCGCGAACCGCCGGGTCGGGCAGGATGGCGACGCCGCGGCCGATCTCGACCACCCGCTTGATGGTCTCGATGTTGTCGAGCTCCATCACGTAGCGCGGGTCGACGTCGTAGCGGCGCAGGAAACGATCCGTCTCCTTGCGGGTGGGAATGTCGCGGTCGAAACCGACCATCGCCTCACCCTCCAGCCGCTTCACCGAGACCCGCTTGTGCTTGGCGAGGGCGTGTCCGGGCGGGCAGGCCAGCACCAGGCGGTCCCGCCTGAACGGGATGACGGTGATGCCGGGGCGCTTGGAGGGGTAGGCGACCACACCGATGTCGATGTTTCCTTTCACGGCGTTCTCGTAGATCTTGTTGGCGCGGCTGTACTCGAGGGCGAGGTTGACCTCGGGGTAGGTCGTGAGGAAGCGTTTGATGGGCGAGGATAGCTCGTAGAGACCGATCGAATGCACCGTACCCACCCGCACCGTCCCGGCCACCGTGTCGGAGACCGCCTGCAGGCGGGCCTCCATGTCGGAGTAGCTCTGGATGATGCCCTTGCTGGTCTCGTAGAGGATCTCGCCGGCGGGCGTGAGCTGCACGTTGCCCCGGGTGCGCTCGAGCAGTTGCTGCCCGTAGCGCTGCTCGAGCATGCGGATCTGCTGGCTGACCGCCGACTGGGTGACGAAGTTCTTGGAGGCGGCCGTCGAGAAGCTGCGGGTCTCGACGATGTCGCAGAACACCTTGAGGGTCTCGAGGTGCATTGCTAATGATTCACTCGCAAGAGCATGAATTTGACTCATACGGCCGATGTGCCGTCCATGCAACGACCGCCGCGAGGCAAGGCGAGGGGGAGCGATGAGCGCCAGTTCCGACGTGGACTACTACGGCATCGGCGAGCTGTGCACCGACGAGGAGCGCATGATCGCGACCAGCGTGCGCAGCTTCGTGGAGCGCGAAGCGCAGCCGATCATCGAGGCCTGCCACGAGAAGGAGGAGTTCCCTCGCCAGCTCGTGCCGCGGATGGCCGAGCTCGGGCTCTTCGGCGCGCACCTGCAGGGATACGGCTGCGCGGGGCTCTCGGCGGTCGCCTACGGGTTGATCTGCCAGGAGCTCGAGGCCTGCGACTCGGGGCTGCGCTCGATGGCCTCGGTGCAGGGCTCGCTCGCCATGTACGCCATCCATCGCTGGGGCAGCGAGGAGCAGAAGCGCCGCTGGCTGCCCGAGATGGCCGCCGGCCGGGCGATCGGCTGCTTCGCGCTGACGGAGCCGGATCACGGCTCCGACCCGGGCGGCATGGTGACCCGCGCCCGGCGCGACGGCTCGCACTTCGTGCTCAACGGTACGAAGCGTTGGATCACCAACGGGTCGATCTCGCAGGTCGCCGTCGTGTGGGCCAAGACGGACGACGGCGTCATCAAGGGATTCCTCGTCGAGGCGGGCACGCCGGGCTTCTCGACCAGCGACATCAAAGGGAAGTTTTCGCTCCGTGCCTCGATCACCTCGGAGCTGGTGCTCGAGGACGTGCGGGTGCCGGCGGAGGCTCGACTGCCCGAGGCCCGCGGACTCGGCGGGCCCTTCTCGTGTCTCAACCAGGCTCGCTACGGCATCGTCTGGGGCGCCATCGGCGCGGCCCGGACCTGCTATCTGACGGCGCTGCGCTATGCCCAGGAGCGCACGCAGTTCGACCGGCCGCTGGCCGGCTTCCAGCTCGTGCAGCAGAAGCTCGTCCACATGCTGAGCGAGATCACCAAGGGCCAGCTCCTGGCCTGGCGCCTGGGGTGCCTCAAGGACGCCGGTACCGCGCGCCCGGAGCAGGTCTCGCTGGCGAAGCGCAACAACGTCGGGAACGCCCTCGAGATCGCGCGTCTGGCGCGCGACGTCCTCGGAGCCAACGGCATCGTGAACGAGTACCCGGTCATCCGGCACATGATGAACCTGGAGACGGTCAACACCTACGAAGGCACCTACGACATGCACACGCTGATCGTGGGGCGCGACATCACCGGGCTGGACGCCGTCCGCTGAGGGATTGCAAAAGACGGCACGGGGCCGGAAAGGTACCGGCATGGAGCTGAACGGGAAGGTTGCGTTGGTCACCGGCGCGGGACGTGGAATCGGTCGCGCCATCGCGCTCGCCCTCGCCGAGGCCGGCTGCGACGTCGCGGTCTCGGACGTTGCGGCGGGGGAAGATCCGCAGGTGCCCTACCTGCTGTCGAACAGCACGGACCTCGCGCTCACGGCCGGCGCCATCGAGAACCTGGGGCGGCGCGTGATCGCCGAGCCCGCCGACGTCACGTCGATGCCACAACTCGCGCGTCTCATGGAGATGGTCGAGACGAACCTGGGTGGACTCGACATCGTGGTCGCCAACGCCGCGATCATCGAAGCGGCGCCGGTCGAGTCCATGGCCGAGCGCGTCTGGGACCGCATCTTCGAGGTCAACGTGAAGGGCGTCTTCCTGACGGCGCAGGCCGCCATTCCGCTGCTCCGGCGGCGCGGCGGCGGTCGTATCGTCGCGGTGGCTTCGGTGGCCGGTAAGACCGGTCGGGCGGGCCTGTCGGCCTACTGCGCGTCCAAGGCGGCGGTCATCTCGTTCACGCAGGCGCTGGCCGAGGAGCTGGGACCGAGCGGCATCGCGGTGAACGCGCTGTGTCCAGGCTACATCAAGACGGCGATGTGGACGCAGGTCTTGAATCCGGTCCTCGCCGCGATGCTGGGCGTGCCGGAGTCGGAGGTCTTCGAGCGCTTCGTCGCGCAGCAGACCTTTCTCGGCCGCCAGCAGACGCCCGAGGAGATCGCCGACGGTGCGGTCTACCTGTGCCGCGCCGAGAACGTGACGGGGACGACACTCACCATCGCCGGCGGCGGCGAGGTGCACTGAATGCCGGCCGGCGCCGTGGGGCTGAAGGAGATCGAGCGCATCTTCGAGGTGCTCGAGCGTCTCGGCATCTCGCGCGAGGCGGTCGTCATCCCGCTCGAGCCCGAACATCCCGGCCGCATTCGGACCCTACCGAACGGCAAGGTCGAGATCGTCGTGGAGTCGGAGGGGCCGCTCGACGACTGGCTGCCCGTCCTCGAGGGCCTGCTGCGCCGGGAGATCGGCCTCGAGGACTGAGTCGGCGGCGTCAGTCGTCGTAGACGTCGCGGCGAGGCCGATCTCGACGACGACCACGACTCGCCTGGGCTCGCGAGGGAAGGATCTCCCGCCCCGTTGCAGCGTGTAGGCCGGTGATGGCAGAAGCCGGAGACGGATCACACCCACCCAGGAGGCATCGTCATGGCAGAGCAACCGGAAGTCCCCAGCACCGTCACGCCCGAGCAGTTCTTCGCGGAACTGCTTCCGGCCGGCTATCAGGCGCAGAAGGAGCAAGGCATCGGCGTACCCCAGAACTTCACGATGCAGTACGAGATCACGGGCGACGGCGGCGGCAGTTGGCATGTCTCGATCGCGAGCGGCGAGATGACGGTCAAGAAGGGGCGAGAGGGCGCGAACCTGACCATGACGATCTCGTATCTGAACTGGCAGGACGCCGTGCTCAGCCGCAACGGTGCCGACATCGCGCTCCTACTGCCACAGGGCCGCCCGGGGCGTCCCGACACGAGCGATCGGGCCAAGATGGTCAAGGGTACGATGGCCCTCGAGCTGGCACGCGAGGGCGACCCCTTCACCATGGAAGTCTGCTTCTCCGGCGCCGACGCGCCGCGCACGGTCATGAAGGCGAAGATCGCAGACTACATCGCCATCGGGCAGGGCAAGTTGAACGGGCAGGAGGCCTTCATGACGGGCCGCGTGCGCGTCGAAGGCGACATGGCCTTCATGATGCAGATCGCGGCGCTCACGGCGTAGGGGGGCGATGCGGCTCGAGTGCATCGCCTGGGCGGGAGGCGAGCCGCCGAGCGAGGCGGCGGTGCACGAGCGCCTGGTGGCCGACGGCTTCTCGCCGTTCCAGTGGCGGGACGCGCCCGGCGCCGTCTACGAGCCGCACAGCCACCCGCACGACGAGAGCCTGTGGGTGCTGGCCGGCCGCCTCGACTTCGTGATCGACGGCGAGACGCACCGGCTCGGGCCCGGAGACCGGCTGCAGCTCCCGGCGAACACGGTCCATGCCGCGACGGCCGGCCCGCAGGGCGCCACCTACGTGATCGGGCAACGCCTCGGGTGAGCGGCCGCCGCTAGGCCGCGACCAGATCGCGGATCGAGTCGAGGCCGCGCCGGACCAGCGCGGAGTCGTCCTTCTCGTCGGGGTGGAAGTCGCGGCGTCGGTACGCACGGACGCCGGCGGCGAGGGCGCGCTCCATCTGGGCCTTGGTCACGCGGCGCAGGCGACGCAGCTCGGCCCGGGCCGCGCGCGGATCGACACCGTCCTGACGCAGCAGCAGGCGCGTGCCCACCCACGTCCAGCCGAGCAGGGCGAGACTCGCGATGACGAAGCCGGCGATGCGCAGCGCCTGGCTCGGATGGGTCTGGCGCAGGACGTCGAAGGCCACCGACTTGTGCTCGAGTTCCTCGAGCGCGTGCCAGTGGATCAACTGCCGCATCACCGGGTGCGCCTGCTCGAGCAGCGGGTTGTCCAGAGCGTTGGCGCCCAGGGTGGCGGTATAGTGCTCCGCCCCCGCCGTGATCGACAGGCGTAGCGCGGCCGGCACGAGGCGGTTGCTCCAGCGGATGAAGCGACGGAAATGCCGCAGGAAGCCTCGGATCCGATAGCCTTGCCCCTCCAGGATCTCGAAGTAGCGCTCGTGCTGCTTCGCATGCCAGCCTTCCTGGCCGGCGAAGCCCTTGATGCGGGCCCGCAGGTCGTCGTCCGTGATGCGGTCGACGTGGTCCTGCACGGCGCGAATGAAGAACCGTTCGCCGTCGGGGAAGACGAGGTTCAGGCCGTTGAAGAAGTGGGTGGCGACGGCGCTGTCGTCGATCCAGTGTCTGGGGATGTCGTCGCCGAACGGCAGCTCGACCTTGCGGACGGGGATCGCCTCGCGCGTCGTCATGGTGCAGCGATAGCCTGGGTTCGGCGTGTGCTCAATCACCGTCGGACACCGTCGGAGCGGATGGTCCAAAGCGGGGGACGCGAGGTCGAAACGGCGTGCTCAACGGTCGAACCGGCCGCCGCCGGGGCTGGTCAGGCATGCCCGTACGTTCTAGAGACCCGCGTCATGACGACTCTTCTTCATGTG
>Ga0302046_10004679_pt1 | contig 12145 bp, 10 predicted proteins | sample RVTome_11_FD_200261 | JGI IMG/M metagenome (GOLD analysis project Ga0302046, IMG submission 200261) | Soil microbial communities from uranium-contaminated site in the Upper Colorado River Basin, Wyoming, United States - RVT147D111 (version 2) ... | reverse complement strand
ACTTGAGTTTGAAGCGCGGACTCATAACCCGAAGGTCGCAGGTTCGAATCCTGCCCCCGCTACCAAAATCAATAAGGTCCATATACGGGCACATGGTTAACACTTTATACCGGAGACATGTTTACACCGTCTCCGGGGCGAAGGGATTGGGGGCGGGTTCGATGCGGCCCTCATCCTGATCAAAGAAGCCTAAGTCATAGTGGAGGAAGCTGACCAGCCAGATCTGGTCGTCGACCTCGCGGATGCCCACGATCTGGCCGGCGAAGACCTTGCTCAGGTTGATTTTGCGCCTGCCGATGCAGATGCGGCCGCAGCTTGTGACCCGGACGGAGCGGTCGTGATACGGGTACTCGGGCTCCGGCGGCGGCGTGTAGACGCGCGCGGAGGGTGTAAAGAGATCGCCGGGATAAGCGCCTTTTAGCGCCTGATGCGGCCGCTCGTGGTTGTAAATCTCGACGAAGCGGTCGAACCGCTCCTGCTGCTGCAGGAAGTTGAACGAGGCGGGCTTGGTCGCTTCTTTCTTCAACATCAGATGTATGCGCTCGTGTCTGCCGTTTTGCTGCGGATTACCGGGTTTGATGCGCTCGATCCGGATGCCGAGCCTAAGCCACCAGACACTGAGTTTGGAGAGTCCGAAGAGGGCGTTGCCGGAGGCGAACGGTGCACCGTTGTCGGTGCGGATCGCGCCGGGGAGTCCGTAATCCTTGAAGACCCGCTCGAAGACGGAGAAGGCGAACTCGGAGCGAACGGACTCGAGGCCCTCACAGGCGAGGAGATATCGGGATCGATAATCGGAGATTGTGAGCGGATAGCAGTAGCGCTTGTTGCCGAGCATGAACTCGCCCTTGAAGTCGGCACCCCAGAGCCCATTGATATCGTGAGCGCTCGAGAGCTCCGTGCCGCAGGCCTTGTGGCGCCTGCGTTTGCGGCGCTTGACCAGGCCGTGGCGATCGAGGACGGCGTGAACCGTGCTCGTGGCTGGGGCTTGGATCATCGGGAAGGCGCGGATGATCTTGTCCCGGATCTTGGGCGCGCCCCAGCCGGAATGCTCCTTCTTCAGTGCCAGGATCGTGCGTTCGACCTGATAGGGCAGTTTGTTGGCGTGTCGGTACGGCCGTCGTGAGCGATCTTTGAAGGCTTCGAGGCCACAGGTCTTGAAGCGGTTGAAGAGCTTATGGCCCGTGACTCTCGAGATGCCAAACTCTCGGCACAACGGGGCCATCTTCTCGCCTTCGAGGAGCCGGGCTACGAATCTGAGACGTTCATCCATCGGTTTACACTCATTCCAGGGCATCTGGGCGCTCCCCAAATGCCGTAATGTGTAAACCATGTCTCCGGAATACTGTGTAAGCTATCTCTCGCTAAGCACATAAGTTACGCGTTGTTTTCCTGACACTTGGCAAATAAAAGTAGCCTTGGCAAATATTTTTTTGCCACTACCGCAGCGGCCGGACCGTTGCCGGCTTCCTTCTGTAGACCCTTTCAGTGATTGCCGCGTTGGTGTGCCCCAGTCGGGCTGTAGCGGCTTCTGGAGTGTCGTCGCTGGCCGATTTGGCTCTGAGATCTCGGAACTGAAATGGCTCTTGAAGCGTATTCTCCGGATCCGCTAGGGCCTTTCTTACCTTTCGACGCCAAATCGAAGTGAACCCATCCACGGTATACGGCTTCCCTTGACGACTGCAGATCAAGGGCTGCCTGAGCTTAGGCGGCAGACTAAGCGCCCGCTTGACGACCCGGCGCATCTCATCCGACCACGCAATGATCAAATCTCGCCCCGTTTTTCGCGTGGACACCTGGATGCCTTCATCCGTGAGGTTTGAGCGCGTCAAAGCAAGCAGATCCGCAGGCCTCAAGCCTGTCAGGACGGCAAGGTCCATAGCGCACTGGAGCATAGTGGGCATCGCCTTGTAGGCGGCCGCATACTCCGCCTCGGTCACATACCGGCGTCGCGGGCCTTGGCCGCTCTTTCCGGATCTGCCTGCAAGGATTTTCATCCACGACTCCCCATTCCACAGCTTTGGTGAACACGTGGGAAAGCAGAGCTAATTCTGCTACGGCTCGCCTCAAGCTCCTTTTTTTCCTCTCGTTGAAGTAGGCGTATCCATGTCTAGGCTTGAAGTGTTTTGGGTCCATCGCCCAATCATAGCCCGGAGGTGTCTCTTGGACCGGGGGAAGTCCAAATATCTGCCCCAACTGGCTCAATATTCGGTGCAAGTCAACAGCTAATGAGCTGAGCTATATGGACCTCCCCGGTTGTCAAGAGGAGTTCTTTCTTCAGTTCATGACGCTGCTCCGGTAGCTTGCTCGAGCGCGTAGAGGTTGGACTGCGGTTCTATATTCGGCTTCTGATGTGGTCGGTATTCGTTGACCACGAGCCCTGATGACAAACGCACGCCCGGCCCTCATTCGTTAGTCGGCTTTGGGAAGCCCCTCAGCTCACCAGGTTCACCGGGCGGCGGTCTAACCGTCTACATCAACGCAAGCATGTCTCAGGCAGGTCGGTAACTTTGATCGTTCGCGAGCAGCGCCCAGGCGATGCGCGCGTGTTTGTTCGCGAGGGCTACAGCCGCCTTGTTCCAGGACTTGGCCTGCTTCAGCGACTCGGCCCAGATGCTCTTATGGTCGGAGCGCCGAGCGGTGAGCATCAGCTCGCTGCGGGCGCCGTGCACGAGCAAGGTTCGCAGGTACGTGTCGCCGCGCTTGGTGATCCTGCCAAGGCGCTGGACGCCGCCGGTCGAATGCTGTCGGGGCACGAGCCCGAGCCAGGCAGCGAACTGCCGGCCGTTGCAGAAGTCGTGACCGTTGCCGATCGTGGCGACGATCGCCGAGGCGGTGATCGGACCGATGCCGTTGATCTGGGCGAGCCGCTTGGCACGCTCGTCCTGACGCACGAAAGCATTGATCTGCCGATCGTAGGCCAGCACCTGCTGATGAAGCTCGCCGAGCTTGCCGTAGAGCGCGTCAAGCGTCTCCCAGGCGAGCGCCGGCAAGTCTCGGTCATGCCGTTGGCGGATGATCGGCCAGCGGTCCTTGAACGTATTGGCCCCCTTGGGGACGACGATACCGAACTCGACGAGAAAGCCTCGCAGTCGATTGACCAGGCGCGTGTGCTCGGCGACGCAGGCCTGGCGGAGCCGGTGCACGAGGAGAATCGCCTGCTGATCGATCAAAATATTTCTTCGTTACGAGCAAACTATCGAGAGCGCCGCAGCGAGTTTACAGAGGACGCAATTTTCTTCCTCAGATCACTCGATTCCGTTCATTGTGAATCCCCGTTCACCGTGTCTATCGAGAACGCCGGTACGCAAACGGTGACGTACTCGGCTCCCTCGGGTGTACTATAGCGAACCCGCTCAACCGAAGTGGGTGAGAGTCCTCTGGACTGCGGCGGCGCAGGCGTGCGGGGAGATGACGCCGGTCTCGGCCAATCGGTAGTGCTCTCGGATCTCGGCGCGCAGCTTCCGATTCTTGGCCCTCTGATCGCGACGTTGAGCCTGCTTAGCCACCGACAATAGGGTCCGTGCGAGCTTGCGGCCCTCGCGCACGCATCCGAAATTCGTCGTGAGCACCGGAACGAGTGCCTGACCGTGGCGTGTACGGAACGCAACGCGCTCTTCGATACGCTTGACATAGGCCCGCGCCGAGCCGGCTGCTATGAGAGCGGACGCGATTGCGATCGGCATCATCAGGCCGCGTAGGATGTCGAAATAGCCAAGTAGACTAGCCGTGGCGCTCGAGCCCGCAAAGAGCCACGCAACCTTGCCTGCCATGCGGGCCCCGCGGCGTGAGGTCAGCAGACGAGGCGCGAAGTGGCGGAGGTCTAAGCTGAAGCAGCGCTTGACGACGTCACGCTCTCTCTCCGTCACCCGCAAGGCACCGTCAGCGAATACCTCGAGAACCGTCCTGGTGCCGCGAGCGGGGTTACTGAGCTCGAGGCGCCGCTGAATCGATCCAGCGTCCATTGAGTCGGTATCGAGCCCGTCTTCCTCTTCGAGAAGCACGTGCTCTGAAGTCATTCCGCTACGGATTGCGAGATCCTCGAGCGAGGGCAATCCGGTCCGAGGACTTCTATTTATAACGCTGGACACCCGGTGACGCTCCGCGCTCGTGCGCTTTATTTATGGTGCTTGAGCGCGCACGGTACGGCTCGCTATCGCTCTATCGCTGAGACGTGCGTCACATCCACGCGCACTTCCACATTATGCAAAAAGGTCACGCGTCGCAATTTGGAGACTAAACATTGAGGCGCCGTTCACACTTTTGGGGGCCATCATTGATCGATACTGCCGAGCCATGACTCGGGTGAGCAACGCCTTTCGTGTTTGCTGAGCTCAGTCGAGTTACAAGAAACGGTTTCTCACTGCACTCAGGAATTCGAAGATGATGACGAAGATCGCTTGGGCGGCTTTTCTGTCAGTCTCGGTTGCGCTATTTGGCACACAAAGTATCGCGCAAGATTCCGCGCACGAAGCGATGCGCAGTCTCGACGAGCAGGTTCAGGAGATTAAATCCGACGTCCTTGGTATCGCGAAGGATCTGAGTCTCCTCGAGGAACGGCTGCTCTATCCATCCGGTACGCAACTTGCCGTGTTCGTCGAGATCGCAGCGGATGAAGCATTTCGGCTCGACGCCGTGCAGCTCCTCATCGATGGAGAGCTCGCTACTCACCATATCTACAGCTTCAAAGAGCTCGAAGCTTTGCAGAACGGAGGCGTTCAGCGCGTTTACACGGGGAATGTTCCGACGGGGAGCCATGAATTGACCGTCTCCGTGAACGGCAAGCTGCAGAGCGGCAGCGAGTTCAGCATGACACGCAGCTTCAGTTTTCAAAAGGATGTCGAGCCCAAGCTCCTCGGTTTGACGCTCGCGGCCAGCATGGGCGAGGCTGCCATCGAGCTCGGAAATTGGTGATCTGTGCACCGGAAACTCACAACACTGGTCTTGGTCTTCGCGGCAGGCGCGGCCTCGGCCGATTCCGCCCGCGACGGCCTCAAGGACCTCTATTTCGGCGAAGCGCTCTTCTACGCAAATCAGGCCGACTGGTTTGCGGCACTTGAACGGCTCGACACGGAGCTCGCGCAGCACTACGGCGTCGACGAGCCCATGCTCGACACGCTGCACTATCACGTCAACGATGCAGAATTTTCCGTGGGCGATTTCGAGCTCAACTACCGTATGCACCATCGTGCCGGACGCGCTATAACGGCCGTGCTCGAGGGTGACGTCGACGAGCCAGTCAGAAACGAAGCCGCATTTCGGCTTGCCCGGATCCACTTTCAAAAGGGTCAGTTCCAGGATGCGCTGAACGCCCTCGACAGGATAGAAGGTCGAATGCCCGCAGGCATCAGGGACGAGGTCGAGTTCCTGCGTGCCAACATATTTATGGCGACTGACCGGCCGGAAGGCGCAGTCGATACCTTGAGGCCTCTGGAGGATGCCGACGGCCTCGACGGGTTTGCCGCATACAATCTCGGCATTGCGCTCCTGCGCAACGATCGGCGGCGTGAAGCGCTCGAGCAGCTCGACCGCGCCGGGCAATTCAGTGGCACCGACGAAGCGGGCCTGGCGGTCCGCGACAAATCCAATCTCGTGCTCGGCACTTTGCTCATGGAAGCCGAAGCCTTCAGCGCGGCCGCGCAATCGCTCGACCGCGTGCGCCTCGATGGGCCGTTCTCCAACCAGGCATTGCTCAGCTCAGGCTGGGCTGCCGCATCCGCTCAGAACTACGAACGCGCGATCGTGCCATGGAGCATTCTCGCCGATCGAGAAAGCACGGACGGCGCGGTTCAAGAGGCCAAGCTGGCGCTGCCTTTCGCATACAGCCAGCTCAACGTGCACGGCCGTGCCGCGGTGCTTTACGGCAACGCTCTGGAATCTTTCGATGCGGAGGTCGACAAGCTCGATGCTTCGATCGAGAGCATCCGCGAGGGCCGCTTCCTCGAAGCGCTCGTGCGCGAAGAGATCCGGCAGAACGAAGACTGGGTCATACGCCTGCGATCGCTGCCGCAAACGCCAGAGACCTATTACCTCATGGAGCTGCTCGCGTCACACGATTTTCAGACTGCCCTGCAGAACTATCTCGACTTGGAGGATTTGCGGACGAGGCTCGAGTTCTGGCAGCGGGGCTTCGATGCATTCGAGGACATGGTCGATCTGCGCAGACGGCACTACGAACCCCTCTTGCCGGAGATCGACCAGGAGTTCCGCGAGCTCGACTCGCGGATTCGGCTGCGTCGGGAGCAGTACAGCGGGCTCAATGCCCGGCTGCAGCAGTTGCTGGTAGCGCCGCGACCCGATTTTCTGGCGACGACCGAGGAGCGCCTGCTGAGTGCCGACCTCGGGCGCGTCGAGCAGAGTTTGGGTGACGGAGCCGGCCCGGAGATCGAGCGCGTGCGCGAGCGTGTCCGGCGTCTCAGAGGCGCGCTGACGTGGACCCTATGGACCGAGTATCACGAGCGCCTGACCGATTTCCATGAGCATTTGCGCGAGCTCGCCGACGCCATCGATGTCATGACGGCTCAATATGGGAACTTCGTCCGCACGCGTCAGGCAGCCGTGCACAGCTATGAAGGCTACGACGTGCCGATTCGCCGTCTTCGCACGCGAGTCGGAGACGCGCTCGCGAATCTCCGTTTGCTGATGGCGCGTCAGGGCCACGTGTTAGAGCTCGTCGCGATCGACGAGCTCGATAGGCGTCGCGTTCGCCTGTTGGGCTATCGCGATGAGGCGCGGTTCGCTCTGGCCAACAGTTACGATCGTGCAACGACGGCCCATGCCGTCATCGGGCAGGAATGATGCGCGCGTCAAGCCTCAGTCTGATCGTCGCCGCGGGGCTCGTCGTCGCCTGCTCCAGCAGCCCGGAGCGGCAGACGCTCGTTCGTCTGCACGAAATTTCGCCCGACCTGAACGAGATCGAGGTCGAGGACAGCCTGGATCTGGCGATGCAGAGCTACCGTCGCTTCCTCGATGAGACGCCCGAGGGCGAAATGACCCCTGAAGCGATGCGCCGGCTCGCCGACCTGCAGATCGAGAAGGAATTCGGAATCATCGGCACCGGAGAGATCATCGAGCTACCGGCTCCGCCCGAACCCACGCCAATAGTGAGCGCTCTGGAGGACCGGTCCACTGCAGGGCTCGTGGACATGAGCGGCTTGGCCGATCTGAGCGAATCCGAGGAGGATTTCGAGGCACGCGCGACGGGCGAATACGAGTTCGCGTCCAGCGAGGCGATGACGGACCTCGCTTTGCCCGACGGCGCTCAGCAGGTCGCCCTCGCCGGGCCAGCCGACGCTATACGCATCTATCAGCGCATTCTGACCGAGTATCCGTCATACGAGCGCAATGACCAGGTGGTCTATCAGATGGCTCGCGCCTACGACGAAATCGGTAAGTCCGACGAGGCAATGGCCGTCATGGAGCGGCTGATCGCGGACTACGGTTATTCCCGCTATCTCGACGAGGTTCATTTCCGTCGAGGCGAATACCTGTTCACACGCCGCAAGTTCCGCGAGGCAGAAGGCGCGTACGAAGCCATCATCCGCATGGGAGCCGGCTCGCCCTATTACGAGCTCGCGCTCTACAAGCTCGGCTGGGCGCTCTACAAACAGGAGCTCTACGAGCTCGCCCTGCATCGATTCGTCGCCTTGCTCGACCACAAGCTATCGACTGGCTACGACTTCGAGGAGGCGCACGAGGAGGGCGAGGAACGCCGCGTTGCCGACACGTTCCGCGTCGTCAGTTTGAGCTTCTCGAACCTTGGCGACTCCGACGTCATCAGAGAATACTTCGCTGAGAACGGCAACCGCGGTTACGAGGATCTCATTTACGGCAATCTCGGTGAATTCTACCTGTCCAAGCTGCGCTACCAGGATGCCGCTGGCGTCTATTCGGCGTTCGTCGAGCTTTATCCGTACCATCGCATCGCGCCGCGTTTCAACATGCGTGTCATCGAGATCTACGGCGAAGGTGGATTCCCGATTCTCGTGGTCGAATCGAAAAGGGATTTCGCGACCAAGTATGGCCTCAACGCTGACTACTGGGACTATTTCGATCCTGCCGAGTCCCCGGAGGTACTGGGCTTTCTCAAGACGAATCTGACCGACCTCGCAAATCACTATCACGCGCTCTATCAGGACGAGCAGCTCGAGGACGATCGGCTCGCGAACTTCGCGGAAGCTTCACTCTGGTATCGAGAATTCCTTGCCTCCTTCCCGGGAGATCCGGAATCGCCCGGCATCAACTATCAGCTCGCCGACCTCCTGCTCGAGCACGACGCCTTCGGCGACGCTGCGCTCGAATACGAACGTACGGCCTACGACTACGCACCGCACGATCGTGCCGCTGAGGCCGGGTATGCGGCGATCTACGCTCATAGGCAGAATCTCGAGGTAGTCGGTGCCGAGGACGAGTACCGGGCGAAGCGCGCCACGATCGGAAGCTCGCTACGATTTGCCGAAACCTTCCCCGAGCATGAGCAAGCACCGATCGTGCTGGGCGCGGCGGCTGACGATCTCTATGCCATGCAAGACTACGCGGCGGCTGTCGCCTCCGCAGGCATGCTCATCGAACGCTATCCGGTTGCCGATGCTTCATTGCTGCGCGCCGCCTGGACCGTTGCAGCACATGGTTCGTTCGATCTGGGCTTGTATGCGGATGCCGAGCGAGCCTATTCGCAAGTATTGACCTTGGTGGGTGAAGACGACGAAGCGCGTCCCGCGCTCATCGACAATCTTGCGGCTTCCATCTATCAACAGGGCGAACAGGCGAATGCCGAAACAGACTATCGCGCGGCCGCCGATCACTTCCTGAGAATACGTGAGGCCGCGCCGACGTCGGAAATTCGATCCGCAGCCGAGTACGACGCGGCCGCGGCGCTCGTCCGTCTCGAGGACTGGTCCGCGGCAGCACGCGTACTCGAGGAGTTCCGTGTCACCTTCCCGGGCCACGAGCTGGAGCCCGAAGCAACCAAGCAGCTCGCCTCGGTCTACCGTCAGGCGGGCCGGCTCGATCGCTCGGCCATCGAATACGAGCGTGTCGCCGCCGATGCCCAAGATCCCGAGCTGCGCCGCGAGGCCATGCTCTTGGCGGGTGACCTCTATGAGGAAGCGGGCCAGCCGGATAGCGCGCTGGACGTGTATGTCCGCTACATCGACGAATATCCGCGACCGCTCGACGTGGCGCAGGAGACGCGCTTCAAGGTTGCCGGAATGTACGAGACGCGAGGCGAGCTGCTTCTCTACCACGAGATGCTGCGTGAGGTCGTGGCGAGTGACGACGCGGCGGGAGTCGAGCGTACGGATCGTAGCCGATATCTCGCGGCCCGGTCTTCGCTCGTTCTGGCGGAGCAGCTCTACGACGCGTTCCTCGCGATCGAGCTGGTTCAGCCGTTCGAGGCTAGTCTCGCGGAGAAGCAGCGTCGCATGGACGTCGCAATGCAGGCGTTCGAGAGGCTCGTCGACTACGAGGTCGGAGAGGTCACTGCGGCCGCGACGTTCTACATTGCAGAGATCTACTTCGACTTCAGCCAGTCGCTACTGCGCTCCGAGCGCCCCACCGACTTGTCGGCCGATGCGCGAGTGGACTACGACCTGGCGATCGAGGAGGAGGCATTCCCGTTTGAAGAACAGGCGATCGAAGTGCATGAGCAGAACTACGAGCTCATCGTGGGCAGGATGTTCAACGAGTGGATCCAGCGTAGTCTCGACCGGCTAGCCGAGATGATGCCGGGGCGTTACGCAAAGTACGAAATCAGCAGCGGATTCATCGGCTCGATCGATATCTATGCGTACCGTTCGCCCGACGCACCCGAGGTCGACGTCGGTGAGAGCTCTGCGGAGGAAGCCTCGCGCGCTCCGGAGCCCGTGGCTTCGATTGCAGAGCAGGACTCGACACATGCGGAGGTCGCAAGTGCGCTCGTCAGATAGGCAAGCTCGCCTCGTGGACGCCCTTCGAAACGCGCTCGCTGTAGCGGCGTGCTCGACGCTTATCGCCTGCGCATCGGCGCCGACGACCGATGCGCCTCAGGAGATCGCACAAACGGGCAGCGTCGAACGCGGACGCGATGCGGCCGGCATGAACGGCGAAGAGATGGCTGCAGCGCTGATCGAGCGCAGACCCGGTGACTACCCGGAGATCGAGACCGATGAGACGGGATTCACGATCACAGAGCAGATTCGCATCAGCGGTGAAGTCCGGGGAGGCTATCAGAACGCGCTGCAGATGCTTGCACAACAGCGATACGATGAGGGCATTGCACTTCTCGTCGAAGTTACCGAAGAAGCGCCGGACGTCACGGCGCCGCACATCGATCTCGGGATCGCGTATGGCAGATCCGGCGATCTCGAGCGCGCCGAGGCTGCGCTGAGAATGGCCGCGCAGCTCAGCCCGGGCCATCCCATTGTGCATAACGAGCTCGGGATCGTGTACCGGAAGACCGGCCGCTTCGCCGCCGCGCGCGCGAGCTACGAGAAGGCTCTCGAGACGTATCCCGGCTTTCACTACGCGCGACGCAACCTTGCTGTGCTTTGCGACCTGTATCTCGCCGACCTCGCGTGTGCGCTCAAGCACTATGAAGCGTACTTGGGGTCCGTCAATGCGGACGCCGAGGTCGAAATCTGGATCGCCGATATTCGTAACCGGCTTGGGCAATAGGAGGCCGTCGATGGTTCGTGAACTCATGCTGCTTTCGCTGCTCGCGACAAGCGCTGCCGCGGCACAAGACGCTGCGGAGGACCAGCAAGGGCCGCCGGGCGGGGAGCAGCAAACGCAGTCTGACAGGCGGCGGCAGCTGCCGCAGGACGGCGGGCAAACGGCTGCCGAGCAGCAGGATTCGGGCGGTGTGAAGACATTGCCCGGCATGTCGATCCTCGGCAACGAGGAGGCGCCGAAATCGCTCGTGATCGTGCCTTGGAAGAGCTCCGAGGTCGGCGACGGGATCGGTGTCACGAATGCGCTGGACGAGCGCGCGCGCCCTGTGGACAAGGAGGTCTTCATGCGCGAGTTGCACTACTACGAGCTTCGCTCGGGCAGGTAGCGCTGGCTGCTTCGCTCGAGCTTGGTTGGAAAGTCACTATATGGCTATTTATCTCAAGAGGATTCGGACATGGACATTTTCTATTCAATCGTAGGTTTCTTCTCGACGGGTGGACTTTTCATGTACCCGATATTGATCGTGTTTGCGTTCGGTTTGGCCATAGCCATCGAGCGCTACATAACGCTCACTCAAGTGACGAAGAAGAATCAGAGCGTGTGGAACTCGATTCAGCCGGCTCTCAAGCAAGGTGAGTTCGACAAGGCTCGTGAGATGACGAGCAAGGACCCGTCGACGATCGCCCAGGTTCTGAGCATGGGTCTGGCGCGACAGGGCGCCGTTCGACGTCGCGAGGATATTGAGATCGCGATGGAGGAGAGCATGATGGAGATCGTTCCTCAGCTCGAGAAACGTACACCGTACGTAGCCATGGCCGCGAATATCGCGACGCTTCTCGGTCTGCTCGGAACTATCATGGGCCTGATTCAGGCGTTCACGGCGGTGGCGAACGCCAATCCCGCCGAAAAGGCCGACTTGCTATCGGCAAGCATATCGGTCGCGATGAATACGACCGCTTTCGGTCTCATGGTCGCGATCCCATTGCTCGTGACGTACACGGTCTTGACTTCCAAGACCGGCGAGATCGTCGACAGCCTGGAAATGGCGACGGTCAAGGTGCTGAACGTCATCTCGAACAAGGCGCGTCGCCAGGTGGAGGCCTAAACGTCATGGCCAGGAGGCACCACTACCGTCGACGAACGAAGGAACCGATGGAGCTGGAGGTCACGACCTTCCTGAACCTCATGGTAGTGCTGGTGCCGTTCCTTCTCATTACGGCGGTCTTTTCGCGAATTACGATCGTCGAGCTCAGCCTACCGAGCTCGACCGGAGGCCAGGCGCCTGAAGCGCCCGTATTTCGCGTCGAGGTGATCGTCCGTGACGAGGGGCTGGAAATCAGCAACGGTACGTCCGTGATCGCCGCTATCCCAAAAGTGGACGGCGAGTACGACTTGCCGGAGCTGGCCGAGCACATGATCGCCCTCAAGCGACAGTACTCGAGCATCGAAACAGCGTCCGTGCTGCTCGAGCCGCAAGTTCCGTACGACTATCTGATAC
>Ga0302046_10004676_pt1 | contig 12150 bp, 6 predicted proteins | sample RVTome_11_FD_200261 | JGI IMG/M metagenome (GOLD analysis project Ga0302046, IMG submission 200261) | Soil microbial communities from uranium-contaminated site in the Upper Colorado River Basin, Wyoming, United States - RVT147D111 (version 2) ... | reverse complement strand
TGCGCGACGACCAGGCCGCCTACGCCGCCGCCCGCGACCGGGCCCTGGCGATCAACCCCGGCTACGCCGACCTCTACAACATCCTCGCCGACCTGCTGGTGCAGAACCGCCACTACGACCTGGCGGTCGACTTCGCCCGCCAGGCCACCGTCCTGGATCCGCAGTCGTGGCGCGGCTACAGCATCCTGGGCGTCAACCAGCTGCGCATCGGCGACATCGAGGGCGGCCGCCGCAGCCTCGATACCTCCTTCGCCGGCGATCCCTACAACGTCTGGGTCATGAACACGCTCGACCTGCTGGACACTTTTCCCGACTACGACGAGAGCAGCACGGCGCGCTTCGACCTGATGATCGAGAGGCCCGAGGCCGGGCTGCTGTCGCTGTACGTCGGCCTGCTCGCCGAGGAGGCCTACGAGTACTTCGCCACCCGCTATCGCTACGAGCCGCCGACGCCGATCCGCATCGAGGTCTACCCCAGCCACCCCGATTTCTCCGTGCGCACCGTCGGGCTCATCGGGCTCGGGGCGCTGGGCGTGTCGTTCGGCCCGGTCATCGCCATCGATTCGCCCTCGGCGCGGGAGCTGGGCGAGTTCAACTGGGGCTCGACGCTGTGGCACGAGATCGCCCACACGTTCACGCTCGGCGCCACCGACTTCAAGATCCCCCGTTGGTTCTCGGAGGGGCTGTCGGTCTACGAGGAGCGGCGGGCGCGGCCGAGCTGGGGCGACGACGTCAGCATCAGCTTCCTGATCGCCCACCTGCGCGGCCAGCTGCTGCCGATCGGCCGGATCACCGACGGCTTCGTCCGTCCCAGCTATCCCGAGCAGGTCGTGCACGCCTACTTCCAGGCCTCGATGGTCTGCGAGCTGATCGACCGCGACTTCGGCTTCGCGGCGATCCTCGGCCTGCTCGACGCCTACAAGCGCGGCGCCAGCACGGAGAACGCCTTTCAAGAGGTCCTCGGGATCGACCTCGAGACCTTCGACGCCCGCTTCGCCGCCTACCTCGAGGAGGTCTACGCCGAGCCGCTGGCGGCGCTGCGTCCAGCGCTGGAGGGCAGCGGCGAGGGGCCGGCCCGGCTGGGTGGAACGGGCGCCGGGCGACCCTCCGCCGCCGAGCTGCGCCGCAACGCCGAAGAGAACCCGGACGACTTCCTCGCCCAGCTCGCCTACGGCACCGCGCTGGTCGACGAGGGGCGACAAGACGAGGCGATGGAGTACCTCGAGGCCGCCAAGCGCCTCTTCCCCTTCTACGCCGAGGCCAACAGCCCCTACTGGTACCTGGCGCAGATCGCCAGGGAGGCCGGCGACCTGCGCCGCGCCGCCGCCGAGCTCGAGGCCATGACGGCGATCAATGAGAAGCATTTCCGGGCCAACGTCGAGCTCGCCGCGCTCCAGGCAGAGCTCGGCGAGCCGCGGCGCGCTGCCGAGGCGCTCGAGCGCACCGTCTACATCTATCCGCTCGAGATCGCCGCCCATCAGCAGCTCGCCGACCTCTATGCCGGCCTCGGGGAGCACGAGCTCGCCGTCCGCGAGCGCCGGGCGGTGGTGGCGTTGGAGCCGGTGGACATGGCCGAGGCGCTCTACCGGCTGGCGCTGGCGCAGCAGCAAGCCGGCGACGCGGCCGGCGCCAAGCGCAGCGTCCTGGGCGCCCTCGAGATCGCCCCCGGCTATCCGGCGGCGCAGAGGTTGCTGCTCGATCTGGTCGGCGGCGCGGAGGTCAGACGATGAGGCGCCAGCGGCTCGCCCTCGCGACCCTCGTGCGCGACGAGCATGCTCGGGCGCGGGCAAGGACATGGAGGGCATCGACCTGGCGATGGCGCCTCGCCTCGGCCGGCCTGCCAGTCGCTGTCGCGCTGACGCTCGCAGCCGTTGCCGGCGATCCGACGAGCCTGCCCGAAACCTGGAGCGCCCGGCCGCAAGGCGCCGCGGAGACGGCGATGGCGAGCACCTCTCAGGAAAGCAGCCGCGACGCGGGAGCCCTCGCCGGGGAGACGGCTTTGGCGAGCACAGCTCTGAAAAGCAGCCGCGACGCGGGGGCCCTCGTCGCGGAGGCCGCGCCGCAGCGCCGCCGCGGCTTCAGCTTCGGCGGCATGCGCTCGACCTCCATGACCGCCGACCTGCCGATCCGCAACATGCCCTACGTGGGTAGGTTCCAGTTCCTGCGCCTGCGCTTCGACGAGGCCTACACCAGCCGCGGCCGCTACGAATGGGGCCTGGACATGGGCTGGAACCACGACTACCCGCGCGCCGAGTACAACCTCTCGTTGATGATCGACGAGCTCACCGCGATGCCGGTGACCATCGATCCGCGCGGCGGCAACATCTACTCGTTCACCGACCCCGAGATCTTCAACCATCCCTTCGTCTATATCAGCGAGCCCGACTACTGGGTGCCCTCCGAGGAGGAGCTCGCCAACCTCGGCGACTACCTCGCCAAAGGCGGCTTCATCATGGTCGACGACATGGAGGGCAACGACACCCAGGCCTTCTACGACTTCATCCGCCGCGCCGTCCCCGGCGCCGATTTCACGATCCTCGACACCACCCACCCAATCTTCAACTGCTTCTTCCAGGTCACCCCCGAGGACATCCTCAACCAAGCCGACCTGTCGCGCTATGGAAACCCGGTGATCTACGGCGTCTTCGAGGACAACGATCCCAGCAAGCGTTTGATGGTGGTCGTCAACCACAACCAGGACATCGGCGAGTCCTGGGAGTTCTCGAACACCGGCTACGTGCCCGTGGAGCAGGCCAACAACTCCTACAAGATCGGCATGAACTACGTCATCTGCTCGATGATGAACTGAACGGGCCCTAATTCCTGACACGCGGACTCCATCCCCGAGAACGACGAGGACAGCGACATGGATATCGACAGCGGACGCGAGGAGCTGGAAACCACCCCGGAGGTCGACGACGCCCCGCTGGCACCGTCGCACCCGGCGACCAACATGCCCAGGGTCGTCGGCGAAGGCGGCGCGGCGGTCGAGGGCGAAGGCGACGCGGCGGTCTCCGCCGAGCTGCCCGCCGACGACGTCGCCCGCGCCGAGCAGCTCAAGGCCGGCTACGAGCAGGTCGTCGGCGAGGTCCGCAAGGTCATCATCGGCCAGAGCGAGGTCCTCGAGCAGGTGCTGCTGACCCTGTTCGTCGGCGGCAACAGCATCATCACCGGCGTCCCCGGCCTGGCCAAGACGCTGATGATCCAGACCCTCGCCCAGGTCCTCCACCTCGACTTTGCCCGCATCCAGTTCACCCCCGACCTGATGCCCTCCGACATCACCGGCACCGAGGTCATCCAGGCCAACCCCGAGACCGGGCGGCGCAACCTCGAGTTCGTGCGCGGCCCGGTGTTCACCAACATCCTGCTCGCCGACGAGATCAACCGGACGCCGCCCAAGACCCAGTCGGCGCTGCTGGAGGCGATGCAGGAGCACAACGTCACCGTGCAGGGCGAGACCTACCAGCTCGAGGAGCCCTTCCTGGTGCTCGCCACCCAGAACCCGATCGAGCTCGAGGGCACCTACCCGCTACCCGAGGCCCAGCTCGACCGCTTCATGTTCAACATCATCATCGAGCACCCGCCGGTTGACGAGGAGCGCGAGGTCGTCCGCGAGACGACGCGCAACAAGGAGGTCGACTTCCAGCGCACCATCGCCGGCCCCGACATCGTCGGCTTCCAGCGGCTCGTGCGCCGCGTGCCGGTCTCGGAAGCGGTCATGAACTACGCCGTCGACCTGGTGCGCAGCAGCCGCCCCGAGAATCCCGAGGCCCCCGACTTCGTCAAGCAGTGGATCGAGTACGGGGCGTCGGTGCGCGCCGCCCAGTACCTGATCCTCGGCGGCAAGGCGCGGGCGCTGGTGCAGGGCCGTTACTTCGTGCGCTTCGAGGACATCCGGGCGCTGGCGCGGCCGGTCATGCGCCACCGGATCCTCACCAACTTCCACGCCGAGTCCGAGCGCATCACCACCGATCAGGTCATTCACCAGCTGCTGGATGCCGTCCCGGTGCCGCAATCGCGGATGTAAGCGTGCAAGCCGCGGCCGGCCGGCCGTCGTTACGACAGAGGCCGCGGCGCGGGCGACGACGGAGATAGAGAGACGGCTAGTTAGGTAGATAGGTAGACAGAGCGACAGAGAGAGAGAGACGATGGCGCAAAAAACCGAACGGGTGCCGAGAGGGGCCCGCTTTCTGGACCCCGAGGTCCTCGGGCGCATCGATCGTCTCGACCTGCTGGCGCGAACCGTCGTCGAGGGGTTCATCAACGGCCTCCACCGCTCCCCCTACCTCGGCTTCTCGATGGACTTCGCCGAGCACCGCGAGTACATGCCCGGCGACGACATCCGCCGTATCGACTGGAAGGTGTTCGCCCGCTCGGATCGCTTCTACGTCAAGGAGTTCGAGGCCGAGTCGAACGCCAACTTCATGGCGATCCTCGATGTCTCGCGCTCGATGACCTTCGGCAGCCGCAGCATCACCAAGCTCGACTACGCCCGCTTCCTCGCCGCCTGCGTGACCTACTTCGCCAGCAAGCAGCGCGACCGGGTGGCCTTCGCCTCCTTCGACGACGACGTGGTCGACTACGTGCCGCCCTCGGCGAAGCACCTCGAGACCATCCTCCACGTCATCGAGCGCATCGAGCCCGGCGGTCGCAGCGAGTACCTGAAGCCGATGCTGAAGATCACCGAGGCCGCCAAGCGCTGCGGGATCGTGATGGTGATCTCGGACTTCTACGAGGAGCCGCGCGCCGTCGTCGACGCGATCCTCAACCTCCGCTACCGCGGCCACGACGTCATCGCCTACCAGGTCCTCGACCCGGCGGAGATCGATTTCGACTTCGAGGAGTCGGCCACCTACGAGGACATGGAAACCGGCGAGTCGGTGCCCGTGGTGCCCGGACGGATGCGCGAGGAGTACCGGCGGATGATGGCCGAGCACCTCGCCGAGATCTCCAGCCTGATGATCAAGAACCAGATCGACTACGGCCTGCTGCGCACCGATCAGCCGCTCGATGAGGCGCTGTTCCGCTACCTGATGATCCGCGAGCGTCTCGGGAGGGTGCGCTGATGGGCCTGTCGTTCCTCGCCCCGCTGTTCTTCGCCGGCCTGGCGGCGCTGGCGATCCCGGTGCTCATCCATCTGACGTACCGTCAGAAGGCCACGGTGGTCCCGTTCCCGTCGCTGATGTTCGTCCAGAAGGTCCCCTTCAAGTCGATGCGGCGCCAGAAGATCCGCCACTGGCTGCTGTTCCTGCTCCGCTGCGCGGCGCTGGTGCTGCTGGTGCTGGCCTTCGCGCGCCCCTTTTTCAACCAGGCGAGCATCGCCGCGACCTTGTCGGGGGCCTCCCGCGAGGTGGTGATCCTGCTCGACAACAGCCACAGCATGAGCTACGGCGACCGCTGGGAGCGCGCTACCCGCGAGGCGCGGCGGGTCATCGCCGGCCTGACGCCGTCGGATCGGGCCTCCCTGGTGGTCTTCTCCGACGCCGCCCAGCTCGCGGTGCGCTCGACGCCCGAGCCGTCGGTGCTCAACGGCACCCTCGACGTGATCACGCCCACGCGCCGCGGCACCCGCTACGCCCCGGCCATCGGCATCGCCCAGCAGCTGCTCTCGGAGACCGATCAGGCGGCGCGCGAGGTGGTGTTGATCACCGACTACCAGAAGTCCGGCTGGGACGCCGAGCAGGCCGCCCAGCTGCCCGAGGGCACCAACCTGATCGGCATCGACGTCGCCGGCGAGGAGAGCAGCAACCTGTCGGTGGCCAGTCTCATCCTGCAGCGGGAGCCCGCCGAGCAGGGAGAGCAGGTCACGGTGAGCGCCCGCCTAGTGAACCAGGGCGCCGATCCGGTCGACGCCTTCGAGGCGATCCTCGAGATCGAGGGAGAACGGGTCGACGCCCGCGCCGTCTCGCTGGAGCCGAACTCGGCGGTGACCGTCTCCTTCCGCCCGCAACCGCTGACGGACCGGGCGCTGCGCGGCACCATCCGAGCCGGGAGTGACTCCCTTCCAGAAGACAACACGTTCTATTTCATGGTCAATCCCGGCGGCACGCTGCCGGTGCTGCTGCTGACCAACCCCAACGGGCAGGAGTCCGACACGTTCTTCTTCGAGCGCGCCCTCGGCGTCGGGACGCGGCCGGCGTTCCGGGTCCGCAACATGCCGTCGAGCAGCCTGCGCGCCGCGGACCTCGCCGGCGTCGCGGCCGTCGTCCTCGCCGACGCCCCCTACCCGTCCGGCGCCGCGGGCCGCGACCTGCGCGCCTGGGTGGAGGCCGGCGGCGGCCTCTTCGTGGTGCTCGGGGAGCTGACCCGGCCGGGCGGCTGGCAGGGGGCCGACGCCGGCGCCCTGGTGCCGGCCTTCGGCGTCGAGATCGTCGACCGCAGCGCCGATCTCGGCGGCGCCCTGGCCAGCTACGACCGCAACCACGAGATCTTCGAGGTCTTCCGCACCCCCCGTAGCGGCGACTTCACCGCCGCCAGCTTCTACCGCTACTGGAGGCTGGAGCCCGGCGAAACCGACATCGTCGCCGCCGGCTTCGACGACGGCAACCCGGCGCTCGTCGCCCGCACGGTGGGGGCCGGTCGCGTCGTCGTGCTGCCGACCACTCTCGATCGCTTCTGGAACGACCTCGCGACGCAGCCCGTCTTCGTCCCCTTCATGCACCGCATCACCCAGCACGTGGCCGGCTACCAGGAAGCGCTCGCCTGGCAATCGGTGGGCGGCGTGCTGCGCCTGGGCAACCTCGAGAGCACCGAGCTCGCCGCCGGCACCAGCGTCACGGTGACCTCGCCGTCGGGTGGCGCCGCGAGCCTGGTGGCCAGCGACGACCCGCTCGGGGCCGCCGATCCCGCGGCGGCCACCGACCGCATGGAACTTGCCGAGCCAGGCTTTTACGAGCTGCGCTGGAGCGACGACGGCGGCGACCATCTGGAGCGGCTGGCCGCCAACCTCGACCGCGGGGAGTCCGACCTGTCGCGGATCGACCCCGAGGAGCTGGCCTCGGCGCTGCGCTGGCGGGGCGGCGCCAGCGGCGACCTGGAACTCGCCGGGGCCGTCACCGCCGAGGATCGCGAGGCCCGGCAGTCCTTCTGGTGGTATCTGCTGGTCCTCGTGTTTATCGTCCTGTTGGCCGAAAGCGTGCTGTCGAATCGACTTTCGCCCTCGTCTGCGACCCGTGCAACGTAATATGGTTAGGACATTGGCCTCGCCTTCCCCCGTGGAGTTGCGATCGTGAGCACTTTCGAAGCGTTGGAGCGCAAGAAACTCAGCAAGGCAGTTCGTCGGGTCCGCAACCGCTGGCGGTTGCGCATCGCCCTGCGCGGCGTCGCCATCGTGCTGGTCGCCGGATTCCTGGCGTTGCTCGCCCTCGCCTGGGGACTCGACACCCTGCGCTACCGGCCGTGGGCCATGTTCGCCTTCAGCGCCGCCACCTATGCGGCGCTGTTGGGGCTGATCCTGCGCTTCCTGGTGCTGCCGCTGTCCAGCAGGGTCGCCGACGACCGGGTGGCGCTCTACATCGGCGAGAACCATCCGGGGATGCGCTCCGAGCTGATCAGCGCCCTGGAGATGGTCGACTTCGACAAGCACGCCGACGACCGGTCGGTCTCCCGCGAGCTCGCCCACGAGGTGGTGCAGTCGGCGGTCTGGAAGCTGCACGACATCGATTACGGGCGGCGCGTCGAGCACGGCAAGCTGCAGCGCTTCTCGACGATGCTGGCGTCGGCGATCGCGCTGGTCCTGGTGCTGGCGATCATGAGCCCGGCCTTCCTGCGCACCGGCGCCCCGCTGCTGTTCATGCCGTGGGCGCGCACCGCGTTCGCCAACCCCTACGCCATCGAGGTCAGCCCCGGCGACGTACAGATCGCCCGCGGCGCCGACCAGATGGTCTCGGCGAGGCTGGTTGGCTTCGACTCCGACCGCGTCGAGATCGCCGTGAAGTCTTCCGGCGACTGGGAGCGCTGGCCGATGACCGCCGAGGAGGGGGAGGACAGCTACGCGTTCATGGTCTTCGACCTCGGCGCCGACACCGAGTACTTCATCGAGTCGGCGGGAGTGCGCTCGTCGATCCACAAGATCACCGTCGTCGACCTGCCTTACGTCGGCACCCTGGAGCTCGAGTACCACTTCCCCGACTACAGCGGCCTGGAGCCGCGCACCATCGAAGACGGCGGCGACATCGCGGTGCTGCGGGGCACCCGGGTCATCGTCCGGGTGACGCCGACCGTCGAGGTCCCCGCCGGACGGCTGGTGCTCGAGCTCGACGGCGGCGACGAGTCGGCGCCGTTGATCGTCGACCTGACCGCCACCGAGGACGGCCGCCTCGAGGGCGGCTTCGACGTCGGCGCCAATGGCTACTATCGGGTCGAGCTGCAGGCCTTCACCGGCTCGATGGCGGCCGCCTCTCCCGACTACTTCATCGAGGTCCTCACCGACCAGCCGCCGCGTGTGGCCTTCGACGAGCCCGGCCGCGACACCCAGGTCAGCCCCCTCGACGAGGCCTACGTCGAGATCGTTGCAGAGGATGACTTCGGGCTCACCGGCATCGAGCTCCTCTACTCGATCAACGGCGGCGACGAGGTGTCGGTGCCCCTGTACGAGCCCGGCAGCGCCGCCGGCGCCCTGGCCACCGATCGCAGCGCCGGCTACACGTTCTATCTCGAGGAGGAGGAGCTGCAGCCCGGCGACTTCGTCGCCTACTACGCCCGCGCCTACGACAATCAGGGCGAAGGCGGCGGCCAGGTGGCGACCACCGACATCTACTTCATGGAGGTCCGCCCCTTCGACCGCGAGTTCCGGCAGTCGCAGCAGGGTGGCGGCGGCGGCGGTGGCGGCGGCGGCGGCGGCCAGCGCGAGGACACGGCCTTCGCGCAACGACAGCGCCAGATCGTCGCGGCGACCTTCCGACTGATCCGCGACCGCGCCTCCTTCTCCCAGCAAGAGTATGAGAGCGACCTCGGCACGCTCGCCGTCAACCAGGCGCGGTTGCGCGAGCAGGTCGAGCTCGTCCTCGGCCGCGCCTCGCAGCGCGGCGCGATGATGCCCGGCTCCGATTTCGAGAAGATGTCCGAGAACCTGCGCGCCGCCATCGTCGAGATGGTGCCTGCCGAGGAGGAGCTCGGACGCCTCGATGCCGAGGCCGCCTTGCCCCCCGAACAACGCGCTCTGCAGTACCTGCAACGCGCCGAAGCGGTGATGCGCGAGGTGCAGGTCAGCTTCGGCGGCGGCGGTGGGGGCGGCGGAGGCGGCGGCCAGCAGAACGAGCTCAACGAGGACCTCGCCGACCTCCTCGACCTCGAGATGGAGAAGCTGCGCAACCAGTACGAGTCGGTCCAGCGCGGCCAGCAGCAGCAGGTCGACAACGAGGTCGACGAGGCGCTGCAACGCCTTGAAGAGCTGGCCCGCCGCCAGCAGCAGGAGAACGAGCGCCAGCGGCGCCTCGCCGGCCTGCCGCAGAACCAGTCGGGCGGCGGCGGCGGCGGCAACCAGCGGCAGCTCGCCGACGAGGCCGAGCAGCTCGCCCGGCAGCTCGAGCGCCTGGCGCGTCAGAACACCGAACCGCAGATGCAGGAGCTGTCTCGCCGCCTCCAGGAAGCCGCCAACGCCATGCGGCGCGCCGCGGCCGCCAACGACGACCGGGCCCTCGCCGAGGGGCTCAAGGCGCTCGACAACCTGCAGCAGGCCCGCGACAACCTCCAGGGTGAGCGGAGCCGGCGCCTGCAGCGAGACCTCGAGGACGTCCGTAACCGCGTCGATCAGCTCCAGCAAGCGCAGGAGACGATCGCCGATGACGTCCAGCAGATTGGCGCCGACGCGGCCCGCGGCGGCGACCGCCAGCGCCTGATGGAGCAGATGGAGCGGGTCCTCGACCGCAAGGACCAGCTCTCCGAGCAGCTTGCCGACCTCGAGGACCAGATTGAGACCATGGCCCGGGAGTCACGCCGCGAGGAACGGGAGGCGGCGCGCAAGCTGCAGGAGACCTCCAACTGGATGCGCGACTCGAAGCTCGCCGACAAGGTCCGCTACTCCAAGGGCGTCGCCCAGCAGCGCCTCGGCCCCTACGCCGAGCAGTTCGAGGAGCAGATCACAAACGACCTCGACACCCTCGGCCAGATGGTCGACGAGGCCGCCGAGCTGATCGCCGAGAACCCCCAGGAGCAGCTCGGCAACTCGCTGGACGATACCCGCAACCTGATCCGCGGCCTCGAGTCGCTCGCCGACCGCTACCAGCAGGGCATGGAGCGGCAGCAACAGGGCGAGCAGGGGCAGCAAGGCGAACAGGGTCAGCAAGGCCAGCAGGGCCAAGGCCAACAGGGCCAGCAGGGCCAGGGCCAGCAGGGTCAGCAAGGCCAGCAGGGTCAGGGCCAGCAAGGCCAGCAGGGCGAAGGTCAACAGGGCCAGCAGGGCCAGGGGCAGCAAGGCCAGCAGGGCGAAGGTCAACAGGGCCAGCAGGGCCAGGGGCAGCGCGGCGGCCAGGACGGCCGGCAAGGCGGCGGCAACCGCCTCGGCGGCGGCAACAACTTCGGCGGCGGCGGCCGCTGGGACTGGAGCGGCGACTGGAACGACGAGCTGCGCCAGTACGGCTCCGAGTGGAACCGCCGTCTCGACGAGGCCGAGCAGCTCCGCGACCGCCTCGCCTCCGAAGGCCAGCAGGTCACCGACCTCGACGCGATCCTCGACGAGATGCGCCAGTGGGAGTTCGACGGCACGCCGCGCGGCATCAACGAGCTGCGCGACCAGGTCATCGAGGACCTCAAGCTCTTCGAGTACGCCCTGCGCCGCATGGCCGACGCCAACAACGGCCAGCGCCCCGCCCTCGCCGACTCCGACGAGGTCCCCGAGGGCTACCGCAAGGCCGTCGACGAGTACTTCCGCGCCCTCAGCCGCGGCTCCGGAGGCCAGCAGCAGCAACGGTAGAGCTGAAGCTGAGAGCGATCCCGCGCCGCAAACCAGAAGTGCGGAAAAGCGGTAGCGTATCGTGCGTTACAGCGGTATCCAGTAGTGCGTCAAAGTGGACAGGCGAAGCCCCCTCGCTCCGGCCGGGGGACCGTAGCGCCGCCGACCGCCCGGCCAGCAGCCTTCCTCCGGCCTGCTAGAATCCGGCCGGAGACGGCGCCGCGTGGCGCCTCGTTCCCGGATGCCAGCCGAACTTTCCTAGTCTGAGCGCATCGCGTCAAACCCCCCGTCCAATTTCAACACACCCCCTTCGTGTCGAGTCCCTCGCCGTCACGCCAGGGCCGCACTGAACGTGGGGAGAGGCTCCAGCGTCAGCCGAGAAGCTCGGCGACTCCCACTTCCAGCTCGGGGAACTCCACGGGAGACAGCTTGCCCTGATCGAGCCGGCGGACCTCGCGGTAGCCGTCGTCCGCCGGCTCCCGGAAACGTTCAATGCGGCGCCCCGGCAGGTCAATGATCCAGACCTCCCGAATCCCCGCCCGCGCGTACAGCGGGATCTTGACGAGTCGATCTCGGTCCAGCGACGCGTCGGCCACCTCAATCACCAGGAGTACGTCGGCGGGCATGGGAGGCGCAGCAGCATAAAAGTCCTCCTTCGGCCGCAGCAGGGAGATGTCCGGCTCCGGCTCGGAGTAGCCGTCGAGCTGAATCGGGTTCTGGACCTGCACCACCGCCCGCTCGCCGAGCCGCTGCACGAGCAGGCGAGTGAGGCGATTGACGCAGCCGGCGTGGGGCCTACCGATCGTCATCTTCTTGACGATCTGGCCGTCGAGAAGCTCGACCCGGTCGTCCTCGGTCAAGATCCCGGCCCGCGACATGGCGTGGTAGTCGTCCACGGTGAAGCGATGGCGCGACAGTAGCCTCTCCATCGCCGTCACGCGGACCTGGCGCCCTTGTTCCTCGCCTACGCTGCGCTCGACGCTCATCGCGGTCGTCTCCTCCGAACGCCAGGGCGTCGGCGACCGACCAGTGCGTCGCCCCCTGGCTGTTCGTCGTATCCACGGAGTATAGCCCTCACCGGTGATCGTTTTCCGTTTCTCACAGTCATGAGACGGCCACGGGGCGCGAGATTCCGCGTGCAAGATTGGGTGGCTTGCGGTGCGACGGCGCGGCGGATGCGGAGGATGTGTCCCGAGTCCCGTGGAAAAGTCGTGGCGTAACCTCGGTTGGGATGGTGTACCTCGTTTGATGGGTTCTCG
>Ga0302046_10004675_pt1 | contig 12151 bp, 11 predicted proteins | sample RVTome_11_FD_200261 | JGI IMG/M metagenome (GOLD analysis project Ga0302046, IMG submission 200261) | Soil microbial communities from uranium-contaminated site in the Upper Colorado River Basin, Wyoming, United States - RVT147D111 (version 2) ... | reverse complement strand
TCTATCTGCTCGGCCTGTGCGAGATCCAGATCAGCCCGTCGCTGTGGGTCTCGGAGGTGGAGGACTTCCTGGAGGGCGCGATCCGCGCGGCGCCCGATACGACCCACGCGCGGAAGGCCTACGCGACGCTCGAGGCGGTCTACACGCGGGGCTTCACGGGCAGCGACGGCACCTACATCCCGCCCGACGTGGAGCAGCGACTCACGGCGCTGCGCGCGCTGGTGGACGCCGGCGAGCCGGGCGGCGCGGGCGACGGAGCCCAGGTCCGATGAGCGGGCGCGGGCGCACGCTCCTTCGCGCGGTGGCGGCGGGCGGCATCGTCGCCGCGCTCACCGGGACGGCCGCCGCCGATCCGGTGCTGGTGGAGTCTGGCGAGCGCTCCTTCTTGCGCCACTGCAGCGCGTGCCACGGCATGGAGGGCCGCGGCGACGGCCCGGTGGCGCCGGTGCTGCGCACGCCGCCCGCCGACCTGACGCGCATCGCCGCGCGACGCGGCGGCGCGTTCCCCGACGCCGACGTGGCGGACTTCATCGACGGGCGCACGGACGTGGCCGCCCACGGCTCGCGCGAGATGCCCGTCTGGGGACGGGTCTTCGCCCGGCCCATCGCCGAGGGCACCACCGGCGAGGAGGTGGTGCGCGGCCAGCTCTGGATCCTGGTCGAGTACCTGAAGTCGATCCAGTCGGACGAGGCGCCGGCCCCGCCGGACGAGGCGCCGGCCCCGCCGAGCCCGTGAGCCCCGTCCGCGACGTGGTGGCGGCGGTGGACTTCTCGGCCCACTCCGAGCGCGTGCTGTCCTGCGCGATCGAGCTGGTCTCGGCGCTGGGCGCGCGCCTGCACCTGGTCCACTCCTACATGGACGTGCCATCCCAGCTGCTCGAGCACAACGTCTGGATTCCCGAGGACGTCTGGGCGCGGATCCGCGATGAGGATGGCGTGCGGCTCGAGGTGCTGCGCGCGCGTGCCGCGGCCGCGGGCCTCGAGGTGCAGGTGCACCAGAGCCCGAACCCGGCGGGCGAGGCCATCGCGGAGCACGCGCGCAAGCTGGGCGCGGGCTTGATCGTGATGGGCACGCGCGGCCACTCGGGCCTCAAGCAGGCGCTGCTCGGCAGCGTGGCGCGCAAGACGCTGCGCGCCGCACCCTGTCCGGTGGTGGTGGTGCCGGCGGACTGACCGCACCCGGCCTCCGCGTCACGGTCCCGGTCCGGGCGCTGCGTCACGGTCCCGGTCCGGTCGATCTCTCGGCTACACTCCCCGCTTCCGTTGCTGGAGCCGCGATGTCTGCCACGGATCCCGAGAGCGCGCCGGTCGCTGCCCAGGAGCCGGACTCCGGGGCCGGCTCGGAGCGCGAAGGCTTGGAGCGCGAAGGCTCACAGCGCGAAGGGCCGGCCAGCGGATCCACGGCCCTCGAGGTGAACCTGCGCCGCACGGCGGTGCCGGTGGTGATCCCGCCCGAGCACGAGGTGCTGCTCGAGGTGACCGCCGCGTACCGCGGCATCTACGAGAACACGCGGCGTCTCCTGCACGAGATCAACCACGAGTTCGTGGGCTGGCCCGACACGCTGGCGGAGCTGCACCGCCGCGCCATGGGCGACTTCCCCTACCACCTCGGTCACGTCCGGGCCGGCGAGGCGGTCGCGGTGCTGTTCGCCCTGTACGCGAGCGCCGTGCGGCGGGCGGCGCCCGAGCCGCTGCGCGAGACGGCTGCGCGCCACGCGCTGGCTTACGCCGACAAGGTGGCGGGCGGCTCGGGCGAGCAGCTGGCGCGCACGCTCGCGCCCCTGGATCAGGGCCTCGCGCGGCTCGCCGAGGCCTGGGCGGAGCAGGGTGGTCCGCCTGCTGCCGCGTCCCCGTCCCTGGGCCGTCTGCTCGCCACGCTTTGCGTCGTGGCGCCGGACTCCGCCGCCGCGCTGCGCGCGCGGCAGCTGCTGGCGCGCTCGCTCGCGCGGACCTACCGGGCCTGGCTCGAGCGGGAGGATCCGGCCGGCTGGCTGCGCGAGCTCGGCTGCGGCGGGGAGGGCGCGACGCCGGTCGCGGCCATCGAGCACGCCGCCCTGCGCACCCACCAGCGTGCGCTGGCCGCCCTCGACCCCGACGATCCGGCGGCCGCCCCGGCGCTGCTCGGGCTTCCCGACGACGACGAGATCCAACGCGGCTACCTGGACGCGGCCGCGCGCCTGGGCGACCGGCTCGCGCGCGTGCGCTTCCTGGTGCGCGTGCTCTCCGAGGACGGCCTCGGCGCGCTCCACGAGCCGGCCGCGGCGGAGATCTCGCACCTGTGCAGCGATCTGCTGGCCGGCGCGGCGCCCGGCGAGGTGGAGCGCTTCGTGCGCGAGCTGTTCGCCGCCCTGCGCCGCTCCACGCGCGCGGGCTCCCACGGAGCCATGGGGCTCGTCGCCAAGATCGGCTCCGAGGTGCTGCGCGCCGGCGAGCCCGAGGCGGCCGCGCTGGTGGTCGAGGAGATCCTGGCCAGCGACTTCCCGACCCCCGAGTTCTCGGGCTTCAGCGACGAGTGGCAGATCCGCATGAACCCCGCGCACCTGCGCACCATCCGCAGCTGGCTCGCGGTGATCGAGGCCAACCCCGAGCTGGCCCGGGCGCTGGTGCCGGCGCTCGTGATCCACCTGAGGGTGGGCGGCGTACTGATCGCGGACACCGACCTCTTCCAGCGCGACGTCTCGCGCCTGCTGAACAGCGGCGTCGCTCCGATCTTCCACGTCGTGAAGCACCTGCTGCGCCTGTTCCCGGTCTACTACGACGAGATCGGGGCCGAGGGCGAGCTGCGCGAAGTGTCCTCGCGCATCGACGAGATCGAGGGCCGGCGCGACGCGCTCTGCCACTTCCTGCGCAAGCAGTGCCACGTGGAGGCGAACCCGCGGCTCGTGGACTTCATCGAGGCGGTGGCGGGCTTCTGGGCCCAGGGCGAGCTCGAGCGCCTGCGGCCGTACCTGCCGCCCACCCTGCACGATGCGCTCGCTCGCAGCGACGGCGCGCCGGGCATGCGTGCGATCTTCGCGGCGCTCGCGGGCGAGGCGGACTGGCGCACGCTGCTCGCGCTTCCGCCCGAGGAGGTCGAGGCGCGCCTGGCGCGCGTGGCGGCCGGCCGGCCCGTCGAGCGCGAGAAGGTGGGTCTGCTCTTCCGCCTGCACCGCCTGGTGGTCCGCAAGTACGGCTTCGACCACGAAGACCTGCTGGAGCGGCTCACCGCCTTCGGGCGCGTGGAGGGCGCCGGGCTCGCGCGCCTGCGCGCGGCCCTGGCCGAGGGCCGCGACGAGGAGGCGCTCGATGCGGTGCTCGCCATCCTCGAGGCGCTGAAGGCGCTGATGACGCGCGAAGAGCGCACCGAGGCCGTCGAGGACATCTATCGCAAGCGTCACATCGCCGCGGGCATCCCGAGCCTCTACGGGCGCTACCGCGAGGAGAAGTTCGACGCCGCCGGGCTGTCGTTCCGGGCCGGGTCGCTCGCCGGCGTGCTCTTCGAGCGCCTGCTGGCCTCGGGGCGGCTCGACTGCATCCATCGCGCCACGCTCCAGACCGTGGCGCGCTGGCTCCACCAGATGCTCCGGGCGCTGCGCGTGGACGGCTGCCAGGGGCGTGGCCTGTCCATGGGCATCTCCATGCTCGACCAGGCCCTGGCCGCGCCGGGCACGAGCGTCGACCAGTACCTGAACATCTTCCAGGTGCTCTCGCGCAGCGTCGAGCAGCTCGTGCGCATCCGCTTCCTCGAGGTCTACGAGGGACCGCTCGAGCGGCTGCTGCCGCGCTTCGTGAGGAGCGGCGTGCTGCACCGCGAGCCGGGCGAGCCCGAGGAGGAGGTCGCCCTGAAGACCTCCGAGCAGTTCCTGCGCGAGCTGATCTCGGGCAACCTCGGCCTCCAGCAGCTCGACGCGCTGCTCGGGAGCGTGGTGCGCGCGCTCGTGGAGGTGCGCGAGGCGCTGCCCCCCGACCAGCTCGAGCGGCTCATGTCCTACGACCCCGAGCGCTGCTGCGTGCCCATCGAGCCGGCCGACCACGTCCTGGACGGGCCGATCTACCTGGGCAACAAGGGCTACCTGGTCAAGCGTCTGGCGTGCGACGGACTGCCGGTGCCCCCCGGCTTCGTGCTCACCACCGAGGTGTTCCGCTGCTCCCCGGCGATCCGAGCGTGGCCGGACCTGCGGCGCGAGGTGGAGGGGGAGATCCGGCGCCAGATCGCGCGGCTCGAGGCCAAGACCGGGCTCGGGCTCGGCGACCCGGCGCGTCCGCTCCTGCTCTCGGTGCGCTCGGGCTCGGCCATCAGCATGCCGGGCATGCTCGACACGTTCCTCAACGTCGGCATCAACGAGGCCATCGCGCACGGCTTCGCCGAGCGCTCCGGGAGCCACTGGGGCGCGTGGGACGCCTACCGGCGCTTCCTCCAGCTCTGGGGCATGGGACACGGCCTCGAGCGCGACGACTTCGACCAGCTGATGCGTGAGTCCAAGAGCCACTTCGGCGCCGAGAAGAAGGCCGACCTGTCGGCGGACCAGATGCGCCAGGTGGCCCTGCGCTACCGCGAGCTGCTCGGCGAGCGCGGCGTCGAGCGCGTGGACGATCCGTGGCTCCAGGTCGTGCGTTGCGTGGACCTCGTGCTCGACTCCTGGTACTCGCCCAAGGCCAAGGTCTACCGCCGCGAGCTCCAGATCGCCGAGGAGTGGGGCACGGCGGTGGTGGTGCAGAGCATGGTCTACGGCAACCTGCACGAGCGCTCGGGCACGGGCGTGGTGATGACGACCGACCCGCGCCGCCCCTCGGGCGAGGTGCGCCTGCACGGCGACTTCATCGTCCAGGCCCAGGGCGACGACGTGGTGAGCGGGCTGGTGGAGACCCATCCGGTGAGCGAGGAGCAGCGCCTGGCCGAGGCGCCCGGCGCCAGCTGCTCGCTGGAGAAGGACTTCCCGAGGCTCTACGCCGAGCTGCGGCGCCACGCGCACACGCTGATCCACGAACAGGGCATGTTCCACCAGGAGATCGAGTTCACCTTCGAGAGCGACGATCCCGCCGATCTCTACATCCTCCAGACCCGCGACACGGTGATGTCCCAGGTCGCCTCGGTGCCGGCCTTCGTGCCCAGCGAGGAGCTCGAGCGTTCGTGGCTGGCCACGGGCATCGGTGCCGGTGGCGGTGCCCTCTCGGGGCGCGTGGCGCACAACGTGGAGGACGTGGAGCTGCTGCGGCGCCTCTTCCCGGACGACAACATCATCCTGCTGCGCCCCGACACGGTGCCCGACGATCTCCCGCTGCTGGTGGAGGCCGACGGCATGGTGACCGCGCTGGGCGGCTCCACCAGCCACGCGGCGGTGGCGGCCCAGCGCCTGGGCCGCACCTGTGTGGTGGGCTGCCGCCAGCTCTCGGTGGACGAGCGTGCCCGCCGCTCGGTGCTGGCCGGACGGGTGCTCGAGACCGGCGAGTTCCTCTCCATCAACGGAGTGGACGGCTCGGTCTACGTCGGCAAGCATCCCTCCACCATGGTCCGGCGGCAGCGGCTGGCCTGAGCCCGGACCCGGGGACGAGAGAGAAGGACATGGCGGACACGGAACGCACGCTCGGCATCAACGGCCTCGGCCGCATCGGCAAGCTCTCGCTCTGGCACCACGTGGAGCGCAAGTACTTCTCGCGCATCGTGGTGAACGTGGGCCGACCGGTGGGGCGCAACCTCGAGGCCGTGTGCGGCGTGATCGAGAAGGACTCCACCTACGGGAGCATGCACCGCTTCCTGTTCGGGGTGAACGCCGAGCCCTGCGTGCGCATCGTGGACCGCGACGCGCGCCTGCTCGAGGTGGCGGGCGTGCCCGTGAAGATCCTCCAGGAGGCCCGCAACCCGAGCGACGTGGGCTGGCGCGACCACGGCGCCCGCGTGGTGGTGGACGCCACCGGCGCCTTCGACGACCCGACGCGCTCGGCCGACGATGCGCGCGGCTCGCTGCGCGGCCACCTGGCCGCCGGCGCCGAGAAGGTGGTCTACAGCGCGGCCTTCAAGATCAAGGGCCCCACGCGCCCCGTGCCCGAGGATGCCGCCACGTTGATCTACGGCATCAACCACGATCTGTTCGACCCCGTCCGCCACCAGGTGATCTCCGCGGCCTCCTGCACGACCACCGCCCTGGCGCACATGGTGAAGCCGCTGCTCGACCACCTGCCCGAGTCGGTGATCGTCACGGCCTCCATGAGCACCGTGCACGCCGTGACCAACTCCCAGAACCTGCTGGATACGGTCCCCAAGGCGGACGCCAAGGACCTGCGCCGCACGCGCAGCGCCCTGAACAGCCTGATCCTCACCTCGAGCAACGCCTCGGCCGCGCTCGAGGCGGTGATCCCCGAGATCCGCCAGATCGGCTTCATGGGCGATGCCGTGCGCGTTCCGCTCGCCACCCAGTCGCTGATCATCCTGAACCTGACGTTCCAGAGCCGCATCGAGGCCGACGGCGGCAGCTCCGTGGACCGGGAGCTCCTGAACGACATCTACCGCCAGGCCGCGGGCGGGAGCCAGAAGGGGCTGCTCGTGTTCAGCGACGAGCAGAACGTGGCCGCGGACGTGATGGGCATGAAGGCGGCCGTGGTCATCGAGGGCCACGAGACCCACACGCGCACCGGCTTCATGGACGTGGACCTGGGCCGCATCCCGGAGCTCGCGTCAAAGCTCGGCGGCCGGCTGGCCAGCACGCGCATCCAGTTGCCCGTGACCCACGCCAAGGTCTTCGGCTGGTACGACAACGAGTACGGCAGCTACACGAACCTGCTCGGCGACCTGACCGTCCACGTCCACAGGAGCTGCAGCTAGCAGGCCGACTCGAGAGTCGGCCTCCGCGCAGCGAGGCGAAGCCGAGCGGAGTTCATCGGGCCAGCAGCGAAGCTCCCTCCGGCGGCCCCGGGTCCCCGATGCTAGAGTCCGCCGCCGTGTGACGAGGAGCCCGCTTGGCGCGTGACGATCTGATCCAGACGACCGGAACGGTCGAGAAGATCATGGGTGGCGGCCGCTACCAGATCAAGCTCGACACGGGCCAGACCGTCACCGCACAGCTGTCCGGCCGCATGCGCCGCTTCCGCATCCGCGTGATCCCCGGCGACAAGGTCCAGGTCGGCCTCTCGCCCTACGACCCGAGCCACGGGTTCATCACGTTCCGGCTGCGCGAGGGACAGACCGGGCCGTCGTGATCGCGGCCCTGCGCGCGGCGGCCGTGCGGCGCCGGCTGCGCCGCATCTCCCGTCGCGACCGCCGCGCCCTGGCGCGGCTGTGCCGCCGCCACCCAGGCCTCGAGATCGACCCCGCCGCCAGCAGCAACCTGGCGGTGGCGCGCTTCTCGCTCGGCGCGGGCGCGCGGCTGCGCATCGGGGCCGGCGTGGTCACCGAGCGCACGCCCGACGCGTTGCGCTTCCTGCTCGAGCCCGGCGCCACGGCGGAGATCGGTCCCGGCACCTGGCTGCGCACCGATCTCGGCCCGGTGGTGATCGCGGTGTTCTCGGGCGGCGAGCTGCGCACGGGCCCCGACTGCTTCCTGAACGCCTGCCACCTGAGCTGCAAGGAGCGGGTCACGCTCGGACGCCGCGCCTGGATCGGGCCAGGCAGCCGCGTGTTCGACGCGGACCAGCACGATCTCGACGACGGGCGCCCCGAGCGCCGGGCGCCGGTGGCGATCGGCGACCACGTCTGGATCGCGAGCGACGTGACGGTCCTGCGCGGCGTCAGCATCGGCGACCACGCCGTGGTGGCCAGCCGTGCGCTGGTGACCCGCGACGTCCCGCCCCACCGCCTGGCCCTGGGCGTCCCCGCCACCCCCCGCGGCGAGATCGGCGACCGCACCCGCACGCGCTGATCGCGATCGTGCACGCGCCGACCGCGCTCATGCACGCGCCGATCGCGCTCACGAGATCGAGAAGCGGGGGAGGGTGAGGCGGCGGCCGTGGCACTCGGGGCAGCGGCCCGGGCGGGTGAAGCGCTCGCGTTCGCGGAAGACGAAATCGCAGGACAGGCAGCGCACGGGCTCCACGTGCAGCCGGCCCTGGCGCCGCCGCAGCGAGCGCACGAGGTGGGAGAGGTGCTCGGGCACGTCGCGCTCGCGGATGCCCACGAGCTTGGAGAGGTCCAGGGCCGTGCGCGGCGCCTCGCGCAGCAGGCGCTCGATCTCCTGGCGTCGCGTCTCGCTCACCGGGCGGCCCGGCGCAGGCGGTTCACCTCGTCGTGGGCGGCGCGCACCGGCTCCGGCAGCCGGTAGCGGGGCGCGAGCCGCAGCACCCAGCGGCGCGCCGTGGCGAGCGACACGCGATGCCCCGGGGAGACGAACACCGGCTTCGCGCCCGCGCGCGTGCGCACCACCTCTCCGATCGTCTCGCCACCGTCGCGCAGGGCCACGTGGCTCCCGCGCCGCTGGGCCGGCTCGCGGTGCGTCCCCACGAGCCGGCTCTTGGCGCAGCCCACGGCGGGCAGGTCGAGCACCACGCCCAGGTGGCAGGCGATCCCGAAGCGGCGCGGGTGGGCGCGCCCCTGGCCGTCGCAGACGAGCAGATCGGGCCGCGTGCGCAGGGCCGCGAACGCATCCAGCAGGGGCGGGATCTCGCGGAACGAGAGGTAGCCCGGCACGTAGGGGACCCGCGTCCGCGCGCGTACGCCGGCGCTTTCGATCACCTGCAGGCTCCCCGCGTCCAGCACGACGACCGCCGCGAACAGCACCGGGCTGTGCCAGTCGCAGGAGACGTCCACGCCCGCCACCGTGTCCACCGGCCCCAGGCGGTCGCTGGCCTCGACGCGTCCGCGCAGCCGCTCCTGGAGCGCGCGCGCTTCGGCGAAGGAGACGTCCCAGCGGTGGCGCAGGCGCGGTCGGACCGGCACGGGGGCCTCACCGCCAGGCGTCGAGCAGCTCGTACTTGCGGCGCAGTACCTCGCCGCGGGGGAGCGAGTGATCGTGGCCATGGATCGCGCTCTCCCAGGCCCCGTAGGCCGGGTTCGGGACGACGATCCAGCGGGAGCCCCACCACGCGGCGTACCGCTCCACCAGCGCCTGCCGCTCGACCGGCGCCAGATCGCTCCCGGCCACGAAATCGTTCAGGTTGTCGCCGACGATCTGGACCAGCCGGTAGCTGCGGCACAGGAACGCGCGCCGCGCCGCCTTGTCGGCGACCCACTCGGGACGCTCGTCCTGGGAGAGCACGTCGTCCGCGCCCCCTGCCACGGAGAAGCCCGCCTTGCGCAGCGCCGCGAGGCTCTCGGTCTCCACCTCGGCCACGCGGTTGGTGACGTAGAAGATCCGCACGCCCCGCTCCAGCGCGTAGCGGGCGTACTCCACGGCGCCCGGCACCGCTTCGGCGTCCACGCTGCGCACCCAGGCGTTCCAGTCCTCGATCCGGAACGGCTCGTCCGCCTTCACCAGCCGCGCCTGGAAGCGGTCGCTGCGCACGATGGCCTCGTCCATGTCCAGCACGACGGCCGCGGGCAGGTCGGCGAAGTCCCCGGTCTGCTCGAGCGCGCTCGTCCAGCCGGGGTCGGCCAGCGCGCGCTCGAGCTGCGCGCTGGCGGCGGCGAAGGCCTGGAGCGCGTTGGCGCGGTACTCGGCCGACGACTGGAGCCAGAGCGTGGCGTTCAGGCCCTCGTGCGTGGTGAGCGGCCGCTCGCCCGTGCCCGGCGTCGTCCGGCAACCCGCCAGACAGAGCACGAGCAGGCACGCGGCCGCCGCCCGCGGGAGCGATCCCATGCCCGTTCCGTCCGCCGCGCCCCGCACGCCCCCTCCCCTCGCGCGGGGATGTTGCAGCGGGGCGGCTCGCGACGCTAGCGCCGCCGCCGGCCGGCACCGGCGCGCGGGCGCGCTGCGATACACTGCGCGCCCATGGCACTTCGCGTCGCCGTGTTCGGGCAGGCTCCGTTCGGCAGGGACGTGACGGTGGGGCTGCTCGAGGCGGGCCACACGGTGGTCGGCGTGTACGTGCCGCCCGACGGCGGACGCCCCGACCCGCTGGCGGCCGAGGCCCAGGCGCGTGGGCTGCCGCTCTTCCGTCACGAGCGCTTCCGGCGGCGGGGCAAGGCCATCCCGGAGCTGGCCGCGGAGTACCTGGCGCTCGGCGCCGAGCTGAACCTGATGCCCTTCACGACCGTGATCCTGCCGCCGGAGATCGTCGAGGCGCCGCGGCTGGGCTCCCTGTGCTTCCATCCCTCGCTCCTGCCCGCCTTCCGCGGCGGGACGGCCATTCCATGGCAGATCATCCTGGGCGCCGCGGTGTCGGGGGTCACCGTCTTCCGGCCCGATGCGGGCGTGGACACGGGGCCGATCGTGGTCCAGAAGGGGGGCATCGAGATCGCCCCCAGCGACACGGCCGCGAGCCTCTACTTCGACAAGCTCTACCCGCTCGGGATCGAGGCCATGGCCGAGGCCGTGGCGGCCGTGGCCTCGGGTCGAGCCCGCCCGCGGCCCCAGGGCGAAGCGGGCGCGAGCTTCCAGCCGCGCCTGGACGACCGGGCGGCGCGCATCGACTGGTCCCGTCCCGCCGTGGAGGTGGATCGCCTGATCCGCGGCTGCGATCCGCAGCCCGGAGCCCACGCCCGGCGCGACGGGCAGGGGGTGCGGCTCTTCGGCGGCGGGCTGCGCCCGGGTGCCGGCGACGTCGAGCCCGGCACGGTGATGGCCGCCGAGGGCGACGCCCTGGTGGTCGCGCTGAGCGGCGGCGCCACGGTCGTCCGCAAGGCGCGCCTGGGCGACGGCGCCAAGACCGCGGCGGCCGCCTCGGGCCTCGCCGTGGGCGACCGCCTCACCTGACCGATGATCTCGGCTCGCCTGTGGCCCGCTGCGCGCCGGCCGACTCCCCGGTCGGCCCGCTAGCCGTGCGCCGCTTCGACCGTCGCGAGTTCCAACGCCTGCTGCTCGGCGGCGGCCTCGGCGCCTTCCTGGCCGGCTGCGGGGGCGATGCGGGCGACTACACGGCCGAGGACGCCGAGCAGCTCGCTCGCCAGATGCGCGAGGAGGCCGAGCGCACCGGACGCGGGCGCTTCGGCGTGCTGCGTTTCCGCGGCTACCGGGGCCTGGCGGAGCTTCCCTGGTTCGAGCTCTCGCCCGAGGGACGGCTGCGCACCGCGGTGGAGCTGCCCGGCATCATCGACGTGCACACCCACCTGGGCATGTCGCTCTACGCGCCCCTGGACCAGACGCGGCGCAGCGAGCGCGTCCGCCACCTGCTCGACTGCGACGCCACCGATCCGGGCTGCGAGCTCGACCTGGACGTCTACGTGAACGCCAACTTCAGCGAGGCCGCCCACGCGGCGCTCTCGCGCGAGTTCGTGGCCGGTGCCGTCGGCCTGGGCGAGGCCACGCGCACCCACACGGCGGCCAACCTGCTGGCCGAGATGGACGACGTGGGCGTGGCCCGGGCCGCGGTCCTGCCCATCGAGCTGGCGCTGCCCTTCGCCGGCTCGCTCGCGGAGCGCTGGAGCCAGGCGATCCGCGAGGGCGGCTGGGGCGAGCGCCTGCTGCCCTTCGCCTCGGTCCACCCGGGCGACGGCGATGCGGCCGCGAAGCTGCGTGCCCTGGCCGCGGCCGGAGCCCGCGGCGTGAAGCTCCACCCCGAGCTGCAGCGCTTCTTCCCCGACGCCCCCGAGGCCATGGCCCTCTACGGGACCTGCCAGGAGCTCGGCCTGCCGGTGATCTTCCACGCCGGCCGCTCGGGCATCGAGCCCGAGCGCATCCGGAAATTCGCCCTGCTGCGGCGCTACGAGCCGGCGGTGGCGGCCTTCCCGGGCGTGCGCTTCGTGTTCGGCCATGGCGGCGCGCGCGACCTGGAGGCGGCCATCCCGATCGCGCGCGCCCACCGCAACGTCTGGCTCGACCTCTCGTCGCTCGGGGTCTCCCAGATCGACCGGGCGCTCGGGGCGCTCGGGCCCGAGCGGCTCGTGTTCGGCAGCGACTGGCCCTTCTACCACCTGGCCACGACCCTGGCGAAGGTGTTGATCGTGACCGGGGGCGAGGTGGCCGCCCGGGACGCCATCCTGCGGGGGAATGCCGAAGCGCTGCTCGCCCCGCCCGCGGCTTCGTCTGCCCGGAAGGTGGGTGGCGCTCCCCTCTGCGGGCTCGCCCGGGCACAGAGGGATGGCGGATCCGGAGGGACCGGCTAGATTCCGCCGCCCGAAGAACGGGCTCAAGCGGTTCATCGGATC